>WNGB01006675.1_pt1 | contig 17925 bp, 20 predicted proteins | sample 5400681 | NCBI WGS metagenome assembly WNGB01 (sample SAMN13153367, study PRJNA577476) | soil metagenome | isolation source: 115 cm soil or saprolite under grassland replicate 2 | place: USA:California | collected 2016-06-15 | reverse complement strand
TCGATGGCGACGCAGAAACTGCTTGTCGGGCACGAGATGTCCACGAGCGGATTCGTTCCATCGATCTTGGTCACTGTCCACGCGGAGGCGCCACCGGTGGGATTGGTCGAGGTGGCGACGTTGCCGGCGTCATCGACCGCGACGCACAGGGTGCTCGAGGGACACGACACCGCTTTCAGGGACGAGCCTCCGAAGGAAGGCAGGTGATTGACCCGAACCGGAGCCGCCCACTTCAGTGGACCGGCGGAAATGGGGCTCGGCTTCGGGGTTGTGATCGTCGCAGTCGGCAACGGTCTGGGCGCGTACGGGCTTGGGTGGCTCGGGGATGTCGCACTTGCTGGGGCTGAGTGGGTGGCCGACGGCGCAGCCGCGTGGCTGCATGAGACAAGGAGGAGCATCGCCACCGCGACCGCGAACCTCATGCCTGCATAACTCGGGCCAAACCAATTGGTTATGACCTTTCCGTCACATGTGTTGCCGAGTGGGCCCGGGTGGCCTCGATCCACCGACCAGCCGATTATGAGTCGGCCGCTCTAACCAACTGAGCTACGGGCCCTCGCGGCTGAGTCTATCGAGCCTCTCAACCCCTGCCTATGAAGGGCATCTTGGTCGCCATCACCGTCATGAACTGCACGTTGGCGTCGAGAGGAAGGCTGGCCATGAACACAACAGCGCGTGCGACGTGCTCGACGTCGATCGTCGGCTCCGGCTGCCGCACCCCGGTCGCCTGCATGACGCCGGCCTTCATCGCCTCGGTCATCTCCGTCTCGGCGTTGCCGATGTCGATCTGCCCGCACGCGATGTCGTACGCCCGGCAATCAAGCGACGTCGATTTGGTCAGCCCCGTCATCGCGTGCTTGGACGCGGTGTAGGGCGCCGAGTTGGGTCGCGGCGCGTGAGCCGAGATCGAGCCGTTGTTGATGATCCGGCCGCCACGGGGGTCCTGGCTCTTCATCAGCCTGATTGCCTGTTGCGTGCACAGGAAGGCGCCGGTCAGGTTCGTCTGCAGCACCCGGTTCCACTGATCGACTGTCAGCTCCTCCAGCGGGTCAGGTTCGTCTCGATCACACGGTTCCACTGCTCGGCGCTGAGCTCCTCCATCGGGATCGCCCTTGCAGAAGTCCCAGCGTTATTGAAGAGGAGGTCCAGCCGGCCGAACCGTTCCTTAACGACAGAGAACAACGCCTCGACAGCGGCTGGATCCCTGATGTCGGTCGCCACGGCAGTGATGCGGAGACCGGCGTCTGCCCCGATCTTCGCTGTCTCCTCGAGGTTGTTCAGCTTGCGCCCGGCGATGACCACCTCGTAGTCCTCGCGGGCGAGCGCGATCGCAGCCGCGCGCCCGATCCCGCTCCCGCCGCCGGTTACAAGCGCAACCTTCACGAGCGGATTATCGTGTGGAATAGGCGACGAGCCTTACGCGGTATAGGCGGTCGGGGGTGAACAAGATCAGATGATTGCGTTAGGGCTCTTGATCCTTCGCGTTGCCTTCGGCCTCATCGTCGCGGCGCATGGTGCGCAGAAACTCTTCGGTTGGTGGGGCGGGCCAGGGATGCAGGGTTGGATAGGCGCCATGAACCGGATGCGCATCCGGCCGCCCGTGCCATGGGCATGGTTGTCGGCGCTGGCCGAGCTCTTGGGCGGGCTCGGGCTTGCCGTCGGCTTGCTGACGCCGCTACCCAGCCTCGCCATCGCCGGCTCCATGCTGGTCGCTATCGCGCTGGTGCATTGGCCGCGAGGTTTCTGGACCACCAAGGGCGGCTACGAGTTCAACCTGTCGATTCTCGCCGCCATCGCCGCCATCGCATTCATCGGTCCCGGCGCCTACTCGCTAGACGCCGCGCTCGGCATCCACCTGCCCGAGCCGCTGACACTGATCGTCGGCACGGTGCTGCTCCTGATCGGAGTCGGCGCGGCGCTCGGCACTCGATCGCCCGCACTCACGGCGGAGTCCAGGCCTCAGACGACCTGAGCTCGAGGGCCCTAAGGCGCGCCCTCGATAACTTTCGTCGCACTCCCTTCGTTCTACGGGGCCAAGGGGTACTGCTCGTTTGGACCGGCACGGAGGTGGTGCGTCGGAGGTGGTCCGCATCTCGTCCAGCACCGTCGCAGTCGTCCGTTGAAATAGATCCATTCAGGAGAGAAATCGACATGCGTAAACGTTTCCTGCTCTCGAGCCTCGTCGCCTGCGCGGGCTTGGTCGCGCTCGGTGCCGCAGCAATCGCTGCGGGCGGCGGCGGTTTTGGCACCCCGGGAAGCTACACCTTCAAAGACGTGAACGCCGGCGCCTACCTCACCGACTCGAGCAACGGTTTCATCTTCATCTCGGTCGACCGCGGCATTCAGACCTTCAAGATCAGAGGCGTAACCGGACCACCCTCTATGGTCGGGCCGGAGACCGTCCTCGATTACAGCGGAAACGATGCGGCCGGAAATTACGTCGCCGGCTGCTTCATCATCCCCGACTCGACTTTCGCGGTCGCCCAGGGCCTCGGCACCGCGACGTTGATCGTCGACCCGACGCAAGAGACGCCATGCCCCGGCGCTCTGATAGCTGCTGACGCGGGTGGCCGGCCTGGCCTGGCAGGGCCCGCGCCCGAGGCGGGAGGCGGCGGCGGTGGCGGGGGAACGCCCATCACGGTCAACCTGACGTGGACCTCCAGCGGGGCGATCACCTACTCCCAGATCGCCATCGACTCGCGGTGCGAGAACGCCAGCTCGCACGCCAACGCCAAAGCGGCATCCACCCCGGCGTCCGTCAGTGGCTCGGTATCGCTGCTCACCGACGTGACGTCACTGTTCGCCTCCATTAGCGAGGACGACACCGACCAGGTCATCACCAACACCTTCTCGTCCGCCTGCACGGGCTTCTGATCGTCTGACAAGAGAGACGGGGCCGGCTCACACCGGCCCCCTTCAGAGCGCCATTCGGGCACGACTGGCGCGGTTGACCGCGCGCGAGACGACCACGTGTGCCCGAATGGCCCAAAACGGTTGCTTCCCTTAGGCCGGGCCGATCACCTCGACCTCATTCCCGTCCGGGTCGTCTACATAGAAGGTCCGCACGCCCTTCAGCACCGGGTGCACACCGTGCCGGACCTCGATCCCGGCTTCGATGAAAGCGGTCTCGAGCTCGCCGTACTCCCGGCGTCCAACCCGGAATGCCAGATGGTGGAGCACCCGCTTCTCCTTCTCCCGGTGTGCGGGATAGTAGGAGTCCGGATAGGGGTGGGGGATGAGCACGATCATCTCGGGGATTCCGCCGGGCTTGGCGACCATCAGGAACTTGTTGGGCATCTCCAACGGCGAGAGCAGCTCGAGCCCGAACCAGTCTCGATAGAACTGCACCGACCCTTCGATGTCCGCGACCCACAGCACGATCTCGGCGAGACCTTCGACCTTGCTCATACCGCTACCGCCCAGGCCATCGCGGCGAGGTGCTCCTCGCGCACCCGCGGCGGCACCGAGCACCCCGGCGCCAGGAGCAGCCCGCGCCCACCCGTCTCCGAGACGGCGGCGCGCGCCTCGGCCTCGATCCTCGCCGGCGGCCCGTAGACGAGCGTCGCGCGCTGGCTCAGCCCGCCCATGACCGCGCGGCCCGCGATCTCGCGACCTTCGGCCAGCGACGGGTTGCCCTGGTTGTGGACCGACCAGCTGACCGCCTGTACAGGGAGGTCACGCGAAAGCGCGAAGTTGAGGTGCGAACCGCACAGGTGGACGACGTTGAACCACGCATTCTTCGGCAGTGCACTCAGCACCTGGAGGTCAAAGGGCAGCACGAGATCGCGGTACACGTCCTCCGCCATCACCTTCCGCCCAGCGTATCCCGAGATCGCGTAGAACACGCCCGCGGCGCCGGCTTCGACCGAGCGGCGACTGAAGTCGATCAGCTCCTCAGCAATACGCTCGAGGGCCGGACCGACCACATCGGGGTGCTTGCGCAGCTCGCGCACGACTCGCGACTGCGACTTGCCGACCAGGTAGCCGCCCACCGTGATCGGGCTGAACACGGTCTGGATCACCGGCACGTCCGGGCCCAGCTCCCGCGCGGCCAGGCCGATGCCGCGCACCTGGTCGTCCAGCGCCGCGCGATTCGCGACGCGAACCGAAGCCCACGACTCCAGGTCAGGCACCGCCGGCTTGATGAGGATCGGCGCACGCAGGCGGTGCCCCGACGGCTCATAGACCGAGCCGAACGCCTCGGCGAAGGAGCTGGCGCGCGGCTGGAACTTCACAAAGTCCCAGCCAAACCGCCGGGCGCGCTCGACCGTGACGGCGGCCAGTTCTTCCGGCGACCACTCCTCGCGATACGTGTGGCCCCACGCGCCTATCGGCGGGCGGTCGGCGACGTCCATCGCGAGCGCCGCCTCCACCCTCTCCCGACCGGACATGCACCCGAGTTTAAGCTGCACCTGATGGCCGATATGGCGACCGAGGCCGCGCGACTGCGGGCCGCCGCGGAGGCAAGGCCGATGCGTCTGCCCGTCAACCGTAAGGTTGACGAGTCCCACCATGCCCTGACCGACGACGGCCTGTCAGTCTGGTACACGATCCAGGTGTCGCCCCACGCACGCATCCGCGAGGCGGTCTTCGAGCGCGCCGACCACATGCCTTCAGACGAGGAATGCCGGCGGTGGCTCGACCTGCTGATCACCGGCGCCGAGGTCACCGAGGCACCCACCTTTCCGGGTTCGACCACCCGCCGCTTCGAGGTTTTCGAGAATGCTTCCTAGCCCGGTCACCGAAGAGCTGCGCCGCATCGTTGGCCGGGAGGCCGTGATCGAATCGGCCAACGACCTGCGCATCTTCGAGCGCGACGGCTCGATCGAGGGCGCGATCCCAGACGCCGTGGTGCTGGCCTCGACCACCGACCAGGTCGCGGCGGTGATCAAGGTGGCGGCCAAAAACCATATCCCGGTCGTGCCGCGCGGGGCGGGAACCGGACTTTCGGGCGGCGCTGTCACGATCCACGGCGGCATCGCCCTCCAGGTGACGCGCATGCGCCGCATCCTCGAGATCGATCCTGTCGCGCAGACGGCGCTGGTCGAGCCGGGCGTGGTCAACCAGGAGCTATCCCTCGTCGCCGCGCCGCACGGCCTGTTCTACGCGCCCGATCCCTCCAGCCAGAAGGCCTGCACCCTCGGCGGCAACGCGGCCGAGAACTCGGGCGGCCCGCACTGCCTCTACTACGGCGTCACCACCAACCACGTGCTCGGCATGGAGGTCGTGCTCGCGGACGGCAGCGTCCACTGGGTCAGCGGTGACGCGCCAGACCGCGTCGGCCTCGACCTCTGCGGCGTGCTCGTCGGCTCCGAGGGAACGCTGTGCGCCATCACCAAGGTCAAAGTCAGGCTGCTCCGAATTCCGCCGAGCGTCGCGACCATGCTCGCCGCCTTCCCCTCCATCGAGACCGCGAGCCAGGCGGTGTCGGCAGTCATCGGCAACGGCATCGTCCCGGCGGCGCTGGAGATGATGGACAACGTCACGGTCGGCGCCGTCGAGGCGCACTACCACGCGGGCTACCCGACCGACGCCGGCGCCGTGCTGCTGGTCGAGGTCGACGGAACCGCCGAGTCGACGCGCGAGCTGATGGCAGCGATCGGCAAGATCCTCTCCGACAATCACGGCTACGCCATGCGGGAGGCGCAGACGCCCGCCGAGCGCGAGCTGCTGTGGGCCGGGCGCAAAGGCGCGATCGGCGCGCTCGGCCGCATCAAGCCCAACTACTACCTGCACGACGGCGTCGTGCCGCGGACGCGCCTGCCCCAGGTCCTGTCCGCGGTCGGCGAGATCGGAGAGCACTACCGGCTCCCCGTCGCCAACGTCTTCCACGCCGGCGACGGCAACCTGCACCCCAACATCCTCTTCGACATGCGCGACCACGAGGTCCTGCACCAGGTCGAGGCCGCGGGCGAGGAGATGCTGCGCGCGGTCGTCGAGATGGGCGGCGCTCTCTCCGGCGAGCACGGCATCGGCCTCGAGAAGAACGCGTTCATGCCGTGGATCTACAGCGAGGACGACCTCGGGGCGATGCTTCGCGTGAAGGACGTCCTCGACCCCCACGGCATCATGAACCCAGGCAAGATCTTCCCCGACCCCTCGCGCAAGCCGGTCCAGCTCGCCGGTCGCACTGGCCTCGCCGTCGAGGCGAAATGGTGGTGAAGGCACCGACGGTTGAAAGGCCTTCGACTGCCGAGGACCTCGCACGCGCCCTGCGGGAAGCCGCCGCCCAAAAGCTCGCCATCGTCCCGGTCGGAGGCGGCAGAGCACGGGGCATGGGCGGCGTCCTCGAGCAGTGCGACGTCGAGCTGCACACGACAAAGCTCGACCGCGTGGTCGAGCACTCGCAGGCGGACATGGTTGTGAGTGTGGAGGCAGGTATCACCCTGGAGGCCCTGCAGGCCGAGCTCGCGAAGAGCGGCCAGTTCCTGCCGCTCGACCCCTTCAACTCGCCCGGCCACACGATCGGGGGCCTGCTCGCGAGCGGCTGGACGGGTCCGCTCCGCCTCCGTTACGGATCGCCCCGCGACTTCCTGATCGGCATCCGGGTCGCGCTGCCCGACGGCAAGCTCGCCACCGCCGGCGGACGCGTCGTCAAGAACGTCAGCGGCTATGACCTGATGAAGCTCCACTACGGGGCGCTGGGATCGCTCGGCGTCATCGTCGCCGCCTCCTTCAAGGTCTTTCCGAAGCCGCTCCACGACGTGACCGTGTCCAGCGGCGGCGGGTGGAACGCGGCGGTCCATGCTCTCTCGACCGCGGTCGCGCCGTCGGCGCTGGAGCTGGACTCCACCGGCCGCGTGCTCGCTCGCTACACGGGCAGCCCTGACGCGATCACGCGAACAGTCGACGAGCTTGGTTGGCAGGCGGTAGGCCAGGCGGCGTGGGACGAGCATGCGCGCCGGGCGCCGGAATGCTGGGCGCGGATAGCCGTGCCTCGCGAGGCGCTGCGCCGGATCATCCAGGCCCTTCCCTCCGGTGCGGAATGGTGGGCGTCGCCAGGGGTCGGGATCGGCCACTGGGCGATCACCAGCGACGCGGCGTCCGTGGTCGAGATTCGCGCCAGGGCCGAAGCCGCCGGTGGAAGCCTGGTCATGCTCGCCGCTCCCGACGACTTCATCCGCGCGGTGGGCCCGTGGGGCACGCCGCCTTCGACCCTCGAGGTGATGCGGCGCCTCAAGCAGGCCTTTGACCCCGACGGCGTTTTGAATCCAGGGCGGTTCGTGGTGTGACGGCCCCTTTCGCGCGTCTGTCCGATGACGACCTGGCGACCTGCGTTCACTGCGGGCTGTGCCTCGATGCGTGTCCGACATTTCGTGTCACCGGCCTGGAGACCGAATCTCCGCGCGGCCGCATCTACCTGATGACGCAGTGGAAGCGCGGCACGATGCCGTTCGACGAGGAGCAGGTCCGGCACATCGACCTGTGCCTTGGCTGTCGCACCTGCGAGGCCGTCTGCCCGTCGGGCGTTCCCTACGGCCGGATCATCGAGGCGGGCCGCGCGGACGTGGAGGACGCGCGCCGGCCGACTCCGAAGAGGTCAATCAGTCGTGCCGCGCTGCGCCAGGTCGTCGGGCACCCGGGACGCCTGCGCGCCGCGGGCGCCGCCACCAGGCTCGCGCAGCGGTTGCGGCTCACGTCGATCCTGCGCTCTGGCCGCATGCTCCCCGCGCTGCGGCCGCAGTTTCAGCGGCCGGCCGGCAACGTTGCGCCGGCGATCGGCGAACGGAAGCACCGTGTGGCGTTTCTCGTCGGATGCGTGATGCCCATCCTCTACCCGCAGTCGCACGACGCCGCTGTCAGGCTGCTGCAGCTCGCCGGGTGCGAGGTGTGGTTCCCGCCTGGCGAGCGCTGCTGCGGCGCGCTGTTTGCGCACAACGGCGACCTCGAGGGCGCGGAGCGACTGCGCGACGCGAACATGCGGACCTACCGCGCGGCCACATTCGACGCGCTGGTCGTCGACTCGGCCGGGTGCGGGGCGCACCTCAAGGATTTCTATCCCGAGCTGAAAGGCCGCGTGAAGGACCTCACGGAGTGGCTCGCCGAGGTCGGCCTGCCCGAGCCGAAGCGCGAGGTGAAGATGCACGTCACCTACCAGGACGCCTGCCACCTCGCGCACGCGCAGCGGATCAAGAAGCAGCCGCGCGATCTGCTCCGCGCGCTGCCGGGGGTGGAGTGGCTCGAGATGCGCCACCCCGACATCTGCTGCGGGGCGGCCGGCCTCTACAGCACGCTCGAGCCCGAGATGTCGAACCGCGTCCTGCAGGAGAAGCTCGACGACCTGGTCGCCACCGGCGCCGACGTCGTCGCCGTCGCCAATCCCGGGTGCCAGATGCAGCTCGAGTCCGGGTTGCGAATGCGCGGCTCGAGCATGAAGGTCGAGCATGTTGCGGAGACGCTGCTGAGAGCGTATTGATCACCTCCCCACCTGCTGGGGAGGTCGGCAGCGCAGCTGCCGGGTGGGGAGCGCTCCCTAGATCTTCAGCTTGGGCAGCACCGCGGTCTTGGTCACGTCGACCTCGACGCGCGCCACGGCAAGCGTCACGTTGTCAGGCGCGCCCAGCTCGCGGCACCGCTCGATGACCCGCTCCGCCCCGCGGTCGAGGTTGCCGTCCCGGAGCAGCAGGCGGCCCATCTCCTCCACGCTCACGCCCGCGGTCTCGACCCCGTCGCTGCACAGCACGACCGCGTCGCCTTCCTCGAGCTTCACCTTGTCCGTGAACGGCTGGATCTGCTCCCACACACCTACCGCGCGTGTGAGCCGGTGCTTCAGCGGGTGGTTCTCGGCCTCCTCGGGCTTGATCACCCCCAGGCGCACCTGCTCCGCGGGCCACGAGTGGTCCTGGGAGATGAGCTTGGCGAGCCCGTTCCGGAACAGGTAGGCGGGACTGTCCCCCACGTTCAGCAGCGCGCATTCGCCGGCGCGAATCGCGGCGATCACCATCGTGCTCCCCATCCCCGACCAGTCCGGGTTGTCGCGGGCGGCGTTGAAGACGGCGGTGTTGGCTTCCTTGCACGCCTTCTTGAGCCGCTCCAGCTCAGGGCCCTCCTGTCCGTCCTCGGCCAGGACCGTGGTCACCGTCTCGACCGCGATCGAGCTCGCGTGCTGACCCGCCGCGTGGCCGCCCATCCCATCGCAGACGACGATGAGCGTGTCGAGCCCGGCCTTGTTCCGCCAGACGGCGACGGAATCCTCATTCTCTTCGCGCTCGAGACCGGGGTCGGTGGCCCATGCGATACGTAGCCGCATCGTGTTACCTAACGAACCAGACCGCGTCTAGGCTCCGACCAGAGAAAAATGGATTGAGTTCTGGCCGATCGTCACACGGTCGCCGTTGCTCAGCTGCTTCTCCTGGATCGACTCGCCGTTGACGAACGTCCCGTTGGTGCTGCCCAGGTCGACGACCCAGAACTGCTCGCCTCGGCGCTCGAGCCGGGCGTGATGCCCGCTCGTCGCCGGGTCGCGCAGGATCACGTCGTTGTCGGGGGAGCGGCCCATCCGCACGCCGTTGTCGCCGGCGCGATGCTTGTGGCCGGCGTCCGGCCCCGACTCGATCGTCAGCTCGGCCTGCGGGCCGGCGGCCACGCCTGCGCCCATCGGTCTGGCCGGCATGGCCATCGTCCCGGCGACCGGCGGAGGCGCTGAGGGCGGCGGCTGCCAGGCCGGCATCAGGGTCGTCGGCTGGCCCTCGACACGGCCGGGCTCAGCAGGCGGCGGGGAGACCATGGTGGCGGCCACGTCCGCCCCGTTCGCGGTGGCGCCTTGCCATAGGGGCGCGGGCGGTACCCCCGGGGGCGGGGGCGGCGGCGCGGCCTGAGCGCCGGCCGCCAGGTCGGCGTCCGTGGATTCGGGAGCCGCAGCCGGCGGAGCGGGTGGCGCGGGCGGCGCGGGCGGCGCGGAGGCCGTCCAGGTCGGCGCGGCGGCCACGTTCCACGGTGGTGGCGGGGCGGCCGCCGGCGGCTCGACCGGCGGTCTCACCGGCTGCGGCGGAGGGGCCGCGGGCGGCGCGGGAGCTGCCCAGGATGGAGCCGCCGGAGCGGCCGGCTCCTCGGTCTTGGGGATGTCCCAGGCCGGCGCGGCCGGCGGACCCCATCCGGCAGCGGGCTGCGAGGTCGGTGGGCTCGCCGGCACGTCCCAGGAGGGCGCGACGGTGGCCGGCGGCGGTGCGGCTGGGGCCGCGGGGGGGCCCCAGTCGGACGGCGGGGGAGCGGCAGCGGGCGGCGCCGCCGGGGCGGCGGGCGCCATGTCCCACGCCTGAGCCCCGGCGGGATTCCAGGAAGGCTCGGCGGGCACCGGGGCCGGCGGGCCCGGGGCGGCGGGCGGCGGCGGACCCCAGGCCGGCGCCGGAGCCGCGGGTGCTGCCCACGACGGAGCCGCCGCCGGCGCGGGCGGGGCGGCGGCAGGAGCGGGGGCAGGCGGCGTAGGCGCGGGCATGGGCGCCGGTGGCGTGGGAGGCGGACCCCAGGCGGGCGCGGGTGCGGCCGCCGGCGGCGTGGGAGCCGGGCTCCACGCCGGCGCGGGTGCGGCCGCGGGTGCCGGAGCGCCCCAGGTCGGAGCGCCTCCCGCGGGTGGTGCCGGCGGCGGCGCGCCCCACGTCGGAGCTGCGCCCTGTTCGGGCGCCGCCGGCGCCGGGGGCGAACCCCACGCCGGCGCGGGAGATAACGAGGCAGGTGCCGCGACGGCGGGCGACGCGGGTGCCCCCCAGCCACCAGGGGCCGGCGGCCCGGACGCGACCGGCGCGCCCCACGCGTTGGAGGGCGGCGGCGCGACCATCGTCGGCGCCACCGCGCCAGTCCTGGGCTGTGCCGGGGGCGCCCAGGTCGCGGCGACGCCCGCGGTCTGGTTGGCCGGGGCGGGCGGGCGGACCGGCGGCGCAGACTTCTTCTTCCGGCGACGCCTTCGCGTCATCAGGTACAGCCCGCCTGTGATCAGGGCTGCCACCGCAAGGATCATGACTGCGTATTCAGTTGGCATGCGGTGGAGGGCCTCCCTTCTCGCCGATCACGGCATTGGTATCAGGTTCATGAAGCGCCGTCTGCGTAGTGAGGAAGTATGCCACCGAGGTCAGGCTTCGCTACCCGTCTCGATGACCAGGCGGCCCGATGCAACGCCGGGTACCGTCACGTCGGCTTCGAGCGAATGGGCGCCCGCAGCGATCGGCTCGCCCATGACCACGTGGAGCACGAGGCGCCGGCCAAGCGGCATGTCGAGTCGCTTCGGCAGCGGGGCGAGCCCCGCGTTCGTCTCGATCTGCAGCTGATGGCCCGTGACCAGGACACCGTCGAGGCGCAGCCCGGTCACGGCGACCAGGATGGCGGGCCGCGTCCTGTTCTCGATCGCGAAGCTGAGGCCCAGCTTCTCCGGTCGCAGGCTGTGCAGGTCGGCGAGCCGCTCGGCGAGGTAGCGCGGGATCTCGGGCCGGGGCGCGGTCGGCGGGGCGACCGGGGCGACGCTGAAGGCCAGGTCGCTCCGGTCGACAACCGTCCCCTCCACGGTCAGCGTCGTCTCGAGCCGGTACTCGCCCGCAGCGGCAAGCGGCAGGCTCAGGGTGGTCGCGACGACCGCCGGCTCGAACGCCGTGGGGACCTCGACCTCCACCGATCCTGAGTACGACGTCTTCTGCATCGCGTCGCGCACGCGGTCGAGGCCTCGGGTGCCGCCTCGCTTCTCGCGGGTGACCGACCAGCGGACGACCCCGCGGCCGGCCACGGACGGATCGTCATTGACTGTGACCAGGCGCGCCACGAACGGGACCCGAGGGCTCTGCACGAACCCCACCGCGCGCGCAGGTGCCAGAGCAAGCGGCTCGATGATCAGGCGGGTAGCGCGAAACGCTTCGGTCAGCGCCTTGAGCGCGAGCTTCGGTCTGCGCGCTCCGTCGAGCAGGCCAAATCCGATTCCAGGAAACGGATCGACGAGGTGGAACGCAAAGCCGCCCCAGCACGATTCGAACTTGCGAGTCCGCAGGTGCTCGGCCGCGTATCGGATCAGCTTCTCCTGGTATCGCTGCGAGTCGCGCACGTACCCGTCCAGCGACTGATGCGCCGACGGCAGGCCCACTCCCCGCTCCGCCCAGTTGACCGGTTGAAACCCGGCGTGGCGCCAGGCCGGGTCGTCGTCTGGCACCGGCCAGCGCTTGCCGATCGCATCCCAGGCCGGCGATTCGATGCTCGGCAGCGCCTGGGCCCCGAAGGCGCTGACCATCAGCGGCTCGACCAACCCGATGTCCCGCCACGATCCCTCATCCCAACCGAGCATCAGGTGGATGTCCACTTCGCCGGAAGCCGCGATCGCGGGGCGGCTCGGGTCGAGGCGCTCGAACGACGACTTGAGCTCCTGGTCGATGGAGTGGTTTTGTCGCACGGCATGGACCTCGCCGAGGTCGAAGTTGGTCGCCAGCCATGGCGGGTTGTCGTGGGCGATCCACACCGCGATCGACGGATGGTTCAGCAGCATGGCGACCATCTCCGTCTGCTGCTCGCGCGCCGCACTCTCGAAAAACCGGGCCTCGTCCCCGCGCGCGTGGTACACGTACGTGCCCGTCAGCGGAAGGTCCTGGAGGACGAGCATCCCCTGCTCGTCGGCGAGACGATAGAACTCCTTCGGCAGCACGTGGGCGACGACGCGAAACGCATCCACGTTGGCCGACCTGGCGGCCGCGATGTCGGCGGCGAGCGTTTCCACGCTCAGCTCGTCGAGCCGGTAGGCAGGCGCGTAGCAGACGCCGCGCAGGAACATCGGCCGGCCGTTGACGCGCAGGTTCCAGCGGCGTGGTCCGATGTCCCATGTGAGCTCCCTGAAGGCGAAGCCCTCGTCAACGCGCGACGACTCCACCCCGTCGGCGGTCCGCGTGACGACCTCGGCCCGGTACATCGGCTGCGCACCGAAGCGCCAGGGCTCCCATTTCTGGGCGCCCGGCAGTGCGAGCCGCATCGTCACGGTCTGCTCGGACCCGCCCGCCATGTGCACCTCGCGCCGGAGCCGGAGAGCATCCCGGCCCTGGACCGGCACCGTCAGCTCCACCTCACCGTCCATCTGGCGGCCGTCGAGGTTGCGCAGCCGCGCGTCGACCTCCAGCCGGCCATCGCCGGCTTCGAACGTGGGGTTGAGACGAACCCAGTCGACGGCGATCGGTCCGACGTACTCCAGCTCGACCGGCCGCCAGAGGCCGAGCGGCACCTCGAGCCGGTAATCGTCGGGCAGGCTCGCGTAGGCGGACGCGGGGTACGGCTTGAGGTCTCCGTCGTTGAAGAAACCCATGATGTGCCGCTTGGACTCGGGCTGCGCCTCGACCGGCGACTCGCAGCAGATGACGAGGAGGTTCTCCGCCTTCAGGAAGGGCGTCAGGTCGAAGCCGAACGGCGCGAAGTAGCCGTAGTGCGAGCCGAGCAGCCTGCCGTTGAGCCACACGTTGGTGGCCAGGAACGCGCCGCCGATGCGCAGCACGACCCGGCCCGAGTGATCGGGGCGGGGGAACTCGGTGCGATACCAGACCGACTGCTTGCCTTCCCTGGCCGCGAGCTGGCGAGGCACCTCGATCGGCTTCCAGCCTTTGCCGATGCCGATCGTGAGTCGCTCCGCCTCGCCCTCGCCGAGCGGCATCCAGACCGCCTCCCAGCCCACAAGCTCCCTTCTCCCCGCTGCGCGCTGGGCCAGCGGCATGAACAACGAGTCGTTCATCGATGCCTCGCGAACGCGCCGTCCGCGGTCGCGCAGAAAAGCACGGGGCGTCCGATCGCGTCGCGGAACGCGTCCGTCTGTGGACGCTCCACCAGGGCGAGGATGCTGCCCCCGAACCCCGCGCCCATGATCCGGGCGCCGTAGCAACCGGGGGCGGACCACGCCCGCTCGACGATGGCGTCGACGACGGGCGTGGAGACCTCGAAGTCGTCCCGCAGGCTGCGGTGCGATTCGTTCAGCAGCTCGCCCATCCGTTTGAAGTCGCGGTTCTCGAGGACGCCGACGAACTCGTGCACGCGAGCGATCTCGGAGTCCACGTGCCTCCTCCGCTTCGGGTGGCCCGACTCGGCCTCCTGCCGTCGCTGGTTGTAGGGGGTGTCGGCGAGCGCCCGGTGTACGCCGGAGTCGATGACCGCTATCGCAACCTCGTCGGGGAACGGGACCACCCGGTACTCCAGAGTGCCGCAATCGAGCAGGAGCGCGCCACCCCGCATTCCCAGCGCCGACGCGAACTGGTCCATGACGCCGACCTGCACGCCGGTCGCGCGGTGCTCGGCGCGCTGGCAGGCGAGGGCCGCCTCCTTTCCGTCCATATCCGGCTCGAGGCCCGCGGCGACCGCCACCAGCAGCGCGGCCGACGAGCTGATGCCGGCGTTGGGCGGCACCTGCGAGACGACACGCACCGCCTGGGGACCGGCCCCGAGCTCATCCCCCACCGCCTTCACATACGCTAGTCCGCCGTGGACGTCGCTCTCGATCGACCACTCCGGGGCCGGGTGGCCGCGCACCTCGGTAAAGCGGTCGACGGCGGCCGGCAGGACGACGCCGCCCAGGTAGTCGACGTGCTCGCCGATGAGGTTCACCCGGCCGGGCGCTTTGCCCAGCCACTCAAACCTCGATTGCACGAAGCTCCGCGGCGGTGTCCTCGGCGCGCGCGTCGAGGATGAAGGCGCCGGCGCCCAGCTCCGAGCCGGCAAGGTACTTCAGCTTGTCCCTGGTCCTGTTCGGTGGATAGAACTCGACGTGGAAGTGGTGGTGGCGCGCTCCCCGGCCGGGCGGCTTTTGATGCATGGCCATCACGTACGGCAGAGGTTTGTCGAAGAGCCGGTCGTACTTCTGGAGCAGGCCCTTCAGGCAGCGCGCGAACGATTCATCGTCGGCCGCGTCGAGGTCCAGCAGGCCGCCGCGATGGTTGATGGGTGCGAGATGGACCTCGTAGGGCCAGCGGGCGAAAGAAGGCACGAAGGCGATCCAGCGGTCGTCGCCGACCACAGTGCGCACGCCGTCTCGCTCGCCCTCGATGACGTCGCAGTACAGGCAGCGCCCGGTCTTGCGCATGTGCCTGGCCCCTGATGCAAGCTCGCGCTCCAGGACCGGAGGCACGAACGGATACGCGTAGATCTGGCCGTGGGGATGGCTCAGCGTGACGCCGATCTCCTCGCCGCGGTTCTCGAAGACGTAGACGTAGCGCACGTTGGGCAGCCGGCCGAGCTGCCTGGTGCGGTCACGCCACACCTCGATGAGGTCCCGGATGTGCTCGAGCGACTGCCGGCCCAGCGAGGAGTCGTGGTCGGGCGTGTAGCACACCACCTCGGCGCGGCCCTGGTCGCCCGTGTAGGACGGAAAGCGGTTCTCGAAGACGGCGATGTAGTAGTCGGGTTCGGGGATCTCGGTCTCCGCCATGCCGGGGCGGGTCGGGCACAGGGGACAGTGCTCCGCGGGCGGGTGATAGGTGCGGTCCTGGCGCCAGGGCGCGACCGTGACCCACTGCTCGAGCAATGGGTTCCAGCGGAGCTCGCTCAACGCTCGTAGTAAATGAGATAGCGGCCGTCGGGTTTCTTGACCACGCGCTTGGTGATTAGCCTCCCCGATCGCTGGGGAGGTGGCGCCGCGGGCGCCGGAGGGGAGTGCCTCTCGGGTTTATTGGCCAAGCGCGCGCCGGACCGCCTCCGCAGGTGTCTTCACCACCTCGAGTCCCTGCACGTCCCAGGTGTCGAGCGCGAAGACCGAGCGGCCGAGCTTGCGGGCGAGCGCGATCTCGCTCAGCGTGCCCCAGCCCTGGCCGATCGCGATCACGCTGTCCGCCGCCGTGACGATGACCGAGTTGCGCACCTGGCCCAGCCCGGTCGCGATCGCCACCGTGAGGTGCGCGTTGGCGCCCGAGCGGTCGTCCTCGGGCAGGATCCCGACCACGGTGCCGCCTTCGCTCGCAGCTCCCTCACTGGCCGCGCCCATCACGCCGCCGTAGCCGCCGTTGATGACGACGGCGCCGTTCTGCGCGAGCAGCCTGCCCACCTCGCGCGCCGCGTCGACCTGTGCAGGCGTCGCCTCGGAGGCGCCACACACCGCGACGTAACGGCGAGGCATCCCGGAGAGTCTAGGGCTGGGCGCGAGGGCGACGGCGAGAGATTCGGTGATCCAGGTGGCGCAGCTGCTAGGCGCGGCCGAGCATCGGAGCGAGCGCACCCGTTGGTGCGTGAGGGAGAAGCGGAGGCCGCAACAACGCAGATGCGCCGCATTGGGCGCCGAAGATCCGCCGGCGCCCTCGGGCGCAGCCCTCCATTCGGGTACGATTGCGGGCGAAGTTCAACGCCCGTGGGGCAAAGGAGGTGAGGCGGAGCTTTGGATATACCGAGTCGCGGTGCCAGCCGCCTCGTTTGCCAGCCAGGAGTTCGTGAGGTCGTAGGCCTCTAGGGCTTCTGACCGTTCCGGCTCCTGGAGTCGGAGGCGGTAGCACTGCGAACGTAGACGCTTGAGGGTCGGGACGGCTTCCCGGCCCTCAGTTTTTCTCCTGACTACGATTGGCGATCGTGGCTGAGGACTTCGCAGCGCGGTTCAACGAGATGCCCGAGGGCTGGGTCCAGGCCATGGGCATGACCATCACTCACGCGACGAAAGACGAGGTCCGCGCCGAGCTTGTGATCGGTCATCAACACCTGCAGGGCTACGGCATCGTCCACGGAGGAGTGCACTGCGGGATCATCGAAACCCTCTCTTCGATGGGCGCCTACCTGTTCGCGCGCGAGAGCGGCCGGCACGTGGTCGGCCTCGAGAACAACACGAGCTTCATCCGCGCCGTGCGCGAGGGAGCGAGGCTGCATGCGGTGGCGACACCCATCACGCGCGGCCGCCAGACCCAGGTCTGGCAGGCCCAGGTCCTCGACGAAGAGGACCGGCTCGTCGCCACGGGTCGTGTCCGGCTGCTGTGCATCTCCGAGGAGCAGCAGCTGGCCGGCGAGCAGGTGAGAGGCGCGCTGTCCCCTCCCCGGCCCTCCCCGTGAATGGGGAGGGTGACTCAGGGCGCTAGCTTCCGCCTGTTACGTAGCTGAAGATGATCTCGTCGATCAGCCGCTCGACCGGCGCCAGGTCGTCGGTGAAGACCTGGCCGTGGTACGCGGACACCCGCAACCTCCCCTCGTTGACCACGCTGCGCGCGATGTCCTGGGCGTAAGGCTCGCTGACCAGACCCAGGTTGTGCTCGACGTCCTGCAGCGTCGTCGGCTCGGTGGCGCCGTAGACGAGCGTGTTGCTGAAGGCGGGCACGTCGACGAGGAAGACGCTCGGATAGACCGCCGCCATGGTGCTCGCGAGGGCGTCGACGAGGCGGTAGTCGCTGGCGGTGCGGCCGGCGTTGACGACGGCGACGCCGCCCGGGCTCAGGTGCTGGCGCACCTCGCTGAAGAACTCGCGTGTCGTCAGGTGGAATGGAATGTAGGGCTGGCGATAGGCGTCCATGACGATGACGTCGTACTTCCCGGCCTGCGTGTCGAGCCAGTAGCGCGCGTCGGCGACCACCGGGTGCACGTTCGGCTCGTCGAGGTGGAAGTAGCGATGCGCCACGGTGAGGATGTCGGGGTCGATCTCGACGCCCGTGATCTGCACGCTCGGCCCGTAAGCCGCGGTGTACTGGCGAGCCGCGGTGCCGCCGGCGAGGCCGAGGATCGCAAGACTCGCCGGTTTCACCTCGGCGGCCTGCGCCGGATGGAACGACTTCGCGATGAGCATGTAGTCCCAGGGCCCGCCGGTCAGCAGGCTCTGGGGGTCGTAGATGGAGTGCACCGCCTCGCCCTCGTTGAGGATCAGCTCGGTCTTCGTCCCGTCGCGCACGACCTGGATGTAGCCGTAGGCGGACTCCTTCTCATAGAGCAGCTGCCCGACCTGGGGCGGCTTGATGCCCGAGGGGAGAAAGATCCAGGCCAGGATCACCGCCACCGCAAAGGAGGCGTAGACCCGGCGCCGCGGCC
>WNGB01006188.1_pt1 | contig 17925 bp, 13 predicted proteins | sample 5400681 | NCBI WGS metagenome assembly WNGB01 (sample SAMN13153367, study PRJNA577476) | soil metagenome | isolation source: 115 cm soil or saprolite under grassland replicate 2 | place: USA:California | collected 2016-06-15 | reverse complement strand
AGCGCGAGTCCGGATCGACCGGTTGCTCGTTGACAAGGGGCTGGTGGAGAGTCGCGAAAAGGCGGCCCGTCACATCCTGGCGGGTGATGTGTTCGTGGACAGCCAGCGCGTGGACAAGGCGGGTGCTCTCGTGGCGTCAGGAGCGGCGGTCGAGCTTCGGGCGCGCGCCCCGTACGTGAGCCGTGGGGGCGAGAAGCTCGTTCACGCACTCGACACCTTCCAGATCAAGGTGCCCGGGCGCGTGTGCCTGGACTCGGTGCGTCCACCGGAGGATTCACCGACTGTCTGCTCCAGCGCGGCGCCACGCGCGTGTACGCGGTGGACGTCGGCACGGGCCAACTCGACCCGCGGCTCCGAAAAGACCAGCGCGTCATCGTGATGGAACACACGAACGCGCGGGCGCTCGACCCTCGGGTTTTCGGCGAGCAGCCGACGCTCGCGGTCATCGATGTGTCGTTCATCTCGCTCGAGAAGATCCTTCCCGCGGTGTTCGGCGTCCTCGCGTCGCGCGGGGAAGTCGCCGCTCTCGTGAAGCCGCAGTTCGAGGTCGGACGTGAGCATGTCGGCAAGGGCGGCGTCGTCCGCGACCCGGCGCATCACCGGGGGGCGGTCCAACGCCTGGCGCGCTACGTGGTGCTCCGCGGCTGGCACGTTCTCGGTGTCACCGCCTCGCCGCTACGAGGCCCGAAGGGTAATCACGAGTTTTTCCTGCACTTCTCGACGCACGGCCGCACCGCCAGCGATCTGGAGTCGATGATCACCCGGAGCGTTGAGGCGCTCGCGTGACGCGCGTCGGCATTGCTGCCAAGCCCGATGCGCCCCGGGCTCAGGGCGTCATTCTCGAGCTGCTCCCGTGGCTCGCCGCCCGCGGGCACGCTGTGGTGTTCGAGAAGGAGACCGCGGACCTGGTCCCGGTAGTGGTCGGTGCGTCGGCCAGCAAGGCGGAACTGCCGGGGCAGGTCGACCTGCTCATCGTGCTCGGGGGCGACGGTACCCTCCTCTCGATGGCGCGGGCCGTGGGTGATCTCGGCGTGCCGCTGCTCGGCGTGAACCTGGGCGGGCTCGGATTCCTCACCGCGACGACGCTCGAGGAGATGTTCCCGGCCCTGGAGGCGTACCTGGGGGGCCGGATGGCGATCGAGGAGCGGATGCTGCTGGCCGCGCGCGTGATCCGCAACGGACAGCCGCTCTGCGAGTACGCGGCGCTCAACGACGTGGTCATCACGAAGTCGGCGATGAGCCGCATCATCGACCTCTCGGTGTCCGTCGACGGGCGGTACGCGACCGCGTACCGCGCCGACGGCCTCATCATCTCGACGCCGACCGGCTCGACCGCCTATTCGCTCTCGGCCGGGGGGCCCATCCTCTTCCCCACGATGGATGCTGTCGTGCTGACCCCCATCTGCTCGCACACGCTGACCAACCGGCCGATCGTTGTGCCCGGGACGGACCGGATCGAAGTCACCCTCCTGGCCGACCAGGAGGTCATGGCCACGATGGACGGCCAGGTCGGCGTGGGGCTGAGGGAAGGCGATACGGTCGAGATCCGCAAGGCCGCCTCGCGTATCCGGCTGGTTCGCTTCCCGCAGAAGGATTTCTTCTCCGTCCTGCGCACAAAGCTCAAGTGGGGTGAGCGTTAGCGCCGTATTCGCTCGGATACCACTTGAGGTACCCGCTCTGCTGACCTAGCATCAACCCCAGATGCTCCGCGAGATGCGAGTCCGTAACTTTGCCGTGATCGACGCCGTGACCGCAACGTTCGGCCCCGGGCTGAACGTGCTCACTGGCGAGACCGGCGCAGGAAAGTCCATGCTCATCGACGCGATCCTCTTGATCCGGGGCGCCCGCGCCCAGACCGACGTGATCCGCACGGACACCGAGACGGCGACCGTCGAGGCCGTGTTCGACGTGGAGCCGCGGGGCCCGGCGGCGGCGGTGCTCGACGACGCAGGGCTCAGCCTGGACGAGGGTCAGCTCGTGGTACGACGCGAGCTCACCCATTCCGGGCGCCATCGCGCGTTCGTGAACGACTCGCCCGTGACCGTCGGACTGCTGGAGCGCCTTGGCGACCACCTGGTCGAAGTCCACGGTCAGCACGAGCACCAGCGCCTGCTTGAGGTGGCCCGCCAGCTCGACCTGCTGGACCGCTTCGCCGATGCCGAAGAGTTACGCGCGCGCGTGGGCGAGCTGTTCGCCAAGCATCAGGCGGCGCGGGCCGAGGTCGAGCACGCGCGGGCGGCCGAGCGCGATCGGGCTCAGCGGGAGGATCTCCTCCGCTTTCAGCTCTCGGAGCTCGACGGCGCGCGTGTGTGGGTGGGCGAGGAGGAGGAGCTGCGGTCAGAGCGCCGGCGGCTCCAGCACGCTGAGCGGCTGACCGCCGGGCTCGCCGAGGCCGGCGGGCTCCTCAACGAGGACGAAGATTCGGCGACGAGCCGTCTGCACCGCACGGCGCGCCTCCTGCACGAGCTCGCGCGGCTCGATCCGGCGTTCGCCGCGCCGGCCGACGCGGTGGATGGCGCCGGGGCGCTGATCGAGGACGCGCTCGCGGCGATCCGCGCGCTGCGTGAGGGCGTGACGATGGCGCCGGGCCGGCTCGAGTCGGTGGACGAGCGCCTCGACGTCCTCACCCGTCTCAAGCGGAAGTACGGGGACACGGAGGCGACGATGCTGGCCTTCCGACAGGAGGCGGCGGTCGAGCTTGAGCGCCTGGGCCGTCACGAGGAGATCCTGGCCGAGCAGGAACGGATGCTCGGCGAGCTGCGCGCGGAGCTCCAGGAAACGGCGGTCGCGCTCGCGGACCGCCGTCGCGCTGCGGCGGAGAAGCTCGCTGGAGAGACGGAGCGTGAGTTGCGGCAACTCGGGATGGAGCGGGCCCGCTTCGAGATTGCCGTCGAGCAGGTGCCGCTCGCGGACGTCGGGCCGCGCGGCCTCGACCGGGTCGAATTCCGCCTCTCGGCGAACCCGGGCGAGGACGTGCGTCCTCTCGCCCGGGTGGCGTCGGGCGGCGAGCTCTCGCGGACGATGCTCGCCCTCAAAGCCGTCCTTGCGCGCGCCGATCGCGTGCCGACGATGATCTTCGACGAGGTGGACGCGGGCATCGGCGGGCGCGTCGCCGCGGTCGTCGCCCAGAAGCTCGCCAAAGCCGCCGAGGGGCGTCAGGTCCTCTGTGTGACGCACCTGGCGCCGATCGCCGCCCGCGCGGCGCACCACGTGCGGGTGTCCAAGGGCGTGCGCGCGGGCCGGACACGCGTCAGCGCCGAGGTGCTGACCGGGGAGGCGCGGGTCGAGGAGATCGCGCGCATGGTGGCGGGCGAGCGGGTCACCGACACCGCGCGCGGTCACGCTCGCGAGCTTTTGGGGCAGCCGGGCCCTCGAACGCGCCCTGTATAATGAGCACGTCATGATCGACGTCCTGCTGAAAAAGATCTTCGGCACCAAGCACGAGCGCGACGTCAAGCGGATGAAGCCGGTCGTCGATGCCATCAACGCGCTCGAGCCGTCTCTGGAGCCCCTCGACGATGTGGCCCTCCGCGAGAAGTCCGAGGAGTTCAAGAAGCGGATCGAGGGCGGCGAGCCGCTCGACGACGTCCTGCCCGAGGCCTTCGCCGTGTGCCGCGAGGCGGCGCGCCGCACGGTTGAGATGCGCCACTTCGACGTTCAGCTCATCGGCGGCATGGTGCTCCACGAGGGGACGATCGCGGAGATGGCGACGGGGGAGGGCAAGACGCTCGTCGCGACGCTCCCGGCGTACCTGAACGCCTTGACGGGCCGCGGCGTCCACATCGTCACGGTCAACGACTACCTGGCCAAGCGCGACGCTCAGTGGATGGGCCCCATCTACCAGGCGCTCGGGCTCTCGGTCGGGGTCATCCAGCACGAGGCGTCGTTCCTCTACGACCCGGCGTTCGTGACGTCGGATATCCGGCTGACCTCGCTTCGGCCGTGCACTCGCCAGGAGGCGTACCGGGCCGACGTCACCTACGGCACGAACAACGAGTTCGGCTTCGATTACCTCCGCGACAACATGCGCTTCACCCTCGAGGAGCTGGTGCAGCGGGAGCTCCACTACGCCATCGTCGACGAGGTGGATTCGATCCTGATCGACGAGGCGCGGACGCCCCTGATCATCTCCGGCCCGGCCGACGAGTCGACCGACCTCTACTTCAAGATCGACCGGATCATCCCGAAGCTCCGCCGGGCCGCCACGATCGTCGAGGGGAAGCTCTCGGAGATCGAAGCGGAGAAGAAGGGCGATTTCATCGTCGACGAAAAAGCGCGCGCGGTCTCGCTGACCGAGGAGGGGATCGCTACCTGCGAGCGGCTGTTGAACGTCGAGAATCTCTATGACCCGCGCCACATGACCATCCTGCACCACATCCAGCAGGGGCTCCGGGCCCACGCGCTCTTCAGGCGCGACGTCGACTACATCGTCAAGGACGGGCAGGTCGTCATCATCGACGAATTCACGGGGCGCCAGATGCCGGGCCGGCGCTGGTCCGACGGCCTCCACCAGGCGGTCGAGGCCAAGGAGGCCGTACGGATCGAGCGGGAGAACCAGACGCTGGCGACAATCACCTTTCAGAATTACTTCCGCATGTACGACAAGCTCGCCGGAATGACCGGTACCGCCGAGACCGAGGCGGAGGAGTTCGCCAAGATCTACAAGCTCGATGTCACGGTGATCCCCACGAACCGGACGTTGATCCGGATCAACAATCCGGACGTGGTGTACAAGACGGAGCGGGAGAAGTTCAACGCGGTGGTCGACGATATCATCGAGCGCAACCAGCGCGGCCAGCCCGTCCTCGTCGGCACCGTCTCGATCGAGAAGTCCGAGGTGCTGGCGAGCCTCCTGAAGAAGCGCGGGATCCGTCACGAGGTCCTCAACGCGAAGTATCACGAGCGCGAGGCCGAGATCGTCGCCCAGGCGGGCCGGGAGGGTTCGGTCACGATCGCGACCAATATGGCCGGCCGCGGCACCGACATCCTGCTCGGTGGCAACCCCGACTTCCTGTCGAAGGAGATTCTCCGAAAAAAGGGGTTGGACCCCGTGACTGCGGCGGCGCCCGACCGGACGGCCGCCCTGGCCGGGGCCCGACGGATCACCGAGCCCGAGCACGCCCGTGTGGTCGAGCGTGGCGGTCTGCACATCGTCGGCACCGAGCGCCATGAGGCGCGGCGCGTGGACAACCAGCTCCGCGGACGCTCCGGACGACAGGGCGACCCCGGCTCCTCGCGCTTCTATCTGTCGCTCCAGGACGACCTGCTGCGGATCTTCGGTTCTCAGCGCGTGGAGCGAATCATGGAGCGCCTCGGGATGCAGGAGGGTGAGCCGATCGAGCACAAGCTCGTGACCCGGGCGATCGCCACCGCGCAGAAGCGCGTCGAGACCCACAACTTCGAGATCCGCAAGCATCTGCTCGAGTACGACGACGTGATGAACCGGCAGCGCGAGGTCATCTACGGGATGCGGCGCCAGATCCTGGAGGGCGAGAGCCAGGACGAGACCATCGCCGATTGGCTCGAGGAGCTCACGGGCGGGACGCTCGACGCCTACGCAGCGCGCGGCGCGCATCCGGAGGACTGGGATCTCGGCGGTCTTACTGAGGCGCTCCACCGGCAGTTCGACACGCGGGTCTCGCCGGCCCAGTACGCCGAGGTGGCCTCCCGCGAAGGGTTGGACGAGCTGGTGCAGGGCGCGGTCAAGGCGCGCTTCGCGGAGCGCGAGCAGGAGCTCGGCCCCGACCTCCTGCAGGCGCTCGAGCGACACGAGATGCTGATCGTCCTGGACACGCAGTGGAAGGACCACCTGTTGTCGATCGACCATCTCAAGGAAGGCATCGGGCTGCGTGGCTACGGCCAACGCGACCCGCTGACGGAGTACAAGAAAGAGGCGTTCGACCTCTTCGAGGAGATGTTCGAGCGCGTCAAGGCCGCCGTGATCGAGCGGCTCTTCAAGGTGCAGATCGTGCGCGACGCGCCGATGGAGCTGCCCGCGATGACGGCGTGGGCGGATGCGCGTGAATCCCGCGGCGCGCTGGCGAGCGAGCCCGCGCGCGCGGCCGTGCCCGCGCCGCGCGCCCAGGCGGCTCCGCGTACGGCGACCGGGGAAAAAATCGGGCGTAACGACCCCTGCTTCTGCGGTTCCGGCAAGAAGTACAAGAAATGTCACTACCTCAAGACGTGAAGAGGGACGATATTTAGCGCTCTGGCTCGGTAACACCACCACGGCTGGTGCTTTTTTCTTTGGTCGTAACGGGCCGCCCGTGCTAAGAAACCCGCATGCGCCTCGAGTCCGTTGCGCTGCACGGCTTCAAGTCGTTCGCCGAGAAGACTGTCCTGAAGGTCACGCCCGGCATCACCGCCATCGTGGGTCCGAATGGATGCGGCAAGAGCAACATCTCGGAATCGGTGCGCTGGGCGCTCGGCGAGCAGAGCGCGAAGTCGCTTCGCGGCCAGCGCATGGAGGACCTGATCTTCCACGGCTCCGCGTCGCGGAAGCCGGTCGGCTTCGCCGAGGTCGAGCTGACTTTCAGCAACGACGGCGTGCTCTCGGTGCCGTGGACCGAGGTGGCAGTGAGTCGCCGGCTCTACCGGACGGGCGAGAGCGAGTACTTCCTCAACCAGAACCTGTCCCGCCTGCGTGACATCCTCGACCTCTTCGCCGGCACCGGCGCCAACCCACGCGCGTACTCGGTGATGGACCAGGACAAGCTCAACCACGTGCTCACGGCGAAGCCGCACGAGCGCCGGGTGTTCATCGAGGAGGCCGCCGGGATCGCGCGCTACAAGCAGCAGCGCAACGAAACCCAGGGCAAGCTCGACGCCGCCCGCCAGAACCTCGTGCGCGTGCGTGACGTCATGGACGAGGTGCGCCGACAGCTCGCTTCGCTTGAGCGCCAGGCGAAGAAGGCGCAACAGTACAAGACACTGCAGACGGAGAAGCGCGATCTGGGTCTGGCGCTGGTCGCCGCGGACTATGCCGGGCTCGCCGGCGAAGGTGAGCGCCTGGCCGCCGAGCTCGTGCGCGTGCGCGACGGGGAGCAGGGCCTGCGCACGCGTCTCGCGTCTCTGGCCGCTCGCGAGGCCCGGGCGAGGGAAGCCCTCCAGGAGAGCGAGCACCGCCTCTCGGACCTCCGCCAGGCGGTCGCGAAGGTGCAGGGAGAGCTCGAGAGGCTTCTGGAGCGCCGTGAGCAGATGGGGGTGCAGATTCGCGAGCTCGGCGACGAGAACGTGCGCCTCGACGAAGAAGTTCGGGCGACCACCGAGCGGCTGTCCTCCATCGTCAGTGAGCGTGAGGAAGTGCGCCGGGCGCTCCGCGACGCGGAGCAGCTCGCCGCCGACCGTTCGCGCGCCTCAGCAGAGTTCGAATCCGCCGTCGAGCGCCAGCGTGCGGCCCTCGCGCTGGAACGCGACCACGCAGAGGCGCTTCGCCTCGAACAGACGCGGCTCGCGGCCGAGCGCATCGACCTCATGCGGAGCGCCGGCGAGTTACGGGAGCGCGAGGCTCAGCTGGGGCGACGCGCCGAGCGGCTCGCGGCCGAGCTCGTCCAGGCCAGGACGGAGGCCGACCGGCTCGTGTCGGAGCGGGCCGCGCTGACCGTCGTGCGTAACCGAGCCGCCGCCGAGTTCAGCTCGCTGGAGGAGGAGCGCCGGCGGCTCGATGCAGAGGAAGCCGACGAAACGCGGCGGTCGATCGAGGCCGAGGCGCGGCTCGCCGACGCACGCGTCGCCTTGGCGGCGCGGCGGTCGAGCTTCGAGGCCCTGTCCGAGCTCGAGCGTGCGCGCGAGGGCTACGGGGCCGGCGTCCGTGCGGTGTTCGCGGAGGACCGGCGCGTTGCGTTGCCCGGCGTGGTCGGTACCGTCGCAGACCTGCTCGAAGTCCCGCCCGGCATGGAGCGCGCGATCGAAGCGGTGCTGGGGGAGCGGCTCCAGTGGGTGGTCGTCGAGCGGTTCGAACACGCGCGGGCGGCCGTCGCATATCTCCGCGACCACGGCCTTGGGTCCGCGACCTTCCTGCCTCTCGAGCACCTACCGGTAGCCGACGGGCCTGGGCCGGACGACAACGGCGTCCGCTGGGTGACCCGGAGCGTCGGCGCGAATGCGCCGCACCTGGTCCATCACCTCCTCGCGCAGGTGGCGATCGTCGACCACCTCGACGAGGCCGAGGCGCTGTGGCGTCGGAACGGCGTCGTGGCGACCTACGTCACGCCGGGAGGCGAGGTCCTCGGCCCGACCGGCCGCCTCCACGGCGGCGAAAACCGCGCGTCGGCGGTCACGGAGCATTCCCTGCTGGCACGCAAGCGCCAGCTACGAGACCTCGAAGGGGAGGTCCAGCGGCTCTCCGCCGTTGTGGATGCGGGACAGACCGAAGTCACCACGCTCGGCGCTTCCGTGGTCGCACTGAGGGAGCAGAGCGCCGGGCTCGGGCAGTCGGTGCAGGCGCGTCTGGCGGAACGGCTCGCCGGCGAGAAGGATCTCGAGCGGGCTGCCCAGGAGCACGAACGGGTGCTGCGCCACCTGGAGACGATTTCGGCGGAGTCGCAGCAGGTTGCGCGGGAGGCCGAGGAGACGGACGCCACGCTCGCGCGGCTCACCCAGCGGATCGCGATCGCGCGCAACGCCGAAGAGGCGATCGAGGCGGCAGCCGCGAAGGTGCGAGAAGCAATCGAGAGCGCTCAGGCGGACGAGACGGCGATTGGCGCCGCGTTGACGGCGTGCCGCGTGGATCTCGCCTCCGCAACCGAGCGCGTCGAGGCGCTCGGTCGGGAGCTTCCGCGCCTCGACGAGATCGGGCGCGACCTGGCGCAGCGCCTCGCCCAGGCGGGGCAGCGTCAGACCCAGCTTACGGAGCGATGGGCGTGGCTCGCCGACGAGCGAGAGCGCACGGACCTCGCGGCGCGTGAGGTCGCGGTGGAGCGCGACCGTACGGACGCGGCGGCGCGACAGGCGACGGAGGAGCACGATGGGCTGACCTCCGAGCTCCGCGCGGTCGAGCACGATTCGCGCGGCGCCGAGAGCGAGCTCGGGCGGCTGGTCGCCTCCGCCCACGAGATCGACATCCATTCAACCGAGTGTCGCGTGCGCCGCGAAGAGCTCGGGCAGGAGGCGTGGCGCGTGTACGGTGTCGATGCCCCGGCGCTCGTCGCCCGTCACGATCCGACACGGGATCTCGACGGCGTCCGAGACCGGGTGGCCGACCTCGAGCAGCGGCTTGCCGCGATCGGTCCGGTGAACCTGGTCGCCGACGATGAGTACCGCGAGCTCGACGAGCGCCTGACGTTCCTTCGGACTCAGCACGACGACCTCACGGCCTCGATCAAGGACCTCGAGAAGGCGCTGCGTGGGATGACGCGCACCGCGCAGGACCGGTTCGTCCAGGCATTTGACGAGATCAACCTTCACTTCGGCCGGCTCTTCGAGCGACTGTTCGAAGGCGGGCGCGCCGAGCTGAGGCTGGTCGAAGCCGAAGAAGGGGGCGATCCCCTCGACACCGGGGTGGAGCTCATGGCGCAGCCGCGCGGCAAACGTCTCCAGGCCGTCACTCTGCTTTCGGGCGGAGAGCGAGCCCTGACAGGCCTGGCGCTCCTCTTCGCGATCTTCTACTTCCGGCCAAGCCCCTTTTGCGTTCTCGATGAGGTCGACGCGCCGCTTGACGACGCGAACATCCACCGCTTTCTACGTGTCCTGAGGGAATTGACCGGCCAGACGCAGTTCCTGGTCATCACCCACAACCGGAAGACCATGGAAGCTGCCGATGTCCTCTATGGTGTAACGATGGAAGAGCCCGGCCTCTCGACCCTTGTCTCGGTCAACCTGAACGCTTAGCAAGTAGGTGAAGAAGCTCGCTGAATAGGCTACGCTCGTAGTATGTCCGCCGTCGGCGCGTACCTGCGTGACCTTCGCGAGCAGCAGGGGATCTCTCTCGAGGAGCTTTCCCGGTCGACCCGTGTCCTCCACCACTATCTGGAGGCGCTCGAGACGGACGACCTGGCCTCGCTCCCGGCGCCTGTCTTCACCAAGGGCTTCATCCGCGCATACTGCCAGGTGCTCGGCGTGTCCTCCGACGAGGCGATCGCCCTCTACGACCTTCGGGCGGGGCAGAGCCGCGAGCCCACCAGGAGCCTCGCCGTGCCGCCGCCTCCGGCGCCTGACCACCAGGCCCGCGCCGCCACGAACGAGCGACGCGAGGGTCGGGGCCGGGGCGCTGTGCTGATCAGCTTCGTGCTCCTCGTGGTTCTTGGCGCTGCCCTTTTCGCCGTCACCCTGGCGCTTCAGTCGGGACGAGACGAGGCAGACGGGAGAGGACCTGTCCATGTCACGGCGCCTCCACAACCAGAGCCGATCCCGACGCCGGCGGCCGAGCCAGCCGAGAGCGCCCCGGCGCAACCGCCGGTCGCTGCCGAGCCGCTGAAGCGGCCGCCGAGCCCCCAGCCCAGCGCCGGCGCTTCCGAGCGCCCTGCCGCGGCCCCGAACGTGATCGCGCCAAGCGTCTCGGCGCCCGTCCCCTCGTCCTCTTCAACTGCACAAAGTGTCGTTTCACCGTATCGGCTCGTCGCGCGAACGACGGAAACAACCTGGATGCGCGTTCGTACGGAGGACGGGCGGACCAGCGAGGAGACGATCCCGGCCAACGAGGTGCGGGAGTGGGTATCCAACGGTCCTTTCGTCCTCACCATCGGCAACGCTGGAGGGGTGAGCCTCGAGCTCAACGGCCGGCCGATCCCTCGACTCGGCTCCAGCGGAGCCGTTATCACCCGGTTGGTCCTGCCCCCGGACATCCGGTGAAGTTCCTCTCCGGGCTGGGCGAACGCCTCCGCGAGGGGCTGAGGCGCTCGCAGGAGTATCTCGGCGGCGGGCTCGGCGCCGTGCTGGAGACCGATCGACCCATCGACGACGCGCTGCTCGAGGAGCTGGAGGAGTTGCTGATCGCCGCGGACCTGGGAGCCGCCCTGGCCGCCGATTTCACCAATCGCGCCCGGGAAGAGGTGATGTTCGGGACGGTGGCCCGCGCCGGCCAGCTGCGCCCGCTCTTTCGGCGCTTCCTCGTCGACATGCTGTCGCCGGCTGCCCAACCGCTGAATCTCGATCACCGCCCAGCCGTCGTGCTGCTGCTTGGCGTGAACGGGTCGGGCAAGACCACGACGGCCGCGAAGCTCGCATCGTCGCTGAAGGGTTCGGGCAAGCGCGTGCTCCTCGCGGCGGCCGACACGTTTCGCGCTGCGGCGATCGAGCAGCTCGAGCGCTGGGGGGAGCGCATCGATGTCGAGGTCATCCGACAGGCCGCGGGTTCCGATCCCGGTGCTGTCGTGTTCGACGCGGTCAAGGCGGCCACAGCGCGCGCCCTGGACGTGCTGATCGTCGACACCGCGGGGCGACTGCACACGAAGACGAACCTCATGGACGAGCTGGCGAAGCTCCGCCGCGTGATCGAGCGTCAGCTCCCCGGAGCGCCTCACGAGACCCTGATGGTTCTCGACGCTCCGACCGGTCAGAACGGGTTTGCGCAGGCCCGCATGTTCCACGAGGCGATCGCGCTCACCGGCGTGTGCCTGACCAAGCTCGACGGCACCGCCAAGGGCGGGATCGTCGTGCGCATCGTCCGCGAGCTCAAGGTCCCCGTAAAGCTAATCGGCTTGGGAGAGCGCGTCGAGGATCTCCAGACGTTCGATCCGCAGGCGTTCGTTGATGCGCTGGTGGGCGAGGCATGAGCGGTGCGGAAGTGGCCGAGCGATTCATGCGGCGGGCGATTGAGCTGGCCGAGGCCGGACGCGGCCTCACCTCGCCGAACCCGATGGTCGGGGCGATCGTCGTCACGCCCACAGGTGAGGTGGTCGGCGAGGGGTTCCATGCCAGGGTGGGCGCGCCGCACGCGGAGGTCGAGGCACTGAGGGAGGCCGGCCCGCGGGCCCGCGGCGGGACGCTCTACGTGACGCTCGAGCCGTGCGCCCATCAGGGCCGGACGCCCCCGTGCGCCCCCGCGATCGCTGCGAGTGGCGTGGCGCGCGTGGTCGCGGCCGTCAGTGACCCGAACCCGCTCGTCTCGGGACGGGGCTTCGCCGAGCTCCGGCGCGCGGGCGTCGAGATCGTCACGGGCGTGGCCGCCGCGGACGCGGAGCGCCAGAACCGCGTGTTCCTGACCGCGATGCGCGAGCGACGACCCCACATCACGCTCAAGGCCGCCATGACGCTCGACGGCAAGATCGCCGACCTCCACGGCGCCTCGCGGTGGATCACGGGTGAGCCCGCCCGGCGGCATGCCCACCAGCTCCGCAGTGAAGCTGACGCGATCGTCGTGGGGGTCGGGACCGTGCTGCGCGACGATCCCGAGCTCACCGTGCGTCTGGGGCGCCCCTGGCCGCGCGAGCCGCTGCGGGTCGTGCTCGACACCCGGGCGCGGACGCCGCGTGAGGCCCGCTTCGTCCGGGCGGGGACGCCGAGTTGCGCGCTGATCGTCGTTGGCGCGAACGTCCCGGAGGAGCGCACCCGTGAGCTCGCGGACTCGGGGGCAACGATCGTGCGATGCCGGATACGGGCCGGGCGAGTGGAGCTGGGAGCACTCCTGAGCGAGCTCTTCACTCGTGAGGTCCGGGCAGTGCTCGTCGAAGGCGGTGGGGAGGTTCACGCGGCGTTCCTCGATGCGGGGCTGGTCGATCGCGTGGCGATGTATGTAGCTCCGCTGCTCGTCGGAGGACGCGACGCGACCCCGGTCGTCGGGGGTGTCGGACGAGAGCTCAAGAGCGCCGTCCGGCTCGGCGGCTTCGCCGTCACCGGGCTGGGTGACGACCTCCTGATCGAGGCCGAGGTTCTCAGAGGGATACCGGGCAGCTGATGTTCACCGGGATCGTCGAGGAGGTCGGCTCGGTCCGGGCGATCCGGCTCAGCCCGCGCGTCGCGACGCTCGAGGTCGACGCGGTCGTGACGGTCGAAGGGGCAGACGTCGGTGGCAGCATCGCGGTGAACGGCGTGTGCCTGACGGTGGTCGAGCGACACCCGGGAGGCTTCGCGTTCGAAATCGGTCCGGAGACGCTCGGCCGCACGGCGCTCTCTCGACTGGTTCCGGGTGATCCGGTGAATCTGGAACGGCCGCTGCGCTTTGGCGGCGCCCTCGGCGGGCACCTCGTCTTGGGCCACGTCGACGGTGTGGGAACCGTGGACGCCGTAACTCGGGTAGAATCGACGGCGCGGGTGCGGATCACGCTCCCGGGCCGCGAGCTTGAGCCGTTGCTGATCCCCCAGGGGTCGGTGGCGGTCGATGGTGTCAGCCTCACCGTGGCCGGGTTGGCGGAGCTGAGCTTCGAGGTGATGCTGATCCCGCACACGCTGGCGGTGACGACGCTCGGACGGCTCAAGCCGGGGCAGGCGACGAACATCGAGGCGGACGTGATCGGTAAGTATCTAGTTCGCTCGCTGGCATTGAGGGGGACGACATGACAGCGTTTTCGGCCATCGAGGAGGGCATCGAGGAGATCCGACAGGGACGCATTCTTCTCGTCGTGGACGACGAGGACCGCGAGAACGAAGGCGACCTCGTGATGGCGGCCGACCGGGTGACGCCCGAAGCGGTGAACTTCATGGCGAAGCACGGCCGAGGCCTGATCTGCGTCCCTCTGCTCGGCGAGCGCCTGGACGAGCTCAAGATCTCGATGATGGTCTCCGACAACACGGCCCCCATGGGAACCGCGTTCACGGTTACCGTGGACGCGCGGCGGGGTGTCACGACCGGCACCTCCGCGTACGACCGCGCCGTTACGATTCGTACGCTCGTCGATCCCCTGATGCGTTCCGACGACCTGACCCGTCCGGGCCACATCCTGCCGCTACGGGCGATGCCGGGCGGAGTCCTTCGACGGGCCGGCCACACGGAAGCCGCGATCGACCTCGCCCGCCTGGCGGACTGCTACCCGGCGGGTGTCATCTGCGAGGTCCTCGACGAGGACGGCGACATGGCGCGGGTGCCACAGCTGACCGAGCTCGCCCAGGTGCATGGCCTCAAGATGATCACGATCAGGGACCTCATCGAATATCGGATTCTCAAGGAAAAGCTGGTCCGGCGGATCGCGACGACGAAGCTTCCGACGGAGTTCGGCGAATTCAGCGCGATCGCGTACGACACCACGGTGGACAGCCGCGTGCCGCTCGCCCTGGTGATGGGCTCCGTGTCCGGCGACGAGCCCGTGCTGGTCCGTGTGCACTCCGAGTGTCTGACGGGAGACGTTTTCCACTCACGCCGATGCGACTGCGGGCTTCAGCTCGACAAGGCGCTCGCCCGGATCCAGGCGGAGGGGCGCGGGGTCTTCGTCTATATGCGGCAGGAGGGGCGCGGGATCGGGCTTCTCAACAAGATGCGCGCCTACGAGCTTCAGGACCAGGGCAAGGACACGGTCGAAGCCAACGCGGCGCTGGGCTTCCACGCCGACCTTCGCGACTACGGCATCGGCGCCCAGATCCTCGTGGATCTCGGGGTCAAGAACCTGAAGCTCCTGACCAACAATCCGAAGAAAATCGTCGGCCTCGAGGGGTACGGTCTTCACATCGCCGAGCGCGTACCGATCGAGATCCCGGCGACGGAGACCAACCGGAAATACCTCAGCACAAAGCGCGACAAGCTCGGGCACCTCCTGTCGTCGCTGCCAGACTGAAATGGCCGGTCGCGCCCCGAAGCTCCGCCGGGTCGCCCGGAGCCCCAGATCACTCAGGTTCGCGATCGTCGCAGCCCGCTTCAACGAGCGCATCACCCAGCGGCTCGTCGCCGGTGCGCTACAAGCGCTCCGGGCCGCCCGGCTCGGTCCCGACGCCATCGAGGTGCATTGGGTGCCTGGATCCTTCGAGCTCCCTCAAGCCGCGAGCCACCTGGCGGCGACCGGCCGGTACGCAGGGATCGTGTGCGTGGGCGTCGTCATCCGGGGCCAGACCCCCCACTTCGAGCACATTGCGCGCGAGGCCGCATCGGGCATCCGACAGGTGGCGCTCGCCACCGGCGTGCCCACGACCTTCGGGCTCATCACGGCCCTGAGCGAAGAGCAAGCGTGGGAGCGAGCGGGCGGCGAGGTGGGCAACCGCGGTGAAGAGGCCGCCGAGGCGGCCCTGCAGATGGCTGAGTGGATCCATCAACTGGGGAACGATCGGGCGGGTCGGCCCACGCGCGTGACCGCGTCCGCTGCGGGTGACCGCGCGAGTCGGGGCCACGTCACATCCGGCTCGGGCAAACGGGCGAGTCGGAGCCCCGTGCGCCTTTCTCAGGCCACTCGCGGTCTGAGGCGGCCTCACGGCACCCGATAAATGGGAAAGCGCAGGAAGACCCGCGAGGTCGCGCTCCAGTTCCTGTACCAGCTCGACCTCAACGGTGAGGACGATCCGACACCGCACGAGGTTGAATTCTGGGCGCGCCACCCAGTCGACGGAGATACGCGGGTGTTCGGCGACGCCCTGGTGCGGGGCGCCAAAGCGAACCAGGCGAAGATCGACCAGGTGATCTCGCAGTTCGCCGAGCACTGGGACCTCGAGCGGATGGCCGTCGTCGACCGCAACATCCTTCGGCTGGCCGTCTATGAACTGCTGTGGACCGCGGACGTACCGCCGAAGGTGGCCATCAACGAGGCCATCGAGATCGCCAAGAAATTCGGAACGAAGGAGTCGAGCCGATTCATCAACGGCGTGCTCGACCGCATCCACAAAGAACTTCGTCCAATCTCCTGAGCCCGGCCGTGCGGTACGCGGTGCTCTCCGACATTCATGGCAACCTCGAGGCGCTCGAGGCCGTGCTGGCCGACGCGGCGCCGCGGACGGACGCGCTCCTCTGTCTCGGGGATCTCGTCGGCTACGGTGCCGACCCCGTTGCCTGCGTCGAGATCGTCGCCGAGCGTGCGCAGTCGATCACGTGCGGCAATCACGAGCATGGCGTGGCCGGCCTTCTCGCTCTCGACTGGTTCAATCCCCACGCGCGCGCTGCCGCCGAATGGACGCGTGAGCGACTGGACGACGATCACCGGACGTACCTGGCCGGACTCCCGCTGGTCACGCTGGTGGGCGACGCCACCCTCGTCCACGCCTCGCCCGATCGCCCGGACGAGTGGGAATATCTCGTCACAGCGCAGGACGGCTTCGATGCGTTCTCGGCGTTCGCCACTCGGCTCTGCTTCGTCGGCCACTCGCACCTGGTGAGCGTGTGGTCGCTGGGTTCCACCGGGCCGGAGCACCTGCCGGGGCCGATCGATCTCGCGCTCGAGCGCGGCCGCCGCTATATCGTCAATGTGGGCAGCGTCGGTCAGCCGCGCGATCGGGACCCACGCGCGGCCTACGCGATCTGGGACACCGAGCGGGGAACGGTCGCGAGCCGGCGCGTCGTCTACGACATCGCGACGGCGGCAACGAAGATCCTCCGCGGAGGGTTGCCTCGGTTTCTCGCCGACCGGCTGGCGTGGGGCTCCTGATCCTGCGCCCGTCGCTTTCTCGCGCCGCCGTCCTCGCGGCCACCGCCGTCGGCATGGCGCTGGCCTTTCCCCGCACCGACTGGGAGGACGCCGTCTGGGTCGTCCTGGCGCCGCTGCTGGTGACCACGGTGAGGGGCCCGGCACGCGCCGCCCTTGGGTGGGGGTGGTTCTTCGGGACCGTATTCTTTCTGGTGCTGCTCCGGTGGCTCGATTTCACGTTCAGGACCTACAGCACGATTCCCTGGCCCTTGACCTGGGGCCCAACGCTCGCGCTCGCAGCGTACTGTGGGTTATATGTCGGGGTCTTCGCCGCCGCCGTGTCGTGGCTGGCGCGACGCTCGGTCGCCTGGGCTCTCTGCGCGTCGCCGTTCTTGTGGGTGGGCGGGGAGTGGGTTCGCGGTCATCTCTTCGGTGGCTTCCCCTGGGGCATTCTCGGCTACGCGCAGTACCTGCGCTTGCCCGTCATCCAGATCGCCGAGCTCGGAGGCGTCTACGGGGTCTCGCTCGTGATCGTCGCGGTGAACGCCGCGCTCGCGGGCTGTCTCGTCCTCTCGTGGCGTTCCGCCCTCGGCGGGGTTGCGCTCGCCGGGGTGGTGCTCGGCGGTACGATGGGCTTTGGGATCTGGCGCCTGGGCGCTCCCCTGTCCTCGGACGAAGCCAAGGTGGCCATCATGCAGCCATCGATCGAGCAGCCGCTGAAGTTCGAGCCCAACTACGCCGCGAAGACGGTCGAGATTTACCTCTCCCTGACACAGCGGGCGGGTGCCGAGCACCCCGATCTGATCGTGTGGCCCGAGACGGCTGTCCCCACGGTGCTCCGCCGCGATGAGGACCTGCTGAGAGCTCTGGCGGCCATGTCCAGGGCCGTCAGCGCCCCGCTGCTCGTGGGCTCCATCGATGCTGATGGAGCGACTCCGCCCAGGCTGTATAACAGCGCGTTTCTCCTGACTGAACGTGGGATTGTCGGGAGGTATGATAAGATCCAGCTCGTCCCGTTCGGAGAGTTCGTGCCGCTGTCGGGATTGATCGGATTCGTCAGGGGCTGGGCCGAGTTCATCGCTGAGCTCGAGCCGGGCTCCCGCGCGAGCGTCTTCCCGGGCCCGCCAGCCCCGTTCGCAGTCGTAATCTGTTACGAGGGGATTTTCCCCGAGCTCGTCCGTGAATTCGTGAGAGGTGGGGCGCGCCTGATCGTAAACATGACGAACGACGCTTGGTTCGGCCATACGAGCGGCCCGTGGCAGCATCTTGCCATGTACCCATTCCGAGCGGTCGAGCACCGTGTCTCGGTGGTGCGCGCGGCGAACACCGGGGTGTCGGCGTTCATCGCACCGACCGGACAGATCGTGCGGCGCGCGTCACTCTACGAGCGCACGACGCTCACCGAGCGCGTGCCCCTGCGCGCCGGGGAGACCGTCTACTCCCGCTTCGGTGACTGGCTCGCCTATCTGGCGCTCGGCGTGTCGGGCGCGTCACTGGCCGCGCGCGCGCAGCA
>WNGB01021354.1_pt1 | contig 17927 bp, 16 predicted proteins | sample 5400681 | NCBI WGS metagenome assembly WNGB01 (sample SAMN13153367, study PRJNA577476) | soil metagenome | isolation source: 115 cm soil or saprolite under grassland replicate 2 | place: USA:California | collected 2016-06-15 | reverse complement strand
CCCGAGGCCCTCGGAGCCAGCTCCAAGGCGGCGCCAGGTGGGTCAGGAGCCCTCGGCAAGGTCGCCGAGCACCGCCATGGCCGCGTTGCGGCCGTTGGCGCCGATCACGCTGCCGCCCGGGTGGGTGGCGGCGCCGCACAGGTACACCCCGGGGATCGGGGTGCGCGGCGTGAGGCGCCGGTCCCAGAGCTGGTCGGGGGTGCACTCGCCCTGGAAGATGTGGCCGTCGGTGAGGCCGACGCGGGCCTCGACGTCGGGTGGGCCGAGCACCTCCCGCTCCTCCACCAGGTCGGCCACGTCGGGCGCGAAGCGGGCGATCTCGGCGAGAACGCGGTCGCCGATCTCCTCCCGCCGGCCGTCCCAGTCGCCGGAGGCCAGCGTGGCCGGGGCGTACTGGGCGAACACGCTCATGGTGTGCTTGCCGGCCGGGGCGACCGTCGCGTCGTAGGCGGTCTGGAAGTACAGCTCGCACCAGGCAGGGGCCGCCTCGCCGCGGCGGGCGGCCTCGAACGAGGCCTGGGTGGCGTCGATCCCGCTGGAGATGGTCACCATCGCCCGGTGCGGCACGGTCGAGTCGGGCGCGGCGCTGAAGCGCGGCAGCCGCGACAGGCCGCAGTTGACCTTGACCACCCCGCTGGTGGTGCGCCAGGCGGCGACGCGCTCGCGGAAGGCGGCGGGCACGCCGTCCTGGCACAGCGCCACGGTGCGCTTGGGGTCGGCGTTGGAGAGCACCACCGCGGCCCGGAGCAGCTCGCCGCCGGCGAGCCGCACGCCCTCGCCCGGCAGGATCGCGCCCACCTCGACCCCGGCGGCGAGCACCGCGCCGGCCTCGACGGCGGCGTCGGCCAGCGCGAACGACACCCTGCCCATGCCGCCGTGGACGTAGCCCCAGACGTCCTCGTGGCCGTCGACCGTCCCGGAGGCGTGGTGCAGGTGCACGGCGGCGGTGCCAGGGTCCCGCGGCCCCGCCCAGGTGCCGATGATCCCCTGCCCGTGCAGGGCGGTGCGCAGCCGCTCGTCGCGCACGTGGCGCTCGACCACCTCGGCAATGGACGCCTCGAACAGCACCTCGATCGCCTCGGGGTCGCCGCCGAGCCGCTCCTCCAGCTCTGCCCGGGTGGGCGCGTCCCCGAGCCAGGCGTCGCGCGCCGGGTCGCGCAGGGCGCGCCGGATGCGGCCGAACAGCTCCTCGTAGGCGAAGTAGCCGTCCACGTCGCCGGGGTCGATGGCGGCGATATCGGCCGCGGTGCGGGCGTCGTCGGCCCAGGTGCCGAAGCTGCTGCCGTCCTCGAACGGGCACCACAGGTTGGGGTCGGCCGGGGTCACCCGGTAGCCGTGGCGCTTCAGCTCCAGCTCCTCCACCACCAGCGGGTGCAGCAGCCCGACCACGTACGCACAGGGGCTCACCAGCCAGGCCGGGTCGGCGAAGGGCTGCTCCAGGGTGCAGGCGCCGCCGAGCCGGTCGCGACGCTCCAGCACCAGCACCGAGCGGCCGGCGCGGGCCAGGTAGGCGGCCGCGGTGAGGCCGTTGTGGCCGCCGCCGACCACCACGACGTCCCAGCGCCGCGCGGCCAGGTCGGCCACTGGCATGGGCAGTCCGACCTGGCCGAGCCGGTCCTGGACGGTCATGTCGCGCTCCTCTCCGCTGCCTGATCCTGCGGTCATGGCCGCTTCGGCAGGGTACCGGCCGGGCGGGCGAGGTCACAGCGACGGTTCGGCGCGGGCAGGCCCCGACCACTGGCCACATCAGCGCGGCGGCCGTCGCGGCCCGATGGCACCATCAGCCGGACGTCGAGACGGGGAGACCGATGACGGCGCCAGCCACTGTTCCGCTCGCCCAGGCACGGGCCCACGTGCTCGTCAAGCAAGGGCTGGCCGGGGACGGCCTCGACGGGGTGATGGACGCCGTCGTCGCCACCGCAGGCATCTACGGCACCGCCCCCACCTGCTACCTCTCCTGTGCGGCCCGGGTCAGGGACTTCCGCATCGCCCAGCTCGACGAGGAGCTGTACGCCGAGCGCAGCGTCGTGCGGCTGCGCTGCATGCGCGGCGGGATGAGCTACATCGAGCCGCTCGACCTGCTGCCCGCCCTCGCCGCCTGCACCGGGGAGCCACCGGCGAAGACCCTCAAGCGTGTCGCCAAGTGGGGCGGGCTCAGCGAGGACGAGGCGCTGGCGCTCGCCGACCGCGTCGAGGTGGTGATGGCCGGCAAGCCGCCGCTGACCCTCAAGGAGATCCGCGAGCTGCTCGGCGACGTCCCCGGCGACAAGGCCGCGCTGCAGATGACCGTGGCCCTGCTCGGCAGGACCGGTCGGATCGTCCGCTCCGAGGTGCGCGGCTCGTGGCGCAGCGACAACTACGCCTACGCCCGCTGGGCGGACTGGCTCGGCGCGCCGCTCGAGCGGGTCGAGCCGGACGCCGGGCGCGTGCAGCTGGCGCGCCGCTACCTGCGGGCGGTCGGGCCCGCCAGCAGCAACGACCTGCAGTGGTGGAGCGGCTGGAGCAAGCGCGACACGGCCGCGGCAGTGGCGGCCCTCGGCGAGGAGCTGGCGGCGGTCTCCCTCGACGGCGGCGACGCCTGGGTCGCGGCCGAGGAGCTGGAGCGGCTCACCGGAACCGACCCGGCGGAGGGCCGGGGCGTGCGGCTGCTGCCGGTCTGGGACGCCTACTTCATGGCCTACGCGACCTCGCCCGCCGGCCGCGCGCGCCAGGTGGCCCCCGCCGACTACGGACGGATCTACGACAAGTCCGGCAACGGCACCTCGACGGTGGCCGTCGACGGCGTCGCGGCGGGCGTCTGGGAGCTCGACCCTGACGCCGGCACCGTCACGGTGGCGCCCTTCGGCAGGCCTCTGGCGTCACGGTGGAGCGAGCTCGAGGCCCAGGCCGCCCGCCTCGCCGAGGCGATCGGCGCCGAGCTGGGGCTGCAGCGGTCCGCCGCGCCCGGGCCGCTCGCCGACGGCGCCCGCAACGCCTACCTCTCGCCCATCTCGCTCGGCAAGCGCTGACGGCAGGGGGGGTGGGCCCTAGGGGTGGGCGGGCCACCCGCCGGCGGAGGGCTGCCGGCGGGTGGTCACCGCCGCATGGCGCCTGGGGCGGGCTCGCTGCGGCGAGTCAGCCCGACCGGGCGGCGTTGGTCGGGGTCGGTACCAGTTTCAAGGCCAGCACCGGGCAGGCGCTGGCCGCGCGGCGGGCGTGGTCGGCGAGGTCGCGGCCGATCGGGGTCGGGTCGACGATCGGGTAGCCCCAGTCGTCCAGGGTGATGCGCTCGGGCAGGAGCTGGGCGCAGAGGCCGTGGCCGTCGCAGGCGATCGGGTCGACGCGGAGCTGTCTGGTCAGCGCCATGCCGTGCCTCCTCGCGGGGTGGGCAGCACGCTCGGCCGGCTGACGCCGGCGCAGGGGCCGCGGTGGAGGTGCCACTGGACGTCGTCGGCGAACACGTCGAGGGCGCTGCGCAGCAGGCGGACGGCGCCGTCGGGCAGGCGGCAGGCGCCGCGGCCCTCGATCTGGCCGGCCCAGCGCCGCAGCTGCTCGACCGTGTCCGGGCGGGCGCGGCCGTCGCGCAGGTCCGCGGCCGCCCGTGCGACCGCGGCGAGCCCGAACACGCAGGAGCCGCACTGGCCGGCGGACTCCCCCGCCAGCCAGGCGAGGACGCGGACCGTCTCGGCGACGCCGCAGGCGCCGTCGGGGAGCACCACCAGCGCGCCACAGCCCATGGCGGCGCCGAGCGGGCGCAGGCTCTGGTTGTCGAGCCGGGCACGAGCGGCCGTGCCGGCCCCGAGCCAGCTCCCGAAGTAGCCGCCGACCAGGACGGCCGCGACCCCGTCCGGGGCGCCGCCGGCGACGCCGACCAGCTCGCCGAGCGCGGCGCCGACGCCGACCTCGTAGACGCCCGGCCCGCCGACCGCGCCGGAGAGCGTCACCAGGGCGCTGCCCGGCTGCTCGGCGGTGCCGAGCTGGCGGAACCACTCCGGCCCGAAGCGCAGGACCTGGGCCAGGTGCGCCAGCGTCTCGACGTTGTCGACCAGGGTCGGGCGGCCGCCGACGCCGCGCTGGAACGGGCGCGAGCCGGTCGGCGTGGCCAGCCCGTCGTCGAGCCAGTGCACCAGCGCGGTCTCCTCCCCGGCGACGTAGCGCGACGGCAGGGCGGCCAGCCGCAGCCTGGGGCCGGGCTCGGCGTGGCGCTCGACGATTGCCCGCTCGACCGCGCCGAGCGCGGCAGGTGCGCCCATGTCGACGCAGACGACCACCTCGCCCGCGCCGACCGCGGCGGCGGCCAGCAGCGCCCCGTCGAGCACCAGGTGCGGCGCGGTGGTCAGCAGCAGCTTGTCCTTGGCGCTGGCGGGCTCGCCCTCGGAGCCGTTGACCAGCACCACCGGGGTGCGGCGCCCGTCGCGGACGGCGCGCAGCTTGGTGCCGGTCGGGAAGCTCGCGCCGCCACGGCCTCGCAGGCCGGACCGCTCGACCGTGGCGACGAAGCCGTCGAGCGGGCGGCCGGGCCGGGGCGGCGCCGGGTAGACGGCCCGGTGCCGGGCGAGCGGGACGGCGCCGCCGTGCTCGCCGATCCCGTGGAGCAGCCGCGGCAGCCCGGCAGGGCCGGCCGGAGCGACGCCCGCGCGGGTGTCCGGCCCGAGGCGGTCAGCGACCACGCCCATGCCTGGCCACCTCCTCGGAGAGCGGGGCGACGGCGGCGACCGACCCGTTGGGGGCGCCGAGCCGCCACCACACCGCGGCGAGGACCGCCACGGCGGCGGCCGCGGCGGCCGCGAGCATCCAGGCGTGGCCCGCGTCGCTGCCGGTGCCGAGCCCGTGGACCAGCGCGACCGGCCAGCAGGCGTAGGCGAGCCAGTGCACGGCGCGCCAGGCGCCGTGCCCCAGCCGCACCCGCAGCAGGCTGGTGACCAGCACCGCGAGCAGCAGGTCGAGGGCGACGGCGCCGAGGCCGAGCCACAGCGGCCGGTAGGCGGAGCGGAACGGCACCACCGCGTCCAGCCAGCGGATCGGGACGTAGCCGTCGACCACGGTGGTGACCACGTGCAGCGCCAGGAAGACGAGCACCAGCAGGGAGAGGTTGCGGTGCAGCCGCTCGGTCACGAAGCGGGGCCAGCGGGGGCTCGCCCAGCGGGCCGAGTTGGTGATCCCGAGCACCACCGTCGAGGTCAGCAGGACCAGCGTGACCGCGCCACTGCCACGGGTCAGGTACCAGAGCGCCCTGGTCGAAGCGAGGGTGCCGCTCATTTGGCAGAAACGCGAGGTGGCGCACCGCCGCCTTGTGCGCCGGCTTCCCTCGTCGCTCCTCCGTCGCTTGGCGCTCCTCCGTCGCTCCTCAGTCCAGCCAGCGCGCGGCGGTGCGCCACCTCGCTGGGCTCGGGCAAGCTGGGCTCGGGCCAGCCGGCCACGCGGACGACCGAACCGTCGCCGTCGGGGCGGACCAGGCGGGCGGGGAGGCCGAGCGAGGCGAGCCAGGCGGGGCTGGCCTCGCCGCGGACGATCGCGGCGGTGGCGGCGACGTTGGCGTCGACGCAGGTCGCCGCGGCCACGCTGACGGTGCGCCAGACGACCTGTGCCGGCCGGCCGCTGGCGGGGTCGACGATGTGGTGGAGCTGCTCGCCGCCTCGGGTCCAGCGGCGCACGGTGCTCGACGAGGTCGCCAGGGCGCCGCCGTGGATGCGCACGGTCTCGCCGTCCGCCTCGGCGGCGGCGTCGTGCGCGTCGGCGACCCGCACCGACCAGCCGCCGGGCGGCGGCTCGCCGGCGGTGGCGAGGTCGCCGCCGAGGCTGACCAGCACGCCGCAGCCGGCGGCCTCGGCCGCGCTGGCGGCGGCGCGGTCGGCCGCCAGCGCCTTGGCGGTCGCGCCCAGGTCGAGCAGGACGCCGGCGGGCACCCGCACGAGGCCGCGGGCGCGGTCGACGCGGACCTGCCGCCACCCGGGCACGGTGGCCACGCGCAGCAGCGGCCGGCCGGCGGGCGGGACGGCGGCGAAGTCGCGGTCGTAGCCGAGCACCCTGACCGCCTCGCCGACGGTCGGGTCGACGTCGCCGTCGCTGGCGCGCGCGGCACGCAGCGCGACCTCGAGCGCCTCCAGCAGCCCGGGGCCGACCGCCACCGGCCGGCCGCCCGCGTGGTTGACGCGCTCCAGCTCGGAGTCCGGGCGGAAGCGGCTGCAGGCGCGGTCGATCGCGTCCACCTCGGCGGCCACCGCCTGGCGCACCACCTCCAGCGAGTCGGCGCCGGTGACCAGCACCACGGCGCCGGTGCCGAGTGCACGAAGCCGCCAGCACACCAGCGGGTCGGGGTCACAGCCGCCGTCGTTCTGCCTGCGGGGCATCCGGGGGAAGCTGGCGCGTCCGGGCCGGGTCATCACGAGCCTCCCGAGGTGACGCTGCCCGACCCGCCGGACGCCGACGGCGTGGCGGCCGGGGCCTGCAGCTGGCTGCTGCTGTCGTCCTGCGACGAGGAGTCGTCGGACTGGCTGCTGGTCACGGTGGTGGTGGTCGTGGTGGTCGCGGCGCTGGCCTGCTGGCTGTGCCCGGGGAAGACGCGGGCGGCGAGCCCGGCGAACAACCCGGTGAGGGCCAGCGAGCCGGCCAGCAGCCAGCGGGTCAGCCGTGACACCCGGCGCAGCCCGGCGTCCCGCCGGGCCACGGCCCTGGGGTCCGGTGGCATGGAATGCTCCTCTCTCGGTCGACGCACTCGACTTCCGGGCAGTGTCCACGCGCCGGGCAAGAGGCCGTCGAGCGGAGTTCGAGAAGACGGTAAGAAAGCGCCGCGGGGAGGCCGGGCCACGCTCTCGACGTGCTCTTGAGCGGCTCTTACCCTGCTCTCACCCACGCGCCGCACGATGCTGCCCTGCCGCGCGGCAGGCCCGCGCACTGTGATCGACCAGGAGGAGGACCCGTGAGCGCATCCGTACGAGCGCGCCGCTGGCGCTGGGCGGCGATCGGCGTCGGCGTCGCCGTGCTGGTGGCCGTCGGCGGCCCGTACGCGTACACGCACCTGATCGAGGACGACGCCCCGGCACCGCTGAGCGCGGCGGCCAGCACGCCGACCACGCAGACGGCCGCCGCCGCCTCGTCAGCGGCCGCCCAGTCGGTCGACGGCGCCTGGAAGGTGGGCGACGGCTCGCAGGCCGGCTACCGGGTCAAGGAGGTCCTCTTCGGGCAGCAGAACGAGGCCGTCGGCCGGACCTCGGCGGTGAGCGGCCAGATGGCGGTCAAGGGGTCCCAGGTCACCAGCGGCAGCTTCTCGGTCGACCTCACCAGCGTGCAGAGCGACCAGAACCGCAGGGACGGGCAGTTCCAGGGGCGGATCATGGACACCGCCACCTACCCGACCGCGACCTTCGCCCTCGCCCAGCCGATCGAGCTGCCGTCGCTCCCCGCCGACGGCGCGACCGTCAGCGCCAAGGCGCAGGGCAAGCTCACCCTGCACGGCACCACCCGCGACGTGACCGTCACCGTGACGGCCAAGCGCAGCGGCGAGAAGTTCCAGGTCAGCGGCCAGATCCCGGTCACCTTCGCCGACTGGAACATCCCCAACCCCAGCTTCGGCGGCCTGGTCACCACCGAGGACCACGGGCAGATCGAGTTCCTGCTGGTGCTCACCCATGCCTGAGCCGTCGGCGGTCGCCACCCCCGAGCTGGCGCACGGCGCGGCGCCGGGCGCTACCGTTGCGTCGATGCCGAACCGGGTGCTGCTCGCGGAGGACGACCGCGCCACGCGCGAGTCGCTGGTGCGCGCGCTGGAGCTGGAGGGCTACCAGGTCCGCGCGGTCGCCGACGGCTCGGGCGTGTTCGAGGCGGTCGCCGAGGAGCCGGCCGACGTGCTCGTGCTCGACCTGATGATGCCGCACGTCGGCGGGCTGACGGTGTGCCAGCGGCTGCGCTCGCGCAACGACCGCACCCCGATCCTGATCGTGACCGCGCGCACCGAGGTGTCCGACCGGGTCGCCGGCCTCGACGCCGGCGCCGACGACTACCTGCCCAAGCCGTTCGCCCTCGACGAGCTGCTCGCGCGGGTGCGGGCGCTGCTGCGGCGGGCCAGCTACGACGAGCCGGACCGCGAGCTGCGCGTCGCCGACCTGCGCATGGACGAGGCGGCGCGGCGGGCATGGCGCGACGGCCGCGAGCTGGAGCTGACCAAGACCGAGTTCGACCTGCTCCAGTTCCTGCTGCACAACGCCGGCATCGTGCTCAGCCACTCGACCATCTACGAGCGCATCTGGAACTACGACTTCGGCCCCGACTCCAAGGCGCTGTCCGTCTACGTCGGCTACCTGCGCCGCAAGACCGAAGCGGCCGGTGAGCCCCGGCTGCTCCACACCGTCCGCGGCGTCGGCTACACCCTGCGACCGCCATGACCCTGCGCGCCCGCCTGGCCGTCGCGCTGGCCGTGCTGGCGGCGCTGGCGGTCGCGGCGGTCGCGGCGATCAGCTACGCGGCGACCGACCAGCGCCTGCGCGACGAGGTCGACAGCAGCCTGGTGGCGGCCACGCGCCAGCCCCTCCCCGACGGCCGCCTCCCCGGCGAGTACTGCGAGCGCGGCGGCGGGGACGACACCGGCTCCGGCTACCACGTCGCCCTGCCTGGCGGCCTGCTCCAGTGCCTCGACACGGCCGGGCGGGTCGTCCGCAGTGACGGGCCGCCCGGGGTGCCGGTGGACCGGCCGGGCACGGACCTGAGCGCCAGGACCGCGCCGCCCGACCGCCGCGGCGACGGCAACGGCGACCACGACGGCGACGATCCCCACCCGGCCGGCCCGTACGGTCCGTCCGCGCTGTGGACGCAGAGCTTCGGTGGCCAGCGCTACCGGGTGGTGGCCGTGCCGCTCCCTGGTGGCGGGGAGCTGCGCATCGGCCGCAGCCTGGCCGAGACTGAGCGCGTGCTCGGCTCGGTCCGCAACAACTCGATCCTGGTCGGGCTGGTGATCATCGTCCTGGCGGCCGCCGCCGGGCTGGTGGTGGCGCGCCGCGCCACCCGGCCGGTGACGCGCCTGACCGACGCGGCCGAGGCGATCGCGGCCAGCGGCCGGCTGGACATCGCCGTCCCCGAGGGCGGCCGTGGCCGCGACGAGATCGGCCGGCTCGCGCGCGCCTTCGCCGCCATGCTCGCCGCCCTGTCGCGCTCCCGCGAGCAGCAGCAGCGCCTCGTCCAGGACGCCGGCCACGAGCTGCGCACGCCGCTGACCAGCCTGCGGGCCAACATCGACACGCTGCGCCGCTACCAGAACCTGGAGGCCGGCTCCCGCGAGCGCCTCCTCGGCGACCTCGACGGCGAGCTGCGGGAGCTGTCCGGGCTGGTCGACGAGCTGGTCGCGCTCGCCGTCGACCGCTACGACGACGAGCCGGAGCAGACGGTCGCGCTCGAGTCGCTCAGCGAGCGCGCCGCCGACCGGACGCGGCGCCGCAGCGGGCGCAAGATCCTGGTCGACGCCGAGCCCGCCCCGGTGGTGGCGAAGCCGCAGCAGCTCCTGCGCGCGGTCGGCAACCTGCTCGACAACGCGGTCAAGTTCAGCCCCGACGGCACCCCGATCGAGCTCACCGTCCGTCCCGGCTGCCTGCAGGTGCGCGACCACGGCCCGGGGATCGCCCCGGAGGACGTCGGTCACGTCTTCGACCGCTTCTTCCGCGCCGTCGACGCCCGCAGCCTGCCGGGCTCCGGGCTCGGCCTGGCGATCGTGCGCAAGGTGGTCGAGGACGGCGGCGGCAGCGTCCGCGCGGCCAACCACCCCGACGGCGGCACCCCGACGGCGGCGCGGTCTTCACCGTCGAGCTCCCGGTCGTCCAGTCCGCCTCGCCCGACGGGCAGCCCGGCTAACCGGCGCGGAAGCTCTTGACGGGTTCTCGACCTGCCCACGAGAGGGCCTTACCCGGCGTTGCGAGGGCGCGGACCGCCGAGCTGGTCGGGATCGACTCGGCCGCGGACCTGGCGCTGCTGCGCATCAAGGGGGCGAGCGGCCTGCCGGCCGCCACCCTGGGAGCCTCGGCCAGCCTGCGGGTCGGCGACGACGTGGTGGCGATCGGCAACGCCCTGGCGCTGGAGGGCGGACCGACCGTGACCCGCGGCATCGTCTCCGCGCTGAACCGCACGCTGCAAAGCGGCGGCGTCGACATGCAGGGCCTGATCCAGACGGACGCGGCGATCAGCTCCGGTAATTCCGGTGGGCCGCTGGTGAACGCCGCCGGCGAGGTGGTCGGGATCAACACCGCGGTAGCGGTGTCGAGCGAGAGCACCACCGCCGAGAACATCGGCTTCGCCATCCCGGTCGACCGCGTGCAACCAGCCTTGCAGCGGCTCCGCACCGGCGCATCCAGCACCTAGGGCACGGGAAAAAGCCGGCGGGCGCGTCCCCGAGCGCCATTCGGGGCGCGCCCTCCGGCCTGTTCCCGGCACGCTCCGGCGCCGAATCCGGCGCCGAATTCTTGACGGTTTCTCGAACGGCTCGTGAGGCGGCCTTGCCCGGGGCTGCGATCGTCGATACCGAAGGACGATCCTCAACGAGAAGGGAACCAGGATGCTGGTCGACCAGCGCGGCGGCGGAGGAGGTGGGCGGCCGACCGTCGAGGTCGTGATCCCGGTCCACGACGAGGAGCTGGACCTCGGTCCCAGCGTGTGCCGGCTGCACGAGTACCTGTCCGGCTCGTTCCCGTTCAGCTTCCGCATCACCATCGCCGACAACGCCAGCAGCGACGGGACCTGGCCGCTGGCCCAGCTGCTCGCCCGCGAGCTCGACCACGTCAGGGCCGTGCGGCTGGAGGAGAAGGGCCGCGGCAGGGCGCTGCGGGCCGTCTGGGGCGCGAGCGACGCCGCCGTGCTCGCCTACATGGACGTTGACCTCTCGACCGGGCTGGAGGCGCTGCTGCCGCTGGTCGCGCCGCTGGTCAGCGGCCACAGCGACGTCGCCATCGGCACGCGGCTGCGGCGCGGCGCGCGGGTGGTGCGCGGCCCCAAGCGGGAGGTCATCTCCCGCTGCTACAACCTGCTGCTCCACGCCACCCTCGGCACGCGCTTCTCCGACGCCCAGTGCGGCTTCAAGGCCATCAGGGCCGACGCGGCGCGGGCGCTGCTGCCGCTGGTCGCCGACGGCGGCTGGTTCTTCGACACCGAGCTGCTGGTGCTCGCCGAACGGGCCGGCCTGCGCATCCACGAGGTGCCGGTCGACTGGGTCGACGACCCCGACTCCCGGGTCGACCTGATCGCCACCGCGGTGGCCGACCTCAAGGGCGTCGCCCGGCTCGCCGCCGACCTCATGGGACACCGCATCCCCGTCGCCACGGTGCGCGCCCGGCTGGCCCGCGCCGGCGGCGCCGGGCGGGCAGGGGCCCGACCGGGACCGCTCGGGCAGGTGGCCCGGTTCGCGCTCGTCGGCGTCGCCAGCACGCTCGCCTACCTGGTGCTGTACGGCGTGCTTCGTGGCGTGCTGGCGGCGCAGCCCGCCAACGCGGCGGCGCTGTTGGCGACCGCGGTCGCCAACACCAGCGCGAACCGGCGCTTCACCTTCGCGGTCCGTGGCGCCGCCCGGGCGGCGCGCCACCAGCTCCAGGGGCTGGGCGTGTTCGCCCTCGCCCTGGCGCTCACCGCCGGGTCGCTGGCCGGGCTGCACGCGGCCGTGCCGCGGCCGCGCCGGGCGCTCGAGCTGGCCGTGCTGGTGGCGGCGAACCTGGCGGCCACCGTCCTGCGCTTCCTGCTGCTGCGCGACTGGGTGTTCCGTCCGTCGCGGCGCGCCACCACCCCGGCCGCCGCTCCCGCAGCGGCCCAGACCGTCTCCGAACCCCGTCCACCGATCGCACTCACCAGGAGCACACCATGACCGTCACCCTTCCCGACCGGCTCGAGCCGGAGTGGCCGCGGCGCCACGGAGCTGGCTCGCCGCGGCGTGCCAGCCAGTCCGCACCACCCGAGCGCTGGTCGCGCCTGCGGCGCCTGCTGCGCGGCGGGGACGCCGATCCCCGCTGGGCGCGTCCGGCGCTGCTGGCGCTGCTCGGCCTGACCGCGCTGCTGTACCTGTGGGCGCTCGGCGCCTCCGGCTACGCCAACAGCTTCTACGCCGCGGCCGTGCAGGCCGGGACCAAGAGCTGGAAGGCCTTCTTCTTCGGATCCTCCGACGCCTCCAACTTCACCACCGTCGACAAGCCGCCCGCCTCGCTGTGGGTCACCGGGCTGGTCGCCCGCGTCTTCGGGGTCAGCTCCTGGAGCCTGCTGGTGCCGCAGGCGCTGGAAGGCGTCGCCGCGGTCGGCGTCCTGTACGCCACCGTGCGGCGCTGGTTCTCGCCGGCCGCGGGGCTGCTCGCCGGCGCGGTGCTCGCCCTGACCCCGGTCGCCACCCTGATGTTCCGCTTCAACAACCCGGACGCGCTGCTCACCCTGCTGCTGGTGCTCGGCGCCTACGCCACCGTGCGGGCGCTGGAACGCGGCCACACCGGCTGGCTGGTGGCCGCGGCCACCTTCGTCGGCTTCGGCTTCCTCACCAAGATGCTGCAGGCGCTGCTGGTGGTGCCGGCGTTCGCGCTGGTGTACCTCGCCGCGGCACCGGTGGCCCTGCGGCGCCGCCTGTGGCAGCTCGCCGCCGCCGGCCTGGCGCTGGTCGCCTCCGCCGGCTGGTGGGTCGCGATCGTCGCGCTGGTCCCGGCGTCGGCGCGCCCCTACGTCGGCGGCTCCCAGACCAACAGCATCCTGGAGCTGACCCTCGGCTACAACGGCCTGGGGCGCATCACCGGCAACGAGACCGGCAGCGTCGGCGGCGGCATGGGCTGGGGCCAGACCGGCCTGACGCGGCTGTTCGGCGCGGATTCCGGCGGCCAGGTCTCCTGGCTGCTGCCGGCCGCGCTGCTCATGCTCGCCGGCGGGCTGTGGCTCACCTGGCGCGCGCGCCGCAGCGACCGGGCCCGTGCCGCGTTCGCGCTGTGGGGCGGCTGGCTGCTGGTCACCGGCCTGGTGTTCAGCCTCATGAAGGGCATCTACCACCCCTACTACGAGGTCGCGCTGGCGCCGGCGATCGCGGCGCTGGTCGGCATGGGCGCCGTCACCCTGTGGCGGCACCGCGAGCGGCTGGAGGCGCGTGCGCTGCTCGCGGGCGCCCTCGCGCTGACCGCGGTGTGGTCGTTCGTGCTGCTGCGCCGCTCGCCCGACTGGCTGCCGTGGCTGCCGCTGCCGCTGCTGCTCGGCGGCCTGGCCGTCGCCGGCCTCCCGCTCGTGCCGGGGCGCCGCACCCGGGGCCTGGCGACGGCGGTGGTCGTCGCCGGCCTGCTGGTGGCGCTCGCCGGGCCGGCGGCCTACGCCCTCGACACCGCCGCGACGCCGCACACCGGCGCCATCCCGTCGGCCGGGCCGGCGGTGGCCGGCGGCTTCGGCCCTGGCGGCCGACCCGGCGGCCAGGGCGGACCAGGACCGGGCGGCCGGTTCGGCGGCCAGCCGCCCCAGGGTGGCCAGGCGATGCCGTTCGGCGGCCAGGGCACCACTGGCGGCCAGGGGACCACTGGCGGCCAGGGCACCAACGGCGGTCCGGCCGGTGGCCAGGGCGGCGTCGGCGGCCTGCTCAACGCGGGCACGCCAAGCGACGAGCTGGTCACCCTGCTGCGGCAGGGCGCCAAGGGCTACACCTGGGCGGCCGCGGCGGTCGGGTCGAACTCCGCCGCCGGGATCCAGCTCGCCAGCGACCAGCCGGTGATGGCCATCGGCGGCTTCAACGGCAGCGACCCCACGCCAACGCTGGCGCAGTTCCAGCAGTACGTGAGCCAGGGGAAGATCCACTACTTCATCGGCGGCGGTGGCACGGGCGGCGGCCCCGGCGGCGGTGGCACGGGCGGCGGCCCCGGCGGCGGCTCCGGCACGTCGAGCCAGATCACCACCTGGGTCCAGCAGCACTTCACCGCCAAGACCGTCGGCGGCACCACCATCTACGACCTGACCGCACCGACCAGCGCCTGACCGCCCACGACCCGACGCCCACCGTGACGCGTCACGGTGGGCGTCGCCCCTGCCCGGGCCGCTGCCCGTACACCTCCGGGTTCACGCAGTTCGGCAGCCGTTCGCCGCGCAGGCCGGCGAGCACGTTGTCGGCGGCCATCGCGGCCATGCGGGCGCGGGTGGCCACCGTCGCCGAGCCGATGTGGGGCACCACCAGGCAGTTGTCCAGCGACAGCAGGGGATCGTCCGGCGCGATCGGCTCGCGCTCGACCACGTCGAGGGCGGCGGCGAAGAGGCGCCGCTCGCGCAGCGCCCCGGCGAGCGCGGCCTGGTCGACGATCGGGCCGCGGGCGGTGTTGACCAGCACCGCCGACGGCTTCATCAGCGCCAGGGCGCGCGCGTCGATCAGGCCCTTGGTCGTGGGCGTCAGCGCGCAGTGGACGCTGACCACGTCGGAGCGGGCGAGCAGCTCGTCCAGCACCACCCACTCGACCCCCTCGACCGGCTTCGGCCGTGGCGTCCAGGCCAGCACGCGCAGGTCGAAGCAGCGCGCGCGGCGGGCGACGGCCGCGCCGATCTTGCCGAAGCCGACGATGCCGAGGGTGCCGCCGGCGAGGTCGTGGCCGAGCAGGAAGCCCGGCTCCCAGGTGACCCACTCGCCGCGGCGGATCGCCCGCTCGGCCTCCACCACCCGCCGCGTCGCCGCCAGGATCAGCGCCCAGGTCAGCTCCGCGGTGCTCTCGGTCAGGACCCCCGGGGTGTTGCCCGCCGGGATGCCGCGCGCGGTGAGCGCCCCGACGTCGAGGTTGTCGTAGCCGACGGCCATGTTGGCCACCACCCGCAGATGCCCACAGCCGTCCAGCAGGGCCGCGTCGACCCGGTCGGTGAGCAGCACCAGCAGCCCGTCGGCGTCGGCGGCGCGGCGCGCCAGCTCGGCGGAGGGTGGCGGCAGCCGCTCCGGCCAGACGTCGACCTCGGCGACGGCGGCCAGCCGCTCGACCGCGTCGCCGGGCAGCCGGCGGGTGACGAACACGCGCGGACGCTGCGACGCCACCTCACACTCCCTCGCTCCCGTCGTCCGGACCCGGCCGCGCCAGTGCTACCCGCCGTGCGCCCGCCGGGTCAAGCGGGAGCGAGTCGCCCGCCACCGCCGCCGAGTCCCACAGGGCAAGCGAATCGCCCGCCACCGCCACCGTCGCCATCCCTGCGGGGCAGTTCTGGGATACTGCCGCAGGATGTGACGTCCACGACCGATCCCTGCAAGCGAAACGGTGACCCCGGTGCCCCCACGACTGTCGCGTGCGATCTCCCAGCCCGACGCGGGCGCGGACCGGGGCGACGGTGCCCGGTCCTGGCCCGGCGAGCCCGTGCCCGCGGCCGAGCCGCAGCCGGAGCGCGGCAGCCGGCTGCGTTCGTTCATCGTCGCCGAGGCGGTCGCCGTGGTGCTCGGCTACGTCGTCTCCACCCTGCGGGAGGGCACCCCGACGACCCCGTTCCAGTGGGTGCTGGTGCTGGTCGGCGCCGTCGCCGTGGCGATCCCGTTCGCCATCAAGTCGCGGCGCGAGCTGCGCCAGGAGGCCGCCACCGCCTCGGCCGAGGCGATCGCGATCGACATGGACGCCCGCCTGCGGCTGATCGTCGGCGACGTCACCGCCCCGATCGCCGAGGTGGTCGGCCGGGTGCACCAGGCACGCACCGCGCCGGAGCGCAGCTCGCTCGGCGGGCAGCTGCAGCAGCTCGTGGTGGAGGCTGCCGCCAACCTGTGCGACGGCGACCGCACCAGGGCCTGCTTCTTCCAGCTCGATGACGGCGAGATGGCGCCCGCCGCCTGGACGGGACGCTCCGACCGGCCCATCACGGTGTTCACCGACGCCACCGGCGACCGCCGTGGCCAGGAGGCCCTGCTGCTGGTCCGCTTCCACGACTTCCTGATGGTCGACGACACCCTCTCCGAGCCGCTGCCGCCCGGGGTCGACCCGCGCCCCGGTGCGCAGTACCGCTCGTTCATCAGCGTTGCGGTGTTCTGCGGCGAGCAGAACTTCGGCATGCTCACCGTCGACGCGCCGGAGCCGAGCGCCTTCGACGAGACCGACCTCAACGTCATGCGGGCGCTCGCCCAGCTCCTCGGGGCGGGGCTTGTCGGCGCCGGGCCGAGCTGGCAAGGTTGAGGCCGGCGCGGTGGATCGAGACCAGAGGGAGGCCGCGATGCTGCGAGGCCCGGTGGTCCCCAACGAGGCGCAGGCCTGGAGCACGGGGAAGGTCCGGTCCAGCGAGTACTTTGCCTGGGCGCGCCGGCGGGCGTGGAGCATGGCCAGCCACGCCGTCCGCACCCGGCTGCGCAGGGCGGCCGGTGGCGACCGCCAGGTGCCCGAGCCCCCGCCCAACGGCGGCTGAGCGCAGGCCCGGCCTGACGCTCCTCCCTCCCCACGTGCGACCGGGGCCGACCATGCCTTCGCGGGCGAGCCGGTCCTGGGGTTCCGTTCGTCGCCTCCGTCCCCAGAATGCCGCTGCCGTGGACGCGCGACCCGGGGGAGGCGGATGATGAAGCCGCTGGTGGCACCGGGCGTTCCGGAGCGATCCGGCGGTCCCGGTGGCCGCTCGTGGCGCCCCGCAGCGCCACGTCCCGACCCGTCGTCATCGTGCCGGTCGAGGAGCAGGACCGCACCGCCGGCGGCCGCAGCCGTGACGGCCGCAAGGTCGACCGCCCGAGGGCGACGGCCGGGACGTGGTCGCTGAGCGACGCCCGGGCTGGAACGGTAGGCTGCGTCGAGCGACGCCGCGGCGGCGGGTGCGGGCCGCACGGCCTGGGCCGAGGAGGTGAACGGAGGGAGCGACGCGCGTTGCCGGCGGCGCGGCCGTAGGTGGCGGCCGGCGCCTTGACAGGTGGAAGCCCGCGACGACGAAAGGCAAGGTGGGGAGGTTGTTGGGCGTGCGTGTGGGGCGGGTTGCCCGGCTGGTGGTGGTGGCGGCGGTGGCGGTGCTGGTGGTGGCGGGGTGCGCGACCACCAGCAAGCCTGGTGGTGGGGGTGGTGGTGGGGCGAAGAAGATCGCGTTGCTGCTGCCGGAGACCAAGACGACCAGGTACGAGGCGCAGGACCGGCCGTTGTTCCAGGCCAGGGTGAAGGCGTTGTGCGGCGACTGCGAGGTCATCTACGCCAACGCCGACCAGGACGCCGCCAAGCAGCAGTCCCAGGCCGAGGCGGCGTTGACCAACGGCGCCAAGGTGATGGTCCTGGACCCGGTCGACTCGGCCTCGGCCGGGGCGATGGTCGCCAAGGCCAAGGCCGCCGGCGTCCCGGTGGTCAGCTACGACCGGCTGGTCCTCAACGCCGAGGTCGACTACTACATCTCGTTCGACAACGAGAAGGTGGGCCAGCTCCAGGGGCAGGCCCTGGTCGACAAGCTCAAGAAGGACGGCAAGTCGGGCTCGATCGTGATGATCAACGGCGCGCCGACCGACAACAACGCCAAGCTGTTCAAGAAGGGCGCCCACTCGGTGATCGACGGCTCGGGGTTCAAGGTCGCCAAGGAGTACGACACCCCCGACTGGTCGCCGGACAAGGCCCAGACCGAGATGGAGCAGGCGATCACCGCGGTCGGCAAGGACGGCTTCGTGGGGGTCTACGCCGCCAACGACGGCACCGGCGGCGGCGCGATCGCGGCGATGAAGGGCCAGGGCATCAAGCCGGCGAGCCGGCCGACGACCGGGCAGGACGCCGAGCTGGCCGCGGTCCAGCGGATCCTTGTCGGGGACCAGTACATGACGGTGTACAAGGCGATCAAGCCGGAGGCCGAGGGCGCGGCGCAGCTGGCGGTCGACCTGGTCAACGGCCGGGCCGGTGCCGCCGCGGCGACCGCCAAGGTCAACAACGGCACCAAGGACGTCCCCTCGGTGCTGTTGGAGCCGGTCGCGGTGACCAAGGACGACATCAAGGACACCATCGTCAAGGACAACTTCCTCAAGGCCAGCGACATCTGCAGCGGCCCCGCCGCGTCCGCCTGCACCACCGCCGGCATCTCCT
>WNGB01006052.1_pt1 | contig 17931 bp, 15 predicted proteins | sample 5400681 | NCBI WGS metagenome assembly WNGB01 (sample SAMN13153367, study PRJNA577476) | soil metagenome | isolation source: 115 cm soil or saprolite under grassland replicate 2 | place: USA:California | collected 2016-06-15 | reverse complement strand
CGCCGTCCCCACGTCGCGGCGCAGGAACTGATAGTCGTACTTGCGCTCGCAGTAGTCGAACAGGGCCTCCACGCGCTCGCTGATCTGTGCCCGCCGCCGCACGTAGTCGGGATCGCGGCCCAGGACGGCGTCCAGCCGCTTCGTGGTCTTGCCGTCGAGCCGGGCTTCGAGTGCCTGGCCCGCGGCTTCGAGGGCGGGCCCGCGGTCGCCCTCGCGGAGGTGGAGGCCGGCCGCCTGGGCGAGGAGGTCGGGGTCGCGCGGGTACTTCTCCAGCGCCGGCTTCAACGCCGGCCATGCCTTGGCCACGTCGCCCCCGCGCCACTCCAGCTCCGACGACGACAGCGCGAGATGCGGATCGTCGGCATCGAGGCGCGCGCGCTGGTAGTAGTCGCGCGCCTTGGCTGCGTTGCCCTTGTCGAGGAAGTAGTCCCCGATCGCGATCAGATCCCAGCCCCACGCCCCCTGGATCTCCTCCCGACTCTCGTCCACCTGCCCGAGGCAGATGGCGACCCGGGAGAGGCAGGAGCGGGCGGCCCAGCTCGACTCCAGCCCGCGCGCCTTGCGCCCGGCCTCGCGCGCGGCGCGGCACTCGCCGGCGCCAAGGCGCACCTCGCACAGGCGTGCCCAGTAGGGCGCGAAGTCGGGCCGCCGCGCGACCGCCTTCTCGTAGGCGCGGCCCGCCTCGCCCGCGCGCGCCGCGGCAAAGAGGCTCTCGCCGCGCTGCGCCCACACGCGCGCCGCCTCGACGGAATCGGGCCGGGTCTCCAGCGCGCTGTCGAAGGCCTCGGCCGCCTTCCGCAAATGCCAGCCCTTGGCCCGGAAGTAGCCCAGGTCGCGCCGGTAGGCGGTGACGGCGGGGGACTCCGCCACCACGCGCTCCATCACCGCGGCCGCGTCGCCCTCCTCCGCATCGACGAGGTAGGCCTCGACGCGCTGGGCGGTGCGTCCGCCGGCGCGGGGGGGGCGCGCTTTCTCCAGCCAGGACTTTGCGGCGTTGCGACGGGCCGTCGGCGTCTCTTCGCTCGCGGCCGCGACGAGCGCGAGCCCCTCGTAGGCCGGGGCGAGGTCAGGGTCGCCCTCGACCGCCTTGGCCAAGTAGGCCTTTGCCGCGGCCAGCGCGCGTCCGCCGTCGACCGGGTACCCGAGACCGTCCTCGAGCCGCGCCGCGCCGCGCTCGTAGTACTGCGCGGGAGTGAGGCCGAGCTCCACCTCGGACACCTGGGCCCGCCCCGTGCTCATCTCGCTGCGCGCGAGGACGAAGTCGGGAACCGACAGGTGGGCGAGCGTGCGCCCTTGCTCATCGGCGGCGATGAAGACCAGCGACGCGCCGTCGAGCCAGGCGTCGTCCAGCCGGGGCCGCTTCTCGAACCGGCTTTCGCTCGTGAACATCAGGTTGACGGGGTCGTGGGAGACGCGCTGTCCCACCGGCATCATCTGGGAGAGGGTCTCGCCGAAATTGAAGCTGGGCATGAACTCGGGGACGAAGGCCTGCTTCCTCCCGGCGTTGACGAGCGCGTGAGAGAAGGAGCCGAACAGATTCGCGGCGAATCCGGGCAACGATTCGGCCCGCTCCGAGAGGAGCAGGCGCAGATGGCGACGCAGGAGCAGGACCTGGCAGGTCCCGGGCCCACGCAGGACGTCCGTGATGGTGACGCGCTCCGCGCCGTCCGCGTAGAAGGCGCCGCGCCTCAGGGGGAGGGTCGCGACCACGCGGTAGCGCTTCAACGTCACCGTGCCGTCTCCTTCGAGCACGGCCGGCGTCTGGCCGCGCTGGGCGTAGACGGCGTGATCGACCTCGAAGAGGTCCGCATCCATGTCCGCGAGGCCGCCGTTCACGACCGTGGCTCCGCCCAGGGCCTGCTCGAGCGACCTTTTGTGGAGACGGGGCAGGGACGGGCCTCGCGGACGCACGATGGGCACGACCGCTCCGTCCGCGTACTTCAGCCTGCCGCGCAGGTCCTCGATCTCGCAGAACGTGGCCGGCGTGTTGCGCCCGCAGTCCGCCCGCGCCGAGATTTTCTTCCTGGGTTGCGCGACGGTCTGCAGGGAGAAGGCGTCCACCGCGAAAACGGACTGGGGATCCACGGAGAGCTGCAGGACACCGGAGCCGCTCGGGGCCGGCGCCGGAGGCGGAGTCTTCCACGTCCACCCCGTGCTGAGGACGAACGAGGCCAGCAGCCCGCACACCGCGATGGCCACGGATCGCCGCGTCTTCCGCGTAAGGTACTGATGCGTGACCACGATTGTGCCCGCGACGAGCGCGGTGCCCAGGCTGGCGAGCATGCTCGTGCGCAACGTTCCCGGCTGCGTGGCCCACTCCAGGAGGCGGTCGCCGCCCCCGAGCATGACGCGGATCATCACGGCGCTGGCGGCCATGGTGTGGAGGATCCAGACCGCGGCTCCCCACGTCATGAAGCGCGCGAAGTTGGGCGTCAGCGCGGCCAGGGCGGCGAGGGCGGCCACCAGGCCGCATTGGGTCAAGGCGATCTCGGCGGCGGCGAGGGCCAGCTCGGAGGCGCGCGCGTCGTTCGCGCTCAGGGCGGCGAGCTCCGCCGCCAAGGGCGTCAGCACCAGGACGGCGACGAGGAAGGACGCTTTGCTCGCCAGCAGCGTGCCGTGCGAGAGGGGGCGCGTGAACCAGGCGGCGGTGGTTCCCACCAGCGGCTCTTCGTGCACGAGCAGGGGGACGATCACGAGCATGAGCAGCATCTGGACGACCGGCAGCAGCATGGCCACGAGCTTGTAGGCCAGGTGCACGGCCCACCCGCGCGTCACGAACGCGGACGTGGCGAGGAGGGCGAATTGGAACGCGACCGCGGCCGCCCACAGCAGGAGGAGCCAGCGCAGGTGCAAGGCGTCCTTCCGGATCTGATGCCAGAGGAGGCTCATGTGCGGTCTCCCTGCGCCCGGCTCCCCTCCAGCCGGAATTTCCGGGCCAGCACCACGAGGATCTCGCGCAGGGAGAGCGGCTCGATGGTGATCCGCTCCACTGCCCCGAAGGCCCGGCGCGCTTCCGCCTCGCTCTCGCCCTCGCGGAACTGGCTGTCGACGATGCGGACGCGCGTGCCCGCCGCCTCCACCAAGAGCCAGGGCTCGGGAACCGGATAGGGGACGGTGGCCGGCGCGGCCGTCTCGAGCTCGATCCGCCGAAAGCGCTCCTGCAAGCGGGCCAACGGCTCCGCGAGGTAGAGGCGGCCGGCGTCGAGCACGGCGACCCAATCGGCCAGGCGCTCGACCTCATCCACGTCGTGCGATGAGATGAAGACGGTCCATCGCTCCTGCTCGGTCAGCTCCAGCACGCCGCTCACGAACTCGTCGCGGACGAGCGGGTCGAGACCGCTGAAGGGCTCGTCGAGCACGAGCAGCTCGGGCCGGTAGGCAAGCGACGTCAGCAGGGCCGCCTTCATGCGCGTGCCTCGCGAGAGGTTCCGGATCTTCTGGCCCGGGGGCAGCTCGAACCGCGCCCGCAGGCGCGCGGAGAGCGCCTCGTCCCATGTCGGGTAGAACGGGCGGTAGTAGTCGACGAGTTGCTGCACCGTCATCCAGGAGGGCATCTCCTGGTTCTCGGACACGTAGCCGATGCGGCGCAGCTCGTCCGGTCCCAGGCGCGACGATGGCCGTCCCAGCACCGTGGCCGAGCCCGCGGTGGGCTCGACGATGTCCATCAGCATCTTGATGGTCGTGGTCTTGCCCGCCCCGTTCGGTCCGAGCAGCGCGAACACGCTCCCCGCCGGCACCTCCAGCGAGAGGCTACTCACCGCCTCCCGCGCGCCATAGCGGCAGGTCAACCCGTGGGTCTCGACGACGGGTGTGGTCATGGCTTTTCGAGCCTCCTCCAGTGTTGAGCGACGGCCTGCTGAAGCTCCTCGAGGGTGATGGAGAGCCGCTTGGCGTCCACCACCAGGCGCTCGACCTCGTCGCGCAGTACCTGCGCGCGCTGGGCCCGGGTGCCGGGCAACGCCGCCGCCACGACCGTTCCCACCCCCGCGATGGCGGTGAGATGACCTTCCGCCTGCAGGGCGGTGACGGCCTTCTGCACCGTGTTCGGGTTGATCCCGAGCTCGGCGCTGAGCTGCCGCACGGAAGGGAACGGATCGCCGGGACGAAGCTGCCGGCTGAGGACGGCCTTCTTGACGCTGTAGACGAGTTGCTCATAGACGGGCTGGCCCTTGGCGAAACGAACGGTGAAGGGAAGCATCCCGAGGTGTACTGCGTGTGATAGTACACCATACAGCGGCGGTGTCAAAGGGCGGCCGGAGCACCGCGTCGCCGGCCCACCCGGCGGCGATGGTATGTTTCGGCTTGCCGGCGAGGCCCGCGCCCGCGGGGTGGACAGGGATCCCCGATGACCGAATGACGTCTCGACGCTCTATCTGGTTGCGGAGAACGGTGTCATGACGCCCCTGGCCGGGATGTACGAGCTCTTCGCAAGGACTCCGGCCACGAAGCGAATGGTCGTGCTCCGACAGGCGGACCACGTCCACTTCGTGGACCACGTCGAGCAAGAGCACGAGGCCGCGCGGACCAGGCCCTGGACCGGCAAGCTGGCTTGGATTCCCAAGGAAATGCGAGCGATCGCCGAACTCTGTTCAGGGGAAGACGCCCACCTGTTCGTGCGTGGACTGACGCTCCGGAACCTGGATTCAGCCTTGAATAAGACCAGGCCGCGCGGCGGCTCTCCGCCGGCGACCTGGAGGCTCGGCTCGCCGCGCGCGGCGTCGCCGTGATCGTGCCCTAGCGGCCGGGTCAGGCCACGACGGCCTTCTTCTTCTCCTCCACCGCCTTCACCACCTGCTCGAAGGACGCGACGAACTTCTGCTCGCCCTCCTTCTCGAGCTCGTCCCCGACCGCCGAGGCCTCGATGCCCAGGGCGGCCAGCTCGCGGAAGGCCTCGCGCGCGCCGGCCAGGTCGTCGTGGATCCGGACCTGCGGCTTTCCTTCCTTGCGGTACAGCGCGTACGTCTCGGGCGGCATGGTGTCGACGGAGTCCGGCGCCACCAGCGCCTCGACGTAGTAGAGCGGCGGATAGGCCGGGTCCTTCGTCGAGGTGGAGGCCCAGAGCGGCCGCTGCCGCCGCACGCCCTTGGCCGCGAGCGCGGCCCAGCGCGCCCCGGCGAAGGTCTGCTCGAAGGCCTCGTAGGCCAGTCGGGCGTTGGCGATGCCGATCTTGCCGCGCAGGGCGCGGGCGCGCGGCCGCCGCTCCTCGGGGCCACCGGAGGCCATCGTGTCGAGCTTGCGGTCCACGAGGGTGTCGACGCGGCTCACGAAGAAGCTCGCGATCGATCGGATGCGGTCCGCAGGCCGGTGCGCCGCCACCCGCTGCTCCATCGCGGACAGGTACGCCTCCATGACCTCGCGATGGCGGGCCACGGAGAAGAGGAGCGTGATGTTGATGTTGATGCCTTCCGCGAGGCAGGCGCGGATGGCGGGGATCCCCTCCGACGTCCCCGGGATCTTCACCATCACGTTCGCACGGTCGCAGGCCTGCCACAGCCGCCGGGCTTCGTCGATGGTGCCCGACGTGTCGTGGCTCAGGGCCGGGTTCACTTCGATCGAGACGAAGCCGTCGTCGCCACCCGCGCGTTCGAACACGGGCCGGAAGACGTCCGCGGCCGCGCGCACGTCCTCGACCTCGAGGGCCTCGAAGAGCGGCCCCGCCGCGAGGCCGCGGCCGGACAGCCGCCGGATCGCGTCGTCGTAGAGGCCGGTCTCCGCGATCGCTTTCTGGAAGATGGTCGGGTTCGAGGTCATCCCCGACAGCCCGTCTTCCTGGATGAGCCGCCGGAGCTCGCCTCCCTGGTAGAGGTCGCGGCGGATGTAGTCGTACCAAACGCTCTGGCCCAGCTCGGCCAGCTTCTTCAGGGCATTCGCAGTCATGATGCCTCCTTGCTCCTGCTCCTACGATCGTACTCGCGCCGCGGCCGCTCCTTCGCCCGACCGTGCCACTTCAGTAGCGCTCCCAGACGTCCAGCAGATGCATGGCCATCAGGTCATGCCAGTGCTCGGGGCGCACCCCGTTCGCGTGGCCGAGGGTCTCGGCCGCCGCGAGGTCGGACCTGAGTGCGTCTGCCCGCGCGACCAGGCTCCTCCGCGCGGCCTCGCAGTCGACGGTGGCGCCGTGCTCACGGAGGGTGACGCCGGAGAGCAGCCGAGCCGTCTTCAGGGACGCGAGCCAGTCGCGGTCCGGCGCGGAGCCGAGCCCGATCGACGACGGGTCATTCCGAGGCGCCAGGCACGGGTCCGCGAACTTCCGGTAGCTCAGCTCCAGCACGCTCGTGTCAGCGGCGATCCTCCGCAGAAGGAGGTCCAGCTCCACCGACGTTTGTGACGGCGGCGGCCGTCGGGCGGCGTCCGCCGCGGAGGCCCCGGCGGCGGTGCCGGCGCCCGCGCGCGTGGGCCGCGTCCGGGCCGCCGCGGGCAGGGGAGGGAGGGCGGGATAGATGGCCTCGCCACGGATCGGCTCACTCCGGGAGCGGGCGGCGGCCTCGAGATTCGCATCGTGGCGGACCGCGGCGTAGACGAGGACGCCGATCACACCGGCGGCGAGGGCGGCGAGGAGGACGGCCCCCCGGCCCCGGCCGCCCGCGGGCGAAAACGGCGGAGGGGCGGGGAATGAAGGCGCGCGAGAGGCGCTCGTGCGCTCGAACCCGCAGTGACACCGAGGCTCGCGCCCGGGCACGCGGCGCTGGCACTGCCGGCAGGTCCAGGCGGGGGCGAAAGCAGTGTTCACGGCGAGTGCATATCATAGCGGCCGGATGCGCGCCGCGAGAGAACGATCGGCCGGCTTCACCTTGATCGAGGTGATGATCGTCATGGCCATCACGCTCGTGATCGGCGCCGTCGTCTACAAGGTGACGCAATCGAGCTGGCTCCTGTACCGCTTGCAGACCCACGTCACCGAGCGCGGCTTCAGCGTCGTCCACGCCGTGGACGACATGTCCGTCGAGATCGCGCGTGCGGGCTTCGGCCTCGGCGGCGATGCCGGAGCGCTGTTTCCGGGGACGCTGGAGGGCGTGCGCGCCGGTGACGCGATCACCGTGCGCTCCAATCCCGAAGGCGTGGCGGCGGTGCTGCAGGAGGACCTCCTCGAAAGGGATCAGCTCGTGGCCGTCGACGAGGCGGCGCTCTTCGCGGCGGGGGACGTGGTCCTGCTCGTCGACGCGGAGCGCACGCTCGAGCGCGCCCAGGTCGCGCGGGTCGGACCCGGATCGCTGGCCCTGCGCTCGCTGGACGGCCCCGACGGACGGCTCGTCCATACCTTCTTGACCTCACTCGCGGCCCGCGTGCTCAAGGTCCGCGAGGTCAGCTTCTTCCTGAAGACGGACCGCACGGGCGCGGTCGTGCTGGCCAGGAAGACGACGGGCCGCGTCGAGCAGATCCTCGCTCGTTACGTCGAGGAGCTGCGCTTCGATTACGTGGGCGAGGGAGGGGAGGCGATGGAGGCGGCCGCGATCCGGCCGGGCCAGGGCCCGCGTGGAGTGCGGATCACGCTCCGCCTCGGCCCAAACCCCGATCTTCCCCCGGTCACCGTCTCCCCCCTCAGCGTCCTCGTGTCCCTCGAGTCGCAATCGGCCCGCATCGCGTTCGACGCGGCCGCCTTCCACACCATCGGACTCGCCGCCGTCATCGGGCAGGACCCCGTGTCCGGAGCAAAGACGGTGCGGATGCACGCGTGGCGAAACACCCTCCCGCGCTTCTGAACCCGAAGGAGCGGGGGGCGGCGCTGCTGCTCGTGCTCGTCGCGCTCGCTTTCCTGATGCCTCTCGCGCTGCTCCTGTCCGACTTCGCGCTCAGGCGGCAGCGGCAGGTCAACGCGCGCCAGCAGAACGTCGCCGGCCAGGCCGCGGTCCGGGGTGCCCTCGATCTCACCATGGCGCGACTGCAGTCGGGCCGGATCGTCCTGGTGGGACCGGATCAGTCGGCGCGCTTCGAGCTGGAGGAGCCCGAGACCCGCCTCGTCCGCGTGCGCGTGAGCCGCGAGCCCGATGCCGTCGTGACCCTCGGGGGCCGCGTGCTCGGGCCCGAAGACGCCGCCGAGCTCGACCTCGATCAGCTCGGCATCGACAACCTCGGGGGCGCGGTGCGCGAGTACCGCCGGCTCGAGATCTACGTCGTGGAGGCGGAGTCCCCGGCGCGCTCCCCCTTCGGCGCCGTGCGTCTCCTGGCCGTGGTGGCCCGGCTGGACACGGGCGAGGTCGTGTGTCTCGGCACGCGCTACGACCGCGGCTATTTCCCTCTGACCTGAGCCTATCGAGGCGAGAGGTCGCCGCGGAACTGGACCGCTCCCTTGGGACAACGCAGGGCGACGTCCATCGCGCCGCGTTCCCCCGCTTCGACGGCCACATCGAGGGGGAGCGACGCGAACACGCGGCGCAGGGCATCGGCGTCGGAGCTGAAGATCCGCAGCCTCTCCAGGCGGCACCCGCCCGGTGCGTCCTTCGAAGGATGCGTGGTGCCGTCGCCCCAACGGATGAAGAAGGGGACGCCCGCGAGCGGAGGTTTCTCGATCTCGAAGGTCTTCCACTCCAGGAGCGAGCCGTCCGGCCGCGCGCGCGACCCCGGCTTGATCCCGGACACGCTCACCCCCGCGTCGCTCAGCCGCCGGCGTGACGCCTCTGCATCGCGCACGAACACGGCCCATCCGAAGGGAGTCAGGTCCGTGAGCGCGCGCAGCGCCGCGGCCGCGCCCGAGTCCGGGGCGGTCGCTTGCGGCGCGAGGATCTCGACGTACAGGCCCGGACCCAGCGAGACGAGCGCGTTGCGCGTCCCGCGCCCCGGATGCTCTCCGCCGAACATCGGCCGCACACCCGTGCGCTCTTCGAAGCGCCGGATGCCTTCGTCCAGGTCGCGCGTCCCGAGGATCAGGTGATCGACGTGAGCCGCGCTCGCGGGCGGCTCCGGCGATGCCGCGTGAGCGACCGCGCCGTACGCGAAGCCGAGAACGGAAAATAGGAGGCTCCTCATGCCGGCGATGCGATCCGGCGCGCCGCTATCTCCGGCCGCCGGACAGGAGATGCACCAGGGCCACGAACAGGGCGGCCCCGATGATCGACCAGAGGACCGGGAAGTGCTCGCGGCCCACGGTGATCGCGAACAGCTCCGGCAGCCGGAGCCGGTGGGCCAGCCACGAGCCGATGAGCGCGCCGATGAACCCGAGGGCGATGGACACGAGGCATCCCCCGTTGGTACCGCCGGCGATGGCGCGTCCGACGGCGCCGCAGAGGCCGGCGATGAAGAGGAGGATGAGCAGACCGACGAGCGAGATCGTCATCAGGTCCCAGCCTACCGCCGCCGGGCGGACGGTGTCCTCGCCATCGGAATCTTTCCTGCTGGAAGCTGACCCTCAGGCTCCTGGTCGGATCGAAGGCGCGCCCCTCCTGGATCTCCACGCCGGGCTGCAGCCGGGCCAGCTCGAGGTAGTTGCGCCCGTTGAGGGGCAGCTCGTTGATCTGGCGGGCCGTGACCACGCCGCCGACCGTGGCCTGCGTGGTGTCGATGGCGACGGACTCCGCGGTCACGAAGGGCCTTCGCGGAGAGGTTTCCAGCACTCGGTTCCTCACGAGCACCTCGGGTCAGCCGTCTGTGGTCCTGTCTACGCCCGGTGTCCTCGGTAAGTCAACCGAGGGTGGCGCTCACTCAGAAGAAGAACTTCACTCCGAGCTGGACGTTCCGGGGGAAGTAAATGGTGCCCTTGGGGTCGGGGATCCTCCCGAAGTTCTGGCTGGCGAAGTCGGTGTTGGGAGATGGATAGATCACGGAGTTGAAGGCGTTGAAGGCCTCGACGCGGATCTGGACGCGGTAGCGGCTGTTGAAGCGGAAGGTCTTGAACAGCGAAGCGTCGAGCGTGGGTTTCCAGGGCACGCGGATATCGGAGAACCGGTTGGGCGTGGTCCGCAGCGTGAAGGGCGGCCGCTGGCGCCAGACCGGCGTATCGTCGGCCAGGCATTTCTGGGGCACGCCGCTCAGGTCGAAGTAACAGGTATTGAACCAGCGCTCGGGTGTCGGGTGATCGAGCTTCGCGGACGCGATGGGCTCCAGACCGCCCGGCTGGTCCAGCGCCCGGCCCGACTGCACCGCGAAGTCCCAGTTGAATTCCCAGCCGCCGATCAGGACCTCGCGGAGCCCGCGCGCGCTGCCGCCGAAGCGCCGTCCCTTGCCGAAGGGCAGCTCGTATTTCCCGCTGAAGACCCAGATGTGGGGCCGGTCGTAGTCCGTTGGCTGCTCGACCAGCTCGGTGTCCTGGGCGTTCAGGAAGCTGTTTCGCTCCTTGGTCCGCGAGTACGTGTACGAGCTCGTGAACTTTAGGCCATGGGACATCCTCTTCTGCACGATGACCTGGATCGCGTTGTACCAGGTCTTCCCGATGGACATCGAATTTTCGGTGACGGTGTCGAACTGCGGGTACGGTCGAAGGAGCTGCTGGCGCTGCACGGTGGCCCCGTTGAAGCCCGAGCCCGGGAGCAGGCCCGCGAAGGGATTGGGCACGCGCTCCTGCAGATAGGTGGCGCCCTTGGCCATGTCCGCGGCGCTGATGGCGTTGATGTTCTTTCCGACCGCCAGGTCGCGGATCCGGCTCCCCACGTAGCTCACCTCGATCATCATGTCGCGCGCGAGCTGGCGACCGACAGTGAGGTTGAAGGCGTGGATGCCGGGGACCCGGTTGGTCGGGTCGTCGAAGCTGATTCCCTGGCCCACCTGGGTGAGCAGGCCCGCGCTCGCCCCCGGAGCAGCGACGAGGCCGCTGGGGAACGGATTGGAGAACGTGTTGAGCCCTGTCTCGGGCACGCCCACGCGTCCCGTGATGTCGCTGGCGATGTACGGCGTGTCCACGAAGAAGCCGGTCTGCGACCCGAACTGGCCGCGGTACTGGTAGTAGAGCCCGTAGCCGCCGCGGATCACCCACCGCGGGTTCACCGAGTAAGAGAAGCCGACGCGCGGCTGGAGGTTGTTCCGGTCGGCGTCGAACGGCGACCGCGGCACGCCGTTCTCTCCCGCGAAGAGCAGGCCGCCCTTGAGGTCGGCGCAGGCCGGGCACTGCGCGGCCCCGGGCGCGTTGCGCACCTTCTCCGCCAGCGGGCTGGGCTGGTCGAAGGCGAACCCGCGGACCACGCGGTCGTGGCGGTCGGTGACCCCGGACTCGTAGTCCCAGCGTAGGCCGAGGTTCAGGGTCAGCTTGGGGGTCACGCGCACGTCGTCGTGGGCGAACAGCGCGAGGTAGTGCCACTGCAACGCCCGCGCGTTGCCCGCGCCCACGTTCGCGCTGGCCGGATAGCCGAGCAGGAAGCTGGCCACCGAGCTGCCGCTCGTGTTGTCGCCGGAGTTGGGGTCGCGGCGCGTGAAGGCGCGGGTGAAGTTGAACGAGCCGTTGCTGTTCCCGCTGTTGGACGGGTTGCTGCGGATGTTCCGGTAATCGCCGCCCAGCTTCAACGTGTGGCGGGAGAAGGTGTGCGTGTAGCTGGTCTGCGCGCTGGCCGTGTTGTCCACCACGCCGAGCCCTTCGCTGCCCACGCCGATGCCGGTGTACTCGTCGAGAGTGATGACGGGAAGGAACTGTCCGGGCAGGTTGCGGAAGCCCAGCGGGCCGCGGTCGAACTCCTTCACGTCGGTCTGGTAGCTCGACTCCGTGAACCGGGTGAAGGCCACGCGCGCGTTCAGGAGGGTCCGCGGACCACGGGTTCCGACCCAATCCAGGATGCCGCCGTAGTTGTTCCGGGTCTGCGGCCACTGCCCCTGGTTGGCGAAGGTGCCCTGCAGGCCGTTGTTGCTCCGGAACTCGTCGCGGTGGTTCCGGTACATGGTGAGGAACGAACGGCTCGAGCCGGCGAAGTAGTGGTCGAGGCGCACCAGCTCGGCGTCGTAGTCGTACCGGGCCTTGTTGACCGGGTTGGCGAAGTTGTTCAGCCGCTGCCCCAGCACGTTGGGCGAGGGATAGACCTGTTGGAGGACCTGGAGCGCGATCGGGTTGATGCGGTCGGCGGGGATGACGTTGCCGGGGAAGGGGTCGCGCACCAACCGCCCGTCCACCGTGCGCGTGGTGAGCGGGTCGTAGATCGTGAGCCCGCTCTGGGAGAAGTCGCCCCGCCTCTCGCGCTCGGTCGGCACGCTGGTCGTGGTGGGGAACGGCACGCGCTCGCGCAGCCCCTCGAAGGATGCCATGAAGAACGTCTTGCCCTTCCGGAGAGGCCCGGTGACCAGGGCACCGTACTGGTGCGCCATGTATGGAGGCCGCTCCTGGCCCAGCGTGTTGTTGAGCGCGTTGTTGGCGTTGAAGTGGTCGTCCTTCACGAAGTCCCAGGCCCGGCCGTGGAGATCGTTGGCGCCGCTCTTGAGGGTAGTGTTGATGATGCCGCCACCCGTGTGGCCGTACTGCGCGTCGTAGGTGTTGGTCTGGATCTTCACCTCCTCCACCGCGTCCACGGGTGGCGAGAAGTTGTAGCGGCCGCGCGTGCTGTCGGGGGCACCGTCGAGGAGGTACTCGTTGGTGGCCAGGCGACCGCCGTTGAGTGACCATGCCGAACCACCCTGGTTATCGAAGGGCCGGAGTCCCGAGGTGCCGGTGGCCCCGAAAGTCGGCACCTGCCAGTTCACGCCCCCCGCCAGCCGATTCAGCATGAAGACCATGCGCCCGTTGAGGGGCATGTCCTCGATCACCTCGCGATCGATGACCTGGCCGAGGCCGCCGCTGGTGGTATCGAGCAGCGAGGCCTGGCCCGTGACCTCCACCGTCTCGCTCAGGCTGCCGAGCTCGAGCTGGACGTTCAGGGTCGCGTTCTGGCCGATGGCCAGCCTGATCCCCGATTGGACGAACCTGCTGAAACCGGGCATCTCGACCTGGACGCGATAGGTGCCGGGGACCAGGAATCGGGCGGCGTACACACCGTCGGACTCGGTCACGGACTGCCAGCCGACACCGGTGGCTTCGTTGATGACGGTGACGCCGGCCCCGGGAAGGGCCGCTCCCGCGGGATCGGTGACTCGGCCGAGGATGGTGCCGCGGAACTCCTGGCCGGTGGCGAGCGAGGCCTCGGCCACGACGGCCAGGACGCCGGCGAGGATGCGGGCACGCCGCGCCGCAGCGATCATGAAGGGAATCATGCTCACCCCCTGGGTCTTCGCCCTTGGTTCAATTGTTTGAATCGAAGCATAACGCGGCCGGCCCGCGCGTCAACGGGTCGGCCGACTTTTCATTCGCGAGTTAAATTAGCGGCCACTTCGGGAGGCAATCATGCGATCTGGCCGGCGACGCTTCATGGGCGGCGCACTCGGTGCGGGAGCGGCCGGACTGACCGCCGCGCCCGCGGACACGAAACCGCGCACGAACCTGACCTCCGGGGCGGCGGCCAGCGATCTGGACCGCGTGGCCGCGGCCCCTGTGCTCAGACGCGAGAGCTTCACGTCGCCGGTGATCGTGGAGTCGCTCCGCTTCCTGAAGAAGGGCGACGAGTACTTCGTGCACGTGCGCTCGAAGGACGGCGCGGAAGGCGTGTCCGTCGTCAACCCGCCGCGAGGGGACTACCTCGACAAGATCCTCAAGCAGCTCGTCCTGCCTTTCTTCGTGGGCAAGGACGCGCGCGACCTGGAAAACCTGCTCTGGGAGCTCTACCGCTGGAAGGACAACTACAAGCTCCAGGGGCTGGCCCTCTGGTGCCCGCAGGCCTGGGTGGAGTTCGCGATCCTGGACATGCTCGGCCGGATCGCGAACAAGCCCATGGGCGCCCTGCTCGGAGACATCGTGAGGACGCAGGTCGCGTGCTACGTCGCCAGCGGCCGCCGCGACACGACTCCGGAGGCGGAGGTCGAGTACCTGCGCAAGCTCATCGACGAATCGGGCGCCCGGGCCGTGAAGTTCCGGGTGGGCGGACGCATGAGCCGCAACGCGGACGCGAGCCCGGGACGGACGGAGACGCTCATCCCCCTGGCTCGGAAGACCCTCGGGCCCACGATCGACATCCACGCCGACGCCAACAGCTCCTACGACCCGCCGCAGGCGATCCGGGTGGGACGGATGCTCGAAGAGATCCAGGCCGTCTACTTCGAGGAGCCCTGCCCGTTCGACCACCTGGAGGACACCAAGGTCGTGGCCGACGCCCTCACCATCCCCGTCGCCGCGGGCGAGCAGGAGTTCAGCGACTGGCGCTTCCGCTGGACGATCGCCAACCGCGGGGTCGACATCGTCCAGCCCGACCTGCACTACTACGGCGGGATGATCCGGTCGGTCCGCGTGGCCCGCATGGCCGCGCTCGCGAAGATGCCGACGACGGTGCACATCTCGGGCGGCTTCGGGTTCGTGTACATGCTGCACTTCGCCTCCTGCGTCCCCGACATCGGCCGCTATCAGGAATACAAGCTCGGCCTCGGCGTCTACGGGAGCTGGCTCGACCCTCCCATCACGGTCAAGGACGGCAGGATGACGGTGCCGAGCGGTCCCGGCGTCGGGATCAAGGACCTGAAGGGACTGCTGAGCGGAGCGACCGAGGCGTGACCCGGCCACGCGGCATCGGGTGGCTCGTCGCGGGGCTGCTCTGTTTCACTTCCCGTATCTCCACGGCCGCGGACGCTCCCGTCCGCATCATCTTCGACACCGACATGGCGTCCGACGTGGACGACGTGGGGGCCCTCGCCATCCTGCACGCCCTGGCCGACCTGGGCGAGGCGGAGATCCTGGCCGTCGGCATCTCCTCGCGCAACGAGCACGTGGGGCCCTGCCTCGACGCGATCGACACCTGGTACGGCCGGCCGGACATTCCGATCGGCTATCAGCGCGGGCTCCAGGTCGGCTACTCCAAGGACACGGGCGAGAGGACGGAGTCGAGGTACGCGGAGACGGTGGGGAAGTCCTTCCCGCACCGACTCGCGAAGAGCAGCGATGCCCCCGAGGCCGCGCTCCTCTACCGCAAGGTCCTGGCCGCGCAGCCGGACGCGAGCGTGGTGATCGTCTCCGTCGGCTTCCTCAGCAACCTGAGGAGCCTCCTCGACACGCCGCCCGACGCGATCAGCTCTGCGAGCGGAGAGGATCTCGTGCGGCGCAAGGTCCGCCTCTGGGTCTGCATGGGCGGGAAGTTCCCGGACGGGCGCTTCCGCGAGGGGGACGGCGAGTACAACCTGCGCGTGGACACCATGGCCTCGCTCCGCGTTCTCAGCGACTGGCCGACGCCGGTCATCTTCTCCGGCTTCGAGATCGGCACGCGCATCCACACCGGCAAGGGGCTCCGGACCGCGCCCGCAGAGAGCCCGGTGCGGGCCGCCTATCTCCATTTCAATGGGCTGGAGAACCGCGAGAGCTGGGATCAGACCGCCGTGCTCTACGCGGTGCGCGGGGCCGCCGCCTACTGGACCGAGTCCGAGACGGGACTCGCCCTCATGCACGTCTTCGGCCGGTCCGGCTACAACGAATGGATCCCCACTCCGCGCAAGAGCCACCGCTACTTGATTGAGAAGATGCCTCCCGCGGAGCTGGCCGGCGTCATCGAAGACCTGATGATCCGGCCACCCCGCCGGCGCTGAGGGCAGATCGAACCAGACCCTGCTCCCTCATCATGGTGACGGATCCGGCAGGTGGCCGGGCCAGGAACGCCAGCGCGTCCGGACCCCAGATGGTCACGCCCTGAAAGCCGAAGAGCGCATGACCGGGTGCGCTGTTCGCGCGGACCGTAGTGGGCGTGAACGGCGGGTAGATCTTGAGGTCGGCCGGAATGCCGCGCGCGGGTCGGGGCTGCGATCCCAGTTCAGAGCGCCCGGGGCCTGCACGAGGACGGCGGCAAACCGTGGGCTCCGTCTCATCCTAGACCCCGCACTCCTCGATCGCGTGCACCTCCGCCGGCTCGAGCTCGAAGTCGAAGCAGGCCAGGTCCTCCTGCAGGTGCGCCGGGCTCGAGCTCCCGGTGAGCGGCAGCATGCCGACCTGGAGCGCGAAGCGGAAGACCACCTGGGCCGGAGTGCGGCCGGTGCGTCGAGCGGCGCGGACGACGGCGGGGGAGCCCAGCTCGCGCGCATTCGCAGTCAGCAGCGAGAAGCCCTGGTAGACGATGCCCTGCCGGGCGCAGAAGGCGCGGACCTCCCGGTCCCAGCCGTTGATCGCGAAGCAACGGTTCTGCACGGACGCGGGCTTGACCCGGCTGCCTCGATGGAGGGTCGTGAGCTGCTCGAGCGACACGTTGCTGACGCCGAGCCGGCGCGCCGGGCCGCTGTGATGCAAGGCCTCCATCGCCTGCCAGACCGCCCAATCCTCGTCGGTCAGGCCGCGGCGCGAGGAGGGGCCGTGGAGGACGTAGGAGTCGATGTAGGTCGTCCGGAGGTGCTCGAGGGAGCTCCGGAAGGATTGGGCGACCTGCGTCGCGGGATCCGCCTCCGGGTCGTAGGGGAGCCGGTGGTCCTGCCCGCCGATGGAGGTGAACTTCGTCTGCAGGAACAGGTCGGCGCGCGTAATCGTGCCGTCGCCCAGCACCGCGGCCACCGCGGCTCCGACCGCGGCCTCGACGTAGTGCCGGCGCTGGTTCGCGGTGTCGATGGCGCGCAAGCCCGTGGCCAGGGCCAGGCGCACGAGCTCTTCGGTGCGGTCCTCCTTCCAGGCCGTGCCGTAGAGCAGCGCCGGCACGGGGGCGTTCAGGGCGGTCACTCCTTGGACTTGAGCCGTGCGTCGTTCTCCTTGAGAAACGCGCGGATGTCGTCCGCGATGTCGAGGAGCTTGGTCCACTGCTCCTTGTAGAGGGTGACCGGGAAGCGTCCGAGGCCGTAGACGGAAAGGCCCCCTTTCTCGCTGACCTTCAAGCTGACCGCGCGACTCTGCCGCGCCTTCAGCCGTTCGTTCTCCCCCTTGAGACGTTCGATCTCGGCCTTCATGCTTTCGTCGCTCATGCTGCCCCCTTGTGGGACGCCTTCCCAATGCCGAGACTACTCCAGTGATCGCGTTCCTTCATGAGCTGGGAAGTCTGACGGGGGGGACGGACCCGCGGCCCGTCCCCCGGGAACTCAGCTCCGGCGGGGAGCCTTGGACGGCTCCTTGTTGACGTCGCTCTCGACCTGCACCTGGTTGTCCACGCGGAAGGCGAGAGTCCCGCGCGCGATCGACTCCAGCACCGCCTTCTCGACGCGGCTGTTCACGAGCCCGGTCAGCGTGATGTTCCCGTTCTCCACGACGATGTGGATGGGCGGGTTCGTCAGCATCGCGTAGCGCTCGAACATCCCCGGCCCGTAGATCTGGCGATAGAGCTGCACGCGCAGGCGGTCGTCGAAGATCGACGCCGGCTGCATGCGGATCTGGTTCTTGACCTCGCGCACGCCCTCCAGCCGGGCCACGCGCTTCTGGAGGTCGTCCTTGTGCCACGGCTCCCGCACGGAGCCGGTGAGCGTCACCACGCCGTTCTCGACTCCGACCCCAACGCTGTCGAAGACCCCGTAATAGACGTAGCCGAGCACCGCGTCGACCACTTCCGACTGGATGTCCGCGTCGACCTGGGGGGCAGCCACCGCGCGGACGCTCTCGTCCGCGAGGGCCGGACCCACGAAGAGAAACGCGGCCAGGACGGCGAGCCCGCCCGTGCGGCGGAGACGCCGGACGTCATGCGTTGTCATGAGTGCTCTCCCTCTCGAGGCCCGCGCCCCCGGCCGCGGGCGATGAATGCCCTCTACCAGGGATAACGCTGGCGGCGTGTGGCGGCCTGAGAAATGACGTCACGACCTGTAAAGGTCAGCGCCATCACCGCGCCTCCTGGCGGACGGTCTGGGAGCGGTCGGCCGTGGGCAGTCGCATCCGGCGCAGCAGGTCCTCGAACTGCGGGTCCCCGCTGAGCCGATCGAAAAGCGGACCCGAGAAGCCGAGGACCTCGAACGCGCGCTCGTCGTAGGCCCTCTCCAGCGTGTGGGCGGTGCGGTAGCTATCGCCGTCCGCCCGCCTCGTAGACGACGTTTCCTCCCAGCACCGTGACCCACGCG
>WNGB01006050.1_pt1 | contig 17934 bp, 18 predicted proteins | sample 5400681 | NCBI WGS metagenome assembly WNGB01 (sample SAMN13153367, study PRJNA577476) | soil metagenome | isolation source: 115 cm soil or saprolite under grassland replicate 2 | place: USA:California | collected 2016-06-15 | reverse complement strand
TTGCGACACCCGAGGCGATGAGAGCCGCGCCGCCGCCTCCCACTTGCGTGGCCGCACCCGCAGGCCCGATCGGCAGCGCTGCGGCGGCCGCACCGGCGCAGAGAAACAGGAGTGCGCGCGGGAACGAATAGCCAACCCCGAGCGTGCCCAGGAGCAGGAAGAGCGCGACTCCCCGCACGAGCCAGCAGGCGGACACGAACGCCCACGCTTCCGTTGCACCCCGCAGTGAGGTCGTACGTGGGTTGAGCCACCGGCCGAGCCGGAAACGCAGCGCCTGTCGGCTCGCCGCAAGCTGTGGGAGTCCGATGATGACAGCCGCGGCTGCGGCCCCGGCTACAGCGACGACCGCAAGCCCAATGCGCACGCCGATCCCCGTCCCGGGAAAGGCGGCACCGGCAAAAGCAAGCGGTGCCAGAGCGGCGCTATCGATCAGGCCAAGCATCACGAGAGAGAGGCAGAGGGCGCGCACGCCGGTAGGGCAGCCTGGATATCGGCGGACAACGGCGATTCGCATCGCGTCGTCGAACCGTCCTGGAAGGACGACTCCGATGAGTGCGGCGCCGCCATTGCCTGCCGCGAGTGCAAGCAGCTTCGGCCGCTCGTTCGGTGCGAAGAGCCGTCCCCACCCGTACGCCTTGAGTCCCTGTGCGAGGAGAAGAAGGAGGCCCGCGGCGACGAGCAGGCCCGGATGTCCGCGCGAGAGCGGCCAGGAGCCCGCCGCGAAGTGGCGAGCCGCCAGCAACGCCAGGGCGATCGCAAGCACTGCCGACCCGGCGGCGAGTGCCCATCGGACCCCTCGCGAATGAGGGAGTCGCGAGAGGGCGCCAAGTAGCCGGCGATACCTACTCTCGAGCACGTCTAGTGGGAGTCGGCCCGTCGCATTGCGGAACATCGAGGACAGACCAAGTGCCCATCTGCGCGGGCAGCAAGGTACCCCTGCAGTCCGTCGCCGACGTCTTGCCAACCCCCCGCAAACGTCACGCGGCCACAAAGAGGGCACGTCTCGATCGACGTGTACGAGGAGCGCGTTGCTTTGCGAGCGTTCTGCTGGACGCTCACTTCTTCTAGACACCTCCCGAACGAAAGCGGGAGGGCGCGGAAGCGTCACCGAGTTCGCTTAGCTACAAAAGATACTAGCACTTCGAACGTGCAACGACAGGGCCCGCGAAAGCGGGCGTTTTCTGCAGCAAACGGAGTAGGGTGTCTTTACTGGCCCTGCAACAAGTTCCGGCCGGAGCCCGCAATCCATCGACGCGCGACGCGCGCGAGGCGAGGAGCTTCCAGGCGAACGGACTTCAATTGCGGGGCCAGCCTCTTGCTTGCACTCCGCTTCCGGCGGGTGCGGCTAGCCGTACTACGAGACGCCGGTTGAGCCCACTGCGCAGGACTGTGGCCTCCGGCGAAGCTTGCGAGATCCCTCAGAGGAAGGGCGGTGTGACCCAGCAGCCTGACGATCTCGAAGTTGAGTCTGGTCCCTTGAGTGCCGAGCGTGAGCGTGATTTCGAAGCGTGGGTTTGCGGTCGCCTCTCGGAGTGGACGTACGCCGACATCCGCGCGCTCGACCGCTGGCTTCTCGCCGAAGCCAGGTTCGAGTTCATTCCCGCCGTTCGCGCGGCATTGGCCGCGAAATAGAGTGCGGTATTCGATCACCGTCAGGGGGTGAGATCCTGAACGCCCCACTCGAGGGCGGCTGCGCCTGCGGAGCGGTTCGCTATCGCCTCACGTCCGATCCGCTCATCGTCCATTGCTGTCACTGCCTGAACTGTCAGCGGCAGACCGGGAGCGCTTTCGTCATCAACATCCTGATCGAGACCGACCGAGTCGAGCTCCTCGCCGGAGAGCCGCAGCCGGTCTCCGTTCCCCGCAGCGGCGGCAAGAAGCAGAAGATCTGGCGTTGCCCAACCTGCCAGACAGCTGTCTTCAGCGAGTACACGCGCCTGCAGATCCGTTTCGTGCGCGCCGGCACGCTCGACGAGCCGGCAGCAGTCGCGCCCGACGTTCATATCTTCACCCGGTCGAAGGTCCCGTGGGTCACGCTCCCCGACTCGGTGCCGGCGTTCGAGGTCTATTACGACACGAAGAAGCTGTGGCCGGCCGCGAGTCTCGAACGCCTCGACGTGCTCACCGGTGCTAAATAAGAGAGAAGCCGATGCAGACCGTCACAGCGCCAACGCTTCAGCTGCTCGCGTGGATCGCGGAGCGGCGTCCGACGTACCCGGAGACGATGGAGGCGTGGAGGAGCTCATGCCCGCGCCTGACCGTCTGGGAGGACGCGGTGGCTGACGGCCTCGTGCGGGTCGAGCGCGGAACTGTCCTCCTCACGGGAGTCGGCACCGAGCTTCTCGGCGGACAGAACTGACGAAAAACGCGTAGGCGCGCCCGCTTTGGGCGCGGGGCGAATCGCCGTCCTCGCATGCGGCTCGATCCGCTCGACCGAGACGCTCGAATTCGCCTTGATGACGCGCGCGCGGCAGGCGAGGCGCGTGCAGGTCCAGCGGTCGCCAAGAAACTGGAACATTCGCAGGTGGTACAGCCCGTTCTCGACCTCTGGCAGAAACTTCTCGACCACGAGGTTCTCGTTCGCCCGACGTATGCAGCCGTTCGCTCGACGGGATGTCGTTCGTCCGCAGGCCGCACAGGCTGTCGATCACGAGCCAGAAGTGCGCTGCAGGTGGGTAGAGCTCCGAGATGCGGCGTGAGAGCGACGCGAGCTGGAAGAGGATCCGAAGCTCGGAGAGCCCGACGTCGAAGCGTAAGCCGGTCACGCCGGGCCGTCTGCTGGGCGAGCTCGTCGACGTCACCCCTCTCGCCGCTGGTCGGGCTCGTCGGCGCCGAGACCTGCGACATCACGTTGCGCAAGTACGCCTCGACCTGCTGCTCGGGCGAATGGAGCTCGGGTGGCGATGTCAGCCGCAAGGTGAGACTCAGAGCACTCTTCCCGGACGCCAATGCGTCTATGCACGTCCGCCCCGTGATCGCCTGCGACCTTGGGCGATGAGTTTTCGGGTCGGCGCCGGTCTCAGTTGGTGATCCTTATAGCGTCCGACCCGACAATGGCGGAAGCGCTCGATTCCAACTGCAGGAGATGGAGATGCCTGAGCACAAGATCGGAACCCACGAGGAATGGCAGACGGCCCGGGATGAGCTCGCCAAGCTCGAGGCCGAGCAGGCGGAGCGAAACGAGGAGATCAAGAGAAGGCGTCTCGATCTCCCGTGGGTCCCCGTTGAGAAGGAGTACGAGTTCGACACCGAGGACGGGAAGAAAACGCTCGCCGAGCTCTTCGACGGACGCTCGCAGCTGCTCGCCTACAACATCATGTTCGGGCCCGACTACACGGTCGGCGCCTGCCCCGGCTGCACCAACCTCGGCGACGGACTCGACGGCTCGCTCGTCCATCTGAACCACCGCGACGTGACGCTGCTCTGCTTCTCGCGGGCGCCAATTGAGCGGCTGACCGCCTACAAGCAGCGGATGGGCTGGCAGTTCCCTTACGTCTCCACCTACAACACCGATTTCCCCTTCGACTTCGGTCTTGCGATGACCGAGGAGCAGGCGCAGCAGGTTCCCGAGGTCAAGGAGATGATCGACAACCCGCCCGACGAGCTCAAGGAATGGTCTGTCCAGACCGGAGCCGCGCTCGAGGACGGGTTGCGCGAGGCGCCGAGCTGGATCGCTTTCGCGCGCGAGAACGGGACCGTCTACCACACCTACACGGTGGCGGCGCCCGACCCGTTCGTCAGGCCGTACTTCAGCTTCCTGCTCGAGCGAACGCCGAAGGCCCCACCCGCGGAGCCCCGCGCTTGGCGGAAGGACGAATACCCGGACTGAAGGCGTGCATAGTCACGGATCGCGCCGAAGGAGTTCGAACAGCTCCTCGTGAGCGACCTCGACATGTTGCAGCCCGTGTGACTCTGCGATGTGTCGGAACCATGATTTCGCCGCCGGTACCTCGTCCACGTGCTTTGGCTGCGTGCTCGGCCTCCTCGCGGCTGTGCCACAGGATCACGTCGACCCATGAGCCATCGTCGCGCTTCGCAAGCCAGGCACCGAGCACGCCGGGGAAAGCCCGGCCGAGCGCCGCGATCATCTGCGGACGCTCCGCAACCAGCGAGGCCTCCTCCCCTTCGCGCACGGTGAACGTTGCGAGCTCGAACGTCAGAGCCATCTGGATCCTCCTTCGCAGTGGGGTACAGCATGCCGGGCTCAGGCCGCGAGGATCACCGGCTCCCCGGAAACCGCCTGCTCCTCGATCCGGGCGACGTGGCGCTTGCGTAGGAGCGCGACCGTCACGGCGAGCGCGGCGAGAATGACGAGGGCGCCGACCGCGAACGCCCAGTGGAAGCCGACGACGAGCGCGTGCGACGGTGTGCCACCTGCGGCTGCGGTCTTGCTCGTCGCGAGCGTCGAGAGCACCGCGAGGCCGAGCGCGCCGCCGATCTGCTGCGACGTGTTGAAGAGCCCAGATGCGAGTCCCTGGTCTTCGTCGGCGAGGCCGGTGGTTGCGATCAACGTGAGCGGCATGAATACGGCACCGATGCCGAGCGCCGAGAGCAGGAGCGCCGGCAGCACATCCGCGAGGTACGAGCCGTGGACCGGCAGCTGCGTCAGCAGGACGAGCCCGCCGGCTGTCAAGAGGAAGCCGACGACGGCGACCGGCCGCACGCCGATTCGTGGGGCGAACTGCGACGCGAGTGAGGCGGACACCATGATCCCGGCCGTGAACGGCAGGAACGCGAGGCCCGCAGTCAGCGGCCCGTAGCCGAGCACGCGCTGGAGGTAAAGCGTGTTGAAGAAGAACATCGCGAACATGCCCGACATCGCGAGGAGCATCGCGACGTTCGCCGTCAGGAGCGAGCGGATGCGGAAGATCGAGAGGCGCACGAGTGGCGCCTTCGCGCGTAGCTCGATCGCGACGAACGCGGCGAGCAGAGTGGCCGCCGCTGCGAACAAGCCGAGCGTCCGCGTCGAGCCCCAGCCGGCCGACTGCGCGCCGACAATCGCGTAGACGAAGGCCATCAAGCCGGCCGTCACCGCCACCGCGCCGGCGATGTCGTAGCTCCGGTGCGCAAGGACGTCGCGCGACTCCGGCACCAGGCGGAGCGAGAGCAGGACCGCCGCGATCCCGACCGGCACGTTCACGTAGAAGATCCACGGCCACGAGAAGTACTGCGTGAGCAGTCCGCCGAGGACGAGGCCGACTGCCGACCCGCCGATCGCGATCGCTGCCCAGACCGCCAGCGCCCGTGCGCGCTGCGCACCTTCCTCGAACGTCGTCGCGATGATCGACAGCGCTGCCGGTGAGATCAGCGCCGCGCCGAGGCCCTGAAGAGCGCGCGCCCCGATCAGCATCCCCTCGCTTCCGGCCAGGCCGTCGAGCAGCGACGCCCCCGTGAAGACGACGAGCCCGATGAGGAAGAGCCGCTTGCGGCCGAGCAGGTCGCCGAGGCGGCCGCCGAGCAGCAAGAAGCCGCCGAAGACCAGCGTGTACGCGTTGACGATCCACTGGAGGTTCCCCTCGGAGAGGTGCAGGTCGTTCTGGATCGAGGGCAGTGCGACGTTCACGATCGTCGCGTCGAGGACGACCATGAACTGCGCGAGGCAGATGAGGACGAGGACGACCCAGGGGTTTGTGGCGTAGTTCCGCATGGCAGGCTCCTAACGATTCACTCGGAGAAATTTTGCTCTCGGTGCAGGAATCTAGCACTAAACGTGCGCCGACTGCAAATTTGCGCCGCATGCAGCAAAAAGTGGTAGCCTGGAGCCATGGAGCAGGCAACGGCAGGGCTGCGAGAGCGAAAGAAGCAGCAGACGCGGGCGGCGCTCGCGCGTGCCGGCATCGAGCTCTTCGTCGAACGAGGCTATGACGCCACGACGCTCGCCGAGATCGCGGAGGCAGCCGGGGTCTCGACCCGGACGATCTTCGCCTACTTCCCGAGCAAGGAAGACATCCTCTTCGCGAGCTTCCAGGCGATGCGCGAGGGCCTCGTTCGCGCGCTGGCCGAGCGTCCCGCCGGCAAGGACGCGCTGACGACACTCCGCGACTTCATCCTCTTCGGGCACGCGAAGACGGAGCTCGACCGCAAGCTCGACCGGATCATCGGGAGCGACGAGACCCTACTCAGCCACAAGCGTGCGCGTATCTCGCAGTTGCAGGAGCTGCTCGCCGCAGCGATCGCGGACGACCTCGGCGCGGGGCCCGACGACCTCCGCGCGCAGATCGCCGCTGCCTCGCTCACCGCGGCATTCGAGGTGCTCGAGCGGCGGGACAGCGGATTGTTGGAGTCGTACACCTCCGAGGACATCGCCGCGGCGATCGATCCGGTGATCTCGTTCGTCCGTGCCGGCCTCGAGGCGCTCCCGGCGCCAGGAGGCTCGTAGATCTCACGTACCGCTTCGACCGCGCGTTCTAGATTCACGAGGTGCCGCGCACGGTCGTCGACAGTCCTATAGGTCCGCTCGGGCTGATCGCGTCCGACGTCGGCCTGCGGGCCGTGCTGTTCGACGGCCGCGGGATCCGCTCGGAGGGCAGATCGCTCGTCCTCTCTCAAGCCGCACGCGAGCTCGACGCCTATTTCGACGGCGAACTACTGACGTTCGACTTGCCGCTCGAGCTGCAGGGGACCGAGTTCCAGCGTCGTTGCTGGCTTGCGCTCGGGTCCATTCCGTACGGACAAACCGTGACCTACGGCAAGCAGGCGCGCCGGCTCGGGCTTGGCAGCGACGCGGCCCGAGCAGTGGGCGCCGCGAACGGCCGCAACCCTCTTCCAATCGTCTTGCCGTGCCATCGGGTGATCGGCGCCGATGGTTCGCTCACGGGCTTCGGCGGCGGGCTCCACGTGAAGCGATTCCTTCTCGAGCACGAGGGCGCCTTGCTTCCGCTCGGCTAAGGCCGTCGTTTCGCTATGGCAGCCCTAGGCGACGGGTTCGGCTTGTCATGGCAGCGCGTACAGTACGGCGTCGAGGAAGGAGCGAAGAGCGGCTTCGCGCGCGTGCACGAGCTCCTGCAGCGGCTACCGCTCGGTCTGGAGGAGGTGCTTCGGAATGGCTGAGAGGAAACCCGCAAAGAAGGGCACGCAGAAGACCGCCAAGAGCACCGCGGCGATCGGCAAGACGTCGAAGGGATTCACGGACGAGGAACGAGCCGCGATGAGGGAGCGCTCCCAAGAGCTGAAGGCGGCCGCGCGCCGCGGCCCGCGCGCGGGCAAGGCGGACGGGGAAAGCGAGGTGCTTGCGAAGATCGCCGAGATGCGGGAACCGGATCGCGCGATGGCCGAGGGGCTCCACGCCATCATCAAAGCCAGCGCGCCGGCCCTCTCGCCGAGACTCTGGTACGGGATGCCCGCGTATGCCAAGGACGGCAAGGTCGTCTGCTTCTTCCAAAGCGCGCAGAAGTTCAAAACGAGGTACGCGACGTTCGGCTTCAGCGACAAGGCGAACCTCGACAAAGGCGCCCTGTGGCCGACCGCCTTCGCGCTGAAGGAGTTGACCGCCGCCGAAGAGGGAAAGATCGCCGCGCTCGTGAAGAAGGCGGTGAGCTGAGGACCGATCTCGGGGTTTTTGCAGAGCCCTTGTACCCGTCTCGTACCCGCGTCGTGTTGCCTGTTCTTAAAACATGCAAACGGTGAGCGCACCCAAATGGCCAGCATCAGCCGCGGCCGTGCGTTTGCGCCCACGCACTCGTGCGGTGGAGACGCGGGGATGACGGGCCCGAGCCGCGAGCCGAGAGTTTGGCCTGGGCTCGGACCGGCGAGCTCCTGGATGCGATGACGACGGACCTGCGCTCGCCCGGCTAGTGCCGCTTGGTCAAGCCTTCTGACGTCAGTTCGGTTCTGCCAACTTCGCTCAGTTTGTTAGCACGGTAAGTGGATCGCCCGCGGTAGGCAGTACCGGCGCGCGAGTGCAACTGTCTTGCATGAGAGTCTTGCTCGGTCCTGACCAGGTCAGATGTTGTCGGTCTTCGCCCTCGTCATTCCTGATGGCGCGACTTCGCGTTCGTCCTCCTCATGCGACTCGTACTCCTCTTCGCCAGAATCGCGTTCGACCTGCTGCGGCTTTGGCACCGAGTCCTGCTGGCGCCTATGGCGACGCGATTGCATCCACTTGAACATGACGCTCACCTCCTTTCGACCCCGAGTTCGACCATTCTCGTTCGGTGACTCTCCCTCAGTTTGTGGTAACGCCGTTGGTGAAGCCGATCTAGCGGCCCACTGCCAGGCACCAGCCTGCCACTTGGCCTATGGCGACACCGAGCACGACGAGCAGGATGGCCGGCAGGAAAAAGCGCAACGCAAGCAACGGGCCGGGAGAGCGTCGCGACCTCCAGCCTCACGCACTCTTCGCCGGCGTCGTCCCTGCTCCGGGGCTCGTGAATGCGTGGATTGCCCGTGTGAGCTCGAGGATCTGGTTCGACAGCTTGAGCAGCTCTTCGTTCTGCTTGTCCTCCTCCTTCACGGTCTGCCACTGCTGATCGGCGATCACCTGACGCTTCGCGTCGGCACGGTTCTGGCTGATCATCACGAAGGTCGAGAGGAAGATCGCCTCGAGCGAGACGATCATCGTGAGGAGGCCGTACGGATACTTTTCGACCCCGAAGCCGATCCAGGACGCGAACCAAATGATGTGGATGTAGACGAACCACATCGATCCCGAGAACGCGGTGATCTTGTCCGCGATCCGGTTCTGAACGCTCTCCGCGCGCTGCTTGGCGTGCTCGACGAGCACAGGGTTTCGCTCGATCGCGAGGTGTGAGACGTTCTTCAGCAAAGCCGATTGCTCCATCGTTAGCCGCTCCCTTCCGGCTCGACGGCACGGACCTCGAAAAGCCCGTGCCGCCGTTAGCCGCTCTCAGTACGCGACGAGAATGTGATCCTTCACATTGGTGACGCCAGGCGCCGCCCAGGCGGCCCCGACAGCCTCGTCGTGGTCGGCCCAGGAGCTGACCGTCCCACGGAGCGTGATCGTCCCGTCCGAGCTTTCGACGGAGACGCTCTCTGCGTCCAGCTTCGCGTTTCGCTCCATCGCTTTCTTGATCGAGTGCTCGACGTCGTGCGCGGTGGGTCCCGGTGCGATGAGCTCGACCTCGTCCTCGACTCCCATGACGCCGAGGAGATTGCTTGCAACGGATTCCGCCTCGTCGCGCTGGAACTGCCAGTTGGCCTTTCCGGTCAGCATGACGACGCCGTTGTCGACCTTCGCGTCGATCGTCGAGGGGACAAGGTTGTCCAGCGTCATCGCCTGCAGGACCGCACCGCGGAGCTCGGCGTCGGAACGCCGGTGCTCGTTCAAGATTCGCACGTCGATCTCGTTCTTGACGTCCTTGACCCCGTAGATGCGCTCGGCATCCTGCTTTGCTTCCTGCTTCTCGCGGAAGCTGCCGACCGTGCCGCGCAGCGTGACGACACCGTCGTCGGCCGAGACGGCAATGGCTGCACTGTCGACCTTCGGGTCCCAGTAGAGCTCGTCGGTGACGTAGCGTGCCAAGTCGTCGTTCGACATTTCGAATCCCTTTCGTCTTCCGGCCGCGGGCTCCATACCCGCGAATCACCGGTCGCCAAAATCATCCGTGGGGAGCACGCCACCCGGCATCGGTGCGGCCGCTGAGCGCTTGCGGAAAGTTCGCGATCCGCCGCTCAGGCAGGAACGCGAAGCGCTCGTCCATCGTCCTGCGCGGTGACGCGCCCGCCGCTGCTTAGGAGCGCCGCGACGGCGACGCCGAAGATGAAGCCGCCGACGTGAGCGAAGAACGCCACGCCGCCCCCGTTGGCCTTCGCGCCGAAGAGCCCGAAGTTCGCCTCGAAGAGCTGGTACAGGAACCAGAAGCCGAGGAAGAACCAGGCCGAGATTCGCACCGGGACGATCACGAACAGCCCGGACACGGTGGAGTTCGGATAGAGGACGAAGTACGCGCCGAGCACTGCCGCGATGGCGCCGCTCGCCCCGAGGTTCGGCACGCGACCGTCTGCCGCGTTGCCGAACGCCAGTGTCATGAGCGTCTGGGCCATCATCGCCACGAAGCCGCCGGCGAAGTAGAAGACCAGGTAGCGGAGGCGGCCGAAGGCATCCTCGACGTTCTTGCCGAACACCGCCAGAAACAGCATGTTTCCGAGGATGTGGTCCCAGCTTCCGTGCAAGAACATCGCCGTGATCCAGCTCACTCCCCAGGGCTCGGGGCCATGGCACGCGTGTGTGACCGTGCAGGGGTAGAACGAGGCGTGGAACACGGCCGATCGCAGATGCGGTAGTTCGTAGAACAACCAGACCGCGAAGTTGGCGACGATGATCGCCACGTTGACGATCGGGAAGCGCCGCGCCGGCATTCCATCCGAGAAAGGAAGCATCGAGATGAGTCTGGTCGGCTCGGGCTACCGCGCCATCGGTCAGATCACTGACGCGCTGCGCGACCGTCACGGTTCAGTCATTGCGCCCTGACCGGCGACGCCGTCGCGGCGCCTCGGCGGGACGCTCGTGATCGAGAACGAAGGCGTCGTTCGCGATCGGTGAGCTTGCCGACGAGTTGCGCAAAGGCTGCACCGTCTCGGCGAATCGACGGATTCGACAGGCGACGTCAGGCGGCGAGACTCGATGCACGACGTCGACGTCCCACGCCATCGAATGGCGGCGGTACGTGCGACCCAGCGTGCTCGTCCTCGTCACCGGCATCTCGCTCTACCTGCTGCCACCGAGTCTGATCGCGGGTCTTCGCCTCATGGCGACCGCTTCGGCACCTGACGTGGTACTGGGCAGCGCTGGCACTCCTGAGTGAGGCGGCGAGCTTCGCGCTACTGTGGCAGCTCGACCGCATCGCGCTCCACGTGAAGAGCTGGTTCGTCGCGCAGGAGATCGAGCGCCCGAAGCTGCTGACCCGCGCGGCAGCTGTCAAGACGACGGCGCGCAGCCGGCGCAACTCCGTCGTCGTCGGCGCGTTCCTCGGGCTCGTGCTCGCCCTGATCGCCGCGCTCGTGTGGGAACCAATCACACGTCGACGCAAGTAGTGCCCCTGCCTGCGATGCACGTCGGCCTCTGGCCCGCGATCACGCGGCGCCAGAGTCCATCCTCGCCCCTGCCAAGGCTCCCAGCCTTGGCCGCGGGCGAGTTCGGCCTCTGGCTTGGTGCTCGCGACCCAGAGACTCGACAGCATCACTGGCACGGGCACTGATGCTCGAGGGCAGGACGGTCGCGGTCGTCATCCCCGCGTTCGACGAGGAGGCGCTCGTCGCGACGACGATCCAGGGGGTGCCGGTGATCCCGCGCTCCCGCTACCTCGGCAACGCGGTGTTGTCGCTGCTGACCAAGATCGCATCGGGCTACTGGCACGTCGCGGACTCGCAGTCGGGGTACACCGCCGCCAGCCGCGAGATCCTCGAGCAGCTCGACCTCGACCGGATCTATCCGCGCTACGGCTTCCCGAACGACATGCTCGTCCACCTGAACGTCTGGAACGCCCGAGTCCGGGACATCCCGTCGCGTCCGGTCTACGGCGTCGGCGAGCGCTCGGGGATCAAGATCAGGAAGGTCGTTCCCAGCATCTCGTGGCTCCTGCTCAAGGGCTTCTTCTGGCGGATGCGCGAGAAGTACGTCATCCGCGACTTCCACCCGCTGGTCTTCTTCTACGCGCTCGGCTTCCTGATGACCCTGCTCGGCCTAGGGCTCGGCATCGCCGAGGTCGTGCTGAGGATCATGGGGAACGGGGTCTCGGTCGGAACGGTCGTCCTCGTCGCATTGCTCCTCATCTTCGGCTCCCAGTTCACGCTGTTTGCCATGTGGTTCGACATGGAGTCGAACAAGGATCTGCGCTAGAACTGTCTAGCTCGCAGAGCGTCGTCACACGGCCGCAGTACAGTCGTTGCATCGAGGGTTTGTCGCTCTGAGTCGCCTGTTCGCGAATGGATTCCTCGCCATCCTCGCGGTCGCTCTCACAGAGCTTGCGTTGGCGACGCCGAGCGCTGCCGTCACACCTCATCCTCTTACGACCGGGCTCGCCGATGCGCTGAAGGCGTATGGCGACGATTCCGGGGTCTTCGAGCAAATGAACCGGGCAGGAATGTCATCGATGGAAGTGATCATCAATTGGCCGGCGGTCGCGCCACCGGTTGAGCCAGGCGATTGGAAGCCAGAACGGGCCGACGACCCACACTACGATTGGTCGGATCCCGACACCACGCTACGTGCGATCGTCGCTGGAGGCTTCCAGCCAATCGCTGTCGTTGCCAGCGCTCCCAGGTGGGCGCGCGTCGCACCCTCGTTCACGAGCTCGGCGCCGATACCGAGAGACTTTGCGGCATTCATGCGTGCTGCCGCAGACCGCTACAGCGGACGGCACCCCGGCTTACCGCGGGTGAAGTACTGGCGCATCTGGAACGAGCCGAACATCTCGTCATATTTTCGTCCGCAGTTCGACCCAGCGACGAAGCGGTTTACGTCGCCGGATCTCTACCGCGCCATGGTCAACGGAGCGGCAGCCGTCGTTCACGCGGCAGCAAGAGGAAATCTCGTCATCGCCGGCGGAACATCGCCGTTCAGCGACCCCAAGCCAGACGTTCGGGCGGTCGATCCCGAATGGGGCCCGCTGAAATTCATGCGACGCCTTCTCTGCATCGACGACGTCGGGAGGGCGACCTGTGCGAGCCGCGTCTCGTTCGACATTTGGTCGACGCACCCCTACACCACAGGCGGGCCGACTCATCACGCGCAACTCCCCTACGACGTGTCGCTCGGCGACCTGCCGAGGATGCGAGCCACGCTTGCAGCTGCAATCAGGGCGGGTCACGTCGTGTCCAGCGGTCGCGTCCGCTTCTGGGTCACGGAGTTCGCCTGGGACTCGGATGGGCCCGATCCGTGCGCCGCACCGGTGGCGCTGCTGAAGCGGTGGGTACCCGAATCCCTCTACCGGATGTGGTCCAACGGCATCGAGCACGTGAGCTGGTTCAAGTTGATGGACGAGCCGCTGAGCGTCAGCTTCTACCAATCAGGGCTCCTGTTTCGTGCCGCCGCGGTCGGTATGGCGACACCGAAGCCCTTTTTCGAGGGATTCCGCTTTCCCTTCGTCGCCCTGCAGCGCGGGCGCCGAGTCTTCGTCTGGGCGCGGACGCCGCGCAGCAGTGTCGGCCGGATCACGATTCAGCAAACCTTCAAGGGCGGGTGGACGAAGGTCACGAGCGTCCGTAGCGATCGCTACGGGATCTTGCAGCGCGTTCTCCGCGCACGGCCGGTCGGCAGCTTTCGCGCTGTCCTGGACGGCGGCGAGCGCTCGCTGCCGTTCTCGATGCAAGTGCCGCCCGACCAGTTCTACCGTCCATTCGGCAGCACCGTCCTGTCGCCGAAGCCGTCCGACTGCGCGCCATGACGGGCCGGAGCGGGGTGAAGGCGGGCGCCGTCGTCCGACGGGCGAGAGGCACGGCGCTCCAGCCGCTCGGTGGATCGAGCCATACCGCGAAACCCGGCGGTTAGCTCTCCCCGTGGCAGGACTTCCGCATTCGATCGTTGTCGTCACGTGGCAGTGCGCTGCATTCGTCGACGGACTCGTCAAGACGATGAACGACCATTTGGACGGCGGCCAGCAGCTGGTCGTGGTCGACAACGGATCGATTGATCACGTCGAAGCGGCTGCGCGCGCATGGCGGGGAGAGACGCATTTCGAACGCCTCGCCACGAATGTCGGGTTCGGAGCAGCGGCCAACCTCGGTGTCGAGCTCGCGTCGCACGACGCGGTGGTGCTGCTCAATCCGGACACGGAGCTCGTCGACTCGTCGCTCGACGAGCTCGCGGCGGCGGCGCTCAGGCTACGTGCTTTGGTCGGACCGCGCGTCCTCAATTCGGACGGCTCGATGCAGGCCTCCGCGAGCGGGCCGGAGGTCGGCGCCTGGCCGTGGGTCCGCGCCGTCCTGCCGGGGAGTCTCACGCCTGGCGCGGCAGCGCGCTACACCGAGCCCTACCGCCGCGAGTGCCGAACGGCCGTTACGTGGCTTACCGGCGCATGCGTGGCCGCGCCGCGAGACCTTCTCAGGCAACTCGGGCCGTTCGACCCGACAATCCATTTGTACGGCGAAGATCTCGACCTCGGTCTCAGGGCGCACCTCGCCGGCGTGCCGTCCTACTTCTGCCCCGAGACGTGCCGCATCGTCCATCACGGTCGCGGCTCGTCAACGGTCGCCTTCGGCTCGGCCGACGGCTGGCGCGCCGGCAGCGCAGTAACCCGGCGAGTCGTCTTGCGGCGCATCTACGGGCGGCGTCGCGAGACCTGGGGTTGGCGCGCCCTCGCCGTCAATCTCGCCCTCCGAGCAGCGACAAAGCGGGCGCTGGGTCGAGACACCCCCAGCGACCGGGCGGCGCTCTCAGCCGTGATCCAGGCGCGCCGCTATGACGAGCCCACATCGATCCCCGAGATCGCCCTCTAGTGTCCTCGCGGCCGTGCCAGGACGACGAGCTCCTCGCCGAGCGTTGGATCTCGGAGGGCGCGCAAGTCGCGCAGCTGGCCCCCTAGCGTGATTCGCAAAGCTCGAGTACGGCCAGCGCCGATCCCCAGCCGTTGAGCCTGTAGCTTCGCACTCTCGCGCAGCATCGATCCGGCCGTAAGCGGCTGCAGGAAGGCGACGTCGAAGTCGGCCGACTCGAGCGCCTGCTCGAGCGAATGCGGATTCCAGAGGACGAGGTGACGGGGCACCTCGAGTCCAACCCAATCCATGGAGTAGGTGCGGTATCCGGCGGAGGCGAGATTGGGGGTCACCGCCCACAACAAGCCTCCCGGACGCAGAAGCCGACGGCAGTGCTGCAGCGTCTCGAGTGGCATCGGCATGTGTTCGAGCACGTGATGCATGACGATCGCGTCGAAGCTCCCGGTTGGAAGACTCGTCTGCTCGAAGGGTTCCTCGTGCACCGTCAACCCGCTGGCCCGTGCCATAGCGGCCGCCTGGGCGTCGGGCTCGACGCCCTCGACCCGCCAGCCGGCCCAGCGCATCGTGCGGAGCATGCCCCCGTTCCCACAGCCTACGTCGAGCAAGCGGCCGCCTTCGACATACGGAAGGTTGCTGACCAGTCTTTTTGCCGCGTGGCGCCGGACCGGGAACGGAGCGACGAGCAATAACGCAAGCGGCGCTGCCGGTCGGAGCGCGTAGCCCAGGCTCGCGTTCAGGTACCCGTTCCGAAGAGCCCGGCGCGTCCGCATCACCGGTCCGGTGCGGACGAACGCTTGATCCGGTCTCTCATGTGTGTAGTAGCGGTTGTAAGCCCGTCCGATCGTTTCGCGCGTCGGTCGGGGGTCGAGGTAACCCGAGCGGCACAGCGCGCAGCAGCGGATCGTCCACAGCCCTCGTGTTCCGAAGAAGCGGTCCTCGAGGCGCTCGTGAAGCGTCGTCCGCGCACTGCTGCCGCAGACGGGGCAACGGGCGACCGCCTCGAGCTCCTCTGGCAGCCATGTTTCAGCCGGAGCGAGGCCCTGGGGTGACGTGCTCAACGAATCCCTCGTATGCGCGGCGACAATAGTCCGGGAGTCGGCCGGCACCGACCGAAGCTGTCCTTAGGATCCGGCCCCGAATGGACGCGCTTCCCGCAAGGTCGTTCGGCGACCTCGGAGAGGCGTCGCTGTCCGCGGTCCGATGGATGTCGGCCTCTCGGCTTGTCGCGGAGGGGGCGGGCCTGGGGTCGACGGTCGTCGTTGCACGTCTCGTCTCACCTGCCGAGTTCGGGCACGCCGCAGTTGCCCTCATCGTCGTCGTGCTCGCGATCGGTATTGCGAATTACGCCGTCAGCGCTCCGCTCGTCCAGCGGCGCTCGCTGGAACGGGCCCATGTCGAGGCGGCCGCTCTCTTCACGCTCATCGCCGGACTCACGCTCTCGGCCTCGACGTTCCTCGGCGCTCCGCTTGTTGTCGGGCCGATCTTCGGTGAACGCGTCGTCGACCTCGTCCGACTCGTCTCCCCAGCCTTCCTCCTCGCGTGCGTAGGGGCCGTCCCGTTCGCTCTACGATCGCGCGCACTCGACTTCCGTCGGCTGGGACTGATCGAGGCCGCCTCAACGGTTGCCGGCGCGGCGACGGCAGTTGTGCTGGCCCTCGCCGGTCTCGGAGCGGAGTCCGTCGTTCTCGGCGGCCTCGCCCGCCTGGCGTCGTCGACGGGACTGCTGCTCGCTTCTGGGCCGCGGGCCGCTCCGCGCTGGCACGCGAGGCCGGCCGGGGACCTCGCACGCTTCGGGATCCCGGCGTGCGTCGCGTCGCTCGCGTACACGGCCTTTCAGAATGTCGACTACGCGATCGTGGCTGCCCGCCTCAGCGCCGCGCAGACCGGCTTCTACTGGCGGGCGTACCAGCTCAGCGTCGTCTACCAGGAGAAGGTGAGCGGCGTCGTGATGCGGATCGCGTTTCCGGTCTATGCACGGTCACACGACCTAGAACAGCTTCGGCGCGTCCGGCTGCGCATGGGTCGGGCACAGACGATGATCTTGTTTCCATGCCTGGCAGCGCTGATCGCGGTCGCCCCGCAACTCGTCCCGCTGGTGTTCGGGCCGCAATGGGCACCGGCCGGCGCGCCGACGCAGATCCTCGCCGTCACCGGAATGGCGCTCGTCGCGGTCACCGGTACGACACCCCTCCTGTGGGCTGCGGGGAAACCTCACGGCCTCGCCGTCTTCAACGTCGCTCTCCTGACCGGCTACGCGGTGCTCGTCATTCTCGTCGCACCGTTCGGGCTCATCCCGCTCTGTGCTGCCGTGAGCTGCTTCTCCGTCGTAGCCCTGTCCGTTCAGCTTGCTCTCGAGAAGACGGTCGGAAGTCGGCTTCGCGAGATTTGGGCAAGCTTCGCGCCGGCCCTGGTCGCAAGCGGAATCGAACTCGCGGTCGCGTACCCGGTCGCACAGGCGCTGTTAGGTACCGGCCTTTCGGATGCGCTGGTCGTCCTGTGCGTAGCCGGGATCGCGTGGTGCACGTACGCGGCGTCGGCGCGGCTCCTCTTTCCGGCTGCGTGGGCTGACACCGCCCGCCTCGTGCGGCGGCTCGTGGTGCGGGAGAGGGCGTCGCGGGCGACGCGAGGTCTGGTCGCGCAACCCGGGGTCGCTGAGTGATGCCCACAACACGAGAAGGCCGGGAAGCGCTCGACGTGATCATCGTCTCCTATCGCTGTTGCGACCTGCTTCGGGTCTGCCTCGGCTCGCTTCGGGAGCATGCTCCGCGCCGACCGATTCGCGTCTGGGTCGTCGACAACTCCTCGCACGACGGAACCGTCGAATTCGTGCGCGAGGACTTTCCCGAAGTCGTGCTCAACGCCCTCAATGACAACGTCGGCTTCGCCGCCGCGAGCAACCTCGGCATTGGTCAAGGAGACGGCGGCTACGTGCTCGTCCTCAACCCGGACACGAGTGTCGGAGAGGGCTCGCTCGACCGTCTGATCGAGTTGATGGACTCTCAGCCTGACGTGGGAATTGCGGGCTGCCGCCTCGTCCGCGCAGATGGATCACTGGACCATGCCGCAAAGCGCGAGTTTCCGACCCTGCTGAGTGCTCTCGGTCATTTCACGCGAATCGGTCGTCGAGCCGGTGCGCGCGGAAGGCTGGCGGCCTATCGGGCGCCGGAAGTGGAGTCCGGGAAGGTCGACGCGGTCAACGGCGCCTTCATGTTGATCCGCCGTCGAGCCCTCGAGGAGGTCGGCCTCTTCGACGAGGGGTACTGGATGTACATGGAGGATCTCGACCTCTGCTATCGGTTCGCTCAGGCTGGCTGGGTCACGTGGTACGACTCGGGAGCAACGGTCTTCCACGTCAAGGGCGGCTCGAGCGGGAAGCACCGCACCGCGCGTCTCAACTACGCCTTCCACTACGGCATGTTGCGGTTCTACCGAAAGCACTACGCTCGGCACCGAAGCGGGCTCGTGAACGTTCTTGTCTACGTAGGGATCGCGGTCAAGCTCAGCGTTTCGATGCTGCGAGCCGCCCTGCTGCGCCGTGTCGAG
>WNGB01006048.1_pt1 | contig 17936 bp, 16 predicted proteins | sample 5400681 | NCBI WGS metagenome assembly WNGB01 (sample SAMN13153367, study PRJNA577476) | soil metagenome | isolation source: 115 cm soil or saprolite under grassland replicate 2 | place: USA:California | collected 2016-06-15 | reverse complement strand
GAGTACCTACAGGCACACAATGACGACCCGAAACCGTTCGTCTGGACCGCCACCGCCGAGTCCATCCTTGACAAGGTCCGGCGGGGACGAGTCACCCTCGAACAAGTGACAAACCAAAACTGAGACACTGCACTAGCGAGCCCAAGCGCGGTCCCCACGGTTTCCACACCACCCAGATCCTCACTAACCGTGCGGCCCATCACGCGGGTGCAACCGCGAGACTCGGCCCGGCAGAACCGCGCCAGCTCGCAGGTGTCGAGACACTCAGGCATGTAACGGGCCTCGATCAAGTGCAGGTCCGCGATGACTGCCGCCGCAGGCCGAGTGACCGACAGCGACAGAGTCGGCGGCAACAGTGACAGCAGAACGTCGATCCGGGTCAGCCGCGAGAGCTGACGACGAAGCACGGTCAGCTGTTTGCGTATATCCACGAAGGTCGCGATCGGCCGGTTGGAGAAGTCCTTCGGGCACACCAGGATCACGTTGTCCGCCACCGCATCGGATGGGAAACCCTGGTCGGCCAGCATGGTGCGCATGGCGTGCACGTACACCGCGGACTGGACTACCGCGGCCGCTAGCTTCCCGCCATCGGCCCGCCCGTCGATGACCGGAAACGACTTGATCTCGACGACGTGGAACTGGCCCTTCCATTGGAAGGCGATCAGATCCGGCTCGAGGTAAACATCGCGTCCACCGACGGACAGACGCAGCAGCGGATGGTCGAACAGGGTCCCGGCGTCGTCCGAGCCTACGGCGGCCCGAGCCAGCAAGGTCTTCGTGCGGGCATGACGCAGCTCGGAGCTGGTGTTGCCGCCCACCAGCTCCAAGTCGTCATAAGACACCTCCGGCAGCGGCAGGCCGAGCCTTTCCCGTAGCAATGTGAGCAGTTCCGCGCAGCCATCAGCCTTGACCTGCGCTTCGAACACGTTGCCGCGGGTGATGGCGAACTGCGACTGCCCGAACTGGGCTGGGAAGCCGACATGCGCGGCAAGCCGCGACTTGTCGATGCCCGCCGCATCCATGATCGCGCGCCGGTTGCAGCCCGGGTTGCTAGTGAGCGCGGAGATAGTACGGGCATTGTGGTTGCGAGCTGGTACCTCACCGCGAATGCGGTCCAGCGCGTCCGCTGGCAGGCTGTTCATCCGGTCGCCTCCTCACCAGCCTCGCCGCCCACAAGCCTGAGCCGGGCACCGAAGAGCCGTTGCACGTCGGTGAGGCGCGCCGCTCGCCTGGCCGCCTCCTCCCTCGCGTACCGGTCGGTCTCCTCGTGGATGGCAAGCTCGGCCCGTGCCGCCTTCGCCACGCTCATCGGTGTGTCTGCACCATCGCTGGCGCCCGGGATGTTGACGGCGAACCGCCGCAACAAGCGAGTGGCCGCCAAACCCGGGCTGTCCAACCGGGCAACCGCATCGGCCACACGGATCGCAGCGGTCAGAAAATGCACCCTGGGACTGAGCGGCCCGACGATCCGATCGGCCACGCTCCACGTCGACACCGTCAGCAACCCCCGGGTCGGCGCCAGCATGTCGGCGGTGAGCGCCGGACAGAGATAGTACGGGCGGGCATACGGAGCGGACCGAAACGACCGCTCTTCGTCCCGACGCAGGCTGGTCAGCCTGGCCGACATCATCTCGCCAGAGAAGAACGCCTCGTGGACGGCAACGATGAGCCGCGGCGCGGCCGGCACCGCGAGCAGGGTGAGTGCGTGGTGGACCTGCTCACGCACTGGAAGCAAGGAGCCCAACGCAGCCGAAGCGGATGGCATCGGCGAGGGCGCGTCCAGCGCCGCCAGCGCCTGCTCCCACGCATCCTCGGCGCGGCGAAGCTCGGCCCGCAGCTCGCGGGCCTTGACTCGGTCGCCAGCCACAGCAGCCATCCGCACTGCCGCTCGCAGGTCGTCGATCCTGCGCTCCAAGATCTCTATTGCCTCGGCCACGCGAGGCAGCCTATCTTTTCCAGGCTCTTCCAGCAATAGCCAGTAACACTCCAATTAGTGGACGATGAGACTACTGCTCGTGTCGGCGTAAGCGACATCGACTTCGCACGGACTGGTCGAGAGATTTCATGGCTCGACCTGGTGAGCCTCACTGGCCCCCTCGTCTGGCGTACGCCGGATGGATGAGGTCGACCGCCTCTTCGGCTGGGCCGTCGTCGCAGGGATGTCGAAGTGGCAGCCGAAATGCTCCTCGTCGTTGCCTGCAGAACAACCGGCGAACCCCCAACGCGATGCTCACCTCTCGGCCGCCCACACCGGTGTCCATCAGGTGACGCACGTAACGGCTGTGCACCCGCCCCGCCAGAACACCACAGTCGGGGCAACCTGCTCCGCCGTTGTGGTGGCCTCGATGCGTACCCGAACTCCGTGCAACCAGACCCGGTCCAACAGCAACGCCGTCAGGTGCGGCAGCAGCGCCGCCGCCTCATCCACAATGGACACAAGATGATCAACTTAGTCGGTCACGAAACTTGTGCCAGAGTCAATTGTCGCGGAGCGTTGACACAAGGCCGTCGGTCCGTTGCCGCCAGTGGGGGCGAGGCGAGATGTGAGCCTGCAGACGATGGTGGTCAGGTCGGGACTGCCACACCGACGCTGCGTAGGAACGAGACCGGATCCACGGCATTGGCCTCGGTAGCCGGGTTGCCGATGTGGATCTCCAGGTGGAGGTGCGGGCCGGAGGAGTGGCCGGAGGTGCCGACGACGCCGATGGGTTGACCGGCGCTCACCTGTTGGCCGATCTCCACCGGCGGGTGTGTCAATTGGTGGCAGTAGCGGGTGATGATGTTACCCGGGTGGAGGACTTCGGTGTACCAGCCGCACCCGCGCACCGTTGGTGAGCCGTCGGTGTCGCAGGAGTAGGGCTGGCCGTCGAGGGAGGCGTTGCACCGGACCACGGTGACGGTTCCCGCGGCTGCGGCGCCGATGGTGGTGCCCTTGGGCGCGGCGATGTCGATGCCGTTAGTAGCTGCTTAATTGCCGTGTCCGTTTTCCCGGCGTTCTGGCCTGGCATCCTCGTGGCGGAGAGCGTTATTGGGCGGGCCCGAGTGCGGATGGTCAGCTGTTGCTGGTGCCCAACGGCGCGCCTACTTCGCGCATGAACGGGACTGGGTCGACCGCGCCGGCTGCGGTCTGGTCGTGGTTGAGGTGAACTTCGTAGTGCAGGTGAGGGCCGGAGCTGTGTCCGCTGGAGCCGACCAGTCCGAGTGGTTGCCCGACGACCACCGACTGTCCTTCGTGGACGAACGGCTGGGCCTGCAGGTGGCAGTAGCGGGTGATGACACCGGCGGCGTCTTGCAGGTCGACGTACCATCCACAACCTTTGACGTCTGGCGAGCCGTCCTGGTCGCAGCCGTGGGAGGCGGGATTCACGTTGCACCGCACGGTGAGGACCGTTCCGGATGCGGCGGCGCGGATGATCGTGCCGCGTGGAGCTGCGAGGTCCACGCCGTTGTGCGTTGGCCTTTCTGGGGTGTGGAAGCCGGAGATCACCGGAGCGAGTACGGGAGCTATCCACCCGGACTCGCTCGGTGCTCCGCCACACTGGTCGGGGCCGATGGTCACGGCCGGGGAAGGGCCGTGGATTGCGTGTTGGACGAGTTCGGTGGCGTCGGCCTCCCAGCGCTGGTAGGCGTCGGGGTAGGCGCTGGTTTGAACGGCTTGTGCGGCCTCGGTCAGTGGCATGCTCTGCCAGCCGCTGATGGTCAGCAGCTTCTGGTAGAACTTGCCGGCGGCGTACCGGGGGTCCATCAGCTGTTGCGGGGTTCCCCATCCTTGGCTGGGACGTTGCTGGAACAGTCCTACTGAGTCGTGGTCGTTGTGCTCCCCGAGATCGCCGAGGTTGCGCAGCCCGGATTCCTGCATCGCGGTTGCGACGGCGATGACCCATCCGCGTGCGGGGACGCCCATGCTGGCGCCGACCGCGACAATCGTCGCGGCGTTGGCGACCTGTTCGTCGTCCCATTGGTGAATGGGGGCGCCCGCCCCGCCGGACGGGCTCGGGGGCAGCCCGCACAGGGTTGGGACCATACCGGCGAAGATCACCATGGGAGCGGCTACGCACAGCACGATCGTGGCGATGGTGGCGCAGGCGAGCGCGATGGTTCGACTGTTCACTGTGGACTCCAGGTGTGGTGGCGAAGGGTGAGCGTTGAGCGGTGCCGGTGGCGACCTGGTTTGCTGCGGCGAGGGGCGAGTTCTCGCGCGGAAGTCCGGCGAAGCGGGGGCGCTCGGGGTGGGCGCATGCGGCGGCGGCGATGAGACGTCATGGGCTCGACGTGTCGCATTGACGACCGGCAACACGTTCGGCGCTGATGCGCAGTTGGCCCGTTGGGTCGGTACGGTCCTGCGCGTGATGGTGGTCTATTTCTCGTCGCAGGGTTGGCGGCAGTGGGACGTGGGGCGTGAGCCGCTGATCCGCGACGGGATGCCGACTCTGATCGATGACGATCTACGGCTTGAGGACGCGGGTGGTGGCCTGCGTCCGGCAGCGGTGGCGAACCGGTGGTTGCGGGAGTTGCCGGTCAGCGGGGCGCCGTCGCCGAACACGTGGCGCAACTACGCCACGGCCCTTCGGGCGTGGTTGGAGTTCGTCGCCGGGCGCGGTGTGGACCCGCTTGGTGAGCGGGAGGCGTTGCGGGCGGCGCTTGGCGCCTACGCCGGGTACCGGCTGTCGGGGCCGTTGACGGCGCGGTGGAGCGCCTCGACGTGGAACCTGCATATGGCGGTGCTGGCCAGCTTCTACCAGTGGGCCATGGCGGAGAGGTACTGCGCCGCGGTGCCGTTCACGTTCGTGCGCGGGCGGCGGCGGGTGCGCGACGAGATGGTCGAGGTGGCGCGCAATGCGGCGAAGCTGCGCGCGCCGAAGCGGCACGCGACGGTCAGGTACCTGGAGCGCGAGTTCGCCGAGATGCTGGTCGGTGCGTTGGCTGGGTTGGGCGCTGATGGGCTGCCGGGCGGTTTCCGGGGGTGGGAGACCGCCCGGAACGCGGCGATGGGTGGGCTGGTTCTGGCCACGGGCCTGCGGCGGCGGGAGTTCACCCACCTTCTGGTCTATGAGGTTCCGGCGCTGCCGGCGCAGCGTTCGGTCCTGCCGGTGCTGTTCCCGGTGGCGCGGTCGATCGCGAAGGGCGGCAAGCCGCGCACGACGTGGATCGACTACGAGGCGTTGGCGCGGGTGCATTAGTACATCGACCTGGAACGCGCCGCGGTGGCCGATGGTGCGCGGTGGCGTCCGCCCGAGCGGTGGGTGCGCCGCTTGAGGTGAGCGAACCGGACGGTGAGGGTGGGCGAGTCAACGGCAGACAGGTGCGGTGGTCGTCGTTATCGGCGGTGGAGCGGCTGCGGCTGGTCGCGCCGGGGGGCGGTTCGTGCCTGCTGGCGCTGCGGTCGGGTGGCGCGCCGTTTCGGGCGTGGCCCAGCGTGCTGGCGCGGGCCTCGGCTCGGCTCCGGCGGTCTGAGCCGCGGTTTCCGGTTGTGTCGGCGCACCGGCTGCGGCACTCGTTCGCGATGCACACGTTGGAGCGGCTGGTGCGGGGCTACTACCAGCAGGCGGCGAAGCTGGTCGCGGACACGGATACCGACGCGGCGTTGGCGTTGTATCTGGCCAAGGCCGACCCGTTGATGGTGCTGCGGGACCTGTTGGGGCACAGCTCCGTTACCACGACGGAGGTGTATCTGCGGCGGCTGGATGTCACCCGCATCTACCGCGACGCCTACCACTGCGCCGGATCGAGTCTGACGCTGACAGCCCAGCAGCGGGCTGAGGTGGACGCCGAGTTCGCCGATAGCGCGGGCGGGGACGGCTGATGCCGGCCCGGGTGGTCGACGATCCGTTGAGGGTGGAGTTCACCTTCCCCCGTGGCAGCCGCCTGTGCGTGGCGCTGCATGATCTGCCCAACCAGGCCCTGGCCCGCGACCTGGCGGTGGGGCTGGCGATGCGGGCGCATCCCCATGGTGGCGTCGGGACCCGCAGGACCGCCGGGAACGAGGCCGCCGCGCTGCGCCACATGGTCAACACGGTGTCCCGTAACGGGTTCACCGGTGCCGCCGCCGAGCTGACCCCGGCCGTGCTGCTGCGGTACTGGCTGGCGTGCGGGTATGCCCGCGAGTCGCTGACCCGGCTGCTGCTACGCAGTCTCGACGCCGCGACCGGCAGCCTGAGCGATGCCGTCCGCGAGCACGTCCACGGCCGGTACCTGCACGACGTGCAGCGCACCCATCCCCGCGCGCCCTACACGGAGGGCGAGTGGCGCCGCCTCGGCCAGGCGTGCCAGGAATCGGTGACGGCCAGCTGGGCCGCGCACCGTCGGGTGCTGGCCCAGGCCGACAGCGGCGAGGATCCCCGCGCCAGCGTGGTGAACGAGCAGAATCTGGCGTGGCTGGTCCGCCAGCTCGGCCCGCTGCCGAGCAGCCACTTCGGACATCACTTGTGGCAGACACCGGGCTGGACGGCGCGGTCCGCGGCGAGCGTCACCGCGATCCGCGAGGCCCTGTTCCCCACCGTCAACGTCATGATCAGCTACCGGGTGCTGTTCGGAATGCACAGCGGCCTGGTCCCGGACGGGATCGACGGGCTCGGGCTGGACGACATCACCTGGGCCGGTGAGGCCAGCGTGCTGTTGTCCTACATCAAGGGCCGCACCGGGCCCGAGGGGGTGGTGGTGCCGCGTCGCGCCATGCAGCTGCTTTCGCAGTGGCTGGAGTACAGCCGGCCGTTGCGCGAGCACGCGGAGCCGGACCAGCGCGAGCAGCTGTGGCTTGCGGCTAGCGCCGCGTCGCGCGCCCGGTTGGGGTGGATCGTCACCGGCCCGCTCGACGACGGTGAACTGGGCCGGTGGACGCGCGCCCACGAGCTGCACACCGACGACGGCCGGCCGCTGATGGTGCATCGCAGCCGGATCCGCACTACCTACCACAACCTGCTCGCCCGCCGGGGCTGGACCGGTCGGGCCACGATCGACCCGAACCACACGGCCCAGGTCGAGGGCGACCGGTACCTGAGCGCGACCACCCCCGCGCAGCGGGACGCGGTCGACGAGATCATCCTCGACGGGCAGGCCGACGTGTTGCGCAAGGCGCTGCCGCCCGTGGTCCTCGCCCAAGCTGACACGGCCGCCCTGGTCGCCGACTACCCGGCCGCGGTCGCCGACCTTGGCGCGGACTCGACGGTCCTGGGGCAGCTCATTGGCGGGCAACGCGACGTGTTCCTGGCCGCGTGCGCCGACCAGCTGCGCGGGCTGCACGGTCCTGCCGGGCAGCCGTGCCCGGCACGCCCGTGGGTGTGCCTGATGTGTCCCCCTGCGATATTCCTGCCCCGGCACGCGGCGAACCTCTTGCGGCTCAAGGCATTCTTCGCCCGCCAGTTCCAAGGCATGCCCGCAGCCCAATTCCTGGCCGTGTTCGGCCCGTATGCCGACCGGCTCGACAGCGAGATCCTGCCACGCTTCGCCCCCGCCGTCCTCGCGGCCGCCAGCACCCACGTTACCGACACCGACGCCGAGATCCCGTTGCGTCCCGAGGAGATCCGATGAGCCGCCTCGCCCGCGCCGTCGTCCGCACACGCCGCGCTACGCCGGTCAGCTCGGTCTTCGCCGGTGAGGATGTGTGTGCGCTGGCGTCGCTGACCCTCGATCCGGGATCGACCAGGCCCCGCTACGACGATGACGTCTGGGTCCTGACCGGGATGAGCCACGCCCACAACCTGGTCACCCAGTCCCAGAAGATCTGGGACTTCACCCGGATCACCAACCCGCGGTGGCGCCTGGTCGTCAAGGACATCCTGGTGGCGCTGCTCGTGCCGCGTCATCCCGCAGTCCTGGCGATCCCGTCGGCGCCGAGAATCCCCCGCAGCCCGCTGACCTGTCACGACTACCTGTGGGGGATCACCGCGTGGCTGAACTGGTTGACCGCCCGCGGTGTGACCAGCCTGCGCGGCGTCACCCAGGAAGACTGCGACGCCTACATCCACGAACAGTCGTGGACCGTGCCCGACCACAGCGGGCAACGGCGACGGCTCCACCCCGCCTCGGTCAGCCACATGGTGCGCTGCGTGCAGGCCATCGCCAACTACGGCGGCCTGCTGTCCGAGCAGCGCTACCGTCCGGGCTTCTACCCGTGGCGGGCCCGCAGCGCCAACCTCGTCAGCGGCCTGCGGGCCACCCGCGGCGTCAACCAGACCCAGCCGGTCAGCGACGAGCTGCTCCGACCGGTGCTGGCCAGCTGCCGCTACCTCGTGGACGTGATCGGCCCACACCTGGCCGACCTTCTCGACCAGATCCGTGCCGAGGACGAAACACACAGCCGGTTGCCGTCGCAGAACACCCGCGACGCGCCGAGGAAGATGCACCAGCACCTGCAGCGGCTCGCCGAGGAGAACGAGCCCTTGCCGCAGCTACGGGAGGTCCAGGTTGCACAACGCCTCAAGGCCGGATGGGCACTCACCGACCCACTGTTACGCGTCAACCTCGACCGGATGCTGCGCCAAGCCGGGATCTGCAAGAGCCGAGCCAGCCTCTACCTTCCCCAGCTACGCACCCCGCTGACCGATGCAGTGGCGGCCTTGGGCGTCACGCCGCCGCTCGCCCGTCGGGCCGCCAACGTCCCGGCGGCGGACACCGGGCAGCTCATCGCCTGGACCGAGCCGCTCTACGAGTACGACCTGCTCGCGTTGACCCAGCATGTGATCACCGCATGCCTCATCTTGACCGCGGCGGTCACCGGCATGCGCCGCAGCGAGCTCGGCGAGCTGGTCTCGGGGTGCCGCCTGCCCGCCACAGACATCCCCGGCGCAGGCAGGCGCCACCGGCTGGCGAGCCGACTCATCAAGGGTCAACCGTTCGGTGGCGTCGCCGACGAGTGGGGCGTGCTGCCCGAGGTCGACCGCGCGGTCCACCTCGCCGAACGGCTCGGCAACACCGAATCGGGGCGGCCGCTGTTCGGCACCGTCGACGTCGCACAGCGCTACACCTACTTCCGTGACTGGTTCGCCCGCCCGTTCGCCACCAGGCTCGGCCTAACCCAACCCCCGACCGGCCCACTCACCGCCGCCATGCTGCGCCGCACACTCGCGCTCCAGCTGGCCCGCCGCCCCGGCGGCCTACTCGCCGCGAGAATCCACCTGCGGCACGTCTCGGTCGTGACCACCGAAGGCTACGCCCACCAGCCCGGCGGCTCCCAAGCCCTGTTCCACGCCGAAACCCAGCAACTGCAAGCCGAGCACCACCTGGAACTGACCGTGCAAGCGTTTCGCGACTACCGCAACGGGGTGATGCCATCCGGTCCCGGCGCCCGCAACCTGATCGACGTGTTCAAACACGTCGACGCCCACCTGGAGCCGACCAACGCCAACGTGGTCGACAACGACCGGCGGGTCGCCGACCTCCTGCGCCGCCAAGCCGGCACCCTGCACCTCGCCCCGGCCAACTACTGCTGGTTCCGCGACCCCGCCAAGGCACTCTGCCTCAAGCTCGCCAGCACCCCCAACGCCACCAGCCCGCTCGCCGCGATGTGCGACTCGGCCCGCTGCCCCCAAGCCACGCACCATCCCCAGCACCGACCGGTCTGGGCACAGGCCGTGGAAACCCACACCGTCTTCCTCGGCACGATCGGCCGCGGCCGCACCGCCGAACGCCAGCGGTTGCGCGCCGAGCTCGACCGCGCCCAGCGCGTCGTCGACGAGATCGACGCCGCAAGCGGATCCTTCTCGAAGGCAACCGAATGAGAATCACCGATCAGACCCGCGGCCAGACCGAGCAGCGCATCAGGGCAGCGATGGACCGGCTGCTGCAAGGAGTCATCCCCGCCGGCGGCGGATGCGACCTGCGCACCCTCGCCGCCGAAGCAGGCGTCGCCCGCAGCAGCCTCTACACCACCTACCGCCACCTCAAGGCCGAGTTCGAACACCGACGTGGGCGACAGGCCGCCACCGGCACAGCGACCGACGTCCGCCAGGAACAGATCACCCGGCTCAAAACCGAAGCCGACCAGCTGCGCCAGCGGCTGACCACCCACCAGGCAGAACTGACTGAGCTCACCGCGTTCCGCACCCGCGCCGTGTCCCAAATCGCGGCCCAGCATGAGGAGATTCTTCGGCTGCGCACCCAGATCGCCAGCTCCGCCAACATTCGCACGCTGCGCCCACACCCCAGGGCCACCGAGCCCGTTTCCCCGACAGGAGCAGGAGCATGACCGCCGCGGCCCGCGAACGCCCAACGGTTGACTCAACGACGACGCCGTTCCTGTTCTGGAACGAGACCACGGTCAGCCGCGACGCAGCGGCGCTCGCGTGCCCCCAATGCGGCGGCGCCAACCTCCACCTCAACGCCGTGCACTTCGCCGTCCCGACCCGCGACCACTACACCCCGACCGCCGGACTCAGCATCGACGCGGACACCGGAGCCATCACCGCCGACGACCACGCCCAGCTGCTGCACGCAGGCCAGAACCGCGGCCCCATGCTCGCCATCACGTACTGGTGCGAAGACGGGTGCCAGGGCAACATGCAACTGCGCCAGCACAAGGGAGTCCTCTACGCCAGCCTCCACAGCGAAACACCCCGACACGACGACGCGGTTCCGGACGAGCCCGACGAGGCCATCAGCGCGGACGAGCCCGCATTCTGATGACGGCCGTCACTGGACTTCATCCCAGTCGAAACTGGACACCATCCCAATCCGACACGGCAAGTGCGGCCACAATGCCGTCGTGGCCGGGCCGTTCGGGCGTGCGGAACCCGGAGACGATAGGCCCGCTGACGGGCGTGACCCAGCCGCCCCGCCCGACCAGTGCGCATCTGGCCTGGCCGCCGGCGAGGTTGTTGACCAGTGTGGTGGCGTCGTCTTCCCAGGCGGCGTAGGCACTAGGGTGTGCTGATACCTGAACGCGTTGTGCTGCTTCGGTGAGGGGCATGGTCTGCCAGCCGCCGATGGACAGGAGTTTGTCGTAGAACGTGCCGGCGGCGTAGGCGGGGTCGGCGAGCTGTTCGGGGGTTCCCCAGCCCTGGCTGGGGCGTTGCTGGAACAGGCCGATGGAGTCGCGGTCGCCGCCGGGAAGGTTGCGGAGGCCGGATTCCTGCATGGCGGTGGCGACCGCGATGATCCAGCCGCGCTGGGGCACGCCTTTCTGCCTGCCGGTGGTGATGATGGTCGTCGCATTGGCGACCTGTTCGGTGTTCCAGTCACCGGCCGAGGACGGCACACCGGCTGACGTGGCGGCGAGGGGTTGGCAGCCGGCGGTGACGGCCCCGCCGAGGAGGACGGCGGGGCCGGCGATGCACAGCACGGCGACTGCCATGGCCAGCGCGACGACGCCGCCGAGAGCGCGGGCACTCATGGCCACCCCCGAGCAGGAACAGTCATGACTGCGAACCGTCGTGGGCGGATCAGGTCGATCGTGGACATGCGGGTTCTCCGAATGGTGTGAATGGTGATGGTGCTCGTGGCCGCCCGGATCGGCTGGTCACGACGTGGCTCGCCGGACGGGCACGGTGGGCAGACCGAGCGGGACGGCTCGAGCCTCGGCCAGGCGGATCGCTTGGCGGCGCCACCGGTGGGGTTGCGCAGGCCGGACCTGGATGGCGGTGGCGACTGCGACGACCCAGCCCCATGGTGGGACGTCTTTGGTGGTGCTGACGGTGATGATGGTGGCCAGGTGGGATACCTGTTCGGTGTTCCAGCCGTCGACGGTCGGCGGCTGGCCGGGGCTGGTCGCGGCGGAGCTGGGCGTCGCGGCCGGTGCGCAGGTGACGCCGCCGAGGATTGCGGCGGCGCTGAGCAGCGGTACGGCGAGGCACGCGGCGAGGGTGGCGACGATGAGGCCGATGAGCTTGGTCATGGCGGCGCCCCCTTCTGCGCAAAGCGAAATGGGGCCGGTGGGCCGCCCTCGCGGGGCGGCCCATCAACCCAGGTTGACGTTGGGTGGTGCGGTGGCCCTATGCGGTGGTGGTGTCGGCCTGCGGCGCGGCGGCCTTGGCTGCACCGTCAGCGGCAGGCTGTCCGGCCTCGGGCTGGCTGGCGTCGCGTGCGGCGTTGGGGTCGGCGTCGGTGGCGTTGGCGCCGGTGAGCTGGTAGCGCTCGGGGTTGTCGCCGATCAGCTCGGCCACGCCGGTCTTGGTCATTTTCCGCAGTGCGTTGCCGATGGCGCCGGTGCTGCGGCCGGGCAGGTAGACCGCGACCCGTCCGCTGGTCCAGCCGGTGACGCCGACGTGGTGTGGCACCGGGTGCTCGCGCAGCACCGTGGCCACCAGTTCTTCCAGCTCGCCGGGGCGTAGCTTGGGCAGCCCGTTGGACAGGATGGCCGGCTCGCCGGGCTCGCCCCGGCGCACCTGCGGCATGTCTCTGCGGCACGTACCGCAGTACGCGGGGGTCTTCTGCCAGCAGTCCTGGCAGATGGTCGGCATCTGGGCCTGGCAGCCGCGGCACAGCTTCGGCGCTTGCGCCTCGGCCGCCGGGTCGGCGTCGCCGTCCGGCGCCGGTGTCTGGTCGGCCCGCTCGGCCCCGGCTGCCGCGTCCGCCACCGCGACGGGCGGCGCCTGGTCGGTTGGGCCCGCTCCCGCCGGCGCGGTGTCGGACCCGCCCGGTGATGCCGGGTCGGTCGCTTCTGCGCCGGTCGTGGCGGGCTGGTCGGCTGTCGGCTCCGCCGGGCTGTCGTCGCCGGGCGTGTCGGGCTGTCCGGCATCGCCGTCGGCGGCCGGGTTGGCGAGCTGCCAACGGGTGGGGGCGCCGTCGGCGGGATCGCCGCCGTCGTCGACCTTGACGATCAGGTTGGCGTTGGCCAGCTCCGCGATGGCCTTGTCGGTGGCTGAGCGGCTGCGGCCGGTGCGCTCGCGCAGCTCGTGCACGTTGCCGGGGCCGCCGTCGCGGATGGCGTCGAGCGTCAGCCGCGCCGTGGGTGTGCGGTTGTCCATTCTGGACGCTTCCCTTCCTTGTGGTTGGTGCGGATGGGGCTAGGCCCGACCCGCCGGTTCGGGGGGCGGGCTCGTCTGTGGGTGTGGCCCGGCTACCGGGCGAGGGCGACGCCGGTCCGCGCTGTGAGCCGGTCCGCGACCGGCGCCGGCAGGTCGGTGAGGCATGGTTGGGCGAGTTGGGTGTGCAGGCGGCGCAGCGCCCGCTGTTCCAGCGACTTGACCGCGGCGACGCTCTTGCCCATCGCGTGGGCAGCGACGTCGCGGGGGTAGCCGTCGAGCAGCCGCAGCTGGACGGCGCGGCGCTGGTCGGCGGTGAGCCTGGCCATGGCGTGGACGAAGGTCACCCGCGTGGCCCGCAGCGCCGGCTGCGCGGTGTCATGCTGCGCCTGGTGCCGGCCGGTCTGGTGGTCTTCGTAGACGGCATACGCCGCTCGCAGGTACCGGTTGCGGGTCCAAAGGTGGCGAGTGCAGGCCCGCGCCGCCAGGCGCAAGAGGGAGCCGACGATGTCGGGTTGGATCAGGCCGGGGTCGGCGAGGGCGTCGCAGAAGGCGTCCTGGACCAGGTCGTCGATGGCGTCGCGGTCGCGGTCACGCATCCGCACCGCGATGTAGCGGGTCACCAGGTCGACGGTCAGCCGGTACAGCTCGCCGAACGCCTCCATGTCGCCGGCCCGGGTGCGGCGGGCCAGCTCGGCGTCGAGCCCGGTGACGTTGATGCGGGTGTGGTGGGCCACCGGCGATCGGTGGGGCGGGTGGGCCATGGCAGGGTTCCTCCGTCGGGTCAGGGCAGGAACCCGGGCGTGGCCGTGCGGCCATGCCCGGGTGCGCGGTGCGCGCGGATCGCGCCGGGCAACGGCCGTCGGTGAGTGGTGCATCGGGTGGCTTCGCCGGTGCGGGTGTCGGCGCGGTCAGGCGGTCAGGGCGGCCTGCTCGGCTTCGGTGAGCTGGGCCGGGGTGCGGCCCTGCCAGCGTTCGGACTCGCGCAGCGCCCACCAGCGCAGCAGCGCGCGGCAGGCGGCGTCCTCGGTGTCGGTGGCGGGCAGCGGGTAGGCCAGGTGCGGGCAGGTGGTCCGGTGCTCGGGGTGGGTGAAGGCGGTGGCCTGCCAGCCGGTGTCGCCGAGGCGGATCTCGCCGATCACCTCGTCGTGGCTGCGCAGCCGGTGCGCCTGGGCCGCCTGCTGGTCGGCTGTGACGAGCCAGCTCAGGCCCGGCTCGTCGGCGGTGAGGGTGACCATGCCGTTGCTCGGGTCGTGGGGCTGCACGAGCAGATGCCGCACGGCGGGGTCGCGGGAGATGGGCCGGTGCCGGCGCCACAGCGCGTACGTCGACAGCAGCGCCTCGCGTTGGGTGTCGAAGCGTTCGAGCTGTTGCAGCAGCCGGAACGCGTCGGCGTTCAGCGAGTGCAGGCCGGCGGTGGCGTGGCCGGTGATGCTGTCCAGGTGCCGGCCGCACTGCTCGTGCACGCAGGTGAGGATCCGGGCCAGCAAGCCGCTGGTGGTGATCAGGTCGTGGGCCGCGCGGCACAGCGCGATGGCGATGTCGGCGACCGGGTCGCCGTCGTCGGCGGTGTCGTGGCGCCAGACGTGGTCGGGTAGCGCGTCGTTGGTGGCGACCGCGATGGCGGTCAGCGCAGCGTCGTAGGGCATGGGTGCCTCCTGGGGTTCGGGCCGCCCGCGCGGGGCGGCCGGTGGGTGGGCCGGCGGGGGCGGGCGTATCGCCGCTCCATCCGCCGGGTCGGTCAAGGCCGGGATGGAGGGCTCGAACACGGCGGACAGCCGGCCGCGGAGGCGACCGGCTGTCTCGAGTGGAAGGTTGTGGTGGTTAGGGCTGGGCTGCGACCGTGACGGCGAGGATCTGGTGGCTGCGGCGCAGCCTGTTCAGGTACGCGCCGGCCTCGGTCAGGTAGCGCAGCCTGTCTGCGAGGGAGCCCGAGGTGGGCTCCAGGAGCCGACCGTCGTCGGTGACCAGCGCGTCGCCGGTGATGGCCTGCTGCCAGTGCACGACCGCGTAGGTCGCCTCCCCCGCCTGGTAGGCGTCCAGCTCGTACGGGTCGAGCTCGACCCGCGAGGACGGGTGGGAGTTGTAGGACAGCATCGCGAGGACCCGCGGCTGTTCCTCGAACCGGCGCGTGGCCTCCTCCAGGCTCACCTTGGCGGGGTTGGCCTTGTGCTGGGCGAGGAAGTCGCCCCAGGTGCGGGCGGCCGGGGTGGTGCGGACCACCGCAGCCCAGGTGCGCCACCGGGAGACGGCGGCGGCGTTGGCTCGGGTGACCGCAGCGGTCAGGTCGAGGCGGCTCTTGCGGCCACCGGCGGCGTGCGTGACCGCGCCGAAGCGGCGGACCGCCTGGACCAGGTGGCGAGCCGACCACCGGCTGAACCAGCCGATGAGGCGTGGCCGGCGGACCGGGAACCTGGGGTGCGGGGTGCCCGCGGGCAGGTGGTGCCAGTCGAGGATCTCCGAGGCGGAGAACCAGTCGATGATCCGGTCGGCGGGCATGCAGACGATGACGGTGCGAGACTCGGACACGGCGGGGTGCTCCCTTCGCAGCAACTGCGGGCAGGTGGGATGCGCACCAGGGCCGTCCAGGAAGGTGGACCACTATGGACAACGCCGAAGGCGATCACCGCCGACCCGAGAAACGGGTGGGCTCACGGTGATCGCGCCAGGGCGCGAGCAGGTCCGGGTGGACGACGAACGGTGCAGGAACAAAGAGATGTGCCGTGCACCGTAGCTTCGCGACCTGTCAGGACCAGCCCCGCCGACAACGGCCGGCGGGGCTGTGACCTGCGCTGTTAGGAACCGCGCCTCGGCTGACAGGTCGTGTCAGGTCAGCCTCGACCGCGTCGGCCGGACCTGTCAGGTCAGGCCGCGAGGTCGGCCTGGTCTGACAGGTCGAGCTGCCCGTCGCGCCAGTTGGGGTTGCTGGCGCTGTTGCGGCCATGGTCGGCCGGCAGCTCCGCCAGTGGTATCCGCTGCCAGCCGTCGACGGGCAGCCACACCGCGCCCGCCGGGTCGGCCTCGTGGGTGGCGGTGGCCACCGGCACGGCGGGCGGCGTGCGGCGCAGCGTCTGTTGCAGGTGCGCCTCCCGCTCCGGTCCGGGTAGCCAGAACAGCACCGGATAGTGCGGCCCGCCGGAGCGGGCCAGTCGCTGGTACGCCTCCAGTTTCGCGGTGACGCGGGTCAATGGCTCGGTGCCCATGTCGCATTCCAGGTACCAGCCGACCGTGCGGCCTTGCGCGGTCCACAGCCCGTGCCCGTCCGGCCTGATGCCGATGAACCGGGCGGTGGCGGTGCGCTCGGACCACCACCGGTCCAGCCCGACTCCGGTGTCGGTGCGGGCGGTGTGCGCGAGCCGGACGAAGAACTCGTTGGTCGCCAGCAGGTGCGGCAGCCGTGGGTGCGCGGTCAGGCGGAGCACCTGCTCGCGGTGGGCACGTTCGGTCGGGGCCGCTCGGCCGGTGGCGCCGGCCCGGAGCCGGGCTCCGAAGAGGCCCAGGGTCCATTGCCACGGTTCTGCGCCGCCGTACATGCGGGCGAACCGGAAGCGTTCCAGCAGCCCGAGGCGGTGCAGCTCGCGCAGCCGGATCTGACAGGTGCGCACCGCCCGGTAGTGCAGACGGTGGATCTGCCCGGTGGTCAGGACCAGGTGCTGGTCGAGCAGGGCGAGCAGGTTGCGGTCCCGAGCGGTCAGGTGTGGGTAGAGGGCCAGCAGATGCGTGGCCGATGCGCGTGTGGGCATAGGGCATCACCCCCGGTAGTAGAGAAAGGTCTCCCGGTAGGGAGTCTGGACAACCCGATCTTGCGGACCGGTGTACGGATCCGCTGGTGGGCCACCTGACAGGCACCCCGCAATCGCCTCGTGCGGGGCCTCGTTTCCCTGACGCCCCCGCACGAGGGCACGGCCGAGGACCCGGCCGAGCACCCAAACGAGGGCCTCCAGCCGGGTTTCCAGAGTCGGGTACTGCGGTCGCGTAGCTGGGTCAGGGCCTCGGTGCGGTACGTCGGCGGGTGGCCTGGCGGGCGATCTGCTGCATCGGCGGTTCCCCGGTCGGGCGGGCGTGGGCGGCGGCGACCGCTTGGCGGATCGCGGTGGCCTCACCGACCGGCTCGGCGGGCGGGTTGGTGGTGAAGGTGAACGCCGGCATCTCCCGATTCGCGACGAGCAGCCGGGCCGAGGCGGTGTACACGTCCAGGTGCGCGAGGTCGTGGTCGTCGAGCTCGGGTCTGGTGTGCTTGGCCAGCTCCCGCGCGTCGTTCGGGTCGACGTTGAAGTAGATCTTCGTGCGGGCGTTGGCGGAGACGGCGTCGGCGGTCTCCTTCGGCAGTTGGGCCAAGTTTTGATGAGCGAGGACCAGGCCGAGGCGGAAGCCGCGGGCCTCGGCGAGCATGTCGTCGACGCTGCCGGGCAGGTTCAGGAAGTTGTGGCACTCGTCGATGTAGATGGTGGCGTCTTTGCGCTGGTCCTCCGGTTGGGCGGCGCGGGCGATGGCGGCCTGCCAGGTGCGGGCGACGATCAGCGAGCCGAGGATGCGGGCGGTCTCCTCGCCGAGGACGCCTTTGGGTAGGCGGCACAGCAGCAGCCCGCCGTCGAGGATCCGCGACATCTGGAACGAGGTGTGCGCGCTGCCGATGACGTTGCGGACGAAGTCGCGCAGCAGGAACGCCCGCAGCCGGGCCAGGACCGGTCCGATGACCTGGGCGCGGAGCCCTTCGTTCATCGTGTCGTACCAGGCCCAGAACCCGCCGAGCCCTTCCGGGTCACTCAGGTCGTGGGTGAACCTGCCCCGGAAGGCGCGGTCGTTGAGCAGCGGCGGCACCAGCCCCAGGGTCGGGTTGGCGTGGCGCATCAGGGTCAGGCACGACACCCGCAACGTGTCGTCGATGCGTGGCCCCCAGTGCCGCTGGAATATCTTGGAGAACACGCCGACGAGGTTGTCCACCGCCAGGTGCGGGTCCCCGGCGTCGTCGAGGGGGTTGAAGCAGGCCGGGTTGTCCTGGTCCGGGTCGATGATCGCGATCCGGTCGGCGTAGGAGGC
>WNGB01006047.1_pt1 | contig 17937 bp, 11 predicted proteins | sample 5400681 | NCBI WGS metagenome assembly WNGB01 (sample SAMN13153367, study PRJNA577476) | soil metagenome | isolation source: 115 cm soil or saprolite under grassland replicate 2 | place: USA:California | collected 2016-06-15 | reverse complement strand
CGGTGAGAAGGCGAGGTATCTACCTTCTCCCTAGGGCGCAGGCCCTCTATCTTGCAAGCCCAAAAGAGGTTACGATCGCTCAACCGCCAGAATGCGGTGGGGATGAGCGAGAAGTGTCAAGGACTTGCGCCCCTTTCGCGCGCCTGGCTGCAAAGTGGCCTTGTGTACGCCTGTGCGCTATGAGATAATCCCGTCTGGGGAAGTGGTTCTCGTATCATATCACGCCGACCCACCCCCCTTGGGCTTGCCCTGGCGTTCGCGGTGCGCGCCACGTGCCAGTGCGGCACCAAGGGCGTTCTGGTGGGGTTTATCAAGGTCGCAACCGAGGACAGAGCCTTTCGGCCAGCAGTCAAAAAAGAAGAAAATCGTCGAGCTGCCCTTGACGAGCAGGGGGGACAGTGTTCAATGGGGGCGGGAGGCGAGATCTGCTGACCGGCGCCTTCGAGTTGGGGAGGCGGTTCTGAGGATCTGCTGACCGGCGCGGCGGGATCTGCTGACTGGCGCGGCGAGATCTGTCAACAGGTACTTGCGTAGGCTGACAGACGCCTGTCAGCGTAGCACGGATAGGCTGACAGGCGCCGGTTGACTGATTCAGTAGTTCGGCCGCAGAGGTGCCGGTGAGCGATTGAAGCGCGGCCTTATTCGCGCGGCCACATGGTCTTCCTCCCGACGGGTCGTATCCCGGAGAGTGGGAAATGCCGGTCGGCAAAGGGCCGGCCGGAACACGCGCCCGAGACACCGAACGAGGTCTTACGCCATGCCCCGTGTACGGTGCCCCGCCTGCGGCCAGGGGCTCAACGTGCCGGACGCCGCTGCCGGCAAGAGTGGGAGTTGTCCGGCGTGCAAACACCGGTTTACCATCCCCGGTGGTCCCGAGCGGACCCCGGAGCCTGCGCCCACCGCGGCCGACGAGCCGGTCGCCCGAGCGTCCGCAGGCGCGGAACCGCCGAAGCCGCGGAAGAAGAAGCGCAAGACGGCCGGATCGCCGGCGGTCCGGCCGTCCCGCCGTTGGCTGGTGGTCGCGGCGGCCGTCGTCGGCGTCGGGTTGCTGGTCGGCGGGTGGCTGCTGCTCGGGGGCGGGGAGGAGACCTCCCCGGCCCGTGAGCCGAAAGCCAGCCTGCAGGTCGCCAACCCGTCCACCGTGTACCCGCACGAGTTCCCGCCGGCCGACCCGGCAAGTTGGAAAGTGGCCGCGGAGGCGGCCGACCCGCCCCCGCCCGGGCTGCGGCCGGCGGTCTCCTGTCCGGTCATCACCACTGGGACCCCGATACTCACCCTCGCGTTCGCCGACCCCAAGGCGGCCACCGCCGCGGTCGTGCTCGGGCGGAAGGGTCGCAACGCGGTCCCCTGGTGGCAGGTGTCGCTGACCGAGCCGGGCACCACCACGGTGGTGCCCCTCACCGACCCGGACCGGGAATACGACCTGCCGGGGGGGCCGGGGGAGGTCGCCCTCAGCCCGTCCGGCGACCGGCTGGCGACGGCGTTCAACGGCCGGTACCTCGGCAAACCCACCGGCGTGGTGATCTGGGACCGCGACGGCCGCAAGCAGCGCGAGTGGGTGGAGGGCCAAATGGTCCTCGGGAAGCGGACCGTCCGCGGGTTGTGGTTCGCCGCCGCCGACCGGCTCCTCGTGCTGGCCGACGACGCCCTCGTGTGCCGCGAGGTGAGCACCGGCCGCCAGGTGTACAAGCGGCCGCTCAAGCTCGCCGGCGACGCCGTGCTCACGCCCCGGCGGACGTGGCTGCTGGCCGGGGTCGAGGGCGGGGTGGAGGCGATCGCCACGGCCGACGGGTCGACGGCCGGGCGGCTGACCGTCCCGGGGTTCCGACCGGCCGGCGGCATCCGGCTGGCGGTCAGCCCGGACGGCGCCCGGCTGGCCGCCCTCCCGTTCTGCGAGACCGGGGTGCCGCTCGTGGTCTGGACCCTGGCCGACGGCAAGCCGGTGTTCGCCCGGTATCGCGACGCGGAGTCCAAGTGGCTGGCCGGCACCGGGCGGGCCCGCCCGATGCCGCCGCTCCAGTGGGCGGGCGACCGGCACCTGGTGATGGGCGGCAACGCCGTCTTTGACCTCGACCTCGGAGGGCTGACCTTCACGTTCGGGGAGCTGTTGAAGGCGGCCCCCGCGGCCGGGGCGACGCCGGACGGTCGGGTGTGGCGGCTGATCACCGTGCCGGACGCGCCGGGTGGGCGGTTCCCCGCGGGCGGCAACTACCTGACCGCCACCGCCGTGCCCCCGCTGCCGGACGGCGGGGTGGTGCTCGGTCCGCACACTTCGTTCCGGGTGGGTGCCGAGGGCGCGTCCGGCAGCGCCGCGGCAGTCCGGGAGGCGCTCGCCGACGCCCTGGCCGACCGCGGCTACCGGGTGGACCCGGCGGCCGACCTGACAGACCACTTCCAGGGGGTGAGGCTGACCGATGTCCGGGTCCCGGCCCGTGAGGTGCGCAACCCGAAATGGGACCAGCGCCCGCCGCCGGGTCACGTCCTGCTGGAGCTGGTCGATGGGTACGAGGTCGGCTACCGGGTGAGCATCCGCGACCGGCAGGGGCGGCTGTTGTGGCAAAGCGAGAACCGCGGCTGTCACGCCCTGGATTTCGAGAAGAAAGGGCGGGTGCTGGGCTGGACCCGGGCCGCACGGCAGGCGGCCGGCGACGTGCCGGCCGGTCTGGTCCGACTCGTTCCGAATGCCCCACCGGTCAACCTGCCCCTGAAGGCCGCTGGTCGGGCGGACGGCACCGCCGAGGTGATTTCCGGCCCCTGACCGGCCTTCGCTCTTCGCGACCCGGCCGAACCCGGCGCTGCACCTGACCCGGCCCGCACGTTCGTTTCTGGGACTTCAGGACTCACCGAGCGGGCCGGGCAGGTGACCTGGTCGGGGGAAAAGGTGTCAGGAACCGATTGCGATAATTCGTCTCCGCAATCGGTTCCTGACACCTTTTCTTGATCCTTTTCTTGATCCCTTTTCTTGATCGGTTCGCGTGGTGGTGGCGGGCGAACTGCCGCGTGAGCCGCACAACGCGCCGCTGCATCTGTTCAGCGCCGCGCCGGAACTGCTGGCTTTCGGGCGCAGTGCCTACCGGCGGCACTCGGCGCACACCAGCGCGCTGCTGGGATTGCTCTTCGACAAACTTCAAGAGGAGGGCTTTGCCATGTCATTTACGATGGAGGACTTCCAGCGCTGGTACGCCAGGGAGTACTTCGCGCGGCTCACGCCCGAGGAGCAGGGGGAGGCGTTGCAGTCGCTACCGCCGGAGAGGCAGCAGGAGGTGTTGCAGTCGCTACCGCCGGAGAAGCGCCTGGCGGGTTTATCCCCGGAGCAGATCCGGCAGTACCTGGACCAGCTGACCGCCGGGAAGCCGGCCGGGCCGCACAAGCCTCGGCGGAAGAAGTAAGCAGATATTTCAGATGTCCTTGGGGGAATTGGTGACGCTCTAGGTTGCTACTTACGCACCTTGGTCTTATGGCGAAAGGCACACCAGCAGAGGCAGCCGTTCTCGGGAACCGACATGCCGCGCGGCGGCGACTCAGCCAGCGGCGTCAAGGGCGGGGACTTCTCCCGCCGCGGCGCCAGCCACTGCTCTCCCAATTCCTTCATGGCGGTCTTTTCGGATCCGGACTTTTCGGATCACCTTTTCGGATTCGTTGACAGTGACCACCCCACAGCAGTATGATCTCCTTGGCAACGCCCTCGACAGGCCGGAGAATCTCCACCGATGACCCCTGTCCCGCCCTGCCGTCCGCTCACGGTCCTGGCGTTCGCCGGCGATCGCTCCCGGCCGTTCGTCGCGCGAGTCTTCGCTGCCCTTGCGGATGGGAGGAGCGGCCGCGGTCCCGGCCCGTCCCTGCTTGAGTGTCTGCTCTTGGCCGGCCATGCCGGCGTCTCCGCCGACACAGGAGCAACTATCTCCGGGTTCAATCCGGACGCCGGCGGTCTGCCCGCCTGGCAGGTCATGCAAGGTTTGCAGAACGGCGATGCGTTCCCCGGCATCGTCACGGACGACACTGGCATTTTCACGGCGGCGAGCCAGCACGGGCTGGCGGTCGAGGCGTTCGACGTGCTCCTCCCGGAGCCGGCTTTCCAACTGTTCGTCGCCGCCCTCGGACGCGAAAGGCAGAACAGTCAGTATTCGTATGGTTTCCCCGATGGCGACGGAGACTGTAACTGCATCACCTGGATCGAGAGGCTCGGGCTGCCACTGCTGACTGGCCGGATGGACGAGTTCAGCACGCTGCCTGGTAGGGCGAGCCACCTGAGCCGCCGGTTCGGGCGATGCCTGTAAAACGGGAGGCTTGCCATGACATCCGACCCCCCTCCGCAATCCGACGCCGCTCACCAACTCGGGGCGTTGGCGATGCGATTCCGCCGGACGCGCGATGAGGCCGCCCGGCGCGCCATCGCTACGGAGTACGCCCGGGAGGTTCAGCGGCTGATCGAAACCGGGGACTGGTCTGAGGCGCCTGCCTTCGAGGATCAATTGCCTTTGGAGTGGATGCCCGAGGCGTTCTTCGCTTACTGGTCCCCGGACGCGGCGCCCTGACCCGCTGCGAAGAAGTCGTCCCGGTCCCAAACGCTCCAGGGAGCCAACCTGGGTACCCATTGGTGACGCTCCAGGTTGCTACTTACGCACCTTGGTCTTATGGCGAAAGGCACGCCAGCAGAGGCAGCCGTTCTCGGGAACCGACAATGCCGCGCGGCGGCGACTCAGCCAGCGGCGTCAAGGGCGGGGACTTCTCCCGCCGCGGCGCCAGCCACTGCTCCCCCAAGAGGCAGGGAAAAAAGGGGCGCAAGTCATTGCTTGACGACATTACTCAAGCAATGACTTGCGCCCCTTTCGCGCGCCTCGCTCCAAGGGGGCCAGTCTGCCCGACCCCCTTGCCGCGGCGTACAACACAAAGAACGCGCCATCCGGACACGAGGACTATCCCATGCGTCATGCTGAGCGATTCGGGGTCGGCCTTCTCACGACCCTCCCTTTCCTGGCTCTGCTGTTGCCGAACCCCTCACCTGCCCCGGCGGTCGGGCAGCCCAAACCGGGCAACCCGCAACTGGAAATCCGTCGCGGGGATCACATCAGCATCGTCGGCAACACCCTCGCCGACCGCATGCAGCACGACGGCTGGCTGGAAACCTATTTCTACAGCCGTTTCCCCAAACACGATCTCGTTTTTCGCAATCTCGGCTTCTCTGGTGACGAGCTAAAGACTCGGCTGCGCTCGAAGGACTTCGGCAGCCCCGACAAGTGGCTGAGCGCGACGAAGACGGACGTCGTCTTCGCCTTTTTCGGCTACAACGAGTCCTTCGGCGGCTCGGCGGGCCTGCCGAAGTTCAAGCAGGATCTCGACGCCTTCCTCAAGTACACGCTCCAGCAGACCTACAACGGCCAGGGCACGCCGCGCCTGGTTCTGTTCTCGCCGATCGCTCACGAAGACCTGCGCAACCGCAATTTGCCCGACGGTTCCGCGAACAACAAACGCCTGGAACTCTACACCGCCGCGATGGCCGAGGTGGCGAGAGCCAACGGCGTCACCTTCGTGGACCTGTTCCACCCCACTGCCGCACTGTACAAGAAGGCTGACCGTCCGCTCACCATCAACGGCATTCACCTCACCGAGCGCGGCAACGAGGAACTCGCCAAGATCATCGACCAATCGCTGTTCCCCAAGGGCGATCCGCCGGCACGTGAGACGGAACAGATGGAGAAAATCCGGCAAGCGGTCCTCGACACGAACTTTCACTGGTTCAACCGCTACCGCACGGTGGACGGCTATTCGATTTACGGTGGTCGCGCCGACCTGCGCTTTGTCGGCGGGCAGACGAACCGCGTTGTCATGCAGCGCGAGATGCAAGTCCTCGACGTGATGACCGCCAATCGCGACAAGCGCATCTGGGCCGTCGCGGCGAGCGGAGGACGTGAATCCCCGCGCGTGGACGACCGCAACGCGCCGCCGTTCATCCCGGTCGAGACCAACAAGGCCGGCCCGCTCCCCGGCGGCAAACACGTCTTCCTCGATGGCAACACCGCCATTCAGCGCATGAAGGTCGCCAAGGGGATGAAGGTCAACCTGTTCGCGTCGGAGAAGGAGTTTCCCGATCTGGTGAATCCGGTAGCGATGGCCTGGGACACGAAAGGCCGTCTGTGGGTGGCGGTCTGGCCGACCTATCCGCACTGGAAGCCGGGTGAACCCATGAACGATAAGCTGCTCATCCTCGAAGACACCGACGGCGACGGCAAGGCCGATAAATGTACCGTCTTCGCCGACAAGCTGCACTGCCCGACCGGCTTCGATTTCTACAACGGCGGCGTGCTGGTCGCGCAGATGCCGGACCTGATGTTTTTGAAAGCGACGGGCGGCGGCGACAAGGCCGACGTGCGCGTCCGTGTCCTCAGCGGGCTCGACTCGGCCGACACGCATCATGCCGAGAACAGTTTCGTGCTCGACCCCGGCGGAGCGCTCTACTTCCAGGAGGGCACCTTCCACCACACGCAGGTCGAAACGCCGTACGGTCCGCCGGAACGCTGCGCCAACGCCGGGGTGTTTCGCTATGAGCCGCGGACGCAGAAGTTCGAGGTGTATGTCCGCTTCGGTTTCGCGAACCCGCACGGCCACGTCTTCGACCGCTGGGGCCAGGACATCGTCGTCGATGGCACCGGAGCGAACCCGTACCACGGGACGCTCTTTTCCGGGCAGATCGATTACCCGCAGCGGCACGGCAAGCCGCCGATGGTGTACGATCCGCAGCGCTTACGCCCGTGCGCCGGCATCGAAATCCTGTCGAGCCGTCACTTCCCCGAAGCGAACCAGGGCAACCTGCTCGTCAGTGACGTCATCAACTTCCAGGGCATCCTGCAGTACCAACTCAAGGACAAGGGGGCGAGCTTCGAGGGCATCAAGGCCGAGGCGATTGTGCAGTCAACGGATCGCAATTTTCGCCCCTCGGACATCAAGATCGGCCCCGACGGTGCGATCTACTTCTCCGACTGGCACAATCCGCTGATCGGCCACATGCAGCACAACCTGCGCGACCCGAGCCGCGGCCGCGAGCACGGCCGCATTTACCGCGTGATCCACGAACAACGGCCGCTGCTGAAGCCCGTCAAAATTGCGGGTGAACCGATCGAAAAACTCCTCGATCTCCTCAAGGAGCCAGAGGACCGCGTGCGTTATCGGGTCCGCATCGAACTGGGCGGGCGCAAGAGTGACGACGTCATCGCCGCCTTGCGGAAGTGGGTGGACGCGCTCGACACGAAGGATCCACAGTACCAGCACCACTTGATGGAGGGGCTGTGGGCCTACCAGTATCAGAATGTCGTCAATGAAGACCTTTTGAGGCGTATGTTGCGCTCTCCGGATTTCCACGCCCGGGCGGCGGCGACGCGCGTGCTGTGCTACTGGCGCGACCGCGTCAAGGAGCCGCTCGACCTGCTGCGGGCGCAGATCAACGACCAGCACCCGCGCGTCCGCCTGGAAGCGATTCGAGCGCTGAGCTTCTTCCACGGGGAGGAGGCCATCAGCGTCGCGGTGGAGCTGCTCGCCAATCCAGACGATCAGTACCTGCGTTACACCTTCAACGAGACGCTCAACACCCTGGAGCGCCGTTTGGGGAGCGGGTCGAAGCTGAATCGCAAGAACATCGCCGTGAGTTTGCTTGGGATGCTGCAGAAGGGCAGCGTCCCGGCGGAGCGCCGGCCGATCCTGCTGGAGACCATTTGCCGCCACGGTGGCCCGACGGAGTTGAAGGCCGTTTGGGACCAGGCCAGCAAACCGGACGCCGTGCCACCGGCGCTGCGCAAGCGCGTGCTGGAATGGCTCACTGAAGCAGCGGTCACACGCCGCGTGCAACCGACGGTCCAGGCCGCTGACGTTCAGCAACTGCTCGCTTCTGCGGCAAAGGATGCGGCGCTACTGCCGGACGCGATTCGCCTGGCCGCCGCCTGGAAGGTGAAGGAGGCCGCCGTCGAACTGCGGACTATTGCCCGCGACACGAAAGCCACGCCGGAAGCGCGCCACGCCGCCCTCGACGGTCTGGCGAGCCTTGGCGATCCGGAAAGCGTCAAGGCCCTGCGCGAGCTGACCGCGCCGCCGAACCCGATGCGGATTCGCTTCGAGGCAGCGGTGGCGCTGGCCCGCCTGGATCTCGACGCCGGGTCGGCTGCGGCTGCGAGAGCGCTGGCGGCGGCAAAGGAGACTGACGATCCTGCCCCGCTTATCGAGGCGTTCCTGATGCGCAAGAACGGCCCGGAGAAACTCGGGGCGGCGCTGGAGAAGCAGAAAATCTCGATCGATACGGCGAAGCGGATGGCGCGGGCGATGCTGCTCGCGGGTCGCACTGATCCGCCGCTGGCGAACGTCGTGAATCAATATGCTGGCCTTGGCTCGACCCCGAAGCCGCCGAGTCCCGCCGAGGTGCGCCAACTCATCGCCGAGGTGGCCGCGAAGGGCGACGCCGCCCGTGGTCAGCACGTCTTCCGGCGTGCGGACCTGGGCTGCCTCAAGTGTCACGCGGTCAACAAGGCCGGCGGCAACATCGGCCCCGATCTCGGCAGCGTCGGCAGTGCCTCGCCGATGGACTACATCATTACCTCGATTCTCGATCCGAATTTGTCGATCAAGGAGGAGTATCTGACGAAGGTGATCACAACCTCGTCGGGCATTGTCGTGACGGGAATCGTGACGGGGCGCGACCGCAACCAGGTGACCCTCAAGGACGCGACTGGCAAACTGGTGCGGATTCCGGTCGCCGACATCGAGACGGAGGCGAACGGCAGGTCGCTGATGCCGGAGGGCGTGGCGGCGGCCCTGACCCGCGGCGAGTTGTTGGACCTGTGCAGGTTCGTGTCGGAGTTAGGCAAGCCTGGGCCGTACGCCGCGCGCACTCCGCGCACCATCCAGCGCTGGAAGGTGTTGCGCGCGATGCCGGAGGCTCTCAAGGAGGGCATCCCCAACCGCGACGTGCTCCGCGATACGGTTCTGCGCGCCGGGCCGGAAGCGTGGGAGATCGTTTATGCGTTGCACGATGGCGCGCTGCCCCTCAGGGAACTGCCCCGGTCCGGGCAACCGCAAGTGGTTTACCTGCAAGGTGAGGTGCAGGTGACCCAGGGCGGGCCGGTCGAACTCCTCATCGCGCCAGGGACGCCCACCGCCTTGTGGGTTGACGAGGAGCCGTTCGAGAAGCAGGCGCAGCCGATGGTTCGGTTGATGCCAGGGCGGCACCTGATTACTGTGCGCCTGATTGTCGGGGCGGAGGGGATGCCGTGGTTGCGAATCGAGCTGCGCAACCCGGCTGACTCCCAGGCGCGATTTGAGATCGTTCAGGGTGACTGATAGGCACAGTATTTGACGCTTTTGGCATCTCAAGAGGACATCCAATGAGCATTCCAATCCAGCCGAGGATTGTCGGCCTCGTAATTCTCCTTGGGCTATACCTCCCTCTTTTGGGAGCACCCATCGCTTGGGGGCAGGATCGCGAGGTTGCCACGAAGTGGGAATACCGGGCCGTGGTCTTTGGTCCGAATGCGAAGAATGCGACCAAACGTCTCAACGAACTCGCGGCGGAGGGCTGGCAGTATGTCGGACCGCTCGGCAATAACCTCGTGGCCTTCAAGCGGGCGGAGCGTCCTGGTGCCGCGGGGAAACTCGCCGAGGTGAGCGGCACCGTCACGCTCGACGGCAAGCCAATCCCTGCTGGCGCGATCACCTTCACCCCGTTCGACGGCCTATCCCTGACCACGAGCGCAGCCATCAATGAGGAGGGCAAGTACACCGCGCGCGTACCTGTTGGGAAGATGAAGGTGTCGATCATCGCCCCGAAGGTAATTGGCAAGAAGAAGCTCTACGACACCCCGAACAGCCCAACGGTAGACATCACCGTCGAATTGCTTCCTGCCAGGTACAACGTGCAAACCGAATTGAGGTTCGAGGTAACTCCAGGTAAGATACAGGCGAACTTCGCGCTGCAGAGTAAGTGAGCTGCCGATGACTCGCGACGGGTTGTCGCATTTACGGGTAGCTAACATTACAGCGCTACGCGGCGGGTTTTGCTCCCCTCGCCCCTGGAGGGCGAGGGGAGAAGCCAGGGGATCCGTCTGCCCTTACGCTCGCTGCCTACTCTGCCTCGCGCTGTCCTGCTAATATCCCTGAACACCCGAAGAACAGTGCAATGGCGCACAGCACACACCACCCGAAGTTGCTGAGGAAGCCCCGTCGCGGTATCGCTGCCCTGCACGGGATGCTCCACCACGCCCACGCCCAGGTGAGGAAGCTTGTGGACTACCTGGTCGAGTCGGAGATCAACCAACCGGCGATGAATTTTCTCGCCGATGGCTCGTTCGGCTTCAGTGTGCGGTTCCTGCTCGAGATCATCCGCAAACTCGGGCGGCACGGCCGCAAGCCGCACATCGAGTTCTACCTGTCCAATGGCCCCTGGCAGCGGGATCACGAGCAGAACAGGCCCGCCCTCGGCCAGGGCTTCGGCACCGATCTGACGCGCCAGGAATTCATGACGAAGATCCAGACGGATCTGCAATACCAGGCCCAATTCCAGGGCCTGGCGGCGCGCCTGATCCCGGCCATCAATGCCGTGCTCAACCACCACGGCGGACAGGTCTACATCGTGCCGATGCTCGAGGACAACATCGACCTGACCACCTTCAATACAATGCTCCAACTCGCCTCGGTGGCCCTTGCGGGCCTGAGTGTCCGTTTCGGGCGGAACCCCGCCACGGGCGACAAGACCATTCCCCCCGGTTGCTTCGAGGAGGTCCATGCCCTGGACGGGGATAAGCCGTCCGACGGCATCTACACCAATGATGGGCCCTACTCGGATTTCGGCACCCTTGTCCATTTCCGCAACGCCGCGCGGGCGCACGACTCGATGTTCATTGCCTTCTCGGGCAAGAACCAGGGAGACCGCTACACTCCGGTGGCCCACCGGCGCTTTCATCTCCCGTCCGAGGGCGATCGAAAGCAGTACCTGGCCCTCCTTACCGGTTGAGTGACGGATTCGAGGAAAAGCTTCGGCTGCCACGTCGTATAAGTCTTTAACGGCGAGCGAGATTGGCGACCCGGCGCGAGCGCGCTGTCGCTGACCCTTCCTCTGCTTGCCGCCTGGAGACATCTCACGCAAAGCCTCTGATCCTTTGCAGTCGCAGAAAGGTAGGCAGCACCATGAAGAATGGGGTTCGACGCATCCACCGCGCGCCGAAGCACAACGCGCGTGTCCTGATTGGCGGCGCTTGCTGGGATTACTACCTGGCCGTGCATTGCCTGCGGCCCGGCATCCAGCACCACGTGCAGCATCGGCTCTCGGTCCCCGGCGGCGGGGCGCTCAACAACGCCATCGTCCACCGAGCACTGGCCCCGCACGCACCCATCGTCCTGCTGGCAGCCGTGGGCGACGACGCGGAGGGCCGGGCGCTGCGGCGTCATCTCGCCGGGCGCCGCATCAAGCTGTACTGGCCGCCGGTCCAGGGAGTCTCGACCAGCGTATCGTACGTGGTGGTTGAGGGCGAGTCTGGGCGCGGCACGATCCTGGCCGAGACAGGGGCGCGGGCGACCGCCTTACCGCTGACCTTGGCCGAGCGTGCGCTGGAGCACGCCGTTGCCTGCTGCCTGGTCGCTCCCACGAACAACGAGCAGATTCCGGCCGTCTTGCGCATCGCGGCCCAGCGGCACGTGCCCGTCTATTTCGGATTGGGGCGAACGCAGATCGATACACTCGGCTATGAGGGGCTGCGCGCGGCGCTCGTTGACAATGTGGCGGTCTTGATGTGCAATCGCCTGGAGGCGGAGCGGCTGACCAACCAGAGCGCCATTGCCGACCAGCTCGATGCCCTGCGTTTCGACGGTCAGGTGGAGATGGTGGTCATCACCGACGGCGCGGGCGGCATTCACGCTTCGCACGATGGCGACCTGTGTTACGAGTCGGCGTACACTGATCCGCAACGGCCGATCGTGGACGACGTCGGCGCCGGCGACGGGGCACAGGCGGCTCTTGTGGATGCTCTGCTGCGTGGTCGGCCGCTGGAGGTGGCACTGCGGGCGGCGGCGCGGCAGGGCTTCGAGGTGTGTACCGGACGCGGAGCGACGACCTGCCTCGTCCACGGCGAGACGATGGAGGCGTACCTGGCTTCCGGGGCGCAGCTGCGCGCCGAGGAAAGGGCTCGTGTCGGGGTCGCGTAGCAAGCCGTTTGCCGGAATGCGCGAGTCAGAGGCGCCGGTCGCGGGTTCTTTACTCAGGGGCCGGCGCGGTTCGGAAACGGGTGGACGGGCGGCGTAACTGCCGCCTGACGGAGGAACGACCATGCGACTTCGACAACGACTCACGGCCGCGCTCCTCGCGAGCGCCGTCTGCATCTCTCTGGCCCCGGCATCTGCCTGGGCCGGCGAACGCACCGGCCAGCCGACCCCGGCAGCCGGCACGAAAGGCGAAAAACGCCTCGCCTGGCAGATGAACGCCGTCCCCTGGAACAAGGTCTTCCAGTGGCTCGGCGAGCAGACCGGCCTGCCGTTCGTCAGCGGAGCGGCAGCGCCGACCGGCACCTTCACTTTCCTTCCGCCCGCTGGCGTCAAACAGCGCCTGTACACGATCCCCGAAATCGTCGATACCCTGAACGCGGCCCTGTCGCCGCAATATCTCCTTATTCGTCGCGACGATGCCCTGGTGCTGACCCCCGCAGACGCCAAACTCGATCCGGCGCTCTGTCCGCTGGTGTCGCTCACGGACCTGCCGCAGCGCGGCAAGACCGAGATGGTGCATGTCGTCCTGCCGCTGAAGGCGGCGGACCCGAAGGACGTGCTCCCCGCCGTGCGGGCGTTGCTGGGTCCGCTGGGCGAGGTGACCGTTGCGGGCAACCGGCTGCTCCTGCGCGACGCCGCGGGCAATCTGCGCCTCGTCGTGCAGGCGGTCGCGGACCTCGACCACGCCGGGCCGGAGATCGCCACGCTGGCTCACCGCTGCAAGCACATCACGGCGACACAGGCGCGCGAGCGGCTGGAACAACTCTTCGCCAGCGCTCGCCCAGGAGCGCCCAAGGGCACGCGGACCTTGACCATCACGGCCGACCCGTCCACGAATCTGTTGCTCCTCCGCGGTTCGGCGGATGAGATCGCCCAGGCGAAGGACGTCCTCGCCCGGATTGATCTCCCCGCTCCCGGGGCGCCGCCGGTCCTCGCTGGTCCCGCGAGCCTGCAAATCCACGCCGTCCCATCCGGCACTGCCGAGTCCCTGGCGGCCACCTTGCAGGAAGTGTTTCGCTCATCGCCTGGCACAAAGATCATTGCTCTCGGCGACGATCGTGTGCTCATCTGGGCGTCGCCGGAAGAGCAAATCAACATTGCCCGGAATTTGCAAGAGCTCCGGCCAACGCTGACGACCGAGACCATCGCGCTCGGCACCCTGGAAGCAGTCCGCACGGCGGATCTGCTGCGGTCGATGTTCGGCGGCGGGCGTAAGAGCGCGCTGTTCATCGAGGCCGATACGGCACGCAATACTCTCATCCTCCGCGGCTCGAAAGAGCAGATCGACGAGGTGAAGACGACGCTCCGGGCGTTGGGCGAGACCGCGGCTCCACAAGGTAAGAACGTGCGGGTTCTGACCGTCCGCGATGGCAGCGCCGCCGACTTGGCCGCGTACCTGGCAGAAACGCTCCGGAAGTTGCGGGACAACCCCGTCAAGGTCATCGTTCCGGGCAGCGACAAGCCCGGGAAGCCACCCATCCCACCGGCGAAGGGCAAGGCCGACCCGAGCAAGGAACCTGGCAAGACCTCCGCGAAGACACCCCCGCCCGTCACAATCACTGCCGTCGGGAACAAGTTGATTATCACCAGCGACGATCCCCAGATGCTGCAACTGGTGGAGGAACTTGTGCGAATCCCCTCCTCCTCTCAGGGCAACGACGATTTTCAGGTCATCCGCCTCCGCCATGCCGACGCGGTGGCAGTCGCGAAACTCCTCGATGAGACGTTCAACGGTCCCGCGCGTGAGGTGCCCGGCAAAGGCATCGTCCGGCGGGTTGAGCGTATCCGCGTGGTTGCCGATCCGAGCATCAACGCACTTGTTAGCCGGGCCAATCCGCTCGAGTTGCTGACCATTAAGCGCCTCCTGGAGAAGACGCTGGACGTGGAGGACACCGCCGCGGATGAATCCTCGAAAACGTGGATCCTGACGCTCAAGCACCTCCGCGCCGCCGACGCCGCCAAACTCCTGCAGGGCGTGTATCGCGATGTGATCGCCACGCCGAAACTGGCCGTCGGCATCGAGGAGCGAACGAATACCCTGGTCCTTCGCTGCTCGGCAGTGCTCCATGAGGACATTCGTCGCCTGATGGCGATGCTCGACACGTTGGCCGCGGAGCAGAAAAAGTAGGCGACGTACGACCGCCCGCTATGCCCGCTTGCGGGTTATTCCGCCGGCGCGCAAGATAGTCCCACAAGCCCGGAGCGCCAGCGCCGGGACACACAAGCCCGGAGCGCCAGCGCCGGGACGGTAGCAGGCTACCATCCCGGCGCTGGCGCTCCGGGCTTGTGAGGAGTTTCCGTGCTGGCGTAATCGCACGCTGCGTGCTAACCCGCAAGCGGGTCGCTCGGTTCGCGCACCAGACCTTCCCTTTTGGTCCCATTCCTTTTAGATGTGAAAGGAGAGCGCCCGCGCATTCACCACTCGCTCCGGGGCCCACGCGATGGAACAGGTCCAGAAGTTATCCCTCCTCACCTTGCGTCAGCTGCTCGCCGCCGTCTACGCGGCTCACCCGCAGGACAAAAAAGCGGAGATTGCCGCTCTGCTGGCTCGTCATTGTAGCGATCCGCGCCTCAGCGCCGCCCTGCATCGTGCCCACGCACGCACCTGGAAGGCCGTGGAAATCGTCCTCGCCGGCGAGTCGTTCTGGAACGGCTGCCAGGTCTTTCTCTCCCCGGAAGAGTGCCAGGCGTTGCGTGCGAAGATCCAGGCTTTGCGTGCGCAGACACCGCTCCACACCGCCACCGATGCCGAGGATCTGCGGGTGCGCTGCCTCCGCGATCTGCACAAGGCGCAGCAGAGTGGCCTGCTGGCGGAAGAACCTCTTGACGGTCAGACGCTGGCCCAGCAACTCAACCCGGCTCCCGCGGCACCGGGCGCCGGGCAAGCCGCAAAGGAACCGGCGCCGGCAGCCAGTCGGCTCGCCGCCGAGCTGCGTCAGGCGGGCTATCCGGCGCTGGCCGCCCTGCTGGAGCCTGCAAACGCCGGACAAACACCGTTGCCTGTCGCTGCCCTCAACTTCTTCCTCCGGCGCGAACTCGCGGGCGCGGCGGAGCTGCGCGGCCTGGGGCTCGATCAGATACGGCCGCTGCCGGAGGCGCAGGAGTCCGCGTTCGCCTTGCTCGGCGAGGTGATGGCCACCCACGGACGCGGCCTGCAAGAATGGCTCGATGAGGGAGACGAATCGGCGCCCGCTGCGGATGCGCCCGCCGACGAGGCGGCCGCGACGACAGAAAGCGATGGCAAGGGGCGACGGATCAGTCTGCTGGCGTGGATCGGCACACTGGCGGTGATGGTGATTCCGGTTTTGCTGCTGGTGATGATGCTCAGCGGGTACGCCATTCACGAGGAGCGTCGTTTCGAGGGCCACGTTGCCGATGTGAAAAGTCTTGTAATCGCCGGCGACGGTGACCGCATCTTCTCCGGCGGCGAGGACACGACCATCCGTGCCTGGGACGTGGCGACGGGCAAGGAAGTAAGGCAGTTCAAGGGCCACACGTTGCCGGTGACCGGCCTGGCCCTGTCGGCGGACGGCAAGCAGCTGCTCTCGCTCGACCGCAAGACCGCGCGCCTGTGGAACGTGGACAGCGGCAAGGAGGTGGCGCAGATGGCGGTGTCGCCGCATGCGGTCGCGGTCGTGCGCTTTACGCCCGACGGTCCCCGGGTCCTGACGTTGACCGGGGACAAACTGCAATTGTGGAATGTGGAGACTGGAACTGTCGTGCGCGGTTTCCCGGTTGACACGGGCCTGGTTCACTGCGTCGCGCTGTCGGCGGATGGTCGCCGTGCCCTTGCGGGGGGCAACAAGGATATCTATATTTGGGATCTAAAATCCCAGAAACAGCTCGCCACGCTGGAGGGCCACACGGGGCCGGTGACCGCGCTGGCTTTCAGCGCGGATGGCCGCCGCATCGCCTCGGGGAGCAGGGACGAGACCATCCGCGTGTGGGACATGGTTCCGGTGCCGGGGTTGACCCTGAGCACTATCGGCCTGATGGGTTCGCCCCCGGGACAGGGATCGCTGCTGGCTGCCGCTGTGCTCTTTCCAGGAAGAGCCGACCTCGTGAAAGGCAACCAGGCGAAGTTGCTGAAGGGGCTGCACAGCCCGGCGGTGAGCCTGGCCTTCTCGGGCAACGGCCAGCTGGTGCTCTCGGGCAGCCGGGGCAACAAAAGCCCCGCAGACGAGAAGGACAACCACGTGACGGATCGCAGGACGTTTCGCCTGTGGGGCGTGGAGCAGGAACGCGACCTGTGCCTCTTCGACGGCCCATCCGGGGCGGTCTGGGCGGTCGGCTTTTCGCCGGACGGCCGCAAGGTGTACTCGGCCGGCGCCGATGGCATGGTGCGGCTGTGGGCGCTGCCGCAGTGACGGCCGCGGCTTTGCGACGGGGGGTCAGCATGCCATTGAAGACCAAACGCTGGAACGACCCGAAGCGGAAGGACGATGGCTATCGCTTGCTGATCTGCCGTTACCGGCCGCGCGGCGTGGCGAAGGCGGACGAAACCTGGCACGCCTGGTGTACCGAACTGGCGCCCAGCAAGGCGCTGCACGCGGACTATTACGGCAAGAACGGCCCGGCGATCACCTGGGAGGAGTATCGCCGGCGTTTTCTGGAGGAGATGCAGGCGGATGAGCCGCGCGGCTACATCGAGGAACTGGCGGAGCTGGTCGCGGAGGGCAAGACGATCACGCTGCTGTGTTCGTCGGCCTGCACCGACGAGAGCCACTGTCATCGCACACTGCTGCGGCAGTTGATCGAGGAGCGCCTGGCCGGCCGAGAGCGTTCGTCCGCGCCCGAAGCGTGAGAAAGCGATTCACAAAATCATGAAGAACAGAATCATAAGAGCAAGGCAAAAGGGGCTGGGGGTTCTTGTCTCTTCTGTCTTCATGATTTTGTGCTCCATGATTTTGTGAAGCGTGCTAGGCGAACACGCTCGGCAGGCGGCTGCGGAGGCGATAGTCCGGCTCCGGGCTCGCCGCTTCGAGGACCACGTTCGCGAACGTCTCGTCGTCCACGATCCCATCGCGACCTTCCATCCGATTGTCGGTCGCGCCGTGGACGTACTCCTCGCGAATGCCGGGGCCGGCAAGCAGGCTCGTGTGCCAGCGGAAGTGCTCGCGACCCGCCGACCCGTTCATCGGCCCGCGTCCGAACTCGCCGCTGTAGACCACGATCGTCTCTCCCAGAAGTCCCCTTTTCACATCCGTGATTAGCGCCGCGAGCGCCTGATCCATCGGCGGGGCGTCGCCGGGCAGATGACGCACCAGATCGCCGTGGTAGTCCCAGTTGCCCGCCCGGAAGAACAGCGCTCCCGTGATGCCCTGACGCACCAGCTCGCGCATTGTCAGCATGCCGATCGCGACGGGGTTGGCGCCGCCGTAGCGCTCCAGGTCGCGCTGCGACAGGCGAATGCAGGTGCGGCTCTCGCTGATCAGGCGGTAGGCGCGTTCGCGCAACTCGGCCATCCGCTGCGTGGCGGCAGTGTCGGGCAGGGTGTCGAGCCGCTGCAGGAGCCTCATCCGCCCGTTCAGTTCGGGGTCGGGCGAGCCGAAGCACGGCGGCACGAAGCGGCGGCTCTGATCGTTCCAGCGCACTTCGAGCGCTCGCTGCGGCACCGCGAAGGCGTCGCGCCGGTAGGGGAACGCGCTGATGACCCCTGGCGTCTCGGCGTAGGCGTAGGGGATGCCGCCGGCGCGATCGGCA
>WNGB01013649.1_pt1 | contig 17946 bp, 19 predicted proteins | sample 5400681 | NCBI WGS metagenome assembly WNGB01 (sample SAMN13153367, study PRJNA577476) | soil metagenome | isolation source: 115 cm soil or saprolite under grassland replicate 2 | place: USA:California | collected 2016-06-15 | reverse complement strand
GCGGCGAAGCACGAGGGGCAGGAGACGAGCGCGAGGGCAGTCTCGCAATAGGGGCAGGAGCGGGTCTCGGGAGCGACCGGCGCCCCGCAGGACGGACACCGCAGCGTGCCGGGGGTTGTCGCCACGAACCGATTCTACCCGCTGGCGGAAATGTCCGCGGAAACCCTGTGAATCGACGGTGGATTGCCTGTGGAGGGTCTGAGGACGCGGAGCCAGACGCGCATCAGCGTTCCCCTTGTATCTCCTCCACGCGAGTGGAGCCATTGTCCACGCGTCAGCATGGTGGCTGGTCCCTCGTCCTGCAGTGATCACGTCGTAAGCCGCGCCGGAGGCGCGGGAGGTGGGATTGGGGGGAGCTAGGCTCCACCGGCAATGGGGTGAGAGCGCCCGGCGGCCTGGGCGATCGAGCCTCCCTTAGCCCGCAGATGGCGAGGCGCTACATGGGGTTCCGCCGCAATGCGCATATGCAACTCCTCGAAGATGTCCGCGACCTCGTCAGTCGCCCGGGGAACATCCAGAACGTCAGCGTCCGGCTCCGCCGGATCAGGATGCACCTGAGGTCGGCGCCGACGGCGCTTGTAGGCCGTCAGGGGCTTACCCTCCAGAGTATGCGCCGTGCTCACGAAGACGCTATCCGGCTCGGGGTCGGGTACGTAGACGACGCGCAAGTAGCGGACCGCCTCGGTCTGACCGAGAGCGATGCGCCCCCTTGGGCTCCGGGCCGATCCTCGCCGGGACTCTCGAGGACCTGCTCCACCGCGGAGTCGGTCACGTTTTGGCCGCAGATATGCGGCAGGCCCGTGCGGGAGTCCAGATAGGCGCGGGCGCATGAGAGTCGGCCGCGCATTGCACTCCCAGCCGCTGAGGCCGTTCCCGTCGGGCAGGACGCTCACCTTTCGGCGATCGTCTCCCTTGTGTGTTAACACGAGGGCCCCGGCCGGGCGCGGCGATCGCCACGCCAGGGCCGGGCGATTTCATGTTCGACGTCGGCTCACGCCCCTACGTCCGGAGCGCGGTCCGGACGCGGAGACTGGCTCACCCCCGGCGACCGTGATCGCCGGGGCTCGGGCCGCGGGGCTTCCCCCGCTCCGCCTCCCGGACACAGCGAAAGCCGTTGTTGTTGTTCCTGTTGCCCGGATCGTTCTCGTTGCGGTTCGCCACGCGCAGGTTCCTGGGATTGTTGTTCCACGAGCCGCCCCGAAGGACCCGTTCGTCAGACCGCGCTCCGGCGAAACGTATACTCCGCGAAGACCTGCTCTCGCAAGCGCCACGTGTCGCCGTGCTCCGCGTGGGCAACCCACGCCCTCACGCGCTGGTCCACGCCAGCGCCCGGCAGCTCGCCGCACGCAAAGGCCCGCTGCATGCGCCGCAGCCGGCGCCGGAAGCGCACCACGTTGCCCCGGAGCAACCGGGCGTGATCGGGGAAAAGCCGGAAGCCCAGGAACGACACGCCCTCGCGCGTCGTGAACACGCGGCTCTTCCGATCGTGCAGTTTCAAGCGCAGCGCGGTCAGCCGGTCCGTCACCGCCGTCCGCATCCGTCCGAGCGTCGGCTTGTCGTTGTCGAACAGCAGCAAGTCGTCGACATACCGCACGTACGCAGCCGGCCTGAGGGTGCGCACGATCATCCGGTCGAGCGACTCCAGGTACACGTTCGCGAAAAACTGCGAGGTCTGGTTGCCGAGTGGTATCCCGCGGCGGCGTTCGTGGGGCGTGAAGAGGTCGTCGCCCGCGAAGTACCACAGGGCCGGCTCCTGCGGGTTCGACGACGCCACGATTCGCCGCAGCAGGCCCAGCGTCTGCTGGCAAGCGATCACCCGCGCGAGCAGGCGCAAGAGGATGGCGTGGTCGATGGAGGCGAAGTACTTGCGCACGTCGCACTTCAGCACGTAGCGGTAGCGCCGGCAGGCCTGTCGTGCGCGCGCGAGGGCGCGGTGCGTGCCGAAGCCCTTGCGGCAGGCGTAGGAAAAGGGCGAGAAGCGGATGTCGAAATGGGGCTCAATCACGCGCGTCAGCGCGTGGTGTACCACACGGTCTCGGAAGGGCGCGGCCGAGATGAGTCGCGGCTTGGCCTCCTGCACCAGGAACGTCCGATACGGGCCGGGCGTGTAGGTGCCGCTCTCCAGCTCGCGCTTCAGGCGCAGCACTTCGGGCTCCAAGTCGAGAAGGAACGTGGCCACGTCTGGCCGCGACCGCTTGCCGCGGGCGGCGCCGTGGGCGGCCTGGAGCAGGTTCTCGAAGGACACGAGTTGCGGCCACAGAGTATCCACACGGCTCACCGCGCTGCCCTCAGCCAGCCTCCTACCATGCGGCCCACCTCATCGAGCCGCTGGGAAGCGAAGGCGTATCGAGCCTCGGGAAGGAGGCGCAGGTCGTTCGACAGACGCAGCAGGAAACGCAGCGCGTTCACGCGGCGGTTCGCGTCGACAAGGAGCGTGTCTTTCTGTCGCGCGTAGGAGGCGTCCACGAGCAGCAGCAGCAGATCGAGCGCGGCGGCCACAATCCGTTCGCCCACACTGAAGCGGAAGGAGCGCGGGAACTTCTCTACTTTGGGCAGCAGCCACAGCGTGAGGTCGTATGCCTTCTGGACCACGACGGCCACGGTGGCCTTCGTCTGCGGGGCCTTCGGTACTTCTGGTTCTTCGCTCATCCCGCGACGAACGGCCAGGGGGCGGAGCCCCCTGGACCCCCGGTTTCACGGCCCACCCGTCGCGTCATCCTCGGCTCTCGGTCAAGGGAAAAGGGAAAAAGGATCAAGGGGGAGCGTCCCGGACACAGCGAAAGCCGACGGAGGTGGCGTACATCAAAAGGTCCTCGCCGCGGTACGACACGCGCAGGTTCCTGGGACTGTTGACCCACGAGCCGCCCCGAAGGACCCGTGAGGTCCCCGAGGATGGGCCGCTGGGATCAGCTGCCGACGAGGACGCGTAGTACGACGTGTCGTACCAGTCCGCTGTCCACTGCCGAACGTTGCCCGCCATGTCCGTTAGGCCGAACCCATTCGCCGGAAACGCCCCCACCGGAGATGTCTCGGTGAAACCGTCGTCGTAGCCCTCGAACCACTTGCACGTCGGGCACATCTCCGCGTACTTGCGCTTGGCGCTCTCGTCGCCGACGTTGGCCTGCTTGACGCCGCCGACGATCGGTGTGGTGTCGTTGCCCCACACGTACCTCAGGTCCTGTCGCCCGCCACGCGCGGCGTACTCCCACTCCGCCTCGGTCGGCAGGCGTGCCCCGATGGCCTTGCAATACGCGTCAGCGTCGTTCCATGACACGTTCACAACCGGGTGGTCCTCGCCTTGGCTGAAACCCAGGTCGATGTCGTTCGCGGGCCTGCCGGAGCGTCGATACTGCGAAACCGTCACGTCGGTGCGCGCCATGTAGAAACCGCGCGTCAGCGTCACACGGTGCTGTGGCTTCTCGTCGTCTCCGCACTCGCTGTCACCCGGCGTGCACCCTATCATGAACGCGCCAGGCGGCACCCACACGTGCGGGCCGTCGTCGAACGTCCTCACTTCCCCCGCTCGCCGGCCAGGTGCGGGGGCAGGGGTCGGAGCGGGCTCGCGTGCCCGCAGGAAGCGGATGGCGGCACCGGCCGTGAGGGCCAGGGCCACGACGGCAATTGCGATGGGCCCGGCGCGCGACGGGCGCGAGGGAGCGCTTGGCGGATGAGACTCAGCAAACGTCGGTCGCTCCGGCGTTCGGGCGGGGAGCAGGTCGCGACGGGACAGCCGTGGGTGCGGTTCGCGCCGGCCTGGTACGGGTGGCTGGCTCCGGCGTCCGGTCAAGGTCAGCTTCTGTCGCCTTGATGGACTCAACGGGGGCGGGGCGCACGACGGGCACCGTCGGCTGCTCTGCCCGGGTCTCAGCTACGCCTCCATCCAGGGCTTCAACGAACGCCAGCGCCGTCGCCCAACGGTCCTTACGGTCCTTGGCCAGCGCCTTCAGCACCGGCCTCAGTAACGGCTCGGCCACGCGCTCGGGCGCCGGGATCGGGATCGGCTCCCGCACGTGCTTCATCAGCACCGCCAGCGGCGTGTCCGCCTGGAAAGGCGGGGCGCCGGCGAGCAGTTCGTAAGCCACGATGCCCAGCGCGTAGATGTCGCAGCTATGGTCCAGCTCCTGGCCAAGCGCCTGTTCGGGCGCCATGTACTGAGGCGTGCCCAGCACCGTGCCCGTGGCGCTCAGTACCGCCGAGCTTTCCAGGATGCGCGCAAGCCCAAAGTCCGCCAGATACACGTGATCGCCCGCGGCAATCAGCACGTTCTGGGGCTTGACGTCGCGGTGGAGCACGCCCTGTCCGTGCGCGTAGTCGAGTGCACTGGCGATGCCGCGCAGGAGGGCTGCGGCCCTCTGCGGGATCACCGTTCCTTGGGCCACCACGCTCGCGAGCGATCCTCCCTCGATGAGCTGCAGGGCCATCCACGGGGTCCGCGTGGCCTCTTCGATGCCGAACGCATGGACCGGCACGATGTTCGGATGCACGAGCCGGGCCACGGCACGGGCCTCCAGCTCGAAGCGCCTGACCGCGGTCTCGTTCTCCAGCGAGTCCTCGGGCAGGACCTTTAGCGCGACGTAGCGATCGAGGCCCGGCTCGTACGCCCGATAGACGGTGGCCATCCCGCCGCGGCCGAGGCGGCCGATGATGCGATAGGCCCCGAAGTTGGTGCCGTCGGCGAGGGCCACGGAGATTTCACTCCCGGGAAAGTGGCCGGATGTTACCAGACCTAGGAGATATGGCGAGCCTATGCCGCTTCGCGCGGACTGACGTCGCGGGCGATCCGGTCGGCCAACACACGCTGGGCTGAGTCCAGGTCGTAAGCCGCCTGCAGGTTCATCCAGAACTCCGGCGACGTCCCGAAGTAGCGGGCCAGCCTGAGGGCCGTGTCCGCAGTGATGCCCCGCCGTCCGTTAACGATCTCGCTCACCCGCGTCACCGGGACCCGCAGATCGCGTCCCAGGCGGTTGATGCTGATGCCGAGAGGCTTCAACAGGTCCTCCCGCAGGATCTCGCCCGGATGGACCGATGGTAGCCGGCGTCCCTTCTTCCGCATGCGCTCCTCCATCAGTGGTAGTCAACCACCTCGACCTGATGGGCGTCACCGGCCCGCCAGGTGAAACAGATCCGATACTGGTCGTTGATCCGGATGCTGTGCTGCCCCCGCCGGTCCCTACCCAGAGCCTCGAGCCGGTTGCCCGGGAAAGCACGGAGGTCCTCGAGCCGTTGGGCTGCGTGCAACTGCACCAGCTTGCGCTGCGCCATCCGGGCAATGCTTCGAAACCGGCGGGACGAGTAGCCGAGGAACAGCCCTTCGGCGTCCTTATCGCGGAAGGAACGGATCACCGGGTTAGGGTATTACTGCTAGCGTGATACGTCAAGCGTGGTACGCCGGGCCCCATCGACGAGAGAACAGATCCGCCTCACCGATGGCTTGGCGGGCGCGGATTCGGTCGATCTCATCGCGATCGAGTGCCTCTGGTGCGGCAGGCTGTTCCAGGTCTGTATCCGCGACTATCGGCAGCAGCGCTACTGCAGCGAGGAGTGTCGGAGACGCGGGTACCAGGCCTGCGACCGCGAGCGGGGCCGGCAGTACCAGGGCACCGACAAGGGCCAGGAGCGCCACCGTTGCAGGCAGAAGGCTCTCCGCGATCGCGTGACGCACGGAACTACTATTCAGCCTCGACCCGCCTCAGCTACCGTGTCTCCGGACGACGAGAAGACCCCATGGGACGAGGAGGTGGCGAATGCGGGACCGCGAGGATCCGGCGCTTCGCCCAAGAAGACCTGCGCCGCGCGAAGACCGACCGGACCGACGCACTCACCATCGCTCGCTTCGGAGCCCTGAGACGGCCCGAACCCACTCCTCCACCAGATCCCGTCCTGGACAACCTCCGCGAGCTCGTGCACCTGCAGCGGCGACTCGGTCAGGACTTCGCGGATCGCCTCCGGCAGGTTCACCGCCTCCTGATCCTGGTTTTTCCTGAGTTCACACAGGTCGTGCGCACCCTCGACAGTCAGCGAGCCACCGCGCTCCTCCGCCACTACCCAAGCGCGAAGGCTTTCCGGCAGGCTGAGCACCACGAGATCGCCAGCCTGCGCTGCGGCCGTGGCGCCGTCGGCGCCGCCATAGCTGCATCTCTGATAGCCGCGGCCAACACGTCCGTGGCTCAGCACCACAGCTCGGCCTACGACGCCTCGGTCCGTGCCTTTTGCGCGGATGTCGACTCACTCCGATCGAGCCTTCGAAGTCTGGACCTGGAGATCAAGAGGAGCATCCAAGGCCATCCCTTGGCCTCCGTGCTCACGTCGATCACAGGCCTGGGGACCCTGACCGTGGCGCGGCTGCTCGCTCGACTCGGCGACCCCTCGCACTTCCGCAGCGCCGGGGCCTTGGCCTCCTACGTCGGAGTCGTCCCCGCCACCAATCAGTCTGGCCTCTTTCACCCGGGTCGCGCCCCGATCTCCCGCTCGGCAACGCCGAGCTGCGCGCGTATCTGTGGATGCCCACCCTGGTGGCCACCAAGCGCAACCCTTGGCTCCGCGCCTATTACCAGAGGCTTGTCGCTCGCGGAAAGCCCCGCAAGCTCGCAGTGGTCGCCGCCATGCGCAAGCTCCTGACCGCCATCTACTCGGTTGCGAAGAGCCGCCGGCCGTTTGTACCGCGAGTGGAGACGTGATCCCGGTCGACGCACGACCTGACGGCAGCTGCGCCCAGGGGACGTCGAGGTTCGCTGACAGCGTCGTTGCGCCCAGGCGCACCAGCGGGGACCTGCGGCCCCCGTGCCCCCGCCCTCGAAGATAGGCCCGTGCGGCGTGCCACGGTGCCTGGCTGCGCGGCCGCGCCAGCTCCTCGCGGAGTGCCCTCGCCCAACAGCTCGGCTGCTCGCCGGCCCCATGCCACGCCGCCACGGACAGTCGGTGGCCTCCGGCACTTTCTTTGAGTCCTTCTCCTCCCACACCCGGGGTCTTGCGACCGGGGTGGGCGGTCGAAGGCAGTCGTAAAGGGAACCGACCCAGCACGTGACGGTAGGAGGGGGGGTCGCTGAACGATCAGCTTCGCGCCCGGCCTCTCGCCTTCGCACGCCGGCCGCGTGGGGCCTGCTTGCGGGTCGGCGGGCGCGTCGCCTCCGATCGCGTGACGGGTCGGGTGGCGGCCGGCCGCGTGACCGGCAGTTGCGTGATCCCCACCGGCCGCGTCGATCCAGGGGTGCGCGGCGCCGCTTCCGCGGGACGCTCCGCCACCACGCGGGTGTAGGTCCGGTCGAGGCGCGCGACCCCGGTACCCCTGTCCCGCGGACCGAGGTGGGGTGCCGTCGGCCCGTCGCCGATCGGGATCAGGGTGGCTTCCACGATCGGGAAGCGCTCCTCTGGATCGGCCACCGGCCCCGCCTCCCGCTCCGGGAAGAGGAAGGCCAGGTGGTGTTTGAGCGTGAGGTTCGTGGGGCCATAGCCCTTGTCGTAGAGCACGTGCTCGCAGGCCTCGCCCATGGATCCCGCGGAGGGGAAGCGCTTCGCGGGGTCGCGCTGCAGGGCGCGCTCCAAGATCGCGATCACCCCGTCCGGCAGGTCGGGCTTTCTCGCCCGGGCCGATGGAATCGGCCCCGCCACCACCTGCTCCAGGATCTCGGCGGTGGTGCCGCCCCGGAAGAGCCTTTCCCCGGTCAGCATCTCGTAGAGCACGGTGGCGAGGCTGAAGAGATCGCTGCGGTAGTCGGCCCGCAGCTCGACCACCATCTCCGGGGCCATGTACGAGGGCTTGCCGGTGAGGCAGCTGTCCCGGGTGCCGCTGCGGGTGGCGATCCCGAAGTCGATCAGCTTCACCGTCCCCTCGCTCGTCATCATGATGTTGCTGGGGCTGATGTCGCGGTGGACGATGGCCGCCTTCTCGAACACGTACTGGAGGGCCCGGCAGACCCGGCTCACGATGAAGACCGTGAGCTCCACGTCGGGGGCGCGGCCGAGCTGGCGCTGCCGGTCCAGGTACTCCACGAGCGTCCAGCCGTCGATGTACTCGAGGATGATGCAGGGCTCGCCCCGCACCTCCTCGAAGTCGAAGATGCGCCCGATGTTCTCGTGGTCGAGCAGCGCGTAGCGGCGAGCCTCCTCCACGAACAGGCGGAGGTGCTGGGCCTCCCAGTTGCGGAGCTGCTTGATGACGATGGGGCGCTGGAAGCCGGCCTGGCCCACCAGGAGGCCCTTGTAGACCGTCCCCATGCCGCCCGCGCCCAGCTCGTGCAGGATCCGGTACTTCGCCGGCTCGGCCACCTCGGCCTCTTCGGGGGAGGAGAGAGCGCGAGCATGGCAGACCCCCCCGGGGGTGTCAAGGAACCGCCATGGTCCACGGCTATACTCGGCCTGTGGAGGCGGCGCCGGACGTGGTGGGTCGATGAACAACCATGCGTTACCTGGGGCTCGACGTGGGCGACGTGCGGATCGGGGTGGCGCTCTCCGACGAGACCGCGACCCTCGCCTCCGGCCTGCCGACCCTGAAGCGCGTGGGCCCTCGCAAGGACGTGAAGGCGGTGGCCACCCTCGTGCGCGAGCACGGTGTGGGTGAGGTGGTGGTGGGGATGCCGCGACGGCTCGACGGGACGGTCGGCCCCCAGGCCGAGAAGGTGACGTCCTTCATGGCGGAGCTGCGCGCCCTGGTGCGGGTGCCCGTAGTCGAGTGGGACGAGCGCTTCACCTCCGTGATGGCCACCCAGGCCCTCATCGAAGGGGGAGTCTCCCGTCGCGACCGCAAGAGGTCGGTGGACCAGGTGTCCGCGGTCCTGATCCTCCAGAACTATCTCGATTACCGGAAGCAGGTGTGAGCCCATGCCGCCCGTGCGCAGGTTCCGCCACGTCCTTCGGCTCGGCCTGCTCGCGGCCGCGGTCGGGCTGTCGCTGCGCCTGCTCTGGGAGCTCGAGACGCGCTCACCGCTCCGGCCCCCCGACGCCCCCCCCGCCGAGCTCGTCATCCCCCCGGGGGCGAGCGCGGAGGCGATCGGCCGCCTCCTCCAGGAGCAGGGCCTCGTCCGCTCTCCCCTGGTGTTCCGGGTCCTGGTCCTGCTCAAGGGCGTGGGGGGCAGCCTGAAGGCCGGCGAGTACTCGCTCGAGGGCCCCCTCACCCTGGAGCAGATCGTGGACCTCATGGCGCGGGGCCAGGTGGTGCGGCGCGAGGTGACGATCCCCGAAGGCAAGAACATGGTGGAGATCGCCGGGATCTTCGAGGATCACGGGGTCGAGGTGGAGGCGTTCCTGGCCGCCGCCCACGACCCCACGCTCGTCCGGGACCTCGACCCGCACGCCTCCGACCTCGAGGGCTACCTGTTCCCGGACACCTACGACCTGCCCCGGAGCCCGGGCCCCGCCTCCGCCCTGGTGGCCCGCATGGTCCATCGCTTTCGCGACGTCGTCACCCCCGAGCTGCCCCGGCTGGTGGCCCGCGGCCTCACGGTTCGCCAGGCCGTGACCATGGCCTCCCTGGTCCAGTTGGAGACCGCCCGGCCGGAGGAGCGGGCGCGGATCGCGGCCGTCTTCTTCAACCGCCTGAAGAGGGGGATGCTGCTGCAGACCGACCCCACCGTGATCTACGCGCTGCGCCTCGCGGGGCGCTGGGACGGGAACATCCGCAAGAAGGACCTCGACGTCGACTCGCCCTACAACACCTATCGGTATCCGGGGCTGCCCCCGGGCCCGGTCGCCTCCCCCGGGCGCGAGGCGCTCCTGGCCGTGCTCGCGCCCGCCGAGGTGAAGGACCTGTACTTCGTGAGCCGGAACGACGGGTCGCACGAGTTCAGCGAGACCCTGACCCAGCACAACCGGGCGGTGGACCGCTACCAGCGCCGCGGGCGGCCCCCGCGGAGCGCCAGCGGGCGGTCCTGATGGCCGGCCGCACCTACGAGTCGGGGTCCGAGGACCTCTACCCGGAGGCCGTGCGCCGCGGGCCGGGCTTCTTCGCGGCCGTCCTCGTGGGCCTTGCCGCGGCGCTCCTTCTTCTCGCGAACGGCCGGCCGATCGGCGTGACCGAGGCCGGGGGGCTCGGCGGGCTTCTGACGGGTCCCTTCATGGCCGTCGTCGGGGTCTTCGTCGAGCCGGACCAGACCGCGCGGGCCCTTGCCGGGAAGCTGGCCGCTTCGGCGTTCGCGGCGCTCTGCGCCGCCTTCCTGTTCGCGGCGGCGGGCCACCGGCGGCCGACCGGCGACGCCGGCGCGGCCGCGTTTCTCCTGGCCCTCGGCAGCTCGCTCTGGGCCGCGAGCCAGTCGTTTTCCCCTCAGCCCCCCGCGGCCGCGGCCGTGGCCCTGGCAGTGCTGTTCCTGGTCCGGGCGGAGGACCGGCCGGCGTGGGCCGGGCGCGCCGGCCTGCCCTTGTCCCTGGCCGTGGCCCTTCTGCCCGCCACCGTCGCCCTCGCCCTCGTGATCACCCTGGGCGTGGTCCTGCGCTGGCCGATGAGGGCGCTCTGGCTCCCCTTGTGGGCCCTTCCCGGCCTGGCTCTGCTCGCGGTCCGCGGCAGGATGACCGTGCCGGGAGCCCTGGACATCGGCCCGCTCACCCCGCCGGGCGCGGAGAGCCTCGGGCGATTCATCTCGCCGGCCCTCGGGGCCTTCGTGTTCGCTCCGGTGGCCGTGGTCGCGGCGGTCGGCCTGGTGCGGACCCTGCCCTTCGAGCGCTGGCTCGCCGCCACGTTGGGCGCGGCGTTCCTGGCCCACGGCATCCTGGCCCTCTGGCTGCCGGGCGGAGGCCCGTCCTGGGGATCGCTGGCCATGACCGCCGCCTGGCCGCTGCTCTTCCTCTTCCTGCCCGAGGGCCTGGACGCGACGCGCATGCCCGGCGTGATCGTGGCCGTGGCCTCGGTGGCGATCCAGGCCCTGGGCGCGTTCGCCTACGACGGACGCTGGGACCGGCTCCATCGCGACGAGGCGGGCCGCCTCGCGCCGCGCGTGCTCTGGGACGTGGCGGAGAGCCCGATCGCGTTCCAGCTCCGCGAGCGCGCCCTTCGCTTCGCCGTCCCGGGAGCGGTCGATCGCCGCCTTGTCTTCCGGGAGCACCCGCTCGTGCTCGCCGGACCGTCGGGGTCGCGCATGGCGTTCGTGGGCCCGGGCCCCACTGCACCCAAGGGGTCCGGGGGCCCCCTGGTCACGGGCGCCGATTCGACCCTGGGCGACGTGATTCTGCAGGGCGGTGCCCGCGTCGTCCTGGACAAGCTGGAGCTGCGGGCGACGGGGGACGGGCTGTTCCTGCGCGTGTCCGAGGGAGCGCGGGCGCGCCGGCTGGAGCTGCGCGCCGCCGGCCGGGGCCAGGGTACCCTCGCGGTGGCGGAAGGCGGCTTCTGGAACCCCCGCCCCCGCGTGAGCCCCTACCCGGTGAGCGGCGCCTTCCGCCTCCGCCATCCCTACTTCTACCCGGAGTCGGGAGGGGGCGATCTGCGCGTTTCGCTCAAAGCCGGGAGCGTCGACATTCAGTCGGTCTCCCTGGTCCCGCCCGGTGAGCCGGAGAACGTGATCCGGCTCCAGGGCGTGCCCGACTAGAGCGCTCGTGGCCCCGAATCGGAGACGCCGGCGCCATCTCCCCCCGAGGGCGCGTTGACATCCCGGAGCAGCGGCCCATCGACTCCCCGCGGGATGAGGCGATGCGCGGGAGCGCACGTCGAGGGATGGCTGGCCCTCGCGTTGGCTCTCCTGGTGGGCTGCGGGCCGGGTCGCGGCCACGAGCCACGCCCGCGGAGCGTCCTCCTGATCATCGCCGACGATCTGTCGTTCCGGATCGGTCTCTACGGGTTCGCCGCCCGCACCCCCAACCTGCAGCGGCTGGCCGCCCGGGGCCGCCGCTTCGATCACGCCTACTGCCAGTACCCTCTCTGCAACCCCAGCCGCACCTCGTTCCTCACCGGCTGGCGCCCGGAGCGCACGCAGGTCTGGGGCAACCTGCGGGCGCCGCAGGCGTTCATCCAGGGGGCGACCCCCCTGCAGGAGCACTTCCGGGCGAGCGGCTATTTCACGGCGCGCGTGGGCAAGGTCTACCACAGCCGTTTCGAGGAGGAGTTCCACTGGGACCTGGTGGTGGACACCTACGACGAGGTCCCCGAAGAGGCGCCCCTCGACGAGGCGTGGGGGCCCTCGGGGCGGCGCGACGAAGACGAGCCGGACGGCCGGGCCGCGCGCCGAACCGTGGAGCTGCTGCGCGAGAAACGTGACGTCCCGTTCTTCATCGGCCTGGGCTTCCTGAAGCCGCATGCGCCCTGGATCGTGCCCAAGGCGTACCTCGAGATGTACCCACCGGCCTCGCTGGAGCTCCCTCCCCCGTCCCCCTCCGACCGGCAGATCCTCGGGGCGCGGCGCGGCGCTTCCAGCTACCTGCCGCCGTCGAAGTGGCGCGAGGCTCGGGCCGCTTACTTCGCCTCGGCGACGTTCATGGACGCCCAGCTTGGCGTGGTCCTCGACGCGATGGACCGGTTGCGGCTCTGGGACCGAACGGTCGTGGTGCTGATGAGCGACAACGGGCTGCACGTGGGCGAGCATGGGCTGTGGGGCAAGATGACCCTCTTCGAGGAGTCATCCCGCGTGCCGCTCGTCATCGCCGGCGCGGGGGTGGAGCGGCCGGGCGAGGCCACTCCCCGCCTGGCGGAGCTCGTGGACATCTACCCGACCCTGCTCGAGCTGTGCCGCCTCCCCAAGGTCGAGGGGCTCGCGGGGACGAGTCTCGTGCCCGTGCTCCAGGACCCGGACCGGGCGACGAAGACGGCCGCCTTCACCATGGGGAAGGTGGGGGCCGCGCGCAAGGTCCAGCTCGCCGAGAGCGTGCGCACCGAGCGCTACCGCTACACCGAGTGGCCCGACGGCCAGGTCGAGCTCTACGATCACGAACGCGACCCGTACGAGCTGCGCGACCTTGCCGAAGAGCCCTCGCAACGGAAGACCGTCGAAGAGCTGAAGCGGAGGCTCGGAGAGCACCGGCGGGTGACGCCGGTGCCTTCGGTCGCCCCACCGGAGTGAGAGCGGGCGAGGCGCGAACGCCGGCCCCGCTTCGGGGTCCCTCCCCGCGCGCCCTCGACCAGGCCGAAGAGGGGGTCGCGCACGTGATCCCGCAATGCGGGGAGCGAGCACCCGGCCAACAGCACCACGAGGACGCCCGCGAACACCTGCCGGGCCAGAGCGGGTGGGAGCCAAGGCTCCCTCCGCCCCGCCCACGCGCTCGCCGCCACCAGGAGCAGGCCGGGGACGCAGGGAAGGCGGTAACGCGAGAATGCGTGGACGACCACGTGGACCAGGAGGTAGTAGGCGATGAAGGTCAGGAGCAGCGCCTGGGCTCGGGTGGGGCGTAGGCGCGCGAGGCCCCAGCTGAAGAGCCCGAGGGTGAGGATGTAGGGGACGAGGGTCAGGGCGGCGACGCTCCAGGCGACGGTCGGAGTGACGGGACCATAGGCTTGGCGCTTCAGGTGGACGATGACGAGGTTGTCGGCCGCGAAGAAGCGGGGCATCTGTTCGACGATCTTCTCGAAGAACCAGGTCGGTTGACGCGCGATGATGTTGCGCACCGCCTCGCGCATGGCCAGGCGATGCCGGTCGACGAGCGCGTTCGGTCCGCCCACCGCGTCGTAGCGCGCGTAGACCTCGCCCGGCGAGAGGTCGGTGTTCCCCTCCCAGAGGGCGCGCCCGCCCATCACGGACACGGGTACGAAGGCGCGGAACACGAGCCAGTTGCGTGCCGTCCACGGGCCCACCGTGAGGACGACGCCCAGGACGAAGGCGGTCCCCCGTCGAGCGGCCCGCGGGCTTCGGGCCCAGGTCAGCCAGACCGCAGCGAGGGGGGCGAAGTAGAGCGCGGTCTCCCGGGTGAGGGATGCCAGCCCGCAGAGAAGGCCGGCCGCCAACGCGCCCGACGTGTTGGTTTCGGCGTCGGCGAAGAGCAGCCGCTCGATGGACCACCACAGCAGGACCAGGAAGAGCGGCTCCGACCAGAAGTGGGCCGAGTACCAGACGAGCTCGGGATAGAGGGCCACGAAGAAGGCGGCCAGGACCCCGGCCCGAGGTCCGAACAGACGCACGCCCGCGAGGCCCACGGCGGGCACGAGCAGCGCCCCCGCGAGGGCCTGCGCGAGCTTGACGGCCGTGGGGCCGCCCAAGAAGGCCTCGATCGTGGCCACGAGACAGGGAAAGAGCGGCGGATAGAACAGGAGGTTGCTGCGCAGCGGATCGAAGGCGGATCCGACCCGCCAGTCCCGGGCCAGCTCGATCCAGACCCGCTCGTCACCCACCAGGCGCGTGGGCGGCTCGAGGAGCACGAAACCGAGGCGCAGAGACAGGCCGACGGCAAAGGCGACCGCCACCGCGGGGAAGTCCTCCCACCGGAATCGACCAGAAGCGGGTTGCGCTATCGCCGCGTGTCGCCCCACTTGAGCTTGGTGCGCAGCACCTCGTAGTAGTCGCGGCCGGAGGCCTTGACGAGGCGCAGCCGGCGCGGGCTGCCCGTGACCGTGACCGTGTCGTGGTTGGCCAGGGCGAAGCTCTGCTGGCCGTCGAAGGCCGTGTAGACCTCGACGTCGCGGGTGGCCACGAGGCGCACGACGATGCGCGCGTGGTCGCCCACGACCAGCGGGCGGTTCGACAGCATGTGGGGGCAGATCGGAGTGAGCACGATGGCGGGGAGGGTGGGATCCAGGATCGGGCCCCCCGCCGCGAGGTTGTACGCGGTGGAGCCGGTGGGCGAAGAGACGATGAGGCCGTCCGCCCGGAAGGCGCTGACGAAGAGCCCGTCGACCGTCACGTCCAGCTCGATGATCCGGGAGGGGCCGGCCTTGGTGATGACCACGTCGTTGAGGACGTCGCCGGCCGCATCCGGCTGGCCGCGACGGCTCACGACCGCGCGGAGCAGCCGGCGCTCCTCGTGCTGGTAGCGGCCTTCCAGAACCCCCTGGAGGGTGGGGAACAGCTCGGGGAGCGCGATCTCGGTGAGGAAGCCCAGGCTCCCGAAGTTCACCCCCAGGACGGGCACGGTCCGCTCGAGCAGGCGGCTGGCCGCGAGCAGGGTGCCGTCGCCCCCGAGCACGACCAGGGCGTCCGCGCCGGCCGCGACCTCGCGTCCGGAAAGGACGCGGCAGGCCTGGGCCGCCTGGGCGCCGCCGAGGGCCGCGGTGGCCTCGTCGAGGATCGGCGTGGCTCCACGTTCGCGCAGCCAGCCCACGAGGTCGCGGATGGTGTCCCCGGCCTGGACCAGGTCGGGGCGGGCGAGGACGCCGATCGTGGTCATGGTCCCACCGCCTTCGAGAGCCGCTCCTCGAGGGCGTCCGCCGCGAGCGGCTCCCCGTCGCGCGCGAGGAGCAGGAAGAACTCGCGGTTGCCCTCGGCTCCCGGCACCGGCGCGGCGCAGGCGTCCCGGGCCGCGTAGCCGAGAGCCTGGGCGGCCGCCGCGACCGCGCGCAGGGCGTCCCGGTGGAGCGCGGGGTCCTTCACGACCCCGCCGCGCCCGACCTGGCCGCGGCCCACCTCGAACTGGGGCTTGACCAGCACCACCGCCTCGGCCCCGGGCGCCAGGACCGAGCGCAGGGCGGGCAGGATCTTCCCGACCGAGATGAACGACACGTCGATGGTCGCGAGAGAGCAGGGCTCGGGGACGTCGGCCGGAGAAAGCGCGCGGGCGTTGGTGCGGTCGCGAACCACCACCCGGGGATCGGCGCGCAGCCGCTCGTGAAGCTGGCCCCGGCCCACGTCCACCGCGTAGACGCGGGCGGCCCCTCGCGCGAGCAGCGTTTCCGTGAACCCTCCCGTGGAGGCGCCCACGTCCACCGCCACGCGCGCGGTGGGATCGACCCCGAAGGCGTCCAGGGCCCCCGGAAGCTTCAGCGCCCCCCGGCTCACGTGGACCGGCCCCGGCTCCACGGCCACGTGCGAGGCCTCTTGCACCCGGGTGCCCGGCTTGGTGGCCGGCCTCCCGTCGATCCGCACTCGGCCCAGCATCACGAGGGCCTGGGCCTTCTCGCGCGACTCTGCGAGGCCATGCTCGGCGAGCCAGACGTCGAGGCGGGTCACGAGTGGCGGTCCACGATGAGGCGCGCGAGATCGCCCAGCAGAGAGCCGCGCGGGCCGAGGGGTGCTATGGCCTCGAGGGCCTGCGTGCGCAGCTCGGCCGCCATGGCCCGCGCGCGATCGAGGCCGTGGACGCCGACGTAGGTGGCCTTCTTCGCCGCCTGGTCCTTGCCCGCGGTCTTGCCGAGCCGCTCCGCGCCCTCGGTCGCATCCAGCAGGTCGTCCACCACCTGGAAGGCGAGGCCGATCGCGCTCGCGTAGCGCGTGAGGCGCTCCAGGTCCTGCTCGCTCGCCCCGCCCAGGATGGCCCCTCCCCGCACGCACGCCCCGAGCAATGCGCCCGTCTTCGCGCGGTGCAGGCGCTCCAGGCTTGCCGCGTCGACGGCCCGGCCTTCCGATTCGAGGTCGACGACCTGGCCGCCGATGAGCCCGGCCATCCCGCAGGCCTCGCCGAGCACGGCGGAGGCGGCGAGCCGGCGCCGCACCCGCTCCCCGTCCCCGCCCACCGGGACCTCGGCCATCATGTGGAAGGCCCGGGTGAGGAGCGCGTCGCCGGCCAGGATCGCGATCGCTTCCCCGAAGACCTTGTGCGACGTGGGCTTGCCTCGCCGCAGGTCGTCGTTGTCCATGGCCGGGAGGTCGTCGTGGATGAGGCTGTAGGTATGGATCATCTCCACCGCGCAGGCGAGGGGCATGGTCTCCGCGGGGTCGCTCCCCACGGCGTCGCCCGCGGCCAGGACGAGCACCGGCCGGATCCGCTTTCCTCCCGCGAACAGGCTGTAACGGACGGCGCGGTGGATGGTGGCCGGCCAGGTCGTCTCGGAGGGTAGCGCCCGATCGAGGGCGGCCTCGACCTCGGCGCGCAGCCGCTCGAGCGTCGTCTCGCGGTCCGGTGTCCGCTCAGGCCTCATCGTCGGACCGGGGCAACGGCTTCGTCTTCGGCCGGCCTTCCTTGTCGAGGATCGGCTCCCCGCGGGCGTCCTTCATGAGCATCTCGATCTTGCCCTCGGCCTCCTCGAGCTTGCCGTGGCAGAGGCGGGAGAGCCGGATGCCCTGTTCGTAGAGCTTCAGGGACTCCTCGAGGGCCAGCTCGCCCTTCTCGAGCTTCTGCACGATCTGCTCGAGCTGCAGCAGCGCTTCCTCGAAGGTCGGGACGGGGGCGTCGTTCACGCGGGCTCCTTGCCAGTCACGGTGGCCGCGAGCGATCCCTGGTGGAGGCGGACGCGCAGGCCGTCGCCCACCGCCACGTCGGCCGGGTTGCGCAGCAGCCGGCGGCCCTCCGCGTCCCAGACGAGGGCATAGCCTCGGGCGAGCACGGCCAGGGGCGAAAGCCCGTCGAGCTTGGACGCCAGACGCCCGAGGGAGCTGCGGCGCACTTCCACCTCGGAACGGAAGCGCGCCTGGAGGCGATCCCGCTGGCGCGCGAGCCGCTCGCGCCGCGCGGCCACCTGCCGGTCCCAGCGGAAGGCTTCCAGCCGGTCGCGGTCGCGGCGGAAGCCGTCCCGCGCCCGCTCGAGCCCGCGCACGAGGCCGGTCTCCCCGCGTCGGAAGAGCTCGTCCACCCGCTGGGCCCGGCTGCGGAGGCGGCCCCGCTCGGCCGCGAAGACGCGGTGGGAGGTGACCGCCTCGACCCGGGCGCGCACCCTGGTGAAGCGCAGGCGGGTGGCGCCCAGGAGGCGCGACTCCAGGGCGGCGATCTGCGCGACCAGGTCCTCCTTGGCCTGCACCACCCGCTCGGCGGCGGCCGAGGGCGTGGGGGCGCGCAGGTCGGCCACGAAGTCCGCGATCGTGAAGTCGGTCTCGTGGCCCACCGCGCAGATCGTGGGGACCTTCGAGGAGCTGAGCGCCCGCGCCACCTGCTCGTCGTTGAAGGCCCAGAGGTCTTCCAGGCTCCCCCCGCCCCGGGCCACGATCAGCACGTCGAGGCCCCCCAGGCGGCTCA
>WNGB01012419.1_pt1 | contig 17948 bp, 14 predicted proteins | sample 5400681 | NCBI WGS metagenome assembly WNGB01 (sample SAMN13153367, study PRJNA577476) | soil metagenome | isolation source: 115 cm soil or saprolite under grassland replicate 2 | place: USA:California | collected 2016-06-15 | reverse complement strand
ATCGTGGCTCGTCTGCCACGCGCAGGATCCAAGAGCCACCACGAGGAGGGCGGCGAGGATACGCCGGCGCACGGCGCGCGTCTCCCTCGCAGCAAGCTCGCCCAGGAGGAGCACGCCCAGCCACATGAACGGTTCGAAGACCCGCTCGGGAAGACGGAAGGGAAAGAGGGCCACGCCGGTCGCCCACATGGGCAGGGCAAGCCAGGGCACGGCGTGGAAGAGACCGAAAAGGAAGTAGACGGCGAATACGGGCCAGAGCAGCGTTCCGCGAATCCTCCCCACCAGCGCGCCCACGGCGATGGCGACCCACGCGCCCCAAGGGAAGAATGTGGCCTGCCAGAAGGTCGTCCAGTTCATGCGGTACTTCCACCAGATATAGGCCCGTACGAGGTGCCAGTCCGCGAAGGTCACGATGTAGCGGCGGCCGGACTCGGCGTAGTGCGCGGCGGCCGGCAACAGATACGGCGCGACGAGGAGGCCGGCGGCCACGTGGCGAACCACCAGCGCGGGCAGCCGCCGGCGGAGGGCGCCCCATTCTACCCAGAGGGTGAAGACCCCGAGAAGCACCGCGTAGTAGACGCCGAACTGCGGGTGAAAGCAGAGCACCCAGAGCGCGGCGGCTATCGACCATGCGGCGTCCCATCCACTGAAGCGCTCGCGGCGAGACGCCTTGAGCGTGAGCCAGAGGAGCACGGGCAGCCAGGCGCCCGAGCTCAGATAGGTGATGTCGCCGAACTGGACGAGGGAGCCCTCGGCGAGCATGCTCGCGCTCGACGCGACCACCACGATCCAGAACGGCCAGCCGAGGGCGAAGCAGAGGAGGACCAGCCCCGCGGCCTTGAGGGCGGCGTGGAGGAGGAAATACCAGCGCCAGGCCTGCTCGGTGGGCATGAACGCCACGAGGGCCCAGTTGACCGGGTACATGGGCCGGTTGCCGAGGTCCTGCATGCGCGGGATGCCCAGCGCCTTGTCGGGATTCCAGAACCAGGCGCCCCAGGAGAAATCGCGCAGCACACGGCGGTCGTACTCCATGGGGCCCATGAAGTCGGCGGGGCTGGTGCCGCGATAGCGGCCGCGCGCGTCGGTGATGAGATCGCGATAGACGGGCGAGAGAGCTGCGATCAGCGCGGTGACGAGCAGACAGGCCGCGAGCACCCGCAGCGTGGGCTTCACGAATCTAGGCGCGTGGCCTCGCGACCGCGATCAGCGACTGCCCGAAAGGAATGCGGAGGGCCCGGCAGGCGAGCCAGTCCGCCGCGCGCGCGGCGGGAAGCATGAGAGCGAAGAGACGGACCTGGCTGTTCACCACCGGGGCGGAGAGATCGCGCACGGGCAGGAGCTTGGCATTCGCGAGCCACGCCAGACCCCCCACCGGATTGAAATGGCGCGCGTGGAGAATCTGGAAGCCCGACGCCTCCAGCAGCCGCTGGAGCCCGCCCCGCGCGTAGCGGCGCCGGTGATCGGCCAGCCGGTCCATGTCGCCGTACAGCATCTGATGCGCGGGCACCACGAGGACGAGGCGGCCCGCCGTCCCGGCGAGGATGCGACGAAACCCCGCGAGCGCCTGCCCGTCGTCGGGGAGGTGCTCGAGGACGTTGAGGCAGGTGATGGTGTCGATGCCGCGGCCCGCCATCTGCCCGGCGAAAGCGGGATCGGCGATGTCGGCCCGGACCGTCTCGACACGGGGAAACCGGCGGCGGACATCGTCGAGGCACGACTGGGAGAGATCGGCCGCGATGACCCGCCGCCCCTCGAGCCCCGGGAGGTGGATGCCCGGGCCGGTGCCCACGTCCAGCACGGTGGCGCCGAGCCAGCGCTCGAACTGGGAGAACATCCAGCGGTAGTACTGGGGGATGTCGAGCATGGCGGAGGACATCGTGTCCGTGCCCGTCCGCGGGGCCGAAATGGGAGTAGGGTCGCTCACGGGCGCTTGCGTGAATTGGCCATGAGGTCGGCGAGGAGGCCGAAGCAGAAGAACACCCCGCTGAAGAGCACGAACAGGACCCCGGGGAGCCAGAGCCCGAGGCCGCCGCCCGTGAGGAGCCCGGCCACGATGAGCCCCGCCCCGATCAGCACGGTGGCGCCCGACAGGAGAACGAAGAGCTTGATCGGATTGTAGAGCAGGATCACCGAGCACAGGATCTGGCCGGTGCGGAGCATGTCACGCACGAAGCGGATCTTGGACTTGCCGATGCGCCGGTGATACGGGATCGCCACGTAGTCCACGGTGAGCCCTGAGAGCAAGAACAGGGTCGTCATGCTCGTGCTGAAGGAGAACCCCGCGCACATCACGGGCAGGAACTCCTGCACGGCATCCCGGCGGAAGGCGCGGAAGCCCGAATTGGGATCGGGCACGCGCCGCCCCACCACGAACCAGACGAGGAGGAGATAGGCGAGCCGGAAAGGATAGGTCACGAGCGAGCGGTAGTACGTCGTGCCCGTCCGGCGGCCGATCACGAGGTCGAAGCGCTCGAGGCGCTTCAAGAGCTCCGGCACGTAGTCCATCGGGTAGGAGCCGTCCGCGTCGGCGATGACGATGCGCGAGTTGGCCGCGGCCTCGATGCCTCGCTTGAGGGCCGTCCCGTAGCCGACGTTCATGGGAATCGAGATCACGCGCGCGCCGTGCGTGGCGGCCACCGCCGCGGTCTGGTCCGTGCTCCCGTCGTCGACCACGATGCACTCGGCCTGAATGCCGTGCTCCTTCGCCACCCGCTGAATGGACTCGAGGACCACGGGGATGGCCGCCTCCTCGTTGAAGGCGGGAATCACGAAGGACACGGGGGCGCCGCTCACCGCGCGGTCCCCGTGAAAGTCGCGGGCTCCACGGAGCGCTCGCGGAGATCGCGAAGGCGGGCGAAACAATGCGTCATCCACGCGCTGAGCACGAGAAGCGTCCAGAGCTTGACTCCCGCCGGCTCCTCGCCCGTCCGATGCCGCTCGAGGACGCCGAGGGCCGCCCCCGGCGACACCATGTCGAGGTGCGTGAGTCCGCCCGAGGTGAAATGCTCCCGCGCCAGCGAGGCGAGGGGCCCCCGGAACCACTCGTGGAGCGGCATCTGGAACGGCGCCTTGGGCCGGCGGCGAATGCGCTCGGGCAGGCGCCCGACCATCATGCGGCGCAGCGCGTACTTCTCCGTCCAGCCGCGCAGGCGCACCGACGGCGCCGCTCCCAGCGCAGCCTCCACCACGCGATGGTCGAGGAAGGGCACGCGCACCTCGATGGCATGGGCCATGGCCAGGGCATCCACTTTGCGCAGGACACAGCCGTCGAGCCAGACGCGCATGTCGAGCCATTGAAAGCGCGTGAGCTGCGGCCAGCTTTCCGTGCCATCGAGCCAGCCGAGGGCGCGTCCCCAGGTGTCCTCCAGGTACGAGCGGGCGCCGGGCGCGAGCAGATCCCGCCGCGCCTCCTCGGCGAACACCGTACGCCAGCGCACATGAGGATGCCCATGGGGCGCGGAGAGGCCGAGACGCATGCGGTGGATCTTCTCGGCCACGCCGAGCTTTCTCGAGCGGCCCGGCATGAGCGGTTCCACGAGGCCGAGGCTCCACGCCGCGGGGCGCCGAAGTCCCGCGCCCACGATGAGGTCGGCCACCCGATCCGCCTTGTAGGTCGGGTAACCGGCGAGCACCTCGTCGCCGCCGTCCCCGGAGAGCACCACCTTGACCGCGTCCTTCGCCAGATCGGCGACCATGAACTCGGCGAGCGCCGACACGTCGGCTGCCGGATTGTCGAGGTGCCAGACGAGAGAGGGGAGGAGGCGCTCGACGTCTCCCGCCGCGCAGCGGATCTCGCGGTGATGGGTGCCGAAGTGCTCGCTCACGTCCTTCGCCCAGTCCTGCTCCCCGAAGCTCGGCTCGTCGAAGCCCACGTGGAACGTGTCGAAGGGACGCCGGAGCGTCTCCGCCATGAGGGCCACGATGGCGCTCGAGTCGAGACCACCCGAGAGGAATGCGCCGACCGGGGTCTCCGTGACGCATTCGCGTCGAACCGCAGTGTCGAGCGCCGTCTCGATGCGTCGAATGGCTTCCGACTCGTCGCCAGAGGCGACGGCCGAGAAATCGGGCTCCCAGTAGCGCCGGCTCGAGCAATGACCATCCTGCCAGGTCAATATCGTGGCGGGGGGCAGAGCAAGGATGCCGCGGAGCATGGTGCGCGGGCCGGGCACGTAGCCGAAGGCGAGGTAGTCGCCCAGCGCCGCCGCATCGACCTCGGGCTCGGCGGTGCGCGCCACCGCCACGGCCTTGAGCTCGGAGCCGAAGCAGAGGCTGCCGGAGTCAAGGGAGTAGTAGAGCGGCTTCACGCCGAAGCGATCGCGGCAGAGCACGAGGCGCCGCTCTCCGCCGTCCCACAACGCGATGGCGAAGATGCCGTCGAGTCGCTCCACGAAGGCCGGACCCCATTCCTCGTAGGCATGCGGCAGCACGGCCGAGTCCGATTCGCCCTCGATCCGGTAGCCACGGGCTTCGAGCTCGCGTCGGAGCTCGTGGTGGTTGTAGACCTCGCCGTTGAAGACCACCTGCACGCTGCCAGCCTGATTGGACACGGGCTGATGCCCGCGGAGGATGCCGGTGATGGCGAGACGGGTGTGACCGAGGAAAATGCCCGGAGCCTCGAAGATTCCCTCGTCGTCGGGCCCGCGATGCTTGATGAGCGCGATCGCCGCGCGCGCTGCCCGCCGATCGGGAAGAGCCTCGGGCCGCGCAAGCGCGTGGCCCACGATGCCGCACATGGCGCTATTAGACGGGAGCGGATACCCCCGCGTCAACTTGTGTGCCTTTGCCGGCGCGCCGCCGCCGTGTTCTCGAACGAGCTTCAGGTAGAATTGGGCCCCATGCGGACCACTCGACGTGCCTGAGCCGCTGGTTTCGCGCCGCCCCGTGCTCGCCGTCGCGGCGCTGTGGCTCATCGTCATCGCCCTCGCGTCCACCTGGGTCCTCATGGATCGGCGGCCGCCGGAGTGGGACCACGCCAATCACCTCGAGCGGGCCGTGGACTGCCACCGCAGCTTGCGCATCGTGGCCGACACGGGCACCCGCGAGATCCTCGAGGCCTCGTCCTTCTATCCGCCGGTGGTGACCTGCGCGGCCGGCCTCCTCTATCTCGTCTTCCCTATCGCTCCCCTCACCGCGCAGGCGGTGATGATGGCGTTTCTCGGTCTGGCCATGGCCGCTCTCTACGGGCTGGGCCGGCGACTGGCCGACGTGGAGACCGGTGTCTGGGCGGCCTTTCTCTTCGCCACCGCGCCCTTCGTCGTCTTCTCGCTCACGAATTTCCAGCTCGACCTGCCCCTGGCCGCCATGGTGGCGCTCGCCCTGTACGCGCTCGTGCGCTCGGAGAGCTTCGGCCACGCGCGCTGGTCGCTGGTTCTGGGCGGGGTCTTCGGCCTCGGCATGTTGACCAAGCCGCCCTTCGCCATCTACGTGGGGCTGCCCGTCCTCTGGGGTCTCTGGCGCGCCCTGCGATCGCCCGACCGCCGCCGTCGCCTCGGCTGGGCGGGAACCGCGCTCGCCATCGGGGCGCTGCTGTCGCTGCCCTGGTACGGCCCGCGCCTCTTCGGGCTGCCCATGCAGATCCTCAACCGCTCCTTCAAGCAGGCAGCCGAGCAGCAGAACCCCGAGCCGCTGACGAGCGCGGCCCTCACGTACTATCCCCGGACTCTCCCCACCCAGCTCGGGCTCCTCGCGGGTCTCCTCCTCCTCTGGGGACTCTGGGCGCTCAGGAAGCATCGCGCCGCGCGCACGATACTCTGGCTCGCCACCCTCGGGCCCTTCATCGTCTTCTCCCTGATCCAGAACAAGAACCTGCGCTACACGCTGCCCATTCTCCCCGCCGCCGCGCTCGTGGCGGCGGTGGGCCTGCGGTCGCTGCCCGCCCTGACCCGCCGATGGACCGGCGTGATCGTGCTCGCGCTCGGCGCCTTGCAGGTCTCGATGGCGCTATTCCAGACGCCGGCCCCGCCGATCTTGCCCGGCATGGTCACGCCGCTGGCCCTCGGCCGTGCCCCGAGCCGCGCCGACTGGCGGCACGACCGGATCCTCGCGGACCTCGGCCGGGCGAGCGGCGGCCGCCCCGTGACGGTCGCGGTCATTCCCAACGACAACTTCTTCTCCGTGTCGAACTTCCGGTACGAGGTCGTGCGGCGCGGGCTGCCCTATCGCATGACCCGGGCATGGAGCGATGCCCCGCTCGGTGTCGACTTCGTCATCCTCAAGAGCCGTGACCAGGGGCCGTCCTATGCGTCGGCCCGGCCGGAGCGACTCACCCGTGCCTTCGCCGGCGGCGATCCCTACTGGATCTCCGCTTTCCCCGTGATCGCCGAATACCCCTTGCCGGACGGAAGCACGGCCACCCTTCGTGCCCGGCGCGTGCCCGGCCGCGGTGGCCGCCCGCCTGTCGCGCGATCCCGATCGACTGCTCGCCGATAACATGCGCGAGGCTTCGGGCCTCCGGCTCGCCCTCGACTATGCGGGGCCGGAAATACTGCGCGGCCGGGTGAAGCGTGCCGTGCTCACGGCCGACTCGGTCCTCGTCGGGGAGTTCAATCGGCCCCGGCGCGCGCCGCTGCGGGTGCGCGACGTGAGGCTCGACGTCGACGGCCTCCTCTTCAATCCGCAACGCCTCGTGGGGGAGGACAAGCTCGAGATTCTGGACATCGAAAACTTGCGCATCAGCCGGCTCACCGTGACGGAGCAGGACCTCGATCTGTTCCTCCGGGGGCAGCCGGTGGGCCGCGGCATGACCATCACGCTCCGCGACGGGACGGGGGACATGCTGGTGACGGGCTTCGGACCTGCGCTCCGGGCCCGTATCCGCTTCGGCCCCGCCGACCAGGACCGGCCCTTCTCGCTGATCGTGGAGCGGGTGAGCATCGGAGGGGTACACGTGCCGGGCTTTCTCGTGGACTGGATCATGCGGCACTTCGACCCGACACCGGGGCTCAGGCGCCTCCCCATTCCCGTCACCCTCGCCCCCGTCCGCATCCGGCCGGGGCGCATCGAGGTCGGCGCAAACTAAAAGCCCCGGCCGGGCCGGGGCTTCTGGATCTTCGGGGGGATAGAGCCGGACTAGTTCTAGGAGGTCAGCTTGACCTTGTCACCTACGAGGGTGATGAGGCGCACGGCCGCCAGCACCTTGATCACCACCCACGAGGGATCGAACTCGGACCGGCGCACGCTGAACTTCGGGCTCGAAGGGTAGGCATGGTGGTTGTTGTGCAGGCTCTCCCCGCCCGTGAGCCAGGCGAGGACCCGGATATTCGTCGCTGAATTGCTGCCGAAGTTCCGCCTCCCCCACCAGTGGCCGAGACCATTGATCGAGGGTGCCAGCACGAAGACGTAGAGCAGGAGGTGCACGGCGACCACGAACATGCCCCACGCCGGCCCCAGAACCAGCATGGCCAGAATGAGACCCAGGATCCCTCCCAGCGTGCCCTTCGAGAAGAGCCGCCGGTCCCACCAGTCTTCCCGGATGTCCTTCGCCCAGCGGGCGAGCGTTTCGGGGTTCCGCGCCTCACGGATGTAGTAGTAGACGTTGCCGAGCTGGATCTTCCAGAAGCCGTGGACAAGAGGGCTGTGGGGATCCTTCTCGGTGTCCGTGAACGCGTGGTGCTTGCGGTGGACGGCGACCCACTGGCGGCGATCCTGGCCGGTGGTGATCCACAGGATGATGCGGAAGAAGAAGTCCGCGAGCGGGTGGAGGATCAGCGCACGGTGCGCCAGACCCCGGTGGAGATAAATCGAGGTCGCAAGCACGGCGGCCTGGGTCACCAGCACTGTGATTGCTACTGCGAGTAACGCTGTCAGCACGTACGAATCTCCTTATGCTGTTGAGGTGAAGAGCCTGCGCTAGCTCATCATCTTAGGATCGAGGAGATCCCTGAGCCCGTCGCCAAGCAAGTTGAAGCCTAACACAGTCAGGGCGATCGCGGTGCCCGGAAAGATGGCAAACCACGGTGAGAGACTGAGGAAGGCCTGCGCCTCCCTGAGCATGAGCCCCCATGACGGGTGAGGCGGCTGTGTGCCGAGCCCGAGATAGGAGAGCGCCGCCTCGGCCAGGATGGCCACCGGGAAGCTGATGGTCGCCTGAACGATGAGGGGCGCCAGGGTGTTGGGGAGAATGTGCCGGCCGATGAGGGCGGCGTCACCCGCTCCGAGGGCCCGCGCGGCCAGAACGAAGTCACGGTCTCTGAGCTCGAGGAAGGAGGCGCGGGTCAGCCGGGCGAAGACGGGCAGAAAAGCCACCCCGATGGCCACCATGCTGATGACGACGCTCGGCTTGAAGACCGCGGTGATGAGGAGAGCCGAGAGGATGGCGGGAAACCCCTGCACCGCGTCCATCAGCCGCATGAAGGTCTCGTCCAGCCAGCCGCCGAAGTAGCCGGAGAGCATACCGAGAAGCACGCCCAGCCCCATGCCGATGCCGACGGCGATGACGCCGACGAGGAGGGAGGTCTCCGAGCCGACCATGATGCGTGAGAGGAGATCCCGACCAAACTGGTCGGTGCCCAGCGGATGCGACTCCGAGGGGCCCTCGAGCCTCGCCTCCATGGACATCTCGAGCGGGTCCCGCGGCGTATAGACGAGGCTCACCGCCGCCGTCAGGAGCAGCAGCGCAGTGACGGCGAGGCCCAGCGTGAACGTCAGGTGCCTGAGCGGTCGGGGCACCCTCATCCCCGCCCTCTCCCTGGCCCGCTCCCCAGGAGGAAGCGGCGGTTCGACCGCGCTGACCGCGGGGGCGCTAGTCATAGCGGATGCGAGGGTCGAGCAGGCCATACAGCATGTCCACCGCCGCATTGATCATCACGATCATCGAGGCCACGAACAGGACGACGCCCTGGACCACCGGCAGATCGCGGGCCGTGATGGCGCCGAGGGCCAGTCGTCCCAGCCCCGGAAGATAGAACACCGACTCCAGGACGATGCTGCCGGCCATGAGCTGGCCGAGCTGGAGGCCGGCCACGGTGAGGATGGGGATCATGGCGTTGCGCAGAGCATGGCGAAAGAGGACTACCAACTCGCTCACGCCCTTGGCGCGCGCCGTCTTCACATATTCCTCCCGGAGCACCTCGAGCACGGCGGAGCGCGTGGTGCGCGCGAGCACCGCGAACTGGAAGAGGCCGAGCGCCACCGCGGGCAGCAGGAGCGACTTGAGCGCGCCGCCCACGCCCTGCCCCCATCCGTCAAAGCCGCCGGAGGCGAACCAGCCCAGGCGCACCGAGAAGAGCAGGACGAGGAGGAGCCCGGCCCAGAATGCCGGCACCGCGATACCCAGCTGGGAGAGGGTCATCGTCACGTAGTCGCCCCAGCCGCGATGGCGGGTGGCGGCGTATACCCCGAGAGGGACGGCGGCGAAAATCATGAGCGCCGCCGCCATCAAAGTCAGCGGGAGCGTCACCGAGAGACGCGACAGGATGAGCCCCGCCACCGGCACGTCGTACTGGATGGACCGGCCGAGATGGCCGCGGAGGGCCGCGCCCATCCACTCGACGTACTGCACGGGCAGGGGCCGGTCGAGCCCCATGGACGCGCGCAGACGCGCGACGGTGTCAGGCGAGGCCTCCAGGCCGAGCATCACGAGGGCCGGGTCGCCCGGCAACACGCGGACGACGAGGAAGACCAGCACAGACACGAAGAGGAGGGTGACCAGCATGGCGGCCACCCTCCTCAGTATGTAGCGGCGCAATCTGTCCCTACTTCTGCCAGGCGACCTCGGTCAGGTCCAGTGACGAGATGGGCAGGTCTTTCCAGATCCCGGTCACGCCCTTCTTCGTCACCACCAGTCGCGGATGCATGTAGAGCCACACCACGGGCGCCTCGTCCGCCATCATCTTCTGGAGCCTTGCGTACTGCTCGCGGCGCTTCTTGTCGTCCACCGTCTGCTCGGACTCCTTGTACAGCGCCTGGAAGTCCTTGTTGTCCCAGCGATAGTAGTAGTTCGGATTGGCGTAGTTGACGACATCCCAGGGCTCGGCGTGGCCGATGATGGTGAGGTCGTAGTTGGCGTCTTTGTAGACCTGCGAGAGCCACTGCGGCCACTCGATCTGCTCGATCTTCACCTTCACGCCCACCTTCGCGAGCTGGCTCACCACCACCTCGCCCGTGCGCACCGTGTAGTAGTACTGCGGCGAGACCCGGAGCACGGCGTCGAATCCGTTGGGATAGCCGGCCTCGGCGAGGAGCTTCTTGGCCTTGGCCGGGTCATAGAGCACGGCCTTGGACATGTCCACGAAGTAGGGGTTGAGGGGGTCCACGTTGGAGCCGAGGACGCGCCCGAGCCCGAACATCGCCCCCTTGAGCACCTCCTCCTTGTTGATGGCCTGGGTGATGGCCACGCGCACGCGCTTGTCGGAGTAGGGCTTCTTCGAGTTGTTCATGGCGAGGATGACGTCGTTGGTCGTATCGCCCAGGATGACCTGGAAGCGCGGGTCCTTTTTGAGGTCGACCACGTTCTCGGGGCCGAGGCCGAAGGCGGAGACATCGATGTCGCCCGATTTGAGCGCGGCCAGCGCGGCGTTGGGATCGGGGATGAAGCGGAAGGTGACCTTGTCGAGGTGGGGCAGGCCCTTGACGTGATAGTCCTTGTTCTTCGCGAGCACCACCCGGTCGCCCCGCATCCAGTCGGCGACCGTGAACGGCCCCGTGCCCATGGGCGCGCTCTTGAGCGTGTCCACGGCCTCGCGCGGATAGATGACCGAGCCCTGCCGGGCCATCTCGAGGAGGAAGTTGGCGTTGACCTCCTTGAGGGCGATGCTGACGGTGTAATCGTCCTTGACGATGATCTCGCGGATGATCTCGTAGCGCTTCTGGAACGGATGCTTGGTCTCCGGATTCGCCGCCCGCTCGAGGACGAACTTGACGTCGGCCGCCTTCATCTCGCGCCCGTTGTGGAAGTGCACGCCCTTCTTGAGGAAGAAGGTGTAGTTCCTGCTGTCCGTGGTGTACCAGCGGTCGGCGAGCCACGGCACGAGCTTGCCGCTCTTGTCCACTTTGACCAGGCACTCCTGGACGTTGTAGTGAACGATGGCGGCGATGATCGAGGCGGGGCTGGCCGTGAGGTCGAGGCCGGGTGGCTCCGCGGGGACCTGCACGGAGAGGCTGCCCTGGGCTACGGCCGGAGTCGCTCCCGGGGGCGCCGTCGTGATCAGGAGGGCCAGAAGCGTGAGAACGAAACCGCGCCGCGTCGTCATCGTGTCCCCTCCGTGAAGTAGGCGACGGTCCGCCGCAGTCCCTCGGCGAAGTCCACGATCGGCTCATAGCCCATGTCCCGCTTGGCCGCGCTGATGTCCGCGAGCGTATGGGGCACGTCGCCGACCCGCGTCGGCGAGTGCTTCCGGGTCAACGGCCGGCCGAGCAGGCGCTCGAGCGAGGCGATGATCTCGAGCAGGCTCGTACGGCTGCCGCAGCCCACGTTGTACGCCTTGCCCGAGACGGCCGCGGCCGGCGCCGCCGCCGCGAGCAGGTTGGCCGATACGACATTGTCGATGTAGGTGAAGTCGCGCGATTGCGTCCCGTCGCTGTGCACGTGGAGCGGCTTGCCCTGCATGCCCCAGAGGATGAAGCGCGGAATCACCGCCGCGTACTCGCTCTTGGGGTCCTGCCTGGGCCCGAAGACGTTGAAGTAGCGGAGCCCGACCGTCTCCACGTCGAAGAGACGGCTCCACACCGATCCGTACAGCTCGCCCGCGACCTTGCTCGCGGCATAGGGTGAGATGGGCGCCGCCGGCTGGTCTTCCCGCTTGGGCAGGTCCGGGCGCTCGCCGTACACCGACGAGGAAGAAGCGTAGACCACCCGCGGCTTCTTCTTCTGGCGGGCCGCGGCCACGAAGACGTGCAGCGTGCCCGTCACGTTCGAGGCATTGGCGCCGAGCGGGTCGGCGACCGAGCGCGGCACCGACCGCATGGCGGCCTGGTGGAAGACGGCGGTCACGCCGCTGACGGCGCGCTCCACCGCCTTCAGGTTCGCCAGCTCTCCGCGTATGACTTCCAGGTTGCGGCTGCCCTTGGCGAAGGCGAGATTGGCGCGACTGCCCGTGGAGAAGTTGTCGAAGACGCGCACGCGATGCCCCTGGGAGAGCAGGCGCTCAACGATGTGGGAGCCGATGAATCCGGCGCCGCCCGTGACGAGATAGGTGGATGGTCGTGCCATGACGAAGCGCTTGATTATGGTCGTCACGGCGCGGACTTGTCAACTTCGGCGGCTCGCGCCGGCGCGTTTGACAACGTTCATGCCCCTCGCTAGTATGTGGCACCTTTGAGTCCCGCCGGTCCACGGTCGCACCGGTATACCCGTCTCGCCCCGACGAAGGAGGCCGCCATGGTTCGTGCCGTCACCCTCGGATTCGTTCTCCTGGTCATGGTCGGTCTCGCCCTGCCGGGCGAGGCGCCCGCGCAGACCAAGGACGACACCATCGTCTATGCGCTCCAGTCCGACATCGATACCTGGGACCCGCCGGGCTCGGTGCTGCGCGAAGCGATCATCCTCGGCTACCAGGTCTTCGACCATCTCGCCGTGCGCGACCTCAAGACGCGCAAAGTCGGTCCGAACCTCGCCCTGTCGTGGAAGAACCTCGACGACACGACATGGGAGGTCAAGCTGCGTCAGGGCGTCAAGTTCCACGACGGCACGCCGTTCACATCGAAGGACGTCAAGGCGACGTTCGATCGCGTGCTGGACCCGGCCAAGAAGATGATCGCCCGAGGCAACCACGCCAAGATCAAGAGCGTCGAGATCGTGGACGACTACACCGTCCGCTTCAAGACGGACGGCCCCTATCCGCTCTTCGTCGAGCGGATGACGGCGCAGGCGATTGAATCCGAGAAGGTCATCCGGGAGAAGGGTGACGAGTGGATGCAGGAGCATCCTGTGGGCACCGGACCCTACAAGCTCGTGAGCTGGCAACGGAAGCAGGAGCACCTCCTCGTCCGCAACGACGACTACTGGGGCCCGAAGCCCTACTACAAGTACGTGCGGATCCGCATCATCCCCGAGCAGGCGACGCAGATCGCGGAGCTCCTGTCGGGTGGCGTGGACATCATGAAGGCGGTGCCGCCCGACCAGATGGACGTCATCAACAAGTCGGGCGCGGCGCGCACGGGGACCTCACCGATCCTCCGGACGGCGTTCCTCCAGCTCGACCAGGCGGCGCGGAGCGGTCCCAATCCCTTCACCGACAAGCGCGTGCGCCAGGCCGCGAACCTCGCCGTCGACAACGACGCCATCATCAAGCACGTGCTCAACGGCCTCGGCGACCGGGTCGCCACCGCCGTCAATCCCATGGCCTTCGGCTGGGACCCGAATCTCAAGCCCTACAAGCAGGACCTCGCCCGGGCCAAGAAGCTCTTGGCGGAGGCGGGCTTCCCGAACGGCGTGGACGTCGTCTTCAACGAGGGGCCGCCCACGGTCGAGCCCGCCCTCCAGCAGACCGACGACGCCATCGTCGCCGACATGACCAAGGCCGGCTTCCGCGTGAAGCGGAACTACATCGGCGACAACACGGTGGTCGTGGCGCGCGCCAAGGAAGGCAAGCTGGGGCCGATGTTCACCTGGTCCTGGGGCTACTACTCGGTCTTCGACGCCGACGCCATCCTCTACGACATCTTCAAGTGCGGCGAATTCTATGCCTACTACTGCAACAAGGAGCTCGACGACCTCATCATCTCCGGCCGTTCGACGCTCGACCAGAAGAAGCGGACCGAGGTCTATGCCAAGGCCCAGAAGCTCCTCTTCGACGAGGCCGCGTACCTCTACAAGTGGGGCCTCCGCGGCGTCTGGGGCATCTCGAACCGCGTCGATTATTCGGCGCCGCCCGACGAGATCGACCGGATGTTCCTCGTGACTCCCCGGAAGAAGTAGCGGAACCTCGGCGGGGCGGGCGGGCCGCGCGTCCAGGCGCTCCCGCCCGTCCCGCCGTCGCCCCCGATGCGGCGCTATCTCGTCCGCCAGCTCGTCCAGCTCGTCGTCGTCATCCTCGGCATCTCGATCCTCGCCTTCTCGATCCTTCACATCATCGGGGATCCGGTCACCCTGCTCCTGCCCCAGAACGCGGGCAAGGAGGAGTACGTCCGCTACAAGCACCTCATGGGCCTGGACCAGCCGATCTGGGTCCAGTACTGGAAGTTCGCGACGGGTGCCGTCCAGGGCGACTTCGGCCGCTCCTGGTACGGCAATGCCCCCGCCTTCCGCCTCGTCGTGGACCGCATGCCGCCGACGATCTATCTCACGCTGGCGGGGCTCGGGGTGGCGCTCCTGATCGCCCTGCCGCTCGGCGTTCTGGCCGCCCTCAAGAGGCACTCCTTCGTGGACACCCTCTGCACCCTCCTCGCCGTCGCGGGACAGGCCATGCCGATCTTCTGGCTCGGCATCATGCTCATCATCATCTTCGCCGTGCGGTTGAGACTCCTGCCGGCCTCCGGCTACGGCACGTGGCAGAACTTCATCATGCCGGCCTTCTGCCTCGGTGCCTTCCTCGCCCCGATCACCATGCGGCTCGTGCGGTCCGGAATCATCGAGGTCATGAACATGGAGTTCATCAAGACGGCGCGGGCCAAGGGGGTCGCGGAGCGCATGGTCGTGATCAAGCACGCCTTCCGCAACGCCTGCATCCCCGTCATCACCGTGCTCGGGCTGCAGTTCGGCCAGCTCCTGGGCGGCGCTTTCATCACCGAGACCGTCTTCGCCTGGCCCGGAGTGGCGACGCTCACCGTGGACTCCATCCGAAACCAGGACTTCCCCGTCGTTCAGTGCGCCGTCGTCCTCCTCGCTCTGATCATCGTCATCGTCAACGCCTTCGTCGACCTGCTCGTGGGCTTGATCGATCCGCGCATCAGGGCGGGTGCCTGATGGCGGTCGGCCCGAGCGCGACCGTCACCCCGGCGGAGCTCCAGGCTCCGGCCGGTCCGGACTCCGCGGGCGCCGCGTGGCGACGGCTGGGGCGCCTCAAGTGGGGCGTCGGCGGCGCGGCCGTCTTCCTCGTCGTCGTATTGAGCGCCGTCCTCGCCCCCGTCATCTCGCCCCACGATCCCCTCTCCGTGGACATCAGGCACCGCATGGCGCCACCTGCCTGGATGGACGGCGGCACGCGGGAGCACCTCCTGGGCACGGACCAGATCGGACGCGACCTCCTCTCGCGCGTGATCTGGGGCGGGCGTGTCTCGCTGGTGGTCGGGGTGTCGGCGGTGCTGCTGTCGGCGACCATCGGCGTGCTCTTCGGGCTGGCCGCGGGCTACTTCGCGGGCCAGGTGGACTGGAGCATCATGACGCTCATCAACGTCATGCTGACCTTCCCCTTCGTGCTCCTCGCCCTCGCCGTCATCGCCGTGCTCGGCCCCAGCGTGCCCAACATGATCACGGTGCTGGGGGTGACAGGGTGGCCCGTCTACGCGCGGATCATCCGGGCGGAGACCTTCGCGCTCCGCGAGCGAGAGTTCGTGGTGGCGGCCCGCGCGCTCGGCATGAGCCACGCCCGCATCGTCTTCGGCCAGATCCTCCCCAACCTCGTCTCGCCCATCGTGGTGGTGGCGACGCTCCAGATCGCCCAGGTCATCATTCTCGAGTCGTTCCTGTCCTTCCTCGGATTGGGCGTCCAGCCGCCGACTCCCGCGTGGGGCAACATGCTCGGAGAGGGTCGCGTCTACATGCTCAACTCGTGGTGGATCGCCGCCTTCCCCGGCCTCGCCATCTTCATCACCACGCTCGTGATCAACCTGATGGGCAATGGGCTCCGCGACTGGCTCGACCCGCACATGAAATTGTAAAGGCTACTTGTCGGGGCCCCCGGCCTTCTTGTACTCTCGCGGGGCGGCGAACCACCGTCGAGGAGGCGCGGGTGAGACTGTTCCTGGCCATGATGGCGCACGAGACGAACACCTTCAGCAATGTCCCCGCCGACCGCAAGCAGTTCGAGACGCGCAGCCTGCACTACGGCGGCGAGATCATCGAGGTCTTCCGCGGCACCGGCACGTGCCTCGGCGGCATGATCGACGAGGCCACCCGACGGGGGGCGACCCTCATTCCCTCCGTGGCCGCCGCCGCCTCGCCCGCCGGCTTCGTCACCAGGGACATCTACGGCCACGTGAAGGAGCGGATGCTCCGAGATCTCGAGGCGGCGGGGACGGTGGACGGCGTGCTCCTCGACCTGCACGGCGCCATGGTGCCCGAGGGCCTCGACGACGGCGAGGGCGATCTCATCCGGGCCGTGCGCCGAGTGGTGGGGCCCGATGTGCCCATAGCGGTCACCCTCGATTTCCACAGCAATCTCTCCGAGACCATGGTGCGCGAAGCGGATCTCCTCCACGGCTACAAGACCTATCCGCACGTGGACATGGGTGAGCGGGGCGTGGAGGCGACCGAGCGGTTGATCGACGTCATTGCCAGGCGCATCAGGCCCACCACCGCCCTGCGCAAGCCGCCCCTCCTGCCCCCTCTCGGCAATCAGGGCACCAGCCGCGGGCCCATGCGGCGGCTCTACGACATGGCGGACGAAATGGAGAAGGACCCAAAGGTCATCTCGATCTCCATCTTCGCGGGCTTTCCGCATGCCGACATCCCCGACGCGGGCTTCGGCATCTACGTCGTCACGGACGGCGACCAGGCGCTCGCCGACCGTCTGGCCGATCAGCTGGCGGAGACCGCCTGGACGCATCGCCACGAGTTCATCCACACCGCGCCGACCGTGCGCGAGGCGGTGGCCAAGGCCCTCGCCGCCGAAGGCCAGCCCATCGTGCTCGCCGACATGGCCGACAACACGGGCGGCGGGGCGGCGGGCGACGGCACCGAGGTGCTGCGCGAGCTCATCCGTGTCGGCGCGCGCTCGGCCGTCGTGGCCTGCATCTGGGATCCGCGGGCGGTCGCCGAATGCGTCAGGGCTGGGGTGGGGGCGTCGGTAACCCTGGAGGTGGGCGGCAAGGTCGACGGCCGGCACGGGGCGCCGCTGCGGGTGACCGGCATGGTGCGCACGCTGTCCGACGGCCGCTTCGTTCACAAGGGGCCGATGGCGCGGGGGCTGCCCGGGCGCCTCGGCACCACCGCGGTCCTCGACATCAACGACGTCAAGGTCATCCTGATCTCGTACCGCTGGCAGACGCTGGATCCCGAGATGATGCGCTTCGTCGGGCTCGATCCGCTCGATCACAAGATCCTCGTGGTCAAGTCGACGATTCACTACCGCGCCGCCTTCGAGCCCATCGCGCGCGAGATCGTCGAGGTGGACGCTCCCGGCCTGTCCTCCTCCAACCTCGCGCGCTTCGACTTCAAGCGCATCCGTCGGCCGATCTTCCCCCTCGACCCGGACACGACGTACCCCTGAGGAGGCCCGGCATGGCGTTCCCCGGCTTCACCCCCGCCGACTTCAAAGTCTTCGAGATCGACGGCTTCAAGCCCCGCATGGAAGCGATCAAGACGCGCATCCGACCCAAGCTCGAGGCCATGGGCCGCGATCTCCTGCCCGATGTCGGGCGCATCGCCGGCGACCAGGCCTTCGCCCACGTGGCGAAGCATGCCCGGCGCACGGTGAACGCGCCCGACGACACCTGGGTCGCCTTCGCTCTCGACAAGCGCGGCTACAAGAGGCACTGCCACTTCAAGGTCGCCGTGTCCCGCGGCGCCGTGCGTTTTCTCTTCGAGGCGGGCCCGGAGCACGCGGGCAAGAAGCGCTGGGCCTCCTCGTGGAAGCGCCAGGGTCCCAAGCTCGCGCCCGTCCTCCGTCGTGCCAAAGGCCTCGCCTGGTTCAAGAACGAGCACGACGAAGCGCCCGCGGCCGTCCTCGCCGACATGTCCTCCGACGAGGTGGCGCGGCTCGGTGACGAGCTGGTGCGCACGCGCCATGGTCAGATCGTGCTGGGACGCGCGGTGCCTGCGCAGGAAGCGGCGCGCTGGAAGCCGCGCGACTACGCCCGCGCCGCCCGCGAGACCTTCCAGTTGCTGGCCCCGCTGTACCGTCTCAAATGAC
>WNGB01006041.1_pt1 | contig 17949 bp, 11 predicted proteins | sample 5400681 | NCBI WGS metagenome assembly WNGB01 (sample SAMN13153367, study PRJNA577476) | soil metagenome | isolation source: 115 cm soil or saprolite under grassland replicate 2 | place: USA:California | collected 2016-06-15 | reverse complement strand
GACCGGCGGCTTCGTTCTTTTGCCGGGGGAATACCGCGTGGCGGCCTTCGCGACCGCGACGCAAGCGGAGGACGACGCCCGTGCCCGCGAAGGTGCGGCACGCACCAAGGTGAATCCGTTTCTCTGCGGGGCCACCTGGACGGAGCGCTCGCGCTTTCCTGAGGCGGTCTTCCGCGATTTCCTCCAGGACGCCGGCATCGAGCCGCCGGCCGTTTGTCTTTGGTATGTCCAACCTGAGCGCCCGCCAAAGCAATCCGCCGGCGAACGTTTCACCGATTGGGGCGGCTGGTGGCAGAAACATGGTTCCGAACTGACGGCGACCCAGCAAGTACACGTGTGGGAGGGACTGGATCGGGTGCGCTTCTTCACCACCGCGGAGCAACCGATTCGGGAAGTGGCCTACGCCGTCACCAGGATCGATTGGCAGTACAACGATATGTGGTACTATCCCGATCTGGAAGGTGGCGAGACGATCACCGCCTATCGAACGCGGGAGCGTGCCGAGGCCGAATGCGCCCGCCTGAATGGCGAGGCTCGGGAGCAATGGCGCGAGCGACTCGAACTCGCCGAACCGGGCCGGGAAACGGATCCCGACATTGACCCGGATGATCTTTACCAGTTCGACATGGAGGGGCGGCTATTTCCTGGGCAGGATCCCTTTGGTCCCCCGATTCTGCCGCCGCCGCGACCGCAAGAAGATGCCAACGAGAGTCTGTATCGGGTCGATGAGGTGCCGTTCTATGAGGTGATCGAGTTCGAGTTGGAGGAAGCGAACTGATGGCCCGGTCCCGCACTCGTTCGTCGGTCTACGTGGTCTGCCGGGTGGCCCTGTCGGTGTCCAGGTATGGGGAAGCGCCGATTGTGTGGGCCAACGATGAGAAGCACCCGGTCAAAGGCATTCCCCTGGAGGGCTTCGCCACGAAGCAGGCAGCCACCGCGCTGCAGAAGAAGCTCGAACGGCAAGCCCGCGAATCGACCCCGGTCGGTCCTTATCTCGACAACTTGCTGCCGAACAGGCAGCTCTTGATTGTCAAGGCTGCCACCACGGTCGGCTTGCCTCCGCCCGACCCTTCGGCGGCAGGCCCTCCGGTCGAGCCAGAGCGAAGCCCCTACGGAGGGCTAGCCTATGGGCAGGCTTATTACGACTATACCCACCGCCTGGAAAAGGTCATCGGGGATTGGTGGGCGGCTCAGGCCGTCGATGTCACCCCTGAGCAGAATGCTCAACTCTGGGCCTTCTTGTTCCCGGAGCATCGTTTCTATGATGTCGTGCGGGTTCCTCTGGGAGAGTAAGCGTCTGGAACTTGGTAGGCGAGCGGCGCGGCGTGAGCCCGCCGGTGAAAAGGCGAGCGGCGCGGCGTGAGCCCGCCGGTGAAGCCAAAACCGGCGGGCTCACGCCGCGCCGCTCGCCTTGTTGTTACTGCCTCTCATGGTTGGCGTGAGGACAGTGGCGGCGTAGTCTGGACTCCATGAAGGAGACCACCATGAGAACGCGATGGGCCGCCAGACTCCTCCTCGTTGCTTGCTGTCTCTATCTCTTGCCGGCGAGCGCCTTTGCCGCCTCGCGGACACTTCAGGCCGGTCAGATCCTCGGCATCTCGGAGGATCTCGTCCTGAGCGGCGACGATGCGCTGGAGGTCAACGGCACCGCGGAGAAGCCCTGTCGCATCGATGCCAACGGTCAGCAGCTCCGCACGAGCGCCGACTGGAAGGGCCGCATTCGCGTCCGCTACTGCGAATTTCGCAGCCTGGGGACCGCCACGAAGCCCGCCCTCGACGTTACCGGGGCCGGCGACGGACAGCAGATCGTCATCGAGCACTCGGAGTTTCACGCCTGCGGGGCGGTGCATCTGGCCAATCAAGGGACATCGGCGACCGTCTTTCGCCGCAATACCCTGCATGCGAACTCGATGGTCCCGGTGACGAACCTGCCCAGTTCCTCGCCGCCGGGTTTCCGCGCCACCGGCCAGTCGTCGGCTCGCCATCTGTTCCAGGGGAACCGGGTTTATCGCTCGGTGGTCCTTTTCGAGAACACGAGGAACTGGCTGATCGGCGGCGAGCGCGACGAGGACGCCAACATCCTCATCGGCATGCGTGCCTCGCTCAGTCTCCATAGCTGTTCGGACACGCGCATCCGCGGCAACTATATCCACACCGAGATTCCCAGTTATCGCTGGAGTCAGGTCCACGCGCTCGCGGTCGGCCGGACCTGTTCGGGGGTCGTGATCGAGCACAACGTCATTCGTCATGGTCAGTGGGTGGTGCGCGGCGTGACAGGCGAGTTCCGGTATAACCTCGTCCTCGATGCCGACGCACACAACTTCATCGTCGGCCCGTCCGGCCGCGCTCATATCCATCACAACATCTTCGCCCGTTACTGCACTGTCGATCCCAATCTCAACTCGTCGATCGCCGTCATCTACAAGGCGGACGACATTCAGATCTACAACAACACCTTCGACGGCGGCGGCAAGGACATGGCTCGACCGTGGCACGTCCCGGCGATCGAAGTCGGCTCGGAGGCGTTCCTGACGAGCCTGCGCAACAACGTCTTCTACAACCATCCGACGAAGTTCGCCAGCGGCACCGCCATCGTCCGCCCCGGTTTCGCGGAAAAGAAGACGGAGCCTGGCCCCGCCCGGCTCGGCTATGCGGATTACAACCTCTTCTACAATCCCGACGCGGCGGCGCGCGACAACTACGCCCTGAGCGTCAAGGGCAAGACCGAACGAGCGGACGCGGGCTTTGCGCGCAACGATGTGCCGGCCGGTGGGGCGAAGGACGCTCAGGTCGAGCCGAAGTTCCGCGGGCCGATCCCCAAGCGGTTCCCCTTCCGCGACGAGCACATCAAGATCGGCAAGGTGACCGTTGCGCAGATCCTCGCCCACTACCGCGAGGTGTATGCCCCGGGGGCAGGGAGTCCGTTGCTCGGCGCCGGGGATCCTGCCGATGGAGCGGGTTCGTACATCGGGGCGGTGGGTCCGGGAGGCGACGCGGCGGCCGACTACTTCGGACGGCCGCAGGCGGCTCCGATTCGTCGCTGAACCCGGGTGGCGACCGAGGGAATCGTCATGTCCAAGCCGTTTGATGCGACGCTGAAAGACCTGGGCGAAGACAGCCCCGAGGCGTTTGTCGGCGCGTTCGATGGCCCGCCGCAGTTGCCCGTGTCCGCCCTCAATGTGGACTTATCGACAGTAACCACGGCAGCCGATTTGGTCTTCGGTCTGGGCGATCCGTTGCAAGAGGTGCTGCACATCGATTGCCAAGCCGGCCCCAAGGCCGATCTGCCCGCCGACTTGCACGCCTATAACAGTTTGCTGTATCGCCGCTGCCAGGTGCCGGTGCATACGAGCGTGCTGCTGTTGCGTCCCGAAGCACGCCATCGGAATCTGACCGGCACGCTGACGTACGCGGCTCGTCCGCAGCGCGGCGGTACGACCTTCACCTACGAGGTGATCCCGCTCTGGGAGCGGCCTGTGACTCGGTTCCTGGATGGCCCCTTGGGGATTGCGCCGCTGGCAGTGCTGGCGCAGTTGCCGCAGAGCATTCCGCTGGAGCAGGCCTGGCCGGCGTGATTCAACGGTTGTGCGAACGCTTGCAGCGAGAGGCGCCGCGGGAAAAGTTTGGTAAACTACTGACGTCGGCTTACGTATTGACCGGATTGCGGGTTCCACGGGAACGAGCCTGGACCTTGTTTCGAGGAGTACAGGGCATGCACGAATCCGATACCTATCTCGCCATTCTCGATGAGGGAGCCATCAAAGAGGCGCGCAAACTGGTGTTGCGGATAGGCCAGAAGAAGTTTGGTCCTCCCCCGGACGCGGTGGTGACGATGGTGCAGGGCATCGAGGAACTGGAGCGCTTGGAGCGCCTTCAAGAGCGGATCCTGGACGTGTCCAGCTGGCAGGAACTGCTGCAGTTGCCTTGACCCATGTTATCCGGACGGCGTACACGGTCTGCCGAGGGAACCGGGCAAGGCCCTGCCGACAGGGCGCTGCGTCCGTAGAATCCATCTGGAAAGCGACTCTCCCCGCCACCAACCGCCTACCATCCCGAACCCGCCTCCCGAAAGGCCCTCCCAAATGTCTCACATGTTCCGCTGCTGCCTGCTCGTCCTGCTCTTGCCTGCGTCCGCCGCCGCCGAGGAGTGGCCTGCCTGGCGCGGGCCGCGCGGCGACGGCACCTCCAGCGAACGCAATCTGCCGGTCCGGTGGAGCGCCACCGAGAACGTCGCCTGGAAAACGCCCATTCCCGGCATCGGCCACTCATCCCCCATCGTCTGGGGCGAGCACATCTTCGTCACCACCTGTCTGCTCCAGGAACAGCAGCGCCTGTTGCTCGCCCTCGACCGCCGCAGCGGTCAGGTGTTGTGGCAGCGCGTCGTCGTGACGGCGCCGCTGGAGCGTAAGCACCGGCTCAACAGCTTCGCCAGCGCCACGCCTGCGACCGATGGGAAATATGTCTACGTCACCTTTCTGCAATATCCCGAATTGCAAGTTGCCTGTTACGACTACGACGGCAACCTGGTCTGGAAGCGGTCGCCGGGGAAGTTCTTTTCCATGCACGGCTTCTGCAGCTCGCCGATTCTGTACAAGGACATGGTGATCGTGAACGGCGACCAGGACGCTCAGGCGTACCTCGTCGCTCTCGACAAGCACACCGGCTCCGAACGCTGGCGCACCGATCGCCCCAATCGCACGCGCTCCTATTGCGCGCCAATCATCGTCGAGGCCGCCGGCAAGAACCAACTCGTGCTCAGCGGGAGCAAGTGCGTCGCCAGCTACGATCCCGACACCGGCAAGCAGCACTGGCTGATCGACGGTCCGACCGAGCAGTACGTTGCGTCGCTGGTGTACACCGAAGGCGTGCTGTTCCTGACGTGTGGCTATCCTGATTTCCACAACATGGGCATCCGTCCCGACGGCAGCGGCAACGTCACGCAGACGCACGTCCTCTGGCACGAGAAGAAAGTGCCGGCGCGCAAGGCGTCGTATGTGCCTTCACCAATCGCCGTGGGGCCGCACTTTTTCATGATTTCCGATCTGGGATATGTCCGATGCTTTGAGGCGAAAACTGGCAAGTCACTGTGGATGGAGAAACTCGGGCAGCATCACAGCGCCTCGCCGGTCGCCGCCGATGGTCTGCTGTACCTACCAGCGGACGACGGCACGACCTATGTTCTCAAGGCGGGATCGGTGTTTGAGGTTGTGAGCCGCAATGAGTTGGGGGAGGAGTGCTACGGCTCGCCGGCGATATCGCGCGGGCAAATCTTCCTGCGCACCTTGCACCACCTGTATTGCATTGGCACACCGAGGCGTTGAGCGGGCGTGCTTGTGCCATGAGTTTGCCCGGCTCGAAACTTCATTGAAAAAACTTGTTGCATTGGGGGGGGGGCGGTATGGTAGGATCACTTCCTCACATCGGCGTGATCGGCACACTGCCACTACCTGTCCCCCGAGGAGGATCCCCAAATGCTCCTGCAACTCGTCAAGCGCCTCATTGCCTCGAAGCGGACGAGCCGCCACACTACTCGCCTTCGCTTCCGACCAACGCTGGAAGCGCTGGAGACGCGGGCTGTCCCGGTCGTCAATTTCACGGTCAACACGCTCGGCGACAAGCCGGACATCTTCGTCGGAGATGGCTTCGCTCTGGATGAGGATGGTAATACCTCGCTGCGTGCCGCCATTGAGGAAGGGAACGAGGCCGGCGAGGCCGTCGCGATCAATTTCGACGCCAAACTGTTCCCGAACAACACACCTGGCACGATTGTTCTGGGGTCGGCCCTTGACGATCTCGAAGAGAACTTGACAATCACGGGGCCGGGTTCCTCGAAACTCGCAGTAGTGCGCGATACGAATCAGGATCCCTTCCGCCTCGTGACTATCAGTGACGACACCTTGACCTGCTCGATCCAAGGCGTGACGTTGGCGAAGGGGAACAGTGACGGAATCGGCAGTGGCGGCGCTATCCTGAACGCAGGGAGTCTGACGCTGGTGGACTGCGTGTTCATGGAGAATGAATCTAACAATGGCGGAGCGATCTACAACAGCGGTACCTTGTCCGCCTCTGCCTGCACGTTCGTGTCCAACGGGACTATCAACGGACTCGGTGGCGCCATTTTCAATGAGTTCGGTACGCTGACACTCTCTCTCGGCTGCTCGCTTACTCAGAATAGCGCTGCTACCTGGGGCGGCGCGATCTATAACGGAAACGATGGCAGCGTTACGATCCAAGGTGACACCCAGATTTCCGGGAATAGCGCCGCGCTGGGCGGCGGTATCTATAACCAGAGCGGGCAAGTGACGATGAATGGCGGATACATTGGATACAACCAGGCCAGCGAGAACGCGCAACTGATGAACAGTGCTCGCGGAGGTGGATATTACGGTGCAGGCGGCAGTGCTTCCTTCGAGGGGGTCAACTTCGACACCAACAGCGCCGACAACCGAGGCGGCGGGTTCTATGTCGAGGCCGGGAGTTTCACGATCAACACCTGCACGATCAGCGGCAACACGTCGCCGACCGGGCCAGGAGGCTACGTTGAACTCAACGTCACCTACACTCGCGAGAGTTGCACAGTCAACGACGTCATTGTCGTGGAGACGTAGAGCAGACCAAACGCGGTGGGCCAGATGGCAACGTCTGGCCCACCGCACCGGGATCACTGCCAATGACACGCTTCTTGCTTTCTTGCACCTTGCCGGCGCTGGGCGTTCTCGCCACCTTGGGGCTTGCCTCTCCGGCTGTCCCACGTCCCTCCACGCAGGCGGAGCCTCCGGCCGAGGTGGCCGAGTTGATCCGCCAACTTGGAGACAAACGGCCTGCGGTTCGCGAAGCCGCAACGCGCCGTCTCCTGGAACTGAAGAACGCAGCGCCAGCGCTGCGGGCAGCGCTCAAGTCACCCGATCCGGAAATCGCCCGCCGCGCCGCCTGGATCCTGGAGGAGTTGGGCCGCCGCCCCGGCCGACAGGCTCTGGCGCGGCTCACGGAGCACGCGAAGAACGGAGAGCTTGATCAGGCCGTCGAACTCTTCGTCTGGCGGTCACAATGGGACGACGACAAAGCCTGCTGGCAGGTCTTGACCGACCTCGCCGCCGACTTGATCGAGCGGGGCCGGAAGGAATTCGGAGCCGCCGTTCCGCCCTCCCACAAACTCCTCCCGGTGGGCGACTTCAGCCGCTACCTGAAGGTTGGTCGGCCCCCCTTTTTCGTCGGCTCCCACGCTTTTCCCGCGAAGGTCAGAAGAGGAAACGGCGAGGGTTTCGTCCTCCGGGGAAAGGATGTCGTTGTCCAGGCCGGGGCGGAATCTGCCGCCCTCATCGCCTGTGCCGGCAGCCTCCAACTTCGCTCCGGCCAGCTTTTCTACAGTGTCATCTACGCCAGCGGCCCCGTCGAGATGAATTATCTCCATAATTCCGTCCTCGTTTGCGACGGTGACCTAAAACTAAGGACCATCTCCAGCAGCCTGGTGATCGTGCGCGGCGACGTTCACTGCACCAGTTCCGGTGGCGTAGGCAATAGTCTGGTCATCATGTCGGGACGCTTCCACCTCGGCAAGTATGCCGAACTCGCCAAGACGGCGGATCTGCGCGAACGGCAGACCAAGTTCCTCGACTTCGTGAAGTTCTTCGAGCCCAGCCAAGCAGGCATCGCAGTGGAGGCGGCCAAGAGTGGCGTGCGCGTCAAGACGGTCGAGGCGAGCAAGCCGTTCGCCAAGGCAGGGCTGCAGGTGGGCGATGTCATCACCGCCGTGGACAAGCAGGCGACCGCCGACCCGGAGATATTCCGCCGTCAACTCCGCAGCGCCCTGGCACGCGAGGCTTTCACCCTCCAGGTCACGCGCGGCGACGAGAGCCGGCAGATCCGAATCTCCACAACGCGCGTCCCACAACCGCCCAAGTAGGAGTCCCCAAGCGACTCGGTTGGGGCGGCGTCAGACGCCGACGCGGCGGTTGTACACGTACCACTCGATCATCAGCAGCAACAGCGCCGCCACGACGAGCCACTTCCACAGGTCGCGCGGCTGCGAACGATCTGTGTCCACCTTCACCTCATCGTCGCGCACCTTGAACCGCTCGCGCGGCTCGATGTTGCTCTCCTGCTCGTCGAACAGGTTAACCGCGAACTGGTGGCGGGCGTCGTCCTCGCGCCTCACTTCGTAAAGTCCGACTCGCTCGGTATTGCCATAGATGAACTCCGGCCGCGGCCCGCGCGTCAGCCGCGCCGCCGCGCCGCCCGGCGGCGTGATCTCCAGCCACTGCACGCCTGCCTCCGGCCGCAACACCATCAGCTCGCCGGGCGCAATCGTCCCCGCGCGCATCCCCTCGCTGACGTTGCCCAGCACCAGCAGCGTGTTGCGCAGGAACAGCGGGAAACTTGGCTGCAGCGGCCAGCTCGTTGCCAGATCGCCTTTATCGGTTACCAGCGGGAACGTCATTACTAGATCGGTGGAGGTGCCGCGCGGCACCGTGAACAGCACCGGCACGTTGCCGCCCGCCTCGATCAGCCGTGTCAGCGGTGGCAGCCCACGCTTGCCAACCTGCTTGCCGTCCAGGTTGAACTGCTCCTTGACCTCTTCCCGCAGGTTGTCCTTCACGTCGAAGCGAAAGGCGTCGGCGACGCCCACGTCCCAGAGCGTCGTGATGTGCTGCAGCAGCGGGTGGTCCTTGCCTTTCTTGTTGACCATCAAGAAGGGGTTCCGTAGGGTCGTTGTGCCACGCTGCCACGGCGGCGGCACCCGGTCGATGCAGAACGTGTTCGCCCGCGGCATGTCCTCCTCGGTCTGCGGGATGCAGCGGTCGAAGATCACCAGGTCGTAGCCGCCGCTGCGGATCGCGTCACGGTACTTCTCCGTGCCGATCTCGGCCGCGCTCAGACGGTCGCGCTTCGGGTCCATGTTCACCAGCTTGGTCGTCGCTTCCTGGTTGAAGAAGGCGTCGAGGACGGGATTGTCATTGCCGACGCGCAGCACGCGGGCCTTACGCACCACGCCGAGCACCAGCCACGCCTGATCGTCCAGCGGAAAGTCATCCTTGACGCCTTCGAGGTAAGCGTGCAACACCGTGCTGGAACGCAGGTCGAGCGGCTTGAGCACGAAAGGCTCATTCTTCGCGCCGGGTTCGTCTTTCTCCTGCTCCTCCTTGATATCCGGTCCGCGGACCACCGTGCGCGGCGGCAGGCTCAGCATTTTCTCGTGTGTATCGAGCAGTTCACCCTCGGCCCGCACGTCCAGGCGCAGCTTGACTTGCCGCCGCTCGCTGCCGTAGTTGCGCAGCTGCACGAGTACCTGCAGTCGCGCGGACTCCTGACCGGGCCGGGCACCCGGTTCGAGCAAGCGCATGGCGCTGAGGTTGATGATGCCGACGTTGTTGACGTTCTCCGGCTCCCGCACGCCCGCGAGTTGAAACTTCGGCTGGAGGTTCCCCCAAATGGAAGTGTTGCCCAATCGGATGGAGTTGAACTTGTCGGTCATCTGTCTCGTCAGGGCGGGAAAGCGGCAGTCGGAGAATACGTAGAGGTCCGTGGGGATGCCCTTGGGTGGGACAAACTGGCGCTCCTGGCCGGGCGGAACCTCCTGCGGCTGCACGGCGATGTCCTCGGTCGAGCGGAGCGGATTAGCCAGGGAGTCCGCCAGGAGCAGGGCGTCGAGGATGCTCGTCGGGCGATGCGTCTGCACGATGCTGTTGACCGCCTCACGCAAGTTCGCCTTGTTGGTAGTGTAGGCTTGCAGCGTGGTCGCCTTGTTGTTGAAGACGATCACCATGCCGACGCTGTCCTCGGTCGCGGCGTCGATGACCTTGAGGGCCTCCCGCTTCGCCCAGTCGAGACGGCTCGGCTTGACGTCGCTGGCGGCCATGCTCGCGGAATTGTCGATCATGAGGATGTAATTCTGGCCGCGAGCGGTGCTGCCGTGGAAGCGAAAGCCCATGACGGCGTAGAGCATGAACAGGACCGCCAGCAGTTGCAGCAAAAGCAGGACGTTCTCGCGCAGCCACTGAAACAAGGCGTTGACGTGCAGATCCTCGATGCTCTTGCGCCACAGGAAGGTACTCGGCACCTGCAGCGGCTTGCGCTTGAGTTTGAGGAAGTACAGCAGGATGATCGCCAGCGGCACGAGGAGAAAGAGCAAACCGAGCGACCAGTGCAGCGGGAACACGTAGCTGAACTGGATCGTGCTGCCGAGCCAGGCGTTCACGTCGCCATCCGCTCCGCAAAGGTGCAAAATGACGAGGAGCAGGACCGGGAGCGTCAGCAGCAGGATGACGGCGAGGCTCACGGGGAACCAGACGCGGCGGAGGATGGAACCGGCGGTGTGTCTCGGCGGTGGCATGGTCCAGATCCTCGGTTGGTGCGCGGTTGGAAAACCCCTCCCCCCAACCCCCTCCCCTGCAAGGAGAGGGGGAGAAGAGAAGGACGTGTTGTGGCACGGTCTCCTGACCGTGCCGGGGTGCCTGACCGAAGGTCTCCCCAAGTCCCCGGCACGCCAAGAGGAGACCTGCGGTCAACGGAGTGGCACGGTCAGGAGACCGTGCCACAACAGTGGCGCCATCCCCTCGGCACGGTCCACGGTTCACGGTCCACGGATTAGCGAACGAGCCCGCGCTGCCGGAGGTAGGATAGCACCAGGCGCTCGAACGGCACCTGGTTGCTGGTGAACAGGTACGCGATGCCGCGCCGCGAACAGAACTCGCTCAGCGCGGCGCGGTAGGCGGCGAGGTTCTGCTTGTAGCGCTTCAGCAGCGGCGCACTCACCGTCACCTCGGCGACGTCCTCGTCCTCCACGTCCACCAGCTTCAAATCGCCGACGATCTCCGGCTCAATCTCCTCCTTGGAGAGTATCTGTATGGCGTAAATGTCCATTTGTCGGGCGACGAGGTAGCGCAGCGCCTCCTCGCAACCCCCCTTGTCCATGAAATCGCTCAGCACGACCACGACGCCCTTGCCACTCGACTTGAGGCAGAAGGTACGCAGCGCCCGCGCCAGGTCGCTCGGGCCGGCCGGTTCGAGCTTTTGCAGGAAATCCAGCACGCGCCACAGACTGCGGCGGCCGCGTACCGCCGGCATCGTTTGCGTGAGCCGTTCGTTGAAGACCTCGATCACAACGCGGTCCATGTTCACCAGGCCGATAAACGCCAGCGCCGCCGCCACCTGGCGGGCGTAGTGCAGTTTCGTCGGCGTCCCGAAGCCCATCGACAGGCTGTTATCGATCAGCAGGTAGAAATGCAGATCCTCTTCCTCCATGAAGAGGCGAATGAACAGCCGATCGAGACGAGCGAACAGGTTCCAGTCGAGGTGGCGGAGATCGTCGCCGATGACGTAGTTGCGGTAGTCGGCGAACTCGACGCTCTGGCCCTTGCGCTTGCTGCGACGCTCGCCCTTGAGCCGGCCGAGGAAGATCTTGCGCGAGACCAGTTCGAGTTGTTCGAGCCGGGCAAGGAATTGTGGCTCCAGCAGTGGCGGCGTCGCGGTGTCAGGCATCGAGATCCCCCCGTTGTGGCACGGTCTCCTGACCGTGCCACTGCTGTTGACCGCAGGTCTCCGGGAGTAGCGGGAGACCTGCGGTCAGTCCCCGTGGCACGGTCAGGAGACCGTGCCACAACGGGCGTGTCTGGTTATGAATGATGACGCAGGCGATCCAGTAACTCCACCATATCTGTTGACAGCGGTGACGACCACGCCATGCGCTTGCCCGTGGCCGGGTGCTCCACGGCGAGGCTGGCCGCATGCAGGCACGGGCGAGTCGCGCCGCTGGCGTCGGGCAACGGCTGGCCGTGCAGCGGCCGATCGTAGATGCGCTCGCCGCACAGGGGCGTTCCCTGTTCGCCGAGGTGGATACGCACCTGATGCGTTCGCCCCGTTTCCAGACGGCACTCGACCAGGGCGAAGTCGCCAAGATCTTCGAGGACGGCGACGTGCGTGACGGCTCGCTGCCCCTCGCCGGGCCTACTGGTGCTGCCGCGGCGACCGTCACCGCGATCGTCTACCAGGTACGACTCGATGCGCCCCGGCTGCGGACAACCGCGCACCAGGGCAAGGTAGCGGCGCTCGACCGTGTGCGCGCGAAACTGTCGCCCCAGGTGACGCTCGGCCTCGGCGGTGCGGGCGAAGACTACCAAACCGCTCGTTTCCTTGTCGAGCCGGTGGACGGCGCGGACGCGCCCCGGCCGACTATCCGTCTTGTGGGCTATCAAGCCCGGCAGCAGATCGGCGAGCGTCGGCGGCAGAAAGCGACGGCCGCGAACGCCGAACTCCGCGGCTTCGTGAGCGTGCCGCATCGTCGTCAGGCCCGCCGGCTTGTCAACGACGACAATCGCGGCATCGACATAATAGAGGATCGGCTTTGTCCCGGATGCGTTAGCCGAGGCGCGTTTCTTCCAGTGCTGTTTTGGGGAGGCGGGGGGGACGGCAGGCTCAACTTCCAGGGTCCAGCCGGTACGCACGCGCCAGGCGGATTTGGGACAGAGGCGGCCGTTGACCCGCACTCGGCGATCCCGTACCAGGTCGCGTACTTCCACGGCGGAGAGGCGGAGGTGCGCCTGGAGGAGCGAAGCGACTGTGCGGCCAGCCTCGGCTCGCGTGACGGCAATGCGCTTGGTCATCGGATGGAAAGCCCACGGGTTGCGACCCGTGGGCTTCAAGGATGTTACGGTCGCACGAACAGGCTGTCGTCCAGGCGGTTGAAGAACTCGACGCCGAGCGACTCCAGATCCATGAAATGCACGCCGTCACGATACAGGGCCGAGCGCATCGCCATGCGGACGCCCTCGACGTGAAGCCGCCGCCAACCTTGCTTGAGATACGCCCCACCGTCCTCGCCCAGCGCCGCGGCGGCAAGCGCACGACGCTGCGGGTCGCGGTCCTTGAGGGCCTGCACCAGCACCGGGTTCTTCTTGCCTCCTTCGACGGCGACTGCCGCCAGGGCGCCTTGCACCTCGCGGGCGATGGTTTCGTCCGGCGCCCAGGGCCCGTAGGCCAGGAGCGCCTCTGCGGCTCCTGCCGGGCGCCGCACCGCCATCAACCGCACCGCCGCCGCGACCAGGGCCTGGTCCGGGTCGTCGGCAATTTTCTCCAGACACTGAGTTGCCCGCCGCGACACCTCAAGATCCGACTCGCGCGCCGCCTGACGCAGCAAGGCCGCCGGCTTGGCGCCGAGTTCCTGCAGCGCCACCGTTGCCCGCTGGCGGACGCTGAACGACTTGTGGCCGAGTTTGAGAATCAGTTCCCGCATCTTCGCCTGGTCATCCTCGGAGGGGATGCGCTCGCGCAGCAGCGCCAGCAGCGCCGGGCCCTCCACACCCCGTTTCGCCGCCTTCAGCAGTTGCTCGTCGGCGGCCGTGGGGTCATACAGGCGGTAGTCGTGGTAATAAACCTCCTGCAGCACCTCGCGGTCGCTGTTCGGCTCGGTCGTGCGGTTCGCCGACTTGACCAGCAGGGACGTCTCCTTGTCGAAGTAGAGCGACACGTCCGGCTTGCCTTCGGACTGCACGCGAACGCCGAGAACCGTTGTGCCCTTGATCTGGCTCTCCCCCAAGGGCGACAGGGTATATCCCTTGTCCTTGAGAAGCGTTACCAGGCCACAAACGCGATCGGCATAGGCCGATTTCTTGATGCGATCGATGAAGGCGGCGTCCAGATCGAAGGTATCGCCGTCGTAGCTCATCCAGCCCTTGTCGCCGTCCATGACGAGGGTACGTGTCTGGTGGGCCTCCTTGACCGTGCCGCGCAAGGTGATGCGGCGGCGGCCGCCCGGCTCGCTGAAACTCTCGCCGGTGAAGGTGAAGCCGTCGGTGTGGAAGATGCCCTTGCTCTTGCGGTGCGCGGCGGCCTTCCGGTCGAGTTTGTCCAGCCCGCCGAGGGCCTTGACCGCCTTCTCGATCACCGCCCGCGCTTCGCCCTCCTGGGCACTCACGGGCGCCGGCGGCCAGAGGAGCAACCCAACGGCGAGCAAACAGAGGCACAGACGCATGGCTTCCTCCCGAGGGCGGGCGTGAGCGGAAACGCTGTTTCTGTTAGCGTAAAGGCCACGGCGCGCGGAGTCAACGCGCCGTTTCGCCGCGATCCCGCTTGGCGGTGTCTTACTCCCCTCTCCCCTTGCGGGAGAGGGGTTGGGGGTGAGGGGTAGAGCCAAGGACCGTTCTCTGGCTATTCCCCCCTCACCCCCAACCCCTCGCCCCCGAGTACAGGGGCGAGGGGAGGTTTCGCGTTACGGCTGCCCAAAGAGGGTGTCGAGGACGTCCTCCGGCGGCGTGGCGGTCAGCGCGTTGCCGAGGCTCCGGGCGGCCGCAATAGCTGGCAGGCCGTCGTAGTCGCCCGCGACGGGGAGCCAGTTGCCGGCACCGTAGGCAAACAACGCCACCTCGGGGCCACCGCCCGTATTGCTGTTGCGCAGATACCAGGTGCCGTTCGGGTCGAAAACGCCGATCGTGGTGCGGCCATCGTTGTTCCAGTCGCCGACGACCGCCTGCCAGCCAGCGCCACCGTAGGCGAACTGGCCCGCGTCGGGAGCGCCGGGGCTGGGGGTGTTGCGCAGATACCAGGTGCCCGTGGTCTGATCGAACACGCCGATGCCGAAACTGGCGCCGTTCCATCTCCCTGCCACCGGCGTCCAGCCACCAGCACCGTAAGCGAAGGGAGTAATGTCGGGAGCGCCCGGGGTATTGCTGTTGCGCAGATACCAGACGCCGTTGGGATCGACCACCCCGATCGTCCAGGTGCCGTTGCCGTCCCAATCGCCCACCACCGGCTTCCAGCCCGCGCCGCCAAAGGCGAACGGCCCGATGTCGGGAGCGCCGGGGCTGTTGCTGTTGCGCAGATACCAGGTGGCTGTGCCCGGATCGAAGACACCGACGGTCGAGATGCCATCGCTATTCCAGTCGCCCACCACCGGGACCCACCCCGGGGCACCGTAGGCGAACTGACCCGCATCGGGGCCGCCAGCGCTCGTCTCGTTGCGCAGATACCAGGTGCCCGTCGTCGGATCGAAGACACCGGGCGAGGAACGGGCCACTCCACCGCTGGGCGGTGGCGGCGGGGGTGGCGGCGGCGAACTCGGCGTCGAGCCCAACTCGAACGCTCCGATGTCTGGCTGGGCGTCGCGGGGGAAGTTGTTCAGGTCCACCGTCGCGTTGCTGCCGGTAGCTGCGTTGACCGCCGGCGAGCCTGCCACCAGCCGGTAGTCGTTGTTCGGGGCGCCTGCGGAGACGAAGCCGGCGTCGGCGGCCTGGAGGTTCGTGGCCGCGCCGCTGACCGTCCCCGCCGCTCCGCCGGCGGAGTTATCGTTCTGCGTGTTGTTGGCGAACAGATTGGTGTTGTAGGTCAGGTGGTTGTTGCCGCCGGCCTGGAGGAACTGGCCAATGCTGATCGCCGACGACTGCGGGTTGGTCGTCGTGTGGTTGGCGATGATGGAGTAGGACAGGGTGGCGTTGGTTCCCTGACTGGCACTGATGTCCAGCATCACGATGGCCTGCCCGAAAATGAGGCCCGGGCCAAGGCGGTTGTTGGCGATGGTGCTCTGGTTGATGGTGGCGGTCACGCCCTGCAGCCAGATGCCGCCGCCGCCGCCGCTGGCCGAGGCACTGCCTGGGCTTGAGGTCGCCAGGTTATCGGCGATCAGCGAATTGTTGATCGTGCCCGTGGCCGCGCCGACGAGGGCGGTCAAGTACACGCCGCCGCCGCCTGCCGTTCCCGGGGTGACGCTGGCTGCGCCCTCCTGGGCGGTGTTGCTGACCACTTTGACGCGGTCCAGGGTCAGGCTTGAGTTCCCGCTCTGGTTGATCTCCGCCACACCGCCGCCGATACCGCTGCCGCCGGTCTGGCCGGCGCCGCCGGTGGAGGTATTGCCGACCACCGTGGCAGCGGTGAGGGAAAGGGCCGCGGACTCCACAAAGAAGGCCCCGCCGAAGGCCGAGCCGCCCCTGCCGGCCGGCGCGGCGCCGCCGGTGGCCGAGTTGCTGACGGCGGTCACGTTCGAGAGGGTGCCACTACTGGAGCTCATGACAGCGACCGCCCCGCCCAGGCCGTCGGCGGTGGCGCCGCTACTATCCAGCCCGCTGCCGTTGGACGCTCCGGCGACGGCCCTGTTGCTGGTGAAGGTCAGGTTGTTGCCCGTGACGGTGGCGTGGTCGGCATGGATCGCGGCGCCATCGGCGTCGCCGCCCTTGGTCGTGCCGGTGCCGCCCTGGGCGACGTTCCCGGAGAAGGTGATATTCGTCAAGTTGACTGCGTTGGCGAAGCGCAACTCCAGGGCGCCGCCGGCGCCTGCGCCTCCGGCACCGCCGGTGTTGTCCCCGATAGCGCTGTTGTTCAGGAAGATCATGTTACTGAGGGTGAACGGCCCCGAAGCGGTCTGCTGGGCGGCGGCGTTGATCCACAGCCCGCCCCCGAAGGCGAAGGTTTGATCCTGACCTTGCAACGCCGGCTGCCCGTGGGCGACGCCGTTGTTGATCGTGAAGCCATCCATGCTCAGGCTGACGCCGGTGTTGGCGGCCAGCACCAGCATGCCGCGCTGGGTGCCGTGGCCTTCGATGACCGTGGCCAGGCCGCGCGTGGTGAAGGCGTTGTCGAAGCCGCCGAAGAACTGCAGCGACTTGTCGAAGACGATCACCGCGGCGCTGACACCCAGGAAGCCGGAAAGGGTGGTGCCGCCGAAAACGTCGGCGGCCGGGTTATAGTCATAGGTGCCGGTGGCGACGTGGATGCGGTCGCCGCTGACCGCCTGGTTGACCGCGAACTGAATGCTGCGGAACGGGGCCGTCTGGCCGCCGCGTCCGGCTGCATCGATGCCGGCCGTCGAGACGAACCAGTTCGTCGGTACGAGGCGGTCTTCCAACACTTCCACGACAAGGCGGCTGCGCCGCGGCCTGCTGGGCAATCGCTGTTCACTGGCTTGTCCCTGGTTGAGGAAACTGCGCCAAATGCGTCGGAACACCATGAACGATTCTCCTTCTCTGCAAAGCTGACAAACTAGAGCGGAGGTAAACGACGTGGTGTTCGTAGTCCCGCCTTTAGGCGGCAAGCTGTCTGGCCGCCTAAAGGCGGGACTACGAACAAGCGGTCGCTTCTCCCTGCGCTCGGGCAGCGAGGCACCGAGAGCTGCCAGGCAGGGTGCTGGTCGTGCGGGCAGGCGAGCCTGGGCCACGTTGAACTCGAATACACCATCTGGGTAAAGGGTGTCTGGTTTTTCTCCCCTCTCCCCTGGCGGGAGAGGGGAGAAAGACAACTGAGGGCACCACGTCGTCCCCTCTGCTTATCCCTCCGGGCAAGGAGCAATGCCAGCAAACATTACCATGCCCTCCCAATCATGCTTATTGGAAAAGTTTGACAATCCAATACCGCAAGGGTCACAGGTCGGAGAGATGGGAGGGACAGGCGGTTTGGGGTGCTCAGGACGCGCGGCGCCGCGGCCGGAAGCGATGTTTGACGGCCCAGGCCAGCCGGGTCGCCAGGACGCGCACGCGGTCGAGGAACTTGACTCGCACCGCGGAGGGGGTGTCCGGCGGGAGCAGTTGCTCGGTCGCATCGAGCCAGAAGAGGGGCAGTGCGTTGTCCGCTGCCTCGCGCGACAGCGCCAGGTGGCGGAGCACGGCGCGGCGCGGCATGCCGCGTCGCAGCAGTTCTCGATAACGGGCCAGGCTCGGCGGATCCGCCTCGCGGCCGAACAACAGCAGGAATAAGCCGCGGACGAAGCCGTCGTCGGGCTGGCGGCAGAAGCTCAGCACGCTGGCGGGGTAGTCCGTGGGGTAGCAGGCCGGGTCGAGCAAGGTCTGCGCGGCCTGTGCGGCCGCGGCGGCGTCGAGTCCCGCCGCCTTGCTGAGGAACGCCGCCACGCCGAGTGTCAGCGCGACCGGCGCTGGCGTCGGCCGCACGTTACACTCGGCCAGTAGCCGGGCTGCGAGGCTCGACGGGCTATCGTTGGCCGCACCTCCGGTCGCCACCGTCGAAAAGCGTCTA
>WNGB01006039.1_pt1 | contig 17950 bp, 13 predicted proteins | sample 5400681 | NCBI WGS metagenome assembly WNGB01 (sample SAMN13153367, study PRJNA577476) | soil metagenome | isolation source: 115 cm soil or saprolite under grassland replicate 2 | place: USA:California | collected 2016-06-15 | reverse complement strand
CGCCGGCATGGACGGCGGCGGCGTCGCCCTGGCCATCCGCGCCACCGCCCGGCTGCGGCTCGGCGACCTCGCCGGCGTCCGCGCCCTGCTCACCGGCCTGGAGCGGGCCTCCGGGCCGGCAGTGTTCTGGCGGCGGCTGGTGGTCGAGGCGTCCAAGGCCGGCAGGCTCCGCCTGGCGCTGACCGTCCGCCGGGCGATGCGCCGCGGCGACCTCCCCGCCCCCGGCGTGCCCGCCGTGCTCCTGCGCGCCACCGCCGCACCGCTGTTCCTCGGCCTGCTGCTGGCCGCGACCGCGTTCGCGCTGGCCGTGCCCGGGCGGCTGGCCGCCGGCGCCGGCCTCGGCTGCGTCCTCGCCGGCCTGGGCGTCGCCCTGCTGGCCCGCCGGGCCTGACCCGGCGCGCTTGACCCCGAACAGGTGTTCGTCTAGCGTCTGCTGCAGCCACCGCCGCCGACGAGAGGAACCGGCCCGGGATGCCCGCCGCGCCCGCCGCCGTCCAGGGACGCCTGGACGACCTCGGCACCCCCCTGGTCGACGTCGAGTTCGTCGTCCTGGACCTGGAGACCACCGGCGGCTCCCCCACCAGCGACCGCGTCACCGAGGTCGGCGCCGTCAAGGTCCGCGGCGGCGAGGTCCTCGGCAGCTTCCACACCCTGGTCGACCCCGAGATCCCCATCCCACCGATCATCACCGCCCTGACCGGCATCAGCGACCGGATGGTCGCGGACGCCGAGCCGATCCAGGTGGTGCTCCCCTGCCTGCTCGAGTTCCTCGGCGGCGCCGTGCTGGTCGCCCACAACGCCCCCTTCGACCGGCGCTTCCTCCAGGCCAACCTCGAACGGCACGGCTACCGGCGGCTGGCCAACCGGGTCGTCTGCACCGCCCGCCTGGCCCGCAAGCTGCTCCCCCGCGACGAGGTTCCCAACGTCCGCCTCGCCACCCTCGCCGCCCACCTCGGCGCCTCGGTCGCCCCCTGCCACCGTGCGCTGACCGACGCCCGCGCCACCGTCGACGTCCTCCACGCCCTGCTGGAGCGGGCCGGCTCCTACGGCGTGCTCGCCCTGGAGGACCTGCTCGAGTTCCCCACCGCCCGCGCCGGCGCCAGCTTCAAAAAGGTCCACCTCGCCGACCGGCTCCCCCGCTGCCCCGGCGTATACCTGTTCCGCGACGCCGCCGGCCGCGTGCTGTACGTCGGCAAGGCCAAGGACCTCCGCACCCGCGTGCGCAGCTACTTCTCCGGAGACGGACGGGCCAAGGTCGCCGACCTGCTGCGCGAGCTGGCCGCCGTCGACCACCTGCCGTGCGCCAACGAGCTGGAGGCCGGCGTCCGCGAGGTGCGCCTGATCCAGCACCACCGGCCACGCTACAACCGGCGCGGCCGCAACCCCGAGCGCTACGCCTACTTCAAGACGACGTTTTCCCTATCTGAAGCCTAGCCAGGGGACCCTCGTGGCTCCGCCTGGCGTCGTGAGCTTCGAGGCACGATTGGGACGCTCGCATGCCGTTCGACGGGGGACCGCTACGCCAGCTCCCGCAGGACGGTCCACCCGGAACCCCGAGCGCGGCGCCAGACTGCGGCGAGCTAACTTGCTTCCGTATCATCAGGGCTCGCCAGTCAGAATGGGTTGTAGAGAACATGCCGGAGCTTGCCTTCTCGCCGCTTGAGAACGGCCTCGACTACCTGCAAAGCGTGGTCGACGGTCTCGCAGGCGACCCGACCAAGCGAGACCTCAAGTACGCGGTGCTGCACCTGTCCGCCGGCATCGAGGTGCTCGCCAAGTATCGACTGCACCGCGAACACTGGACGCTCGTCCTCAGCAAGCCCGACGATCCCAAGACCAACCTCGCCGCGTTCGAACGCGGAGACTTCCAGAGCATCAGCGGCGAGACCGCCCTGACCAGGCTTCGCAACCTGGTCGGCCTTCCACTGACCGACGATGATCTGGCGTCGGTGCGAGCCGCTCAACGGCAGCGGAACAAGCTGCAGCACTTTGGACTAGAGGAATCCGCCGAAGCGATCGAATCCGTCGCCGTCAAGGCCCTCGACTTCATCCTAGGCTTCCTGGACGATCATGTCGCTCCCGATGCTGATCCAGCCGACGCCCTCCTGCTCGAGGAAACGATGCCGAAGGTCCGGGAGCAGCTGGGACAGATCCGTACGCTGGTGCAGCACCGCATGGACAGGCTGACGCCGCAGCTCGCCCACTTACTCGTCGTGCAGTGTCCACGTTGCGCGCAGACCGCGTTCGTTCCGGATCACCTGCCACGGTGCGCCTACTGCGGCGAGACGTGGGAGGACGCTCGAACTGCAGCCGAGGAGTACGCCTCGATCGTTCTTGGCTTGAACTGGTATGACGTGAAGGACGGCGGAGAACGTCCTGTTGAGGACTGCCCTGAATGCGGTGGGACCACCATCGTCTGGGACTTCTTCCTTGGCCAGGACCGACAGCGAATTGCGCTGTGCTTCGAGTGCAGCGGATCCTTCGACGACCAGTGCAGCCGATGCAGTAACCCCATGCTCTCCCCGTCGGATGGCTCGGTGCCGATCTGCCCAGACTGCTGGGCCGACATCCTTAGCCGCGACTGACGTTCCACACCACCACGACCGAAACAAGAGCGGTCGCGCGTGCGTCCAGTACAAGTCGTCGGCGCCGAAGCTCTGGGCGCGCCAGCCTAATTATCGCAAAGCCAAGCCACTAGACGGCGATCCTGAACACAGGCTGCTTGACTCGAACGCGTGTTCGCCCTATCGTCACCGCCCAAAGGGCAGGAATGGGCCGGTAGGGGCAAGCTTCCGGAGACGGGGGTCCGCGAGCGTGCGAGCAGTCCAGCAATCCCTGGAGGATCTCGGCACGCCCCTCGTCAACGTCGAGTTCGCCGTCCTCGACCTGGAGACCACCGGAGGCTCTCCAGCCACGGACCAGATCACCGAGGTCGGCGTCGTCAAGGTGTGTGGTGGCGAGGTAACGGGCACCTTCCACGCACTGGTCAACCCTCGCATGACGATCCCGCCGATGATCACCGCGCTGACCGGCATCACCAACGCCATGGTCGCCAATCAGGAGCCGATCGAGGTCGTGCTGCCGTGCCTGCTGGAGTTCCTCGGCGACGCGGTGCTGGTCGCCCACAACGCCTCATTCGACACGCGGTTCCTCCGGGCCGCCCTTCAGGCGCATGCCTATCCACCGCTGGAATCGAAGGTCGTTTGTACTGCGCGGCTGGCTCGGATCCTCCTCCCTCGTGACGAGATACCGAACGTCAAGCTGGCCTCCCTGGCTCACTATCTGCGCGCCGGCACCCAGCCCTGCCACCGCGCCTTCACGGATGCCAAGGCCACCGTGGACGTCCTGCACGCGCTCCTCGAGCGCGCCGCCGGGTTCGGTGTGCTTGCCCTGAATGACCTCCTGACCTTCCCGAAGATCCGCACCCAGCAGCGGCACAGCTACCGGAAGATCCATCTCGCCGACGTACTACCTCGCTCGCCGGGCGTCTACCTCTTCCGCGGCAGGAACAACGAGGTGCTCTATGTCGGCAAGGCAGGCAAGGACCTGCGCGGACGTGTGCGCTCGTACTTCTCTGGCGACGGACGCGCCAGGGTTGAGGAACTGCTCGACGCGCTGGTTTCCATCGATCACATCGTGTGCGCCAATGATCTGGAAGCAAGTGTCCGCGAAGTGAACCTGATCCAGCGGTACCGGCCCCACTACAACCGGCGCAGCCGCGATCCAGAGCGCCACTACTGTTACCTCAAGCTCACGCGCGATCGCTGGCCGCGGCTCTCGATCGTCCGCAAGCTGCTCGACGACGGCGCTCACTACCTGGGCCCCTTCACGAGCACCGCCCAGGCGGAGCTGGTGAAGGACGCGATCGAAGACGCCCTTCCACTGCGGCGCTGCACGCAGGCTATCGGTGTTCGAAGGCGAGTCTCTCCCTGCGTACTGTTGGAGCTGGGCCGCTGTCTAGGCCCATGCACGGGCGAGGCCGATGCCGACCAGTACACGGGCCACATAGCGACGCTCACGCGTTGCCTCGACGGCGGCGACCCCGAACTCCTGCTAGCCCCGCTCCGACAGAAGATGCAAAGCTACGCCGCCGATCAGCGCTACGAGCAGGCGGCCCTGATGCGTGATCGGTTGGAGGCGTTGAGTCGCGCTCTCGATGACAGGCGACGCATTGCCACCATCTGTGCTGCCGGCGAACTGGTCTTGGCCAAGCCACACCCCCGCGGGCGCGAGATCACTGTGCTGCGCCATGGCCAGCTTGTCTCGGTCGCAGTCGTGCCGACAGGCGATACGATCCAGCTCACGACGAATGTCCCGGAGCAGGATCCTGAACCGATCACCGGCCCCCCGCCTCGGCACCGAGTCGACGAGATCCGGCTGGTGGCGCGATGGCTCGATCAGGTCGCGGCCGAGACGGAACTGGTCGCTGTCAGCGGCACGTTCGCCAGCCCGGCAATCGGTGGCGCTGCGCTCCAGGTACGCTACGACCCTGGAAGGCAACGCCACCTCGTTCCAGGCGAAGCCCGAGGTCGACCAATGCTTCGACCTCGGGCGCTTCCTGGGCACCAGTCCCGGCGCCCATCCACTGTGGCCCATGCCCAGGGTCCCGCCGAAGTGTCGTGATGTCCGGTTCATGAGCATTGGATGCCGAGCAGGGTGAGGGGCCGGGCGGGGTCACGGCCGGTATGTCGGAGCCCGGCGGCGATGTTGGTGATCCCGGCCAGGCGTAGCGCGCCGATTGCGAGGTTGCGCAGGGTGGCCATGGCGCGGGGTGCGGTCCCGGTCCGCACCCGGGAGGCGTCCTCGGTGAAGGTCACGTCGCGAACCCAGTGCAGGGTGTTCTCGATCGTCCAGTGCCCACGGAGCAGGTCGGCCAGCTGCGCGGGGCTGGCCTGGGTGAAGGTCAGGTCGGTGACCGCATAGACGACCACGGTGCGCCAGCGGCGGCTGTGAAGGTCGCGGACGCGGCGAGTGATCTGCAATGCCTGGCGTGCGTGCGGGAAGCCAAGGCCAGCCACGGTGACGACCTTGAGGCTGCGGGTCTCGACCCGGCCATGGCCGCGGTCGCGACTGCGGTCCAGCACCGGCACGTCATGCCAGGGCAGCTGGCGAAGCTGGGCATGCAGGGTGGGCTGGTTGGCCTTGACCGTAAGCAGGTAGTGGGCGCGCTTGTCGGTCACCAGGAACTTGGCGGCGTCGCGTTTGGTGTGCAGCGCGTCGGCGGTGACGATCACGCCGGTCAGCTCCAGGCCGGCCAGCAGTGGTTGGAAGCCGGTGACCTCCTCGGGGGCGCCGTCCACCTGGTGTTGGGCGAGCACCGCGCCGGTGGCGTGGTCGAGCGCGGCGAGGAGGTGGACTGGTCGGCCGCCGGGCTGGGTGGCGCCACGCAGGGTCTTGCCGTCCACGGCGATCGCGCGTGGCTGCCGTGGGCCGGGCGCCGGCAGCCGGTCGGCCAGCCAGGCGGTGACCGCGGCGTCCAGCGCGTCCCCATCGATCGTGGTCAGCACGCGCCGCAGGGTGGTCTCGCCGGGGACGCGATGCTCGCCGGTAAGGGGATCATGTCGCACGCCGAGCGCGGCCAGCACCAGCGGCGGAGCGTCAGCCGCCCACTCGGTGATCGCGGCCAGCGACCGGGCACCGGTCAAGACCGCCGCGGTCGCCAGCGCGAGCACGCCGGCCAACGGGTGGCGCAGGCCTCGACGGTCGCGAGGGTCGGGTACCTGGGCCAGGCGTTGCAGCAGGTCAGGACACTCGACCGGGTGCAGCGACGCGACCGCGGATGGTTGTGCCAGGACGGGTCGGATCAACGATGATGCGGCGGCAGGCACGGGCTTCCACCAGGGTCATGGGTTGTGGGAACCGCATGATCCCGGAAACCGTGCCTGCTTCTTCACTCACCCACATCAACCGGATTAACCGGACATCACGACACTTCGGCGGAGCCCTGGGCCCATGCCTGAGAGCGTGTGCCTCGCATACGCTGGCCATCGTTCTCTTCTTGATCATTCGACATAGGTGACCAGCGAAGTCCGACGGTAAGTCAACTCAAGAGCTTGATTACGGGGCGGGTATAGGGCAGAAGCACGCCGCTGTGCAGTGTGTGCAGGCTCCGCCGCAATTCAAGCAATGCTCTGACCGGGCGCCCGGCCTTCCGGCTGCTCAGTGTCGCCTGTGCCGTGGCGATCAGTTCGACAAAGGACCAATCATCGCTCACAAAGCCGAATTCTCCGGCCATCTCATCATCCCGGAACCGAAACCCGACCGCTGCGCGAGGCCGACAGCCATAGCCTAGTTTGGACGCCGCCCGCCGCTGCTCGAGGGCGACTGGACAGATGCAGGGTTGACGGTTGACGTCGGCTACGCCGTCGCAGGTCCTCCCGTCATCCCGCTGCCAATCGATGTAGAGCGCATTCGCGCCACTGAGCAGGATGCCGACCGCCGATGAGGTGGTCAGGATCTCAATTCCGTCCCTTCTAGGGCCCTGTTCGATGTGGCCACCAAGGAGTTGCGCGACGCGATCGGCAGTGAGTTGGCTTCTCGTGACGACCCGCCATGTGTGGAGGGTGCGTGGACGGTTGCGGACCACCTTGGTGTAGTGAAAGCGGCCCACGGTGCCGACTTCGGTGCCCTTGCAACTAGCGGTGAAGACCGGCGACTCGAACTTCGACAGCTGTAGCATCCCGGTCCTTCGGCTGGGCAACAAGGACCGGTCCAGCAATGCATCCCGGACTCACCTCGAACCTCACAGCATCTGGGACATGACCTAGAGGCCGCCTGACGGCGAATCGTGGCCGCCCTGGAAGGTTGGCTGTCAGGCGCGGTGACAGAGGGTGTCAGTGAGGCCGTTGTTCATAGGTGCAGCACTTACCTCGCTGTACCGATGACCAGTACATGCGTGAGCCATCTATCGAGTTGCGTGTCAGCTCTCTACGGTTCGGAGCCGAGCGGTGAGTGGTAGACTATCGAACGCTTGTTCGACTAGAGCTCCTCTAGGTTCAGCTGGCGATCCGCAGCCGAGGAGTACATGAGACCGATAGACGTCACCGCGCCGGCGCGGCTTGCTCACCTGACAAAGGAAGGTCGGGGCTACCCCATCCTGGCTACCGTGTCGCGCTCGCGGAGCGGAGTGGACTTCGGCGTCCATCGCTCCCGGTTGGGTTGGACACCGGATAGACAGGGTGGAACATGACCCTCATGTCGGTGAACAACCATGACGAGCAGGGCAAGGACTATCGGTCGCAGCCGCGCTGGTCGGCGGGCAAGAAGACTGAGGTGGTGCTGCGGCTGCTGCGCGGGGAGTCGCTGGAGGAGCTGTCTCGGGAGCTCAGGGTCGAGGCGCATCGGCTGGCCGCCTGGCGGGATGATTTCCTCCAGGCCGGCAAGCAGGGCTTGAAGGGCCAGCGATCCGACCAGACGCCGGATGATCGGGCGCTCAAGCAGGCCGAACGCAAGATCGGCCAACTCACGTTGGAGAATGAGGTGCTGCGGGCGGCCGCCGAAAAAAGGGGGCTCCAGATCCCGCCGGCGAAGCGGCCGAGATAGCCGTGGAGCACGAGCTGCCCGTGAGCTTGGTGTGCCGCGTGCTCGGTGCATCCCGCTCGACGATCTACGCTCGCCGCCGTGTCGGTGGCCAGCCAGGCCGACCCGGGCCGGTGCCGTCGATCGGCGACCAGGAACTGGTGCGGCTGATCCGGCGGGTGTTGGCTGACTCGCCGTTCGCCGGGGAGGGTTACCGCAAGCTCCGCGCCCGCCTGCGTCGCGAGCACGGCGTGCAGGTCAGCGGCAAGCGGGTGCTGCGGCTGCTACGTCGCGAGGGGCTGCTGGCCCCACAGCGAGCACGAGGGCGGCGCAGGCCGCGGCCCCATGACGGCACGATCATCCCGGAGGCGCCCAACCGGCGCTGGGGCACCGATGCGACCATGACCTGGACCCGGACCGACGGGTGGGTGTGGGTGTTCGCCTGCGTGGACCACTACACCGCCGAGGCGTGGGCGCACGTGGCCAAGATCGGCGACCGGTTCGCCGCCCTGCAGCCGGTCTACGACGCGGTCATCGACCGCTGGGGCCGGCTGGACGCCGACATCGCCCGCGGCCTCCAGCTGCGCCACGACTGGGGACCGCAATACCGCTCAGGCCACTTCCTGGGCTCGATCGCCTGGCTGGGCATTGCCGACGACGCCGCGTTCCTGGGCGAGCCGGAGACCAACGGCTGCGCCGAACGCTGGATCCGCACCCTCAAGGAGCAGTGCCTGTGGGTCCAGCTGCACGATGGCATCGACGAACTCCGCCAGGCCGTCGCCGGCTTTGTCCACACCTACAACACCCAATGGCTGATCGGTCGACACGGCTACCGAACCCCCAAGGAGGCCTACCAGGACGCCACCACGACCGCGGCAGCGTGATCAGATAGACGTCGAAGCTGTCCAACCATCCGGGCGCTGTTCAGGCGCAATCAGCGAACGCCGTAAGCTGGCTCTGGCGGCCTTCGACTGGTGCGGCGTGTGCGGGCTGTCGTTCGGCGCCGAGTCACGATGGCAGGTCGTGGTGACACCTGCTGACGACGACCGGCCGCTGGACCAGCTGGAGTTTGGTGAAGCTCCAGTGCACGAGATCTGCGCCGCCTACGCAGCTCAAGTCTGCCCGTACCTCTCCTCACCGGTTGCACGCATGGGTGACGAGTTGCGTAAGGGCCAGGTCCGCGAGCCCACCGTTCAAGTCGTGGGGTTCGCTCGCACCGTCGAGGTTCGGGCGCGGGAGTCTGGGCTGCAGCAAGGAACCCTTGTGCTGCATTTCAGCCATGCCGGCCGCATCGATAGCCTCACCTACGCCCGACCGGCCGAGCTGGGCGAACGCTACCGGGCTCTGCTCGCCAAGGAGACAACACCCTTGACCACGCCGGCCGAGCGGGCGCTGATTGGTTTGTTCAATCGCGTCGATGACGATGATGGCGGCCCGGTGACCGGTGCCGCGGTCATGGCTGGGGCCGCGTTCGCCCGCGATGTCTTTCGGGTCCAGGGCATGCACAGCCTCAACCGCGAGGCCTACCAAGGGTTTGCGATGCTGCTCCTACATGAGGAGGCGTGCCGGGACTTCGCCGTCGACTGCCAGGACGAGGCGGCCCGGGCAGTTGCTGGTTGGCTGCTCGAGCGAGGCGAGGACCTGCCATGGGTTCTGGGCCAATGGCGTCGCATCGGTCGCCGCCAGGTCCGGCTCTCCACCAACCGGCAGCGTCCCGCGGTCTCGGATCGGCGTCGGCAAGGACGACCTTCCCGCCGCCGCTGAGCTGTGCGGCAAGCGACGCAAGCTGCAGCCAGTCGAGGCTGCAGTCGTGGATGATTCCGCCGGAATCGCTTTGGGTAGCGGGACGTCGGCCTGCTCTACCGTAGATGTTGGGAATGACGGCTTCATCTGGCCCCGGGTGACGGCTCGAACTGGCCCCACCTCCGCCACGGTGAGTGAGACACGTGTGTGCCGTCGCGGCATCCGGAAGGGTGACCCAGATTCGTCGATCTGTCGCGTCACCGGCCGCTTCACCGCTTCGCAGGCGAGTGGCAACGACCTACGCCGTGCTGCCCGGCGTCCTGAGGGAACGCGTGTTCGACGTCGGTAGACTTGGGCGGGCAGGAGGTTGATGGATGCCAGACGCGACTGACGAGACACGCACCACCGCAAGTCCGTACTCCACGGGCGGAGGCGGCACGCGCCTTGAGCACCGCCTCGGGACGGTGTTCCTGGTTCGTCTGCTCACCGCCGGGCCTGTCCTCGAGCTGGGCGAGCGAGCGCCGGACCGCGTCGCGTTCCAACAGTCTCCGGCGACGAGCGTGGATGACCTAGTCGCCACGGCATCCGCCGCAGGTGGGACGTCCATTCACCTTGAGATCGCCGCTCGCCGCACTCCGAAGTTCATCAGGAGCGACAAGAAGACCAAGGAGCTAGTTGCGGCGCTCGTTCGAGCGGATCTCGACGCTGAGCGTGATTCCGAGCCCCTCGTAGAACGCCGCCTCGCGGTCGCCGTCTCGGGCCAGCATACTCACACACAGGAGATCGCCGAGCTGGCGGTTGCCGCCCGGGGTCAGTCGACGGCCGAAGAGTTCGTCGGGCTAATTCGCACGCCGGGGAAGTTCGCGACCCGACGTCGGCTCGATCATCTCATGGACATGGTCGCCGCTGCACTCGTCGAGATCGCCGACGAGGACGCGGGAACGCCCGAGCACCGTTGCTGGAGTCTGCTCCGCAGGCTCTGGATCATGCAGGTCGACCTGGAGGCCGGTCACGAGGACGACTGGGCTCGCCTCGTCGGCGACCTGAAGCCCATAGCTCTCGACCCATCGGACGACGCAGCGGTCGCTCTTCGAGATCGGCTCGAACAGCTGTCAGCCGAACTCGCGCGAAACGCCGGCGTGGTCGACTCCGCAGCGCTGCGTCGGCATCTCCACGGTCACATCCGTCCGGACGCACACGTACCGCCGGCGGGCTGGACGCGGCTTCTCGCACTCGACGAGCAGGCCCGCTCCGCAGTGGCGCGCTCGCTCATCGGGGACGGATCGACGACGCTGACATTGCCGCGTCGTGCGATCCGCGAAGACCTCGAAAACGCGATCACCGCCAACGGCGACCTCATGGTCAAGGGCGACTCCGGCGTCGGCAAGAGCGCGTTGGTGCTGGATGCAACCGAACCGGGCGAGTTGGGCGAGAACCGTCAAGCACTTGCCATCAACTTGCGGCACCTGCCAACCAACCAGCTTGAGCTGCTCGCACTGCTATCCACTCCCATCGGCGAGCTCTTCTCGCAGTTGACTGCACCCGACCGCCTCCTCGTGATCGACTCCGCAGAGGGTGCCGCCGAAGACCATGGGGAGGTCTTCTCCTATCTCCTTCGCAGCGCGAGGGACGCGGGCCTCAAGGTCATCGCTGTCGCCACGACCGAGGGTGCCGGCGCCGCCACCCAGTTGATGACTTCCGGGCCACGCGAATACGTGGTTCCAGGGCTCGACGACGAAGAGCTAGAGACCGCGGCCGCACACATTCCCGTTCTTCAGCGACTCGTCGACAACCCGCGCGCTCGCGAGCTGCTGCGCCGACCAATCGTCATCGACCTGCTCGCGCGAGCGGACGACCCTGGCTTGCCCCTCAGCGAGGCACAGGCGCTCGATCACATCTGGCATCACCTCGTACGCAATAGCGACCGGCACGGCGCGGGAGCGCCCGACGCTCGCGAGCAGGTCATGCTGCGACTGGCGGCTCACGCTGTGCGCAAGGGCGATGTCGACGACCTTCTGGCACGGCTCGACCACACCGCTGTCGATGGACTCCGACGGAGCGGCCTGCTCCTCCCAGCCAGCCGCCTGCCATGGGAGCGCGTTCCTGCTTTCAAGCATGATCTCCTGCGCGCCTACTCGGTCGCGCGATTGCTCCTCGCAGAGCGCGATCCGGCCGCTGCCCTCACAGCGATCGGCGCGCCTCGGTGGACTCTGGCGTCGGCCCGCCTCGCGTGTGGGATCGTGCTCTCCGCGCCCGACGAGCCGGCGCATCCCCGAGCCGGTCGATTCGCCTGGCTCCAGGCCGGCTTCGATGTGATCGCCTCTGCTGGAGGCGGCGAACGATGGTCCGACGTCCCAACCGAAGCGCTCTTGGAGGTGCCGGACTCGGCGGACCTGCTCAAGGACGCGTGGCCAACTCTCCTCGACAACAAGGCTCACGGGCTCGCGCGCTTGATTCGCGTCCTGCACGGGCGGCACCAGCGCACGGGGATACTCGACTCCATCATCGCCGAGCCGGTGATCTCCGAACTGCTCGAGGTCGGGACACCACGGAACCTCGCCGATGAAGTCGCTGAGTTGATCCGCGACTGGCTGCGAGCGCACGGGCTGCAAGGCACGCCCGCCGGACAAGCGACACGAGTCGCGCTGCGCGACACCATCCTCAACCAGTGCGCCGAGAACGAGCGCGTGCTCGACGAACAAGAGGCTGCCCGACAAGCGGAACTCGCTGCACGGACCCCTGAGGAGATCGCAGCCGACGAAGAACGACGCAAGAAGTTCGCTGCTATCAGCAGCGTCTCAATGTCACGGCGGCGGCGTCGACGACCCGAACCGACGCGACACCGTCCGTACCAGTGGATCCATGACGCTCAAGTGGAACATCTCGCTCTGCTCGGGTCCGACCTCGGGCCGGGAGGAGAGGCCATCTTGCGACGTATCGCCGAGGACGAACCGCACTCGCTTGATCATGCGGTTGAGCCGCTCTTCGCCGGCCACAGCCTGGCGACGTACAACCCGAAGCTCCTGATCGACCTCGCAGCCGCCTACTACATCGAAGACGAGGACGCCGACGATGACGATGACGGATTCGGGTGGTCCGGCGGGTTCCACGATGAGGGCATCCGCCACCACCGGTTCGGTGGATTGGGTTCACCCCTCGCGTCCTTCACGCACGGGCCCTTCCTCTCGTTGTTCCGAGCCGACTACCGCGGAGGTGTCGCGCTCCTCAATCGCATGCTCGCCCACGCCGCTCGGTGTCGGGTCCGGATCCTCTCGAACCTCCGCTATGGCGAACCGCCCAACGAAGATCGCTCCGGGATGAAGCGCGTCCTCACCGTTACCGGGGAGCCACGCGAGTACGTCGGCGATGGCCACGTCTGGCTCTGGTACCGCGGGACGGGTGTGGGGCCCTATCCTTGTATGAGCGCGTTGCAGGCGCTGGAGTTTGTGACGGAGGAGTACATCCGCGCCGGCGTTCCACCCCACGTCCTGACGGCAATCATGCTCGAAGGCGCGCACAGCCTGGCGATGCCGGCGCTGGCGCTCGGCGTGTTGGTTCGGCACCTGGAGGTCGCTGGCGAAGCGATCGACCCGTACCTCGTGGAGCCGACGGTCTGGCAGTTGGAGTTCTCGCGCGCGATCAACGACCAGACGAGCGGCCTCGCGGCACGCTTCCCAGATCTCCGTAATCCCGAGCGCCGCGGATGGAGCCTCCGCGAAGTGAGCATGATGCTGACACTTCGCGCGGAGGGCGATCGCATCGCGCATCTGAAGGCGCTTGGCGAACAGTTGCTGGCCAACGCCCGCGCCGAGGTCGGTGACGACTCGTCAGCCGGTGCGCGTGAGCATCTCGCCGCTGTTCGAACCTGGGCCGCGTCGCTCGACCGCGCCGCGTACGAAGTGAGACAAGAGGACGACCACGTTCTGATCCAGCAGGCGGTTGATCCCGAAGTAGAGCAAGTACTCGGAGAGACCAACGCCGATCTCCGCCGCACCAACGACGCCGTCGGACTGACGGTTCGACACGCGCATGTGCGAGACAACGGTGGTCGCGCACCCGACATCGAGACCGAAGCGCTCGCCGCCGACGTTGCCCTCGCGAGAGAGCTGTTGGCCGACCCTCCTCAGTCCGTGGGGTTCTCGGCGGACGGACCAGTCGCAGCCGCGGCGTCCGCAGTCGAACTGCACCTCACCGGCCGGGCCATCGTGGCGGACGACGATCTCGCTTGGAGCGCGACGGTCCTCCTGCAAGTGGCGGCGGGCATCGCTGAGCACTCGAGCGATCTCTTCGATGATGACTCCTTCTTCAGCCAAGGAGCCGATCGATCCGCGGCGCGAGCACTGCCCTTCCTTCTGCTGCCTGCTGCGCGCGACCTGCGAGCAGCCCTCGGCGTGCACGGATCCAATGACGTCGTCGAACTCACCGAGCTCACCCGAGCTGTCTCCGTGAGGGGAGCGAGCGAGACGCGGCTTGCTTACGCCCGAGCGCTCGACGCCGTATGGGCCGCGGCCTGTGAGACAGCGCACCTACACGGCCGGTGCCACCATGGCATCGCCCTCGACCTCGTCACGGAGTCCTTCTTGGACTCAGTCGTGGGACCCTGGGACTCCGAAGCCCAGCGACGGTCGATCGTCAGGCTCGACCCGCCCGAGGCGAGCTCGCTCGACGCCATGAACGGAGACGACATCTACGGTCGGAGGCTTACGCCCGCCCTGCGAGCGATGGGGGCCGCGGCCATCAGCTCTGCGTGCTGCCGTGACGACGCACGAGCGGCACTGCGCTCCCTTCTTGCTGCGCATCAGCGGGCGATGCTGGCGTACGAGCACGGGTATCAGCACAGCCAGAGCGACTCGCTCGTGGCGGCACGAGCAGCGTTGTGGCAGGCGGTCGACGACCGCGATGACGTCGTGCTTGAGTACGTCCGGAACTACATCGAGAACGCGCGCGTGCTGGCCGAAGGACTACAAGCCATCGCCGCGGCGGCGGAGGAGCGGGCGGAGGCCGGCCAGCACGCCCACCGGCTCTGGCCGAGGATCATGGATCTGGTACTCGACGCGGCGAAGGTGAACTCGGAGGTCTTCACGGAGCGCACGTGGGGGGACTACGCCGAGGCAGCTCTGATCCCAAACCCTGCCGCCGAGTGGGGATACCTCACGATAGAACTGGCCGGACAGCCGTACCGCTGGCGAAACCCGCTCTCCTGGGCGCCCCAGGTAGACCGCTGGCTGGGAGCGATCACGCGTACTCGCATGAGCATCGATCATCTCGTGATCGCGGTGCGGGAACTCGATGTTGGCGATCAGATCGAACAAGGCCTCAGGTGGATCGAGCGAATCGTTGCCGAGAGCGGCAGCAACTGCGCTTCGACCTTCACGCTGCCCGAGTGGCTCCACGAACGCCGAGCGGATCTCGTCACCGACGACCAGATCGCTCGCTGGCAACGAGTCGTCGACCTACTCGTCGTCGCCGGTGATAGCCGAGTCGCTGACCTCGCCGACTAAGAGTTCGACGATCGTCGAAGAAGCACCCATAGCCGTACACGTTGGTGTAGCGCGCCCGGACATTCACCGGCCTCGCGTGGCCGCTCCGATTCGGCGTTCGGGTCGTCAGCGGTGCCGCGACCGCGCTCACCCAACGTGGCCGCGTGGGCCAGCTGAAGTCAGCACCGTGGGGGCCAATCTGCGCGTCATTCCCCAGAGGTGGCCGGGACTCGCGACTCTTGCGATATGGGCTCCGGTCAAGAGCGCTACACCGCCCAGCGGCAGGTCGTCAGCGACTAAGCCGCCTCTGGGCGGTGAACAGATAGGAGTAGGCGCTGCCGGTATCAGGCATGCCCTGCAGGCTGAGCAATCCCGCGCCCAACTGGATCAGGCTGGCCGGGTAATCCCGCTGATGGGCTGACCAAGCAGCACCGGCAAGGCCGAGGCCGAAGCCGGCCAACGGTTTGCGCCAGTAGCTCCGGGCACGCCGCCGCAGATCATCGGCGGCATCAGCGAGTTCCTCGCGGCGGTCGACGAACGCCCGCGCTCGATCCAGCTCGTCCAGGCCGGCCAGCTCGACCAGGAACCTTCGGAGATGGCGTATGTAGGCGCGATGCTGCGGCCCCATGGGTGGCGCGGAACTCAAGAACCTCGTCCAGGGGCACCGACGCCAGATTCAGGCTCACCTGCTCACGGTCCAGGGCGATCACCCGACCAGCGGAGGGCAGCTGGGGCAGGCGCAAGGTCGACAGAAGGCCGTCGAGGACATCCTGGCGGTCGGTCACCGGCTGCAGCGCCAGCCCCCGCTGGCGACCCGGTTCGCGAAGGATCTGGGCCAGCAGCACCAATACCGTCGCCCGAACCAGCGGATGCATCGGGATTGAGACCCCGTCCTCGCTGGCTCGGGCCAGCCCGCGCTCCTGCAGGGCTTCCAGGACCAGATCGGCCAAGCTCGAATCGACTGCGCCGCCGAGCCGAGAGTAGGACAACTCGTGGAACCGCGGACGCCGGTCCAGCCGGTCGAACGCGCCGGAGGTGATCAGGTCGACCATGACCTGGGTGAGGCGCTCGGTGGAGGGTTGGTCGATGAAGCTCTCGGGCTCAAGGATGTGCAGCAATCCCTGGTCCTGGAGCGGCTCGGCCATCACCGGGTCGTTGCGGAAGGGCTTGTCGCGCAGGTACTCGGGGACCAATAGGGCGACGCCGTCGAAGAACAGCAGCAGCGTCTTCACCCAGTCGCCAGAGCGCCACAGCGGTCCGGGATAGTAGGCAATCTCGGGCTGAGCACCCATGTCCGAGTGCGTCGGAGCGCTGGGCTGGCTTCCTGCTCGCTCGGGCGTTTCTTCAACGGCGTCACGGTGAGTGGCCATCCGTTGTCTCCAGGCGATCGGTGAGATTCGAGTTGATGGTTCAGTTCCAGTCGATCAAGTCAGGCGAGCAGGAGCTTACCGTCGCAAGCAGCGGTCGGCGGACCATGTCGATGATTCCCGCGGAATCATGGTGGTCGCGGCCGGGCGGCCTGACTCGGCCCGCCGGAGGCGGCCGGTGGCTGCCGGCCCACGGTGTCGCGGGCGGGTCAAGGGCGGCCGCAGGCCGGTCCGAAGGACCGCGAAGCGCCCTTGACGCGGCCGGCGGTCGCCGTAGGAGCTGCCGGGCGGCCGTGACAACGGCCGGTCCGCGGCCGGGTGCAGGGGCCCGGCCGCAGCGCCGCAGGCGAGGCCGTTCCCAGCCCTGTTAGCTGTCCCGGTGGAGCCGGTGACGCGTCTGCCATCAACGGGTTGGCGAGGCAACTGGTGGATGACCGCTCGAGTAGGGTGCTTGTGCCTGTGGATGTTGAGGTGCTGAGTCGGCGGACACGGGTTAGGCTTCGCCGCGTGCCCTGATCGAACCTGTCGCACAGGTAGGTCGGGCTGTCACAGATGGCGGCTATGGTTCATTGGACCGGTTCGCTGGTGCGCTGGTGGGGGGCGCGCTGTGACGACACGGCACGTGAGCGATCACTGCGTGGAGGCGTCATGGGTGACCACAGCGCAATCGAGTGGACCGAGGCAACCTGGAACCCGGTTACCGGATGCGACCGTGTGTCGGCCGGCTGTGACAACTGTTACGCCCTTGCCCTGGCAGCTCGCCTCAAAGGGATGGGCCAGGCCAAGTACCAGCACGATGGCGACCCTAGGACGAGTGGGCCGGGCTTCGGCGTGACCGTCCACCCCGACGACCTTGCCACGCCAAAGCGGTGGCGACGCCCTCGACGCATCTTTGTCAATTCGATGAGCGACCTCTTCCATCCCAAGGTTCCGGCCGACTTCGTCGCCCAGGTATTCGAGGTCATGGAGTCCACACCCCAGCACACCTACCAGGTGCTCACCAAGCGCCCGAAGCGGGCTCGGCAGCTCCTCCGTGGCTGGACACCAGCGTCGAATGTCTGGTTGGGCGTGTCGGTGGAGAATGACAGCGTGGTCGACCGGGCCGACGTTCTTCGTGAGGTACCGGCTGCGGTCCGGTTCCTGTCCTGTGAGCCGCTACTTGGTCCGCTGCCCTCCCTCGACCTGACGGGGATTCACTGGGTGATCGTCGGTGGGGAGAGCGGCCCTAACTTCCGCCCGATGCGCGCCGAGTGGGCGACCGACCTGCGCGATCGCTGCGCCGAAGACGGCATACCGTTCTTCTTCAAGCAGTGGGGTGGCCGAACCCCCAAATCCGGGGGTCGCTCGCTTGAGGATCGCACGTGGGACGAGATGCCACCGCTGGCCTCAGTCCACACGGGACCGTAGTACCACCAGCTTGTGAAGGTCCTTGCTCTTGCCGCGTGGATCGGTCGCGGTCCTGCCGTCCTTCCAAAGACGTTTGATGGCCGCATGAACGTGAGTCTGGCGAGCGAGACCAAGGGTCTCGCCATAGACGGCCTGGATCTCATCCTCCAACTTGAACCCGTCTCTACTGGCTAACAGTGCCTTGACATTCTGCTCGATCTGTCCTTGCCAGTTCTGCTCCAGATCGGGCGGTATGAGCACCGGCTGCTGCTGAAATGTGAGATCGTGCAGCCTCTCCGCCCCAAGGGACACTGCGTTGTTATCACCTCGGTAAGCAAATAGGGTGAGATGGTCGTATGCTTGCCGCATGTTCAAGGAGGATGCTCGATCACTACCAGGCGCAGCTCAGGCAGCGCTGCGCAACCGGGCCGTCCGGGCGGTGCTGGACGGCATGTC
>WNGB01017287.1_pt1 | contig 17951 bp, 20 predicted proteins | sample 5400681 | NCBI WGS metagenome assembly WNGB01 (sample SAMN13153367, study PRJNA577476) | soil metagenome | isolation source: 115 cm soil or saprolite under grassland replicate 2 | place: USA:California | collected 2016-06-15 | reverse complement strand
AGCCGCGACTCGAGGAGACGCTCTTCCCACCGGACGATCGCGTGGTACTCGGCCCCGAGCAGCACGACAATCAGCGGGGCGAGCCACATGAGCCTGGCCGCCAGCGCGACTCCGGCCCACAGCGCGATGTTGCCCAGATACAACGGGTTGCGGACGATCGCGAATGGTCCGCTGGCGACGAGAGGCCCAAGGCGCTCGCTGCGCGTGCGCGAGATCACCCCGATGTGATGGACGGCCCAGAGGCGCACGCCTTCTCCGAGGACGGTGATGAGGACGCCCGCGAGGACCGCCAGCGGACCTCCGCGCGTCTCACCGGCTGGAATAGTCATGATGGCCAAGGCAATCGGTAGGGGGAGAGTTGTTCGATGGCGGAACAACCATGCCCCGAGACCCGCGCCCGGTGGATTGACAGCCCGGTCGCCGTTGATAGAATTAGGACTAGTCCGGTCGGATATCGATGGCTTCCCCAAACGCTTCCATTCTTGATCGTGGCCCAGGCTCAACCGTGCTCGACATGATCGGGCGCACGCCGCTGGTCCGGCTGCACCAGTTCGAGCGCGAGACCCCTGGTGTAGAGCTTTACGCCAAAGCGGAGTGGCAGAACCCCGGTGGTTCCGTCAAGGACCGGGCCGCCGCACGCATGATCCTCGAAGGCGAAGCATCGGGGGCGCTGACCCACGATCGGACCATTCTGGACGCGACGTCGGGCAACACCGGCATCGCGTACGCGATGGTGGGTGCGGCGCGCGGATACAAGGTGAAGCTGTGCGTCCCGGAGAACGCGAGCCCGGAGCGCAAACTGATTCTTCGCGCGCTCGGCGCGGAGCTCGTGCTGACCAATCCGCTCGAAAGTACCGACGGCGCCATCCGCGAAGCCCGCCGTCTCAAAGCGTCTGATCCCGATCGGTACTTCTACCCCGATCAGTACAACAACGATGGGAACTGGCGCGCGCACTACGACACGACGGCGCCGGAGATCATCGAGCAGACGAGCGGCCGTCTCACGCATTTCGTGGCAGGCCTCGGCACCGGCGGCACATTTGTCGGCGTTGCGCGGCGGCTGCGGAAGTTCAGAAGGTGATCTCGTTTCAGCCCGACTCGCCGTTCCACGGCCTCGAAGGGCTGAAACATATGGCGTCCGCCATCTGTTTCAGCCCTTCACGACCCGGCGCTTGCCGACGAGGACCTGCGGATTGAGACCGAACACGCCTACCGAATGGTGAGGCGCCTCGCGCGCGAAGAAGGGCTGCTCGCGGGCATTTCGTCGGGCGCCGCCGTCGCGGCCATGCTCGACGTCGCCCGGCGTCTCGACCGCGGCATCATCGTCACGGTCTTTCCGGACGGTGCCGAAAAATACCTCAGCGAGAGTTTCTGGACCGTCGATGGCTGAGCTCCAACTGACCGTAACCGCTGCCGTCGATCGGGCGATTCGCCGCCACGGTGAGGACACGTATCCTCACGAATGCTGCGGCGCGCTCGTCGGTCGAGCGGGCTGCGTCAGCGATGTCGTGGCGCTCCCGAACACGACGGAAGAGGGTCCGCGGCGGCGGTTTCTCGTACGGGCGACGGACTACCGCGAGGCGGAACGCCGCGCCGGCGAGCTGGGCGGCGAGCTGCTCGGGTTCTACCATTCGCATCCGGATCATCCCGCGCGGCCATCGCAGTACGACCTCGATCACGCGTGGCCGACTTTCGCGTATGTGATTGTGTCAGTCGTCGGAGAAGGCGCGGCGCGAGGAAGCGGTGACCTGTCACGCCGAAGCGCCGACTCGTCACGCCAAAGCGCGGAAGGCGCGGCGGCGGAAGGCGCGAAGGCGGGCGATATGACCGTGTGGTATCTCAAGGACGATCGATCGAGCTTCGAAGAGGGCAGTCTTCAACATGGCAAAAATACTCATCCCGACGCCGCTCAGACCGTACACGGATAAACAGGACGCTGTCGACGCGAGCGGCGCGACGGTTGGCGAGCTGCTCGCGGACCTGACGCGAAAGCACGGCGGCCTCAAGGCGCACCTGTACAACGATCAGGGCAAGCTGCGCAGCTTCGTCAACATTTACGTGAACGACGAAGACATCCGGTATCTACAGAAAGAACAGACGCCGGTGACCGCCGGCGACACTGTCAGCATCATCCCGTCGGTGGCAGGAGGTGTAGAGACAGCCGTCGCGCCCGGCTCGTCGAAGCCGCACAGCGGCGACGACGGCCCACAGCTGACCAACGACGAGATCAAGCGCTACTCGCGGCACCTGATCATGCCGGAGGTCGGCGTCGACGGGCAGCGCAAGCTGAAGGCCGCGAAGGTGCTGTGCATCGGCGCCGGCGGGCTGGGGTCGCCCGTCGCGATGTATCTCGCGGCAGCGGGAGTGGGCAGGCTCGGCCTCGTCGACTTCGACGTCGTCGACTTCAGCAACCTGCAGCGTCAGATTCTGCACGGGACACCGGATGTCGGGCGGTCGAAGCTCGCATCGGCGAAGGACCGGCTGCACGCGCTGAATCCGGAGATTCAGATCGACACCCACGAGACGGCGCTGTCGTCGCAGAACGCGTTGCAGCTGTTCGAGCCGTATGACGTGATTGTGGACGGCACCGACAATTTCCCGACGCGGTATCTCGTCAACGACGCATGCGTGCTGCTGGGCAAGCCGAACGCGTACGGCAGCATCTTCCGCTTCGAAGGCCAAGCGTCGGTGTTCGCGACGAAAGATGGTCCGTGCTACCGGTGCCTGTATCCCGAACCGCCACCTCCCGGACTCGTACCGAGCTGCGCGGAGGGTGGAGTGCTGGGCGTTTTGCCCGGCATCATCGGTGTGATTCAAGCCACGGAAACGATCAAGCTGATTCTCGGCATCGGCGAGCCGCTGATTGGCCGTTTCCTGATCTTCGACGCGCTCCGAATGAAGTTCCGCGAGCTCAAGCTGCGGAAGGATCCGGACTGCCCGGTCTGCGGAACGCATCCGACGGTCACACAGTTGATTGATTACGAACAGTTCTGCGGCGTCACACCCGCGGCTCCGGAGTCAATCACAGTGAATAACGCCACGGAAATCACGTCGGTTGAGCTGAAACAGCGGATGGACCGCGGGGAAAAGCCGATGATCGTGGACGTCCGCGAACCGAACGAGTACCAGATTTGCCGGATTCCCGGGTCCGAGCTCATCCCTTTAGGCGATGTGCCCAAGCGATTTGGCGAGCTCGACCCGAACGAAGAAGTCATCGTCCACTGCAAATCGGGCGTCCGCAGCGCGAGAGCAGCCGATTTCCTCAGATCGGTCGGGTTCAAACGAGTCCTGAACCTGAAGGGCGGCATCCTGGACTGGATCGACAAGGTCGATCCAAGCCAAGCGAAGTACTGAACGAGAGCTTTCAGCCATCAGCTCTCAGCCATCAGCTAAGGCCGGTCAGGACTGAGGTTCCCGCTAAAAGCTGAGAGCCGAAAAAGGCTGAAAGCTGGAGATGTGCTAATATACGACTATAGCGGTCGGATATGTTGAGGCTCTCGAAAAAGGCGGATTACGCCCTAATCGCGATGAAACACCTGGCGCTTCGCGACGACCGCGGGTCGTCGAGCGCCCGGGAAATCGCGGAGCTCTATGACATTCCGATTGAATTGATGGCAAAGGTGCTTCAACGGCTCGTCCGCCGCGGTTTGTTGGCCTCGCATCAAGGGACGCGCGGCGGCTATCAGCTGGCGCGCGTGCCGGCGCAAATCTCCGTGGCGGAGGTGATTCAGGCCATCGAAGGGCCGGTCACCGTCACGGCGTGTTCGACCGACGACGGGCAGTGCGACCAGTTCGCGAAATGCAACGTGCGCGATCCGCTGTGGCGTGTGCGTGAACGGATTCTGTCCGCGCTCGGCGAGTGCACGATCGCGGATTTGTCGACAGATGTTCCGTCGCCGGCGCCCGCGCGGGCGGCCGTGTTTCATACGCATGTGTGACGCTCGCCTGAAGGCTTCGCGCTACGACGTAGGGCGAAGGCTTTAGCCGAGCCAAGAGCGAGACGAGAAAAAACGATGGCGATCAAGCTTCCGATCTACATGGATTATCACGCGACGACGCCCGTAGACCCGCGCGTGGTCGAGACGATGGTGCCGTACTTTACGGAGCATTTCGGCAATGCAGCGAGCCGCAACCATCCGTTCGGATGGGAGGCGGAGGAAGCGGTGGAGAAGGCGCGCAAGCAGGTGGCCGATCTCATCGGCGCCAACGCGAAGGAAATCGTCTTCACCAGCGGAGCGACCGAGTCCGACAACCTCGCCATCAAGGGCGTCGCCGAGATGTATCGCGAGAAGGGCAACCACATCATCACGTGCGTCACCGAGCACAAGGCGGTGATCGACACGTGCAAGCGCCTCGAGAAGGACGGGTACCGCGTCACCTACCTGCCGGTGCAGAAGGACGGCCGGATCAGCCTCGACCAGCTGAAGGCCGCAATCACCGACAAGACGATCCTCATCACGATCATGGCCGCCAACAACGAGATTGGCGTCATCCAGCCGATCGCGGAGATTGGGGCCATCGCGAAAGAGAAGGGGATTCTCTTTCACACCGATGCGGTGCAGATCGTCGGCAAGGTGCCGTTCAACGTCAACGATCTCAAGGTCGACATGGCATCGCTCAGCGCGCACAAGATGTACGGGCCCAAGGGCGTCGGCGCGCTCTACGTCCGTCGCCGCAATCCGCGCGTGCTGCTCGCGCCGATCATCGACGGCGGCGGCCACGAGCGCGGCATGCGCTCCGGCACGCTGAACGTGCCCGGCATTGCGGGCTTCGGAAAAGCAGCCGAGCTGTGCAAACAGGAAATGGCGACCGAGAGCGAGCGCCTGCGCAACCTGCGCGACTACTTGAGCGGCAAGCTGCACAAGCAGCTCGACGAGCTGTACATCAACGGCTCGATGGACCATCGGCTGCCGCACAACCTGAACATCAGCTTCGCATACGTCGAGGGTGAATCGCTGCTGATGGGGATCAACGACGTCGCCGTGTCGTCAGGTTCCGCGTGCACCTCCGCAAGCCTCGAACCGTCGTACGTGCTCAAGGCGCTCGGCGCCGGCGACGATCTCGCGCACTCGTCGATTCGTTTCGGACTCGGGCGATGGACGACGAAAGAGGAAGTGGATTACGTAGCCGACAAACTGACCAACGTCGTCACCCGGCTGCGCGACATGTCACCGTTGTACGAACTCGCGAAGGAAGGCGTCGATCTGTCCACGATGGTGTGGCAGACCGAGGGACACTAGTCGGCGATCAGGTGAGTCGACAGTCAGCAGTTCACAGTCGACAGGCTGTCAACCGTCAACTGTGGACTGTTAACGACGATTTCTGAGAGGACACATGGCTTACTCGAACAAGGTTATCGATCATTACGAGAATCCGCGCAACGTCGGCTCCCTCCCGAAAGAGGACCGGAACGTCGGCACGGGCCTGGTTGGCGCGCCCGAATGCGGCGACGTCATGAAGCTGCAGGTCAAGGTGAACCCGTCGACCGGGGTCATCGACGATGCAAAATTCAAGACGTTCGGATGCGGGTCGGCGATCGCGAGCTCGAGCCTGGCGACCGAGTGGCTCAAGGGCAAGACGGTTGACGAGGCGCTGGCGATCAAGAACACCGACATCGTCAACGAGCTGAGCCTGCCGCCGGTGAAGATTCACTGCTCTATCGGCTCTCGGCTCTCAGCTGTCAGCCCGCCGCTGCCAGCCCGCTGATGCTGAAAGCTGACAGCTGACTACGACATGATTCAGATCAGTGAAATCGCCGCGCGCAAGATCCGCACCTTGATGGCCAAGCAGGGCATCGAGGAGGGCGGACTGCGCGTGGGTGTGAAGGGCGGCGGATGCTCGGGCTTGAGCTACACGTTCGCGTGGGAGAAACAGCCGCGCCTCGGAGATGAAGTCTTCGAGGGCCCCGATGGTGCGAAGATTTTCGTGGACAAGAAGAGCCTGTTGTTCCTGAACGGCACGGTCCTCGATTACGACACGAACATGATCAGCAAGGGCTTCGTGTTCAACAATCCGAACGCGAAGACCACCTGCGGGTGCGGCAGCTCCTTCGGAGCCTAGGGAGTGAAGAGTACGAAGTACGACTTCGTACCTCTCAACCCTACCTATGACCTCGGCAACCTCCACGCGCACCGATTTCTTTGGCTTCCTGGGTCTGCCGCGCAAACTGCGCATCGACATGCCCGACCTCGAGCAGCGGTACCGCGCGTTGAGCCGCCAGTTCCATCCGGACTATTTCTATAACGCGCCGCCAGCCGAACGGCGCGCGAGCCTCGAGCGGTCGTCGTATCTCAACGACGCGTATCGCACCCTGCGCAGTCCGATCGCACGAATCGAGTACTTGCTGAAGCTCGAAGGCGCCGCCCCCGAGGGACCTGAGCAGGCGTCGAAGCAGGTGCCGCCCGCGCTCCTCGAAGAGGTGTTCGCGCTCAACGAGGAGCTCGACGAGATCCGGGAGCAGAAGGTCAACGGCGTGGCCGCGGAACAGTGGAAAGCCCGCCTCGCGCGCGCGCGTCAGCCCATCGAGGCGAAGCGTGCCGAACACGAGACGCAGCTCGACGAGTTGTCGGCGAAGTGGGATGCCGCCCTCGACGCAGAGGCGAGCGACACCGAGCGCCGTGCGGTTCTCGACGCCCTGCGCGATCGGTTTCTCGAGCGGAACTACATCAATAACCTGCTCGCGGGAATTGAACGTGAGCTGAATTCGTGAGAACTGTCGCAAATTCGCGGTTCTTGTTCACCACGAAGGACACTATGGACACAAAGGATCAGACGTGTTCGTACACGGATTCGACCTTCGTGTCCTTTGTGTCCTTTGTGGTTAATCACTATTGACATGAGCAAAGTCGTCGGTATCGATCTCGGCACCACGAACTCGCTGGTCGCCTACGTCAAGGATGGCGTTCCCATCGTCATCCGCGACAAGAGCGGCGACGGACTCGTGCCGTCGATCGTGTCCGTGGACGAGGGTGGGACGGTGTACGTAGGCCGGGAGGCGCAACGTCGCCTGCTGACTGACGCCAAACGGACGGTCTATTCGGTGAAGCGGTTCATGGGCAAGGGACGCGAGGACGTCCAGGACGAGGCGCGTCATTTTCCGTTCCGCATCGGCGGCGAAGCAAGCGCCCTTCGACAGGCTCAGGGCGCCCCGAGCGAGCCGGGAGCTGGCGTCGAGTCGAGGGGCGCAGTGGTTCGAATCGGTCTGGGCGACCGCGAGTTCACGCCGCCCGAGATCTCCGCGTTCGTCCTGCGGGAGCTGAAGCACCGCGCCGAGGCGTGGTTCGCGGAGCAGGGCGACGTGGACAACGACGTGGATCGCGCCGTCATCACCGTGCCGGCGTACTTCAACGACGCACAGCGGACGGCCACGCGCGACGCGGGACGAATCGCGGGCCTCGAAGTGTTGCGCATCATCAACGAGCCGACGGCCGCGTCGCTTGCGTACGGGCTCGACAAGCGGCACACCGGCATCATCGCCGTTTACGACCTGGGCGGAGGCACCTTCGACATCTCGATCCTGCGCGTCCAGGACGGCGTATTCCAGGTGCTGGCCACCAACGGCGACACTCATCTCGGCGGCGACGATATCGACCTGCTGTTGATGGAGTGGGTCATGGGTGGACACGCGGGTCCGCTCCCCCCCCGGGCGGCCGATGCGCACATCACGCCCTCGAAAGACGTGGAAGCCGATCCGGGTGTCGCGCCGATGACACGCGTAGGGGCCGACCCAGGCGTCGGCCCTGAGGCGCTGCAGGAAATTCGCAAGGCCGTCATTCAGGCGAAATGGGATCTCTCCGAGCGCGACGAGACCGAGATCGTCGTCGACGCCGGCGGTCCTGAGGGCGTGCGCTGCCGCCGCCGGATCACGCGCGCCGAATTCGAGGCGCTGATTGAACCGATCGTCAACCGCACGCTTGGGCCGTGCCGACAGGCGCTAGCCGACTCCGAGCTGCAGCCCCGGCAAATCGACGAGGTCGTGCTGGTGGGCGGGTCGACCCGCATCCCGCTCGTGCGCCGCAGGGTGGAAGAGCTGTTCGCGCGGACGCCGCACAGCGAGCTGAATCCGGACGAGGTCGTCGCGCTCGGAGCGGCCGTTCAGGCCGACATCCTCATCACCGGCAACCGCGACATGCTGCTGCTCGATGTGACCCCGCTCTCGCTCGGGATCGAGACGATGGGCGGCGTGACGTCGAAGATCATCCTCCGCAACTCGACCATCCCGGCGACCGGGAGCGAGATGTTCACGACCGCCGTGGACAACCAGACGGCAGTCGACATCCACGTGCTGCAGGGTGAGCGCGAGCTCGTCGCCGACAATCGATCGCTCGCGCGCTTCAAGCTGCGGGGCATCCCGCCGATGCCGGCCGGCCTGCCGCGTGTGCAGGTGCAGTTCCAGATCGACGCGAACGGCATCCTCAGCGTCACCGCCCGCGAGCAACGGACCGAGATCGAACAGACAATCGAGGTCAAGCCGTCGTATGGCCTCACCGACGAGGAGGTCGAGCGCATGCTGCTCGATTCCTTCGAGCATGCGGAAGCCGACGCGAAACGAGGCCGAATCCGTCATCACGGCCACCGAGAAGTCGCTCCGGTCGCCGCACTTCGCGTCGATCGAAGCGTCGGATCTCAGGCCAGGCGAGCGCCAGAAGATCGAATCGGTGCTCGCCGGGTTGAAGATGGTGCTCAACTCGAACGATCGCGAGACGATTCAGAAATGGACACGCGCATTGAACGACGCGACGCAGCACCTCGCCGAGGTCATGATGAACCGTACGGTGCGCGAGGCGCTGGCTGGAAAGAACGTGGATCAGCTATGACGCGAACCATATGCCTAAAGTAACCTTCGTTATCGACGGCGAGCCGACGACCGTGGAATTCGAGCATGGCAAGCTGCCGTACTCGCACCACGGCAAGCCGGAATCGTTCCTCGATGTGGCCAAAAACCTCGGCATTCCGCTCGAGCACGCCTGCGGCGGGAGCTGTGCGTGCACGACCTGTCACGTCATTATTCGCGAAGGCGAGCAGAACCTCAGCGAGATGCAGGACGACGAAGCGGACCGCCTCGATACCGCGTGGGGTCTGACGTCGCGCTCGCGGCTCGGCTGCCAGGCCGTCATCAGCGGCGACGTCGTCTGCGAGCTGCCGATGTACACGCGGAACTACGTGCAGGAAGGCGGCGGCATCCAGCTCGGGAAGTCGGACAGGAAGGATCGAAAGACGGAGGAGGTCGCGCCGTGAAGTGGACTGATTCCGAGGATATTGCCATTGCGCTCGCGGAGAAGTTCCCGGGTGTCGATCCGCTGACCCTTCGCTTCACCGATCTGCGCGCGCGCGTGCTCGAGCTCGACGGCTTCGACGACGATCCGAAGACGTCGAACGAATCGAAGCTCGAGGCGATTCAGATGGCATGGTATGAGGAGTTCAAGGAAGCTGGCACTTAGTTGCTAGTAGCTAGCTCCTTGCTACTAGCCGCCAGCGACCAGCCAATAGCCGCCGCGTGTCTCATGTCTCTGTCCCTGATCTTCCGCTCGGGCATGCGCGCTTACTTCATCCCTTTTGCGGCCGGCGTCACCCTCGCCATCAGCGCCTTTCTCCCCTGGGTTATCGTCGACGGAGTGGCCATGAAGGGAGTGCCCGATGTGGCTGGTCTGTGGATCGCCGGCCTCGGCGGAGTCGCGGCGCTTCTGGCCGTGTTGAGCCTCACCACTCGAAAGAACTCGCGGCACCCGCTGCTGCTCGTCGGCCTTGTCGCGCTCGGCATCATGTTTCTGTCCTGGCGCATCCTTCCGCGCTCCGCGGGCGAGAGGGCGCTGACCATTTCACAGGCCGCCGCAATCGTCGAGAACACGCCGATGACGGGCGGGCCGGTTGCAAGGGTCGGCGTCGGCATCTATGTGGGCCTCGTCGCATCGTGCGTGCTGGTCGGATTCGGCATGACCATCGTGATCAGGCGCGCGGTCCAGCCCTACGCGGTGCCGAGCGCCGACGACGACGTTTGACGATCATCATGAACGCCGCACGTCGAACGGCGAACAACCAACGATGCGAATTCTAATCGCCGCGGCGACCTCGGTGGAGGTTGCGCCGCTTGTGGCAAGGCTGCGCGGCGCGGAAAAGACTCCCGACCCCTTTTCTCGAGGGCGCGCGGCGAAGGTGACCGCCTGCGTCCATGCGGGCCATGACGTCGACGTGCTCGTCACCGGAATCGGCATGGTCGCGACTGCGGCTTGGTGTTCACGTGCGCTCGCCTGGCACGCCTACGACCTGGCGCTGAACGTGGGCGTTTGCGGCGCGTTCAATCGAGCCCTGGCGCCGGGCACCGTCGTGCACGTCGTCTCCGATTGCATCGCCGAGCTCGGCGCTGAAGACGATGACGCGTTCCTGACGCTGAAGGACTTGCGGCTTCCCGGCGACGACGGGTTTCCGGTCACTGGCGGCCGGCTCGTGAACGCTTCCCCTCTCCGCAATGCGACCTTGAGTGCGCTTCCTGCCGTGCACGGCATTACGGTGAACAAGGTGCATGGCAACGATCGTTCGATCGCGGCCGTCGCCGAGCGCTTCAAACCGGATGTGGAGAGCATGGAAGGCGCCGCCTTCATGTACGCCTGCATGCTCCAGGAGCTTCCGTTCGCCCAGGTGCGAGCGGTGTCCAATGTGGTTGAAAAGCGGAACCGCAGCGCCTGGAAGATCACCGAAGCCGTCGACGGCCTTGCACACGTGACGCTGAGCATTCTCGACCACTCATGAAGCTGTCCCTCGGCTTGTCTCCGTGTCCGAACGATTGCTTCATGTTCGACGCGATCGTCAACCGCCGCATCGATCTGGAAGACCTCGAGTTCGCGGTGCACCTCGCGGATATCGAAGCGCTCAACGACGCTGCCCTGGCTGGACAGGCCCAGGTGACCAAGCTGAGCTATCACGCATACGCGCACTGCACCAGCCGCTACGTGCTGCTCGACGCGGGCAGCGCGCTGGGCCGGAACTGCGGGCCGCTCCTCATCTCGAAGCAAGTCGTTTCACCCGATACCGTCGCATCGGGGACGCTTCGGATCGCGATTCCCGGCAGGTACACGACGGCGAATCTCCTCCTTGGCCTTGCGTTTCCGAAAGCGCGAGACACAACCGAGGTGATGTTTTCAGACATCGAAGCCGCGCTGCTGAACGAGGAGTACGACGCGGGGCTCATCATCCACGAGAACCGCTTCACGTACGAGGCGAAAGGCCTCAAGAAGATCATCGACCTCGGCGAGTTCTGGGAAAACGAGACCGGTGCGCCGATTCCGCTGGGTGGCATCGTGATCAGCCGGTTCCTCCCTGACGATGTGAAGCGGCGGGTGAATCGCGTGCTGCGGCGGAGTGTGGAATATGCCTTCGCTCATCGTGAGGCGAGCCTTCCGTTCGTCCGGAGCCACGCCCAGGAAATGAGCGAGGATGTGATGTACCGTCACATCGACCTGTACGTGAACGGGTACTCGGTAGACCTGGGCAACGAAGGGCGGCGTTCGGTTGAGTTGCTGTTCGACCGGGCGACGGCCAGTGGCGTCATTCCTGCCGCGAAGACCCGGCTGTTTCTCGACTGAACGGCGGGATGGAGCGTCTCGCGGCTGCGATCGAGGCGAGCCGCCGCGGTCGGTCACGCGCTGGCGAGTCGCGCTAGAAACGGATGGGGTGTTCGGGCCTGCAAAGCCCTGCGGTTCGGAACATGCATCACCAGGTTGCGCGTGTTCCATTCGCTCTACTCTCATGGTTTCGTGCGCGCCGCCGTCGGCATCCCGGCCCTCCGTGTGGCTGAGCCGCGGTACAACGTCGAGCAGACGCTCGGGCTGGCAAGGCGCGCGTCCGACGCGAAAGCTGCGCTCGTTCTCTTTCCTGAGTTAGGGGTCTCCGCCTATTCGAACGAGGACCTGTTTCATCAGGATGCGCTGCTCGACGCCACTCTCACGGCGCTCCGCGATGTCCTCGAATCCAGCCGCGAGCTGATGCCGATCCTCGTTGTCGGTACTCCTCTTCGCCTTGACGGGCAACTCTTCAACTGCGCGGTCGCCATTCATCGCGGCCGGATCCTCGGTATCACGCCCAAGACCTATCTTCCGAACTACCGCGAGTTTTACGAAAAACGGCAGTTTACGTCCGGTCGTGACGCCACCCGGCAAGAAGTGAACGTGCTCGGGCAGCGCGTCCTCTTCGGCAACGATCTGGTGTACGACGTAACCAACGTCCCAGGCCTCGCGATTGCCGTGGAAATCTGCGAAGACGTGTGGGTCCCGATTCCGCCGAGCACGTATGCCGCGTTTGCTGGCGCGACCGTGCTGTTGAATCTGTCGGCGAGCAACATCACGATCGGCAAGGCCGATTACCGTCGAAGCCTGTGCACGTCGCAATCAGGTCGATGCGTTGCGGCTTATCTGTACGCCGCAGCCGGTTCAGGAGAGTCGACAACCGATCTCGCGTGGGACGGCCACGCGATGATTTTCGAGAACCACGATCTTCTGGCTGAATCGCATCGCTTCGCGCCCGATGAGCAACTGATCGTGGCGGATATCGATCTCGATCGGCTCGTCCAGGAACGGATGCGCCTGACCAGCTTCAATGACTGCGCCGGGGTGCATCTCGAAGGGGTTCGAGCAGTTCGTCATGTTCCCGTCGAGATTGGACTTCCCGAGGAACGCCTCCCGCTCATTCGTACAATTGAACGTTTCCCGTACGTGCCCAGCGATCCGTCCGTGCGCGACGACCGATGCTTCGAAACGTACAACATTCAGGTGCAGGGTCTCGCCAGGCGGCTCGGCGCCACCGGCATCAAAAAGATAGTGATCGGCGTCTCCGGCGGACTCGACTCCACCCAGGCCCTAATCGTGGCAACCAAGGCCTTGGAACGACAAGGATTGCCCACCTCCAACGTCCTGGCCTATACGATGCCCGGGTTTGCCACGAGCGACGCGACCCGAAACAACGCGCTCGCTCTCATGCACGCCCTGCACGTCACAAGCGGCGAGATCGACATCAAGCCCTCCTGCCTGCAAATGCTGAAGGACATCGGGCATCCGTTCGCCCGGGGTGAGCCGGTCTACGACGTCACGTTCGAGAATGTGCAGGCCGGCGAACGGACGTCCCATCTTTTCCGACTCGCCAACTATCAGGACGCGCTCGTCGTGGGGACGGGAGACTTGAGCGAGCTGGCGCTCGGCTGGTGCACCTACGGCGTCGGCGACCAGATGTCACACTACGCGGTCAATGCTTCGGTTCCGAAGACGCTCATCCGCCACGTGATTCGGTGGGCGATCGCGACGAAGCAGTTTGATCCGGAGGCGACTTCCATACTCGAATCCATCGTGAAGATGCGCATCTCACCAGAGCTCGTGCCAGGCGGCGGCGAGCGCGCGACGGAACCGATGCAGCACACCGAGGAGACAATCGGGCCATTCGAACTGCAGGATTTCAACCTCTATTACATCAGCCGCTACGGCTATCGTCCGAGCAAGGTGGCGTTCCTGGCCAGCCACGCGTGGAATCGCGAATACTCGCTCCAAACGATCAAGAAATGGCTCGGGGTGTTCCTGCACAGATTTTTTGAGCTGAGTCAGTTCAAGCGCTCCTGCTTGCCGAACGGCCCGAAGGTCGGATCCGGGGGCTCACTGTCGCCCCGGAGCGACTGGCGAGCGCCAAGCGACGCACACGCGGACGTGTGGCTTCGCGAGCTCGCGGAACGAGTGCCAGACGTTTGAGTGACGCTCGACGCCTGGTCGGTAGCTTCCTGAACCATATCGTCCGGCGACAAGCCCGAAGCTGCGGCTGAGACGCTCGGGAGATCATCATCTCAATTCCCTGACCATTTCTGGCCCCCGACTTGCGACACCAGAATCCATTGGGAAACGGTCCGACGTTTTGCAAGCTCAGCGTGGCCACTCAGAGCTGAACCTTGGCGATTCGGAAGACGAGGCCGCGTACCGGACCGCGATCACGTGCATCGCAAACTGAAAAAGGCTGGTCGATCGTGACTCGAATACGGCGAATTCTGTTTGCCACAGACTTCTCAAAGGCTTCGGCGAAGGCGCTTGCCACGGCCATAGCGTTGGCCAAGGCCAACGGTGCGACGCTGACGATCCTCCACGTGATCGCGCCGTACATACCCATGATGCCCGAGCAGTCCATCGGCATTCAGGCGTGGGAATGGGAACAGATCGACGTCCAGGGACGGCAATGGGCAAAAGGAGAACTCGCCAAACTCGCCGCGAAAGCGAAGAAGGCAGGAATCCGAAGCGTGGAGCGGCTCGTCGACGGCGAACCCGCCCGTCAAATTGTCCGCACGGCTCGATCCCAGAGCGCTGATCTCGTGGTTGTGGGCACGCACGGGAGAAGTGGATTGACCAAGTGGTTTCTCGGGAGCGTCGCGGCACGGGTCGTGGCGATGGCGCCGTGCCCGGTGGTCACCGTGCGAGGCAAGTAGAGATGATGCTATGCCGCGTTCGTTCGGCGCGCCTGACCACGATCTCGCGGATCGCAGTAACCACGAGATCGGGTTCATCGAACTGGATCCAGTGTCCGCTCGTCGTGGCGATGAGGTGCCGACTCTGTGAAGATAGACGCGCGAGCTGGCGATGTTTCACGATCGTGTCTGGCGACTGATCGCCGCTCGAAATGATCACGAGCGGGACATCGGGCAGAGACTTTACTCCCGACACGTATGCCGCCGTCTCTTCCAGGACCGCAAGATGATCCGCCATCGCTCGAAAGCATTTCGGCTGGCACCAGAGTGTCTGCACGATCGGATGCACGTCCGGAGGAAGCTTTCGGACTTCACCCACGAGCCGTTCCAGAGTACGCGCTGCAGTCGACCCGAAGATTCGTACGAAATTCCGAGGGATGCTTGGGGCGCCACCGGTCAGGAGCGCGAGGCACGCGCGGACGATGCCGAGTCGCGCGAGAACGCCGCCAATGCGCGATAGCTGAATGCCTCCCCACAGGAGACGTGCCTGCTGACGCGTGATTTCGTGCCATTCGCTCGGCGGATCCAATAGCACGAGGCCGGCGACATCATTCGGGCGCTGTGACGCGTAGGCGCACACGAGAAATGCCCCGAAGGAATGGCCGACCAGCACGTACGGTCCGCTGGCCCCGGCGTTCGCCAGAACGACCTGCAGATCACCGATCATCCGTGCGACGGTGCGTGGACGTCGACACGGGTCACTCCAACCCAGTCCAGCACGGTCGTAGGCACACGCACGCGTGAACGTTGCGACGCCGCGCAGCACGCGTGCCCAACTCAGTGAAGACGCCGCGATGCCGGACTCGAAGAGAATGGTCGGATTCCCGTTGCCGGCGCAGACCACGTGCAGACGGTACCCACCCACGTCGACCATCTTGCCGGGCGCGGCATACTGGCGTGCGCTGCGTCGTGCGCCGATGAGCTGATACAGCGCGCCGGCCGCTGCAAGCACTGCCAGGACGCTGCCGATCACAAGCATGGCCGGGCTTCGCGTTCAATCATCCACGCGCGCCGATCTCGTGATGAGATTGTATGCCCGTTCCCCCGACGCGCAGCCGCACGGCGCTGCAGGATTCGCTTGGCGTGTTTGAGCTCGCGACGTGCAGTTCAACGCGAGCCGATGGTGAGGCCATGGATGCCGCTCAGCGCGTCGTGCAGCTGCCGTACTCCGTCGGTGAGGCTGGCCGGGCCTGGCTGCAGGATGTAGGTCGACTTGATCTCGTAGATGCGATCGTCGCGCACGGCGCTCACGGCATCCCATCCGGGCCGCGACTGAATCGTCGCTTTCTTCATCTTCTTCCCGCACCACGACGCAAACACGACCTGCGGATCGCGCTTCGCGACTTCAACGGGATCGACGATGCGGTCTTTCGCGAGGCGCGCGTCCGCGAGCTCGGGGAAGATCGGCGCCCCGCCGGCAATGTCGACGAGCTCCTCCACCCACCGGATGCCGGAGATGAGCGGGTCGTCCCATTCCTCGAAGAACACGCGCAGCCGCGACCGGAAACGCGAGGCCGATTCTCGAATCCAATCCAGATCGGCTTCGAGGCGGCCCGCGAGCGTCTCCGCCTCCTCTTGACGCCCGACAAGCCCGCCGAGGATGCGAATCATCTGGAGGATTTCGGCGACCGTGCGTTGATTGAACGTCATCACGGCGATGCCGCGGCGGATCAGTTCCGCGGCCAGGTCCGCCTGCAGATCTGAAAACGCGAGCACGAGGTCCGGCCGCAGCGCCTCGATCTTGTCGAACTTCGCGTTGACGAATGCGGAGACTTTCGGCTTCTGCCGCGCCTCGGGCGGCCGGACGGTGTACCCGGAGACGCCGACAATCCGGTCGCTTTCTCCGAGCAGATACAGCGTCTCGGTCGTTTCTTCGGTCAGACAAACGATGCGTGTCGGGTACGCCGGCATCAGTGAGTCACCGGACGACGTTCAACGCGGAAACCGCAAGAATTCGCGAACGTCATGTTTTCTCTGCGGGTTCTGCGTGTTCTCCGTCGATCGTCTTGACGAGATCCGTAAAAACAAATCCATCCCGTTCGACTGTGATCCCTGTCGTGATCGGAATCGGACGGCTGAACATTGGTCCGTCGTATGCGCACGTATGAAACTCGCCGCGCTCGGCGCAGGGATCGACGTCAGCCGGCAGGTCGGCGAGGAGCGCGGTGTCGAACTCGCGTCCCGCAAACGATCGATCGAGGACCTTCGGGTTGAGGCACGTGATTCGCGCCCGCACGCCGGCCGCAATCATCTCCCGCGCGAGCGACGGCGTGTCGGCGCCGAACAGCGGGAACAGCGGCGTCAGGCCGGTGCCCGCCAGCTTCTCTTCCCGGTAGCGCCGGATGTCTTCGAGGAACAGATCGCCGAACGCGATGTGCGTGAACCCTTCCGCAACGGCTCGCTGCACCGCCCCGGTCATCGCGCGCTCGTAGACGTCATTGGGACACGGAGACGGAATCGGAAGCTGCCACAACGGCAGGCCGAGCGCGTCGGCCTGCGCCTGCAACACGTCGATGCGCACGGCGTGCATCGCGACGCGCTGCGCCGCCTCATTGGTCGTCGTCAGCAGCCCGCCGATTTCGACATCGCCGCGCTGACGCAGCACGTGCACCGTCCACGCGCTATCTTTCCCGCTGCTCCACGAAACGAGAGCCTTCATCTTAAATCTCCACCACTGAGGACACGGTGGACACGGAGGAGAAGACTTGGTTTTCCGCCCGTCTTCCGTGGTGGAGAGTTCTTGTCGTGTACTGTCATTTGAACAACTCCGGATGAATCGTGCGCGCCAGGCGCTCTGTCGCAACCGCCACGCGTGGTCCGGGGACGACGAACTCTTCACCCTGCAGCAGGAAGACCTTGTGGTTCCGGACGGCTGGCACGGCCGGCAGGGCGTTCCACGCGCCGAGATCCGCCGGCGCCGTCGTGTCGCCCCGCGCGTAGTGCAGCTCGATAATCACGTCGGGGGCGCGCGCCAGCACCAGCTCGGTGCTCATCATCACCGATTGCTGCTTGATGTCGCCGAGTGCGTCCGTGCCGCCCGCCGTTTCGAGCATGTCATGAAGGAACCCCACGCCTCCGCTCGCGTCGATGTTCCTGAGCGTCCCCGGTTCGCGGCCGAACACCAGCAGCGTCTTCGGCCGTGCGCTCGCGCCGACCTTGGCGCGGACGTCCGCGAGTTGTCGCTCGATGCGATCGGCCAGTGTGTTGCCGGCGCTCTCGACGCCGACTCGCGCGCCAAGCGAGCGGATGGTCTCCGTGATGTCCGAGAGTCCGCGGTGGACGTACGAGTAATAGGGCACATGCGCGCGGTCGAGCTGCTGCCGCAGGTCGGTCTGCGTGCCGTACAGGATCACCAGGTCCGGTCGCAGCGACAGAATCCGCTCGACGTTCGGATCGAGCAGCGCCCCGACACGCGGCAGCCGGTCGACGTCGGGCGGAAAGCGATCGTAGGTGCCGACGGCCACGA
>WNGB01006856.1_pt1 | contig 17952 bp, 18 predicted proteins | sample 5400681 | NCBI WGS metagenome assembly WNGB01 (sample SAMN13153367, study PRJNA577476) | soil metagenome | isolation source: 115 cm soil or saprolite under grassland replicate 2 | place: USA:California | collected 2016-06-15 | reverse complement strand
CTGCCGCATCGCCCGCAGGAGGCGCGCGGCGGCGGGCACGTCGCGCATGAGGGCGGCGCCCTTGCCCTTGCCGGTGATCTTGGGCATGGGGCAGCCCATGTTGAGATCGACGATGTCGGCGCCCAGCTCCTCGCAGCGAGAGGCGGCGCGGATCAGCGCCTGCGGATCCCGGCCGAGAAGCTGCATGGCGAGCGGGCGCTCTTGCGGGTAGTAGGCCGTCATGTCGCCCGCGCGCGGGGTGTCCATGAGGAGGGCGAAGGCGTCGATCTCCTCCGTGGTGGTGAGCCCGCTGCCGCATTCCTTGGCCACGAGCCGGAAGGCGGCATTGGAGATGGCGGCCATGGGCGCGAGGCGACAGAGCTGGGAGATCTCGATCGAGCCGATTTTCATGTGATGAACGCGGGGCACCAACCCCGCCCGCCCAATATACACCGGACCCCGCGCCGAGCCCTCTCGCGATTGACCTCGCCACCCTGCTCTGGCAGGATCAGTTCGAGGCGTCACGGATCATCGTGACGTTCTCACCGTCCATGATGATCGATCTCTGGTTGCCCCATCCACATGTGTCGACGGAGACCCTGGGATGACCTGTCCCCGGTGCCAGGCCGACAATCCCGCGGGTACCCGCTTCTGCGGACAATGCGGAACGCCGGTGGTGGCCGTCTGCCCGGGCTGTGGCGCGGCCAATCCGCCCAACCACAGATTCTGCGGACGCGCGCCGTCCTCGCCAACACCGCGTGCGTAGGCGACGCGCCCGACGTGGCCGAGGGTCTGCTCCTCGAGGCGCTCGAAGCCTGCGCCTCCCTCGGCATGCGCCCGGCCGCCGCTCGCTGCCATCTGAGCCTGGGAACGCTCTACCGGCGCGTGGGCCCGGAGTGGCAGGCGCGCGAGCATCTGGGTGCCGCGGCGAAGATGTTCGGGGAGATGCACATGCGGTTCTGGCTGGAGCGTACCGAGGCCGAGACGAGGGAACTCCCACGAATGCGAGGAGCCTGACATGGCGAGACTCACCGCGATCACGAGCAAGAGCCAGGTGGCCCCCGAAGGACAGGCCGCGGTCGACAGCATCATCGGCAGCCGAGGGGCGCTCCAGGGCCCGTTCACGATGTTCCTCCACGCCCCGGAGATGGCGGGGCGGGTGGCGCACCTGGGCGCGTACGTCCGCTTCGAAGGCGAGCTCGACATGCGCATCCGCGTCCTCGCCGCCATGACGGTGGCGCGCGAGCTCGACGCGGTCTACGTGTGGGGAGCGCAGACGGGCAACGCGCGGAAGCAGGGTGTGCCCGAGTCCACCATCACGGCCATCCGGGAGAAGCATTCTCGACTTCACGCGACGACTCCTCCGCGAGCACCGGGTGGACCCCGCGACCTTCGCCGCCCTCCGGCAACGCCTGGGCGAGAAGAGACTCCTCGAGCTCACGGGAAGCATCGGCTACTACGCCATGCTGGCCATGACCGTGAATGCCTGCGAGCTGGAGGCCGCCCCCGGCGCCGAAGTCCTCAAGTCCTAAAAGTCCTAGCGCGAGCTGGAGACACCGCCGGCCGCTGAGAAAGGTCCAGATGCGAGGCGGCACCCGAAGGCCGCACGCGAGGCGTGGATTATCTCAGCCCTCGCCTCGTGGCTGCGCCCCTCAGCTCGAGCCTCCACGTACGTCGAGCGTGCGGCCGAGGGAGCCCACTGCCGTTGCAAAATGACGCAGATGGGCCTTTTTCAGCGGCCTGCTGCTACTCGAGGCGGATGCCCTCGTGGACCAGCTCGATGCTCTCGATGGCGATCTCGTTCCCGCGAGCATTGAAGCGGGGGCCCTCCCACTTGGCGATCCACGCCTCGCGGAGACTCCAGCGCACCACCGGGCTGGCGGCCTGGTCGAGGAGCGTGATGGTCACGGTGCGGCGCGACACTTGGCCGTCGATCACTGTCTGGCGCCAGTCCCAGAGCTCCCGATTGGTCGTGATGCCGCGGCGGAGGACGACGTTGCCGTAACGGGTGAGGCCGGGGATCTTGCGCACGCCGAGAGTGCGCTCGTTGCCCTCGCGGTACTCGATCACGTCGGTCTCGCTGGAGAGCCCGGAGCATTCCGAGAATCCGGCCGCCGTCAGCCCGTCGATCTCCACGAGGAAATTGAAGTCCCGGGTCGGATCGTGCCGTGCGCCTCCCGCCATGGAAGTCCTCCGAGTGGGCTCAGCGCGCCTCGGACGGGCGCGCGAGACGGATCTCGCCGAGATCCTGGAAGATGCGGAGATCGTGGGTGATGACATCCTCGAATGGGCAGCCTTCGCGATCCCGGTAGGCGATGGTGGCGGTGAGCCGGACGGGCTCGCGCCGCTTCAGATAGACGGCGAGGGGGTCGACGAGCTGGCAGAACTCCTTGCCAGGCGCCATGAAATCGAGCCGCCGGAAGAGGCGAAGATCGGCCATCGGCTTCGCGCCGCCCAGACCCGAGAACGGCTTGTCGAAGCGGGTGGCCACGCGATAGGCGCTGCGCGTGCCGATGTTCTTGAGCATCACGAAGAGGAGGCCCTCCCGGCACGCGAAGTCCACGATCACCTCGGGCCGGGGCTGATCAGGACGGGGCTGATCGGGAGGAAGCGCCGCGCGTCTCGGCATGGGGAGCTCAGCTCATGGGCCACTTCGAGCGGGGGAACGTGATACCGGTGCGGGCCTGCAGCCGTTCGCCGATCTCCTGCACCTTGGCGAACAGGCCCGGCTCGTCCGCGAAGGTCTGCCGGTAGGCGTCCACTACCACCCGGCCGTCGATCACCACGGTGTGCACGCTGCGGCCGTCGGCGTTGTACACGAGGTTGTTGACGGGATTCCAGAGCGCCTGCCACTCGGGGCGCAGGGTGTCGAAGCAGACGAGGTCGGCCTTCTTGCCTGCCTCGATCGAGCCGAGCTCGTCACCAAGCCCCATGGCCTGCGCGCCGTGGATGGTCGCCATCTCGAGGGCCGCCTCCGCGGGCACCTGCCGCAGGTCCTGGCGCGCGTCCTTGTACTGGATGGCCGCCATGTTCATGGCCCGCACGATGTCGAGATGATTCGAGTTGTTGGGCGAGTCGCAGCCGAGGGCGATCCTCACGCCGCGGGCGAGCAGCTCCGGCATGCGACCGTGCTCGGGAACCCCGCGACCGCTCTTGGCCGCCGTCACCGGACACATGGCCACCGCCGTACCCGTGCGCGCGATGCAATCGACCTCGCCCTCGTCGATCCCCAGGCAGTGGGCGAGCAGCACGCCCGGCCCGATCACGCCGATGGACTGCAGATACGCGGTCGGGGTGTGACCGTAGCGGACCAGGGACTCCCGGCGCGCCTTCTCGCCGGTATTGTGGTGGAGCGTGAGCCCGGTGCGGTGCTCGTCGGCCACGCGCTTGAGCGCCTGCAGGAGTCCCGTGCTGCAGGTCTCGTAGGAAAACGGCATGGCCCAGGCGCGGATGCGCCCCTCGAGCTTCCCGTTCCACTTGGAGATGAACCCCTCGGTGCGCGCCACCGCCTCCGCGGGCGGGAAGCGCGGCAGGGCCCACGGCGACTCCTCGTCCGTCACGCACTCGCCGAGGATGACCCGGATACCCGCGTCTTGGTAGGCCTGCAGGCACGCGTCGGGAAACTTGGTGCTGCCCGGATCGAGAAAGCACACCGTCCCGCTCTTGACCAGCTCGATGAGGCCGAGCAGCGTGGCGTGGTACTCCTCGTCCTCGGTCATGGCGGATTGCAGGTTGAACACGTGCACGAGCGGACTGGCCTGCTCGTCGGGGAAGATGCCGCGCACCGGATGGGCATAGCTGATGTGCATATGCCCGTTGAAGAACCCCGGGGTGACCACCATGGAGCGGCCGTCGATCACCCGATCGGCACGCGCGTCCGCGAGCTCCTTCGCCTTGCCCACGCGGCTGATGCGCCCGTGCTCCACGAGCACGGCGCCGTCCTGGATGATGCGCCGCTCCCCGTCGAGGGTGAGGAGATAGAGGATGTGATCGATCTTGAGACTCTGCTGTGCCATGAGGGACCGCCTCCCGGAAACGCCGAGTGAGAGAATTCCTCGGAGTCTACGCGACCGGGGCGAAGCTTGTCCATGGCTGGCCGCTTGATGCTATGGTCGAGCGGCATGTCAGGCCTCCACGTGGTCCTGGCGCTGCTCGTGGCGGTGATCTGGGGCCTCGCGTTCGTGGCGACCCGGATCGCCCTCGATGTCGTGTCGCCGCCCCAGCTCACCGCGCTGCGCTTTCTCATCGCGGCCGTTCCCGCGCTCTGGCTGGCCCGGCCCCCGGTCCCCTGGCGCGCCCTCACCATGGCCGGCCTCTTCCTCTTCGCGGGCCAGTTCCTCTTTCAGTTCTTCGGCATCGCGCTGGGCATGCCCCCGGGCCTCGCCTCGATCGTGATCCACACTCAGGCCCTCTTCACCATCATCTTCTCCGCGTTGCTCCTGGGAGAGCGGCCTCCCGCCCGCCAGTGGATGGGGACGGCGATCGCCTTCGCGGGGCTCGCCGCCATCGCCGCCACCGTCGGCCACGACCTGACCGTGATCGGGTTGTGTCTCACCGGGCTCGCCGCCATGAGCTTCGGCGTCGGCAATGTGCTCGTGAAGCGGCTGCCCCCCGTGGACACGGTCCATCTGGTGGTCTGGCTCAGCCTGGTTCCACCTGTGCCGTCGCTCGCGCTTTCCACGTTCCTCGACGGGCCGCGCGCTCTTGGAGCGGCCCTCGCCGCGGCATCGTGGCTCGAGCTGGGGGCGATGCTGTACCTGGGCCTCGTGGCCACCGTGCTCGCGTATGCGATCTGGGGCTGGCTCCTGCGCCGCCATGCCGCGGCCACCGTCGCTCCCTTCGCGCTCCTCGTTCCCTTCGTGGCCGCCTCCGCGTCCTCGGTGGTGTTCGGTGAGCGCTTCGGCGTGCTTCGCCTGGCCGGCATGGGATTGGTCATGCTCGGGCTCGCCGTCATCCTCACGTCCGGCCGCGATGCGCTATCATCGCAGCCCATGCCGACCGAGACGCGCTGACGGCCGGGACGCGCGGGCAATGACGCCGACCGAGCAGGTGACGAACGAGCCCGCGCTGGGCAATGCCCGTCGCTGGGCCATCACCGCCACCGTGATGCTCGTGTCGGTGCTCCAGATCCTCGACACCAGCATCACCAACGTCGCCCTGCCCCATATCCAGGGCGCGCTGTCCGCCGGGCTCGACGAGGTCTCGTGGGTGCTCACGTCATATCTGGCCGCCAACGCCATCATCCTCCCCGCCACGGGCTGGCTCACCGCGAAGCTGGGGCGGCGGCGCTTCTTCCTCCTGTGCACGCTGCTCTTCACCGTCAGCTCCTTCCTGTCGGCCATCGCGCCCTCGGTGGAGCTCCTCATCGCCGCCCGCGTCCTCCAGGGACTGGGGGGCGGGCCAATCATCCCCATCGCGCAGGCCGTGCTCTGGGAGATTTTTCCCGCGCGACAGCGGGGCATGGCCATGGCGGTGTGGGGGATGGGCATCGTGCTCGCTCCCACCTTCGGGCCGACGGTGGGCGGGTGGATCGCCGACAACTGGTCGTGGCGCTGGATCTTCTACATCAACCTGCCCATCGGCATCGTCGGCTTCTTCATGGCCAGCGTTCTCCTCTTCGACTCTGCGCACGCCAAGCCGCCCGGCCGCGCGGACGTGGTCGGCATGATGCTGATGATCGTGGGGTTCGGCGGCCTTCAGCTCTTCCTCGACCGGGGTGAGCGGGAAGACTGGTTCGACTCGGGGATGATCACAAGCCTGGCCGTACTCACCGTGGCCGCCCTCACCGCCTTTGTCATCCGTGAGCTGACCGCGGACGAGCCCTTGCTCGATCTGAGCATGCTCGCCGACCGGAATTTCACCGTGGGCTCGGTGGTGATGTCCATGGCGGGCTTCGGCTTCTACGCGAGCATGCTCCTCCTCGCCCTCTACACCCAGAAGCTCATGGGCTACGACGCGTGGACCTCGGGACTGGTCCTCGCCCCCAGTGGCATCGGGCAGGCGGTGATGCTCCTCTTCGTGGGCTATCTGGTGAGCCGGTACGACCAGCGCATCCTGCTCTCGTTCGGCGTGCTCATGAACGGGCTCGCCACCTTCATGATGTCCAACGTCACCCTCAACATCGACTTCTGGTCGCTGGCCTTTCCGCGTCTGCTTCAGGGGCTGGGCATGGGCTGCATCTTCGTGCCCCTGCAGATGCTGGCCTTTGCCTCGATCCCCATGCGCCACCTCCCCAACGCGACCGCGCTCTTCAGCGTGGTCCGGAATATCGGAGGCAGCGCCGGAGTGGCCATCTCGACCACGCTCCTGAGCCGTCGGGCCCAGCTGCACCAGTCGGCCCTCGTGGCCAATGTGCACGTCTGGGATCCCGAGACGGCCAACCGCCTCCGCCTGTGGACGCAGCACTTCCAGGACCGCGGGGCCGACGCGATGACGGCGGGCCAGCAGGCGGTGGCCATGCTCTATCGAGAGACGCAGGCCCAGGCGCAGGTCCTCGCGTTCATGGACGATTTCCGCCTCCTCGCCGTCATGTACGCCGGCCTCGTGTTCCTCATCTTCTTCATGCATCGCATGCGCACGGAGCGGGCCGGTTCGAAGGAGGTGGCGGACGAGCGGGTGGTGGCGGCGGCCGCGGCCGCGGAGTGACTGGACGACGGCGTCTCGCGAGAGTAAAGTCCGCGTCGGAGGCTGAGCCCCTCGTCACCTCGCTGAGGCCGCCCCGATCCCATTACCGAGGAGCCAAACCAGACATGCCAGAGAAGATGACGGCGGGCACTCTCAAATCGCTGCTCGACGCGCAGGGCACCTGCGCCCTCATCGACGTGCGCGAGCCGGGCGAGTACAACGACGCGCATATTCCCGGGGCGAGCCTCGTGCCCCGTCGCCAGCTCGAGTACCGGATGACGCGTCTCGTGCCGTTCGCGGACACCCAGGTGATCGTCTGCGACGACGACGGCCGCCGGGCGCCCCTCGCCGCCGCCACCCTCGAGCGGATGGGATTTCGCCGGGTGGCCGTGCTCGAGGGGGGCATCAATCGGTGGACGACGGACGGCCATCCGACGGAGTGGGGGGTGAACGTCCCCAGCAAGGACTTTGGCGAGAAGACCCAGGTCGTGCACCAGGTGCCCGAGATGCACCCGGAGGAGCTGCACGCCCTCCAGCAGAAGGGGGAGAAGATCGTCCTCCTCGACTCGCGTACGCCAGAGGAGCACCGACGGGCCACCATTCCCGGCGGCCGCAGCGCTCCCAATGGCGAAGTCGCCCTGCACATCGCCGACCTCGCCCCCGATCGCGACGCGACCATCGTCGTGCATTGCGCGGGTCGCACCCGCAGCATCATCGGGGCGCGCCTCCTCCAGCGCATGGGATACGCCAAGGTCTTCGACCTGCGTAACGGCACCATGGGCTGGATGATGGCGGGCCTCGAGCTGGAGACGGGATCCACACGCCTCGACCTTCCCGCCCCTTCGCCGGCCGCCCTCGCCGGCGCGGAAGCATTTGCCGCGCGCATCGCGGCCGAGGACGGAGTGCGCACGCTCTCCATTCCTGCCCTGCGTGAGCTGATGGCGAAGTCCGATACGGAGAATGTCTATCTCATCGACGTGCGGACCTCGGACGAATACGCCCGCGGATACATCCCGGGCTTTCAATGGTTTCCCGGAGGCCAGGCCGTGCAGCGGGCCGACGATCTGGTGGCGGTGAAGAACGGCCACGTGGTCTTCGCCTGCGACGGGCGCGTGCGGGCGACGGTGGCCGCGTCCTGGTACCGGCAGATGGGCTTCCCGAACGTCTACGTGGTCGACGGGGGTACCCCGGCCTGGGTCGCGAGCGGCCAGTCCCTGGCCACGAGCGATGCGCCGGGCGGGCCGCGGGGCTACGACGAGGGTATAGCGGGCGCGTTGCCCGCGGGCTACGAGGCGGCCAAGGCGCAGGTCGAGCTCCTCACTCCCACCGCGCTGGACGAGCGGTGCAAAGGACCGCAGCCACCCACGGTGATCTTCGTCGACACGAGCCGCGAGTTCAGCAACGGCCACGTGCCCGGCGCGCGCTGGGTGCCGCGGGGATGGCTGGAGCTCGCCATTGCCGACGTGGCGCCGTCCAAGGACGCGCCGCTCGTCGTCACGTGCGCCAATGGTCCGAGCGCGGTGCTGGCGGGGGCGGCCCTGAAGGGCTTGGGCTATCAGCGCGTGGCCGTGCTCGCCGAAGGGATGCAGGGATGGGGACGGGCGGGACGGCCCGTGGAGCGTGGCCTCAGCGGGGTCATGCATCCTCCCAACGACGTGCTGACCATGGGGACGGATCGCACGTGGGCGGAGGCGATTCAGTATCTGCGCTGGGAAGAAGAGCTTGGCAGGAAGTACGGCGCTCACTAAGGGAGGCTCCATGATCTACGAATGCCTGCTCTACGAAGCGAAGGACGGTATCGCGACGCTCACCCTCAACCGCCCCGAGCGGCTCAATGCCCTCGGCGGCACGCTCCGCCAGGATCTCTTCGACGCGGTGACGCGCGCCGGCGCCGATCCCGAAGTGCGCGTGATGGTGGTGACGGGGGCGGGCAAGGGCTTCTGCTCGGGCGGGGACGTCAAGGCCATGGGTGAGGCGAAGGCGGGCCAGCGCGAGCGGCCGCTCATCGAGAAGATCGCCCCGGGGCGCGACCGGACGCTCCTCGCCATGCGTGAGGCGCCCCAGCCCATCATCGCGGCGGTGAACGGCGCGGCGGCCGGCGCCGGCATGAACCTGGCCTTGGGCTGCGACATTCGCATCGCTTCGACCGCCGCCAAGTTCACCCAGGCCTTCGTCAAGCGCGGCCTGCATCCGGACTGGGGCGGGACGTATTTTCTCCCGCGCGTGGTGGGCATGGCCAAGGCGTGCGAGATGATCTTCACGGGCGAGGTAATCGACGCCGCGGAGGCGCTTCGGCTCGGCATCGTCAGCAGGGTCGTCGCCCCGGAGGAGCTCCTGCCGACGGCCTACGAGGTCGCCCGCCGGATCGCGGCGGGGCCGCCCGTGGCCATCCGCCTCGCCAAGCGATCGCTCTACGCCAACGAAGACCTCGATCTGCGAGGAGCGCTCCAGATCGAGACCATGGCGCAGAACATCTGCTTCGAAACCGAGGACGCGACGGAAGGCATCCGCGCCTTCGGCGAGAAGCGCGCGCCGGTGTTCAAGGGGCGCTGAACAGGACCCTGGCAGCCTGCTTCCAGTGCCAGAACACATAGGCGAGCAGGCCGCCCTGGTCGCGCGATGCCGTCATAGCCGGGGGGCGAGCGCCTCCACGGCCTGAGCGGAGGTCACGACGGGGATGACATCGATCTGGGCGAGATCCTTCCAGTTGGCGATCCAGCTCTCGAAGAGCACGGGATCGGCGGATTCCATGAGCTGATAGCAGCAGCTGAAGTCGGTGGACACCCAGCTACTGACGTAGCGCAATCCGTCCGGCGTCATGCGACCCCGCTCTCGGAATCGGCGATACACGGGAACCGGATCGCCGCCGTGGAACTTCTCGATCACCATGTAGAGGCTCGTGGTCATGTCTCTCTCCGTTTGGGTCAGAGGGCCGTGCGGCGGGGCGGATCACGCAGCGTCCAGAAGGCGACGCAGCCGCCCAGGTAGGAGGCGATGGCAAGGAGGAAGGCCATGCGGTAGCTGCCGGAAATGTCGAAGATCCATCCTGCGGCCCACGACCCCCCGGCCGAGCCCATGCCCGCGCCGATGGTGATGACGCCCAGGATGGCCCCGAGATGGCGGCCGGGGAAGAGATCCGCCGTCTTGGCCGTGATGGCCGGGCCCCGCGCCCCCCAGGTGAGGCCGAAGAAGCAGGCGTGCAGCCAGAGCAGCCAGCGCTGCTGCGGCCCGGTGATGAAGAGCGCGCACACGACGCCGACGATGGAGATCCCGTAGGCGAGGATGGCCGATCTCTCGCGCCCGATGTAGTCGGAGATGGTCCCCGTGAAGATGGTGCCGGCGATGGCGAGGAAGCTGCCGACCCCGAGCACGGTGGCCGCGTACAGCTTGTCGAACCCGACATCCACCGCGAAGGCGAGCTGATGGAGGGACACGAGAAAGCTCCCCAGTCCCGTGCAGAGGTAGACGGCGAAGAGCAGCCAGAAGTGACGCGTTCGCACCGCGTCCTTGACCGTCCAGTCGTGGTCGGCCTCGGAGGCGGCCTCACGGTGGGCGGCGTCGCGGGCGGGCTTGGCAGGTCCCGCCACCGGATCGGTGCCGCGGAAGAAGCCGGCGAGGGGTACCACGAGGACGGCCATGACCGCGGCCTGCGCGAGATAGGCGTGGCGCCAGCCGATGGCCGTGATGATGAGCTGAACGAGCGGCGCCGACACCGCGCGCGAGAAGCCGTTGGCGGACTGGACCACGGAGATCGCCATGCCCCGGCGATGCACGTACCAGCGCGAGAGGAGGGGAACGAAGACGACGAGCCCGAGGCAGTTGGCGCCGATCGTCATCACGAAGCCGTAGAGCGCCACCACCTGCCACAGCGCGGACGCATACGCGCTGCCGAAGAGACCCAGGGTGAGGAGGCTTCCGCCGAGCAGCACGAGGCGCCGCGGCCCGAGCCGGTCCACGAGCGTGCCCACGAGGGGCGAGCTGGCGCCGGCCACGAGCTGGGAGGTCGAATAGGCGAGGGAGGCCTCGGCGCGGCTCCATCGGAAGTCCTCGAGGAAGGCCACGAGGAATACCGCATAGGAGTGCATGAGGCCGGCGCTGATGGTGAAGGTGGTGAAGGCGCCGCCGAGCAGGAGCCCGCTGGTTGCCCGCCGCGCCGCCATGCAGGCAGGCTAGGGGGAGGCGGTCAGGAGGTCAAGTCGGCGGGGATTGATCACCGTCGCGAGTGCACCTATCCTGTCGCCTGAGTTGGAGAGCGCCGCTCACTCGAACCGGGGAGATCGCATGTTTTTCGAGCTCAGGCAGTATCACGTACGTCCGGGGCAGCAGGAGCAGTGGGTCAAGTGCATGGAGGAGGAGATCATTCCCTTCCAGGTCAAGATGGGCATGGTCATCCTGGGCAGCTTCGTGGGCGAGGAGGACGCGAGCGTCTACGTCTGGATCCGCCGCTTCGAGAGCGAAGCGGAGCGGAAGCGCCTGTACGACGCCGTCTACCAGAGCGAGTACTGGAAGACGGAGATCAGCCCGCGGATCCCGACCCTGATCGACCGCGAGCAGATCAAGGTGACGCGGATCGTGGCCACCCCGCACTCCGTGATCCAGTAGAGCGCCGCCGCCTCACCGTGAGGCCGGTGGTGGTGGCGAGAGATCTAGCGCGGAGCTACCGGTAGAACCGGCGCATCTCGTGCATGGCGGCCCGCAGGTGATCACGGGGAAGCGTGGGGTTGGGGATCAGCCGATAGTCCCGGTCGCGGATCTCGTAGCTGGTGGGGGACACGATGGTCACCTGGTCGGGCTCGACCAACGCGAAATTGTTGTAGCTGGCGGCGATGAGCCAGTCCCACGGCCGGTCGGTGAAGAGATCCTGGCCGCTGGCGTAGTCCGAGGGCGGGTTCGTGCAGCCGAATACACCGGTGAGCAGGGTCGGCGCCAGGTCGAAGTGAGAGGTGCGGCGCGAGATACGGCCCGGGGGCCGGCCCGGCCAGCGTACGAGGAGCGGGGTATGCAGCTGAAGCTCGCTGTATGCCGTGCCGTGTCCGGTGAAGCCCAGCCCATTTTCGTCGAACTCCACGCCGTGATCGGAGGTGATGACGATCACCGTGCTCTCGAGAAGCTTCCGACGCTCCAGATCCTCGAACACGCCGCGGACCAGCGCGTCGACGAAGTGGACGGCGGTGAGGTAGCGGGCGCGCTTCACGACCTGGGCGGGGGCGCCGGGCGGGACGGGCACCACCGAGGGGTAGTCGTCGGGGGGCTCGATGGCCACGGCGGCGTTGTAGTAGAGGAAGCCGAAGAAAGGACGTGCCGGGTCGCGCTTGCCGAGCCAGTCGTACCACTCCCCGGTCAGCGTGCGGTCCCGCCCGCTGGATCCTGGGCGGGGTGAGCTCGTCTCCAGGCGAAGATTCGGTATGCGGGCCAGCGCTGTCCGATCGAGCCCTATGATCGTACGGTTGATGGGCGAGCTGGCAAACAAGCCGAGCTGGTAATCGTATTTTCGGAACAGGTCCATGAGCACCGGAGGCTGGGCGACATCGGCGAAGGCGTCCCAGTAGGTGGCGGGGAGGCTGTAGAAGAGGGAGAACATGCCGGCGCGGGAGGCCATGCCCCCGCTGTAGTGGGCGTCGAAGCGGACGGCGTCCCGGGCGAAGGCGCTGAGGGTGGGGGCGACGGCGGGGGTGAGGGCGTCGGCGCGCATGCCGTCGATGACGACGAGGAGGACATTGAGCTTCGGCGAGGGGGGATCGCAGCGCAGGGGCGCCAGTGGGTAGTTCAGCACGCTGTCCGCCGATCGGCGAAGCGCGGCGCCGACGCCGAGCTCGCGCGCCCGGGCTCGATCCACGAGGCCGACTTTGACGAGCAGGTTCGTGCTGACGAGCTGGTAGTGCAGCGGGAGGTAGCGGGCGAATGCGGTCACGGGCACATAGAAGCGGGGTTGCGCCCACCCGTGAACGAACTGGCCGGCCACGAAGCAGCCCACGAGGGCCAGCGCGAGGTAACGTCCGAGCGGGCGCGTCGGAGGGTGCGCGGTGCGCGCCCAGACCCAGCGAGCCACCGCCGCCTCGATGACCAGTCCCGCCACGAAATAGAGGGCGAGAAACGCCCAGGTCTGTGGCTCGAGCATGGTGAAGGTCAGGACATTGAGGTGGTACCGGTTCTCGGCGAAGACCAGGCTGTCGAGGAGCAGGAAGCTGAGGCCGGCGCTCGCGAGCGCGACGCCCAGCGGCAGCACGATCTGAGGTCGCGGGACGAGCAGAATGACCGGGAGCAGGAGGAGGAAGGGCATATAGGCGAGAGCGCTCAGATGGCCGATATAGGCGATCACCGCATAGACCCACGCGACCACGGGCTCGAGAGGCGAGTAGTGCCACAGGTAACGCAGGCCGACGGCGGCGAGGAGCCCGGCATTGGCCACGGCGAACCAGCTCCCCCAGCGACAGAGACGTCTCCGGGCGCTCATCGATAGAAGCGGCTCATCTCGTGCATCGCGGCCCGCACGAGGTCGCGGGGGAGGGTCTGATTGGTGACGAGCTTGTAGTTCCCGTCGCGGATCTCGTAGCCGGACGGGAAGACGACGGTGACCCGGTCGGGCTCGATCAAGGCGAAGTCTTCGTAGCTGGCCCCGATGAGCCAGTCCCACTTCACGCCGGAGAAGAGGCTGTGACCGCTCGAGTAATCGGAGGGCGGATTCGTGCAGCCGAACAGATCGGTGACGAGGGTCGGCGCGAGGTCGTTGTGGGAAGTGCGGTGGGCGATGCGCTCCGCACGTCGCCCGGGCCAGCGCATCACCAGAGGCGTATGCATCTGGAGCTCGCTGAAGGCGGTGCCATGCCCCGCGAAGCCCAGTCCGTTCTCATCGAACTCCATGCCGTGATCGGACGTGACGATGACCACGGTGCTCTCGAGGAGCTTCCGGCGCCGCAAGTCCTCGAGGACACGTCCGAGCAAGGAGTCGACATAGTGCACGGCGGTGAGGTACCGGGCGGCCCGGCGCGCCTGAGTCGACGCGCCCGGCGGGACGGGGACCACCGACGGATAGTTCGCGGGCGGCTCGAGAACCACCGCGGCGTCATAGTAGAGAAATCCGAAGAAGGGACGCGCGGGGTCCCGCCGGTCGAGCCAGTCGAGCCACTCCTCGGTCACCGCCCGGTCCGCTCCACTCGAGCCGGGATAGGGCGAGATCGTCTGAAGACGCAGATTGGGCACGCGGGCGAGAGCCGTCCGGTCGAGGGCGGCCGCGCGGTACACGGGCGCGCTGGCGAACAGGCCGAGCTGATAGCCGTACTTCTGGAACAGGTCCATCAGCACCGGCGGCTGGGTGAGGCTGCCGAAGGCATCCCAATAGGTGGCGGGGAGACCGTAGAACAGGGAGAACATGCCGGAGCGCGACGAGTTTCCTCCGCTGTAGTGGGCGTCGAAGCGGATCGCGTCCTGCGCGAGGTCGGACATCTTCGGAGCGATGGCGGAAATGAGAGCGTCGGCGCGCATGGCGTCGATCACCACGAGCAGGACGTTGAGCTTCGGCGAGGGAGGCTCGCAGCGGAGCGGGGCCAGCGGATAGTTCAGCCCGCGCTCGGTCGACCAGCCGAGGGCGGCGGCCACGCCCTGCTCGCGAGCCCGGGTCCGATTGACGAGACCGAGCTTCACGAGGCCCTTGTCGGTGCGCGGCTGGTACAGGGGCAGGTATCTCGTGAATCCGGTCACCGGCGCATAGTAGTGCGCTTCGGCCCACGCGTGGATGAGGTTGCTCGCGAGCAGGCAGCCTCCCAGTCCCAGCGCGACCCCCCATCCGATCCACCGTCCCGGCCCGTGGGCGGTGCGCTTCCAGATCCACGAGGCCACCATCGCTTCGACGGCCACCCCGAGGAGAAAGTAGAGGGAGAGGAACGCCCAGGTCTGCGGCTCCAGCATGCTGAAGGTCAGCACGCCCAGGTGGTAGCGGTTCTCGGCGAAGACCAGGCTGTCGAGGAGGAGAAAGCTCAGCAGAATGCTGGACAGGACGACGGCGATGGGCAGCACGAGTCGCGGCCACGGAATCAAGAGCATCACGGGGACGAGGAGCAGGAGCGGGATATAGGCGAGGGCCGACAGGTGCCCCACGAAGGCGAGCCCCGCGTAGGTCCAGCCCACCCAGGGAGCGAGAGGGGAGTAGTACCAGAGATAGCGCAGCCCGACGAGGGCGAGGAGCGTCACGTTGGCCAGCGCGAACCCGTTCGCCCAGCGGAGCAGCCGCTTCCTTCCGCCCATGCTCTGGAGCCTCACCGTCGACCCCGCGCTCAGGGCAGCACGGTCGCCGCCAGGCAGACGGCCCTCATACCCGGAAGGTATAGGTCTTGGTGGGATCGCGCTCGATCATGGCGCGGCCGGGGGTGTCGGGCTGGGCCTGGATCTCGTCGGTCCCGGCGGAGATCCGCCGCGTGTCCTCCGCGTGGAACAGGGCCGGGACCACCACGAAGCCGTCACGGTCGAAGGACTCTTTGCGCGACATGCGGGCCGATCGTGCCAGAGTCTTTCCGAGAGGTCAATCCTCGCCGCCGGATCTTCTGTTCTTCGGGAACGACGCCGTCGACGGGCGGGAGCGGGATTTTCGTCGACGCAAGCCTTCGACGAGAAGCAAATCCGCCTTTCCTTCTTGTGCATATTTGACCTCGATGCCAATATGAGCGTCATGGCTCGCTCCTTCTCATGCGCGATCGAGCGCGCGCGCGCTGTGAAGCAGGGGGAGAGATGGTCGCGTGTCGGCTGAATTCGCCGGGCGGTTGACGACTCGTCAGCGGGCGTTGCTCGTGGGCTTGTTGTGCGCCGCCGCCATCGTCTATGCCATGCCGATTGGCCCCCGTCCCATCTGGAATCAGGACGAGGCTCGCGTGGTCCTGCTCGCGGAGGACACGCTCCGCCACGGATTCCGGCTCCCCGCCCGGGTACGTGATGCGCCGTACCTCAACAAGCCACCGCTGTTCTTCTGGAGCGTTGCCCTGGCCGCCTTGCCGGTGGGACGCGCCTCGGACCGCGACGCCCCCATCCCCTCGGTCGTCGCGGCGGTGGCGACCTTGCTTGGTGTGTTCGCCATCGGGCGGCGGCTCTCCGGTATCCACACGGGATTTGTCGCCCTCGCGGTGCTGGCCACCGCTCCCGGCTTCTTCCTGCACAGCCATCAGGTCTTGCCCGACATGATGTTCGCCGCCTGGCTGACCTGGGTGCTCTACTTCCTCCTGTGCGGGCTGGAGACACTGCCGCCTCGTCGCGCCCATCTCGCCGGTTTCTACGTCTGCATGGCCGGCGCCCTCTGGACCAAGGGGCTGCCCGTCCTCCTGGTCATTCCGGCCACCGTGGCGGTCTTCGCCGTCACGGTCGGCGTCCGGAAGGTGCCATCGTTCCGCCCGGTGACCGGCCTCGTTCTCGTCGCGCTGACGGCACTGCCGTGGGCGATCCCCTACGCCCTGACTCCCGAGCGCGCGCGCGAGAGCAGCCAGGCCATCAGCATCGGGCAGGCCCTGATCTGGTACCTCGACCGGTTTCGACACCTCTCCTCCGTCCCTTTCGCCGACGGGCTCGTGGCCTTCCTCCCGTGGGCGCTGTGGCTTGTCCCGGCTGCCGTGTGGTGGCGACTCACGCCGGATCGCCAGGCCTACCGGCCCGTGCTGGCCTGGATGGTGGTCTTTCTCGTCCTGTTGGGTCTGAGCGTCCAACAGCGCGCACGCTATCTGCTCCCCGTCTATCCGCTGTTCGCGCTCTTCGTGGCGGCATCAGTGACCACCGCGGCATCCCGGGCACGGTCTCTGGTCAGGATCAATGCCGCCATCCTCATCGCCGTGCTCGCGACGGCGCTCGCCGTGGGCGGATGGCTGCTCCTCGCTCCCCAACCGATCTCGGGAATATCGATCACCACCTTCGTCTCGACCTCCCCGGGGAAGCGCGCCATCCTCGTCGCGCTGCTCGTCGCGGGCCCCGCCATCGCCTTGTGGGAGTTTCAGGTCCACCGCTCCCCGGGCCGCTCGCTGTCATGGATAGCCGGCGCCCTCGCCCTCATCCTGCTCTTCGAGGCGGGGACGTATCCCGGCCGGCTCGCCTCGGACTATCCGATCCGGGCGTTCGCCGACCAGGTCCGCGGCTCCCTCGAGCCCAGCGCGCCACTCATCGCCTATCCCGACGCGAATCTGGCCTTCGATCTGTACCTCGATCACTCGATCGCGGAGGTGCCGGCTCGAGACGCGATCGCCAGCCGTCTCCAGAGCCCGGCCGCGGAGGGATTGCTCCTTCGCGTGGCCGACTGGGCTGCCTTGCGCAAACCCGCTCATCCCAGCTGGTGCTCGATCGGGAGCGTGGCGCTCGGATCCCGCTCCTACGTACTCCTCGGGTCCTGTCGATGAGTCGCCAGATGCCCTCGGCCCCCGTCGACATGCTGGAGCTCACGGTGATCCTTCCCGTCTTCAACGAAGTGCAGAATCTCTCCCTGCTCTGGCCGGAGCTGCTCGGCGTCCTCGAGGCACACTGGCGCCATGTCGAGATCATCTTCGTCGATGACGTGAGCACGGATGGCAGCACGGATTGGCTTCGAGAGCTCGCCCGCCGGGATGGGAGAGTTCGACACGTCCGCTTCGCGCGTCATGCCGGTCTCACCGCCGCCCTGGATGCCGGCTATCGCCGCGCCCGGGCCCCCATCGTCGTCACCATGGACAGCGACCTGCAGAGTGACCCCGCCGATATCCCGCGCCTGGTGGCCGCCCTGCGGGACGCGGATGCCGCCACCGGCTGGCGGGTGCATCGCCACGACACCTGGCTCAAACGGCTCTCGTCACGGATCGCCAATTTCATCCGCAATCGGATGACCCGGGAAACGGTGCGCGACAGCGCATGCACGCTCCGCGCGATGCGGCGGGCCTGCACGGCCGCCCTGCCCCCCTATGACGGCCTGCACCGTTTTGTCCCGACGCTCCTGCGAATCGCCGGCTATCGGGTGGTGGAAGTTCCGGTGACCCATCGAGCGCGCCGCTTTGGCGAATCGAAATTCGGAGTGCGCAATCGGGCCGGCCGGGCCTTCCGGGACCTTCTCTTCGTGCGCTGGATGCAGCATAGGGTCCTTCGGTATGCGATCGAGCCGGCGGTGGAAGTGGCGCGTCCCGGCGCCACCGACCCGGCCCCGTCGTCGCCATCGATGGGCAGGTCACGATCCGGGAGCGCCCGCGCTCCCTGAGGCTACGGGCGGTAGAAGCGGCGCATCTCCTGCAGCGCGGCGCGCAGGCGGTCACGGGGAAGCGTGGCGTTGGGGACCAGCCGGTAGTTCCCGTCGCGAATCTCGTAGCCGGCCGGGGAGACGATGGTCACCCGGTCGGGCTCGACGAGGGCGAAGTTGCG
>WNGB01006035.1_pt1 | contig 17954 bp, 8 predicted proteins | sample 5400681 | NCBI WGS metagenome assembly WNGB01 (sample SAMN13153367, study PRJNA577476) | soil metagenome | isolation source: 115 cm soil or saprolite under grassland replicate 2 | place: USA:California | collected 2016-06-15 | reverse complement strand
GAGAACATCGTCACGGGCAACGTCCGCGCCGCAGACGGGGCAGCGACGCCACTGTCTGGAGCGACGGTCGATGCGATCGATGGCACAGGCGCTATCCGTTACTCGACGCAGACGAACAGCACTGGCGCGTTCAGCCTGCGGGTCGGCTCCGGTCCGCTGAAGTACAGAGTCACGCTGACGGGCTACCAGACGCAGTGGTGGCAGCAGAAGTTCGACTTCGACAGCGCTGACGCCGTCGATGCGTCGGCGGGAGCACCGGTGCTTACGTTCACGCTTGGTCGGCTGGCGACGGTTACCGAGACCGCGACCTGCGTCGGCAAGCCCGTCACGAGCGGCAAGGTGAAGCTCTACAGCGGCACGACGTATCTCACCGAAGTGCCGACGAACACCGATGGTGTCTTCACGCTGGCTGGCCTCGCTCCTGGCGTGTACACGCTGAAGTACGTCACGTCAGGCGCCTCCACGTGTGGCGGCGCGTCGCTCACCGTCAACGCCGACGGCACGTACGTCCTCGTGGCGTCGACGAAACCGCTCATTACGTTCGACAACGACAACTGGGTCAACGCGCTCGAGCTGACGCTCGCGTCCGATCCGTCGCCGGCGACCACGAAGTCGGCGACGATCGCGGAGAACATCGACGTACTCGGTCGTGCCTCTTGGTTCAAAGTCAGGCTGCCAGCTGGGAGCACGCTGGTCGTTCAAGCCACGAACTTCGACGTGAACTACGACGTGCTCTTCTTCGGCGACATCGCCGCCGCGTATTCGAGTCTCACGACAGCCCAGGACGTCTTGCGGATCGGCGCCGAGCTCAACAACGCGTACTCATCACCCGTCGGGTTTGACTCACCCGTCGGCTTCGACTCACCGGTGGGCTTCGACTCGCCAGTCGGATTCGATTCACCCGTGGGCTTTGACTCACCCGTCGGCTTCGATTCACCCGTGGGTTTCGACTCGCCGGTCGGGTTCGACTCGCCGGTCGGGTTCGACTCGCCGGTCGGGTTCGACTCGCCGGTCGGGTTCGATTCGCCGGAGGCCTATACGAGCGCGCAGCAGCGGACCCTGCTCGCGGCGTCGCTCGCCAGCGGCGTATCCGATGAGCTGATCGTCCGCAACACCTGGGACACCGAAGGCTTCTATTACATTCGCGTCCGCGGCCGCAATGGCGCGTTCAGCCTCGAGCGGCCCTTCAAGCTCACGGCGACGCTGCTGCCGAGCGCCTGCGCAACCGTCCAGAAACCCACTCAGACGGCTGGAGGCGCGACGATCCTACGCGCTCAGGCAAACCCGATGACGATCATCGCCGTCGACCTGGCCCGCCTGGCCGGCACCGCCCAGGAGAAGGCTGACCTGAGGAGCGCGCTCCTCACCTTCGCCGCACGGAGCGACGTCCTGGCGCGCGTGATCGATGTAGGTACGGACGCGCGTGTGGCCTTTGCCAATGAGCAGGCCGACGGCGCGCTGCCGTGCGCCTATGCCAAGAACCTGGTCGCGGCGGAGATCGACCGCATCATCGACGGCGCCCGCGTCGCCAACGTGACGAAGTACGTCGTCGTCGTCGGACCTGATTCAGCGATCCCGTTCTTCCGCTATCCCGACCGGACGCCGTTCGGGAACGAGAAGCAGTTCATCCCGCCGGTGCGTGATGCCAGCGCATCGCAGGCCGTGTTACGACTCGGCTACTTCACGGGCCAGGACGCGTATGGCTCGGTGCTAGGCATCAGCCGCGGCGACCACACATTCCCGATCCCGGACCTACCCGTTGGCCGACTTATCGAGACCGCAACCGAGGTGACGGCGGTCCTGCAGGCATTCGGGAATGGCGCCGCGCCGATGACCACGCGACCACTCGTGACGGGCTACGACTTCATGGCCGACGGCGCGCGCCAGGTCCGCGATCAGCTCGACCTCGCCATGGGCGCAGCACTCGCGACCCAGCGCAGCGTCAGCGTCACACAGAACGGAACGGCCACCACATACGAGCTCATTCACGAGCCGGGGAGCACCGGCGCAGCGTGGACGGCGGACGCCTTGCAAAAGGCGTGGTTTGACGAGCGACATGGTCTCAGCTACATCGCAGCTCACTTCAGCGACTCCGCAGCGCTCGCCGCCGATGGCACGACGATCGTGGAGTCGTCCGCGCTCGAGAACGCCGTCGCGGACATGACGATGGCAGTCATCCTTGGCCAAGGCTGCCATCTCGGCTACAACCTCGTCGATCCGGACGGCGTGCCGCAGGTCACGCGCACGACCGACTGGGCGCAGGCCGCGGCTCGGAAGCGCGTGGGTGCGCTCATCGCTGGGACGGGCTACCAGTTCGGCGCCGGTCGAGCCGAGGGCGACACGGGCGACATCGTCGAGTACGGCGAGCGTCTGTATCTCTTCATCGCGACCCAGCTCCGCTCCGGCGCGCCGGGGAGCGCTGTGCCGATCGGCAAGGCGTTCATCGAGGGCAAGCGGGCATATCTAGCCATCGTGGGCTCATACCTGGGCGCGCTGCACGAGAAGCAGCTTGCGGAGACGACCATCTTTGGCCTCCCGATGCTCGCGGTGAACGTGCCGGGCACGCGACTCGTCACCGGCGCCGTGGAGACCGTGTCGCCAGATGCCAACGGTGATGTCACGGTTACCTTCACCGGCTCGCGGGCGCTCGACTCGCACGGCGGGTTCTCTTCAGGACCGGATGGCACCCTTGGCATCCCCGGGGCGCCGATCTTGCCGGTGGACCTCGCAGACGCGTCATCCACAGGCCAGGTCCTCCGCGGCGTCGGCTTCCGCGCGGGCATCTACAACGACACCGAGTCGTTCCGCCCGACGATCAGCTCACCGGTGACGGAAGGAACGGCCTCGCTGACCGAGGCCTACCGGTCCCTCGTGTTCTCACCGACGCCGAATCGGCTCGCCACCGTGAACTACATCGGCGCTCTGGCGTCGGGTACCACGTACCTGGTCATGACCCCCGCCGAATACCGCTCGGCGTCGGCGGATTCCGACACGGGCACGGAGCGGACTTTCAGCTCGCTGACCCTACGGCTCTTCTACCGCACGCCGGGGACGAGCTCGCTCACGATGCCCCCAGCCTTCGTCGAGGTCCGCGGCCGACCGACAGGAACGGGCGACGTGCTGTTCGAGGCATTCGTCATCGGCGATCCCGGCATCGCCATCGGATCGGTCTGGGTGACGTATACCGACACGCGCAGCCCCTTCCCGCGTATGTGGAGGTCCATCGACCTCGCACCCGACGCGTCGCAGCCCGGCTACTGGAAGGCCACGCGCCCCCTCGCATCGCTCGGGGTCGAGTCGATCGACGACATCGTGTTCATCGCGCAGGCCGCGAACGCGTCCGGACTCGTCGGTATCGCGACGAACGGCGGCGCCAACTACCGCGTCGAGACACCCACCGCGGTCGTCTCGGCGCCGAAGCGGGCCACCGAGATCGAGATCACCGCCGCACCGACGAGTGGCGCGTACCGCTCCACCGCGACTTTCACCGCGCAGCTCAAAGAGCACGTTCTCGGTGACCTCGTTCCGCTGGAGGGCAGGACGGTACGCTTCGGCCTCGGCAGCCAGCGCCTCTCGGCGGTGACGGATGCCGACGGGAAAGCGACCATCGCACTCAAGCTGCTGCAGCGCCCGGGTGGGTACAAGCTGAACGCCGCGTTTGATGAGAACAACGCAAATCTCGCGTCCGCGGATTCCGTGGACTTTACGATCGTGAAGGCGATCTCCGCGCTCGCATTGACGCCGACGTCACTGTCGATCAGGTCTGGTGGCCCGTGGTCCGCGGTCGCGAGGCTGACCATCGGCGCAGCGGCCGATCCGCCGACCGAGACACAGACGCTCTTCTTCGTCGCTGCGGGTGGTGGCCGCACGTACGCGACGACCACGCTCACCGGGACAAGTGGCGTCGCGAGCATTCCGGGTTGGGACCTGCCCGTCGGAACCTACGGGCTGACGGTGTACTTCGCTAAGCCCGTGCTCATCGGCGGCCAGCCCATCTATGACGCGACGAGCCTGTTCTACGTGGGCAGCGAGGCTTCCGGAAACCTCACGGTAACCGCCGGTGCCGTGTCGTACACCGGCGACGTGGTCGTTCCGATCAACACAGACGTGCATCTGAAGGCCGCCGTTACCGCGCCGACCGGCGCGGACGTGAGCCTCGCGCAGGTCCGCTACGTCCTCAAGCGCGCCGGCGTGACCGTGTTCGCGAGCGGGCCGGTCGCGCGCGGAACGGGTGACTGGGCGACGACGATCGTAGGCGGGCTCACAGCTGGCCTCTACGCGGTGTACACGAGCGTGGTCGGAACGGACTACGCAAGTGACGGACCGGTCGCGTTCCTCAGCGTCTACGATCCGCGCGCGGGCTTCGTAACTGGAAGCGGGTGGATCGACTCGCCTCCCGGCGCGTTCGCCGCAGACGCGAGTCGCGTTGGCAAGGCGACGTTCGGCATCAACGCCACGTACAAGAAGGGCTCGAGCGATGTCACGGGTGACACCGAGTTCCAATTCGCGGCAGGTAATTTGATATTCAAGAGCTCGTCGCTCGATCCCGGGACGCTGGTCATTGCCGGTCGCAAAGCGGTCTACAAGGGTACGGGCACGATCAACGGCGCGGGCAGCTACAAATTCATCGTCTCCGCCATCGATGGTCAGGCGCTGGGCGGCGTGGGACCCGATACGTTCCGCATCAAGATCTGGGACCCGACTACCGATCAGGTCATCTACGACAACCAAATGGGTGCCCTCGACAATGCCGATCCGAGCACCGCCATCAGCGGCGGAAGTATCGTCGTCCACAAGTAGCGGCCGCCACGATCCTCTACAGCGCGGGTAATCCCAGTCGCCGCAGGTCGAGCGCCGCGCCAAGCTCTTCGAAGATCACGCGCGCCTGATCGCGTAACGCATCAGCTTCTGTCGATCGCCCGTCGGTGTCGGGCAACAGCGCATATGCGCGGGCAAGGAGCGCCAGCGTGCGACCCAGCTCGTGACGATCGTCGCCGCGTCCGAGCGCTCGACGTGCCTCCTCGAGTGCGTCCACGGCGCCGACAACCTCGCGACTCGCGAGCCTCGCGCTTCCGAGGGCCTGGAGAGCGATCGCGATGAGCTCAGGCAACGCGAGCTCGCGAGCCAGTGCGACGCCTCGTTCGGCCGCCCCCAGGGCGAGCGTCGATCCCGTCGCAACATAACCGTCGGTGAGATCGCGCAAGGCCTCGACGAGGTACGTCCGCTGACCCATGCGCTCGAACTCCGTGATCGCCGCCCGCAGCTGCGCGATACCCCGGTCCGCTTCTCCGCGCGCCACGTTGGTAGCGCCCAGTCCCACAAGCGCCGCACTCGCGCCGAACGCGTAGCCGATCGACGTTGCCAGCTCCATCGCGGCGTTGTAGTGGTGCTCGGCCTCCGCTAGCTCCCCGCGCAGGAAGTGGATCTCAGCGATGTTGCCGTGACTGTGAACGCGCCCCAGCTGGTCGCCTATCCGCTGCCGGATCGCGATCGCTCTCTCATACGCCGCAAGCGCCGCGGTATGGCGACTGCGACGGCGTTCAGTCCGCCCGATGTTGTTGTGGACGTTCGCTTCGCCCAGCGCGTCGCCCAGGCGCACGTACGCGGCGAGGCTCCGCTCTTGGAACTCGAGCGCGCGGCCGAGCTCGCCCCGGTAACCATGGATGGTGCCGAGCTGCTTCAGCGCCTCTGCGATGGCGTCGACATCGTCCGTTCGCTCGGCATCTGCGAGCGCGTCGTGGAGGTGGTCGATCGCGATATCGGCCTTCCCGTTGCGGAACTGCAGGTCGGCGATATTGAGCAGCGCCCGGACGCGCTCGCTCGTCGCCGCGACTGGAAGTCGGGTCAGGACGTCCTCGAACGTCGCGAGCGCGTCGCTGGCCTTACCGCGCAGCTGCTGGACGAGCCCACTCTTGCGTCGAACGCGCTCGCGTGCCACCACATCGGCGTCCGCGTGGATGCCGATGGCTTCACCGTAGGCCGCGAGCGCATCGTCATAACGACCGGTCACGCGATGGACGTCGCCGACAGCTTCGTGAGCTTCGGCGCGGGCGATGGGATCGGCACCACTTCGCTCGATCGCCCCGCGGAAGTAGTCGATCGCCTCGGGGTTCGCGTACAAGCGCTGGGCGCGGTGCCCCGCGCGGACGAGCCAACGCACGGCCTTCGGATCGTCGTCCCCGCGCCGGTAGTGGAACGCGAGCGTGTCGATGAACTCGTCGATGCGCTCGCCGAAGAGATCGCGATACGCATCGCCCACGACCACGTGCGTTCGCCGGCGATGAGCGATCAGCTGTGTGCGATATGCGACCTCTTGCACCAGCGCATGAGCGAAGGAATAGGTCGGCTCCGACACGGCGACGCGGCTTACGAAATGGTCACGTTCGAGCGTCTCAAGAGCCGGGTCCAGATCGTCGTCGGGTGTGACGCGAGCCAGCACGCGCGTCCAGAGGGTTCTCCCGATCACGGCCGCGCCGTGGGCCACGTGACGCGGCGATTCGTCGAGCGCGTCCAGCCGCGCCTCAAGTAGGTCCTGCACGGTCGCTGGAACGGTCAGCTCTTCGCCGGGCCGCATCGAGCGGACGACTTCCTCGATGAAGAACGGATTGCCGGCGGTGCGCTCGAGGATCAACGCACGTGCCGGGTCGTCGAGCGGAATGGGCGCAAGCCGATCGATCAGCTCGGCGGCGGCGGCGGCAGGCAGGGCATCAAGCGCGATCGCCTCGGCGGGCCAGGCGATGTCGGTCGCTTCGCGCGACGTGCTCACGAACATGCACCGCAGTGGTCGCACGGCCGAGACCAGCGCGCCGATGACGTCCGCGGACGACGCGTCGCGCCAGTGCAAATCCTCGATCACGAGGACCAGGGGTGCGATGTCGGTGCGGCGCTTGAGCGCATCGCGCAAGAGCGAAACGATGAGCCGCCGCTTCCCGGCGGGATCGAGCGGGGATTGGACCTCGTAACCAAGCAGCTCGAGGAGTAGCGCGAGCCCCGCCGGTCCCGATGCGGCGAGATCCGGAGCGTCGGCGATCGCCGTGCGGGCCGTCCCTTCGTCGTCGGTCGGCCCGATCGCCAGCATGCGACGGACGAGCTCGGCCACGAGTGCATACGGCGTCGCCTGCTCATACGAGTTCGCGCGCGCGCGAACGCGCGCCGTGCCTTTTGAAAGTCCCGACAGCAGCTCGCCGATCAGTCGTGTCTTTCCGACGCCGGCCTCGCCATGGACATGCACGACCTGGCCGTTGCCAGCAAGGGCGTCGCGATAGTGCGCGTACAGGCGCGCGAGCTCCGCCTCGCGGCCCACGATCTTCGGACCGCCGCGCGGACTGGCGCGTCGTTCGGGCCCCAGTACGCGATAGGCGGGAACAGGCTCGGACTTTCCCTTCAGCGTCAGCGGCGGCATCGCTTCGACGACGAAACCACCTCGCGTCAGCGCGAGGGTCGATTCGCTGATGAGCACGGTGTCGGAGGGCGCAGCGCTCTCGATTCGCTGCGCGGTGTTCACCGCGTCACCGGTGACCGTGTACGCGACCACCTCGCCGGGCAGAAGCCCCGCGACGACCTCGCCGGTGTTGATTCCGATCTTGATCGCGACCTTGATGCCGTACGTCTTGTCGAGTGTGGCATTGAGCGTCCGCGCCGAGCGCTGGATCTCGAGTCCCGCCTGGACCGCACGCACGCCATCGTCCTCATGCGACAGCGGTGCGCCGAACACCGCCATGACCGCATCGCCGATGTACTTGTCGATCGTGCCGCCGTAATGCTGGATCGCGCGGGCGAGCACGCCGAAGTACGCCCCGAGGACGGTCCGCAGCCGGGCCGGATCGAGCTTGGCGCCGAGCGGTTCAGAGGACGAAATGTCGGCGAATAGCACGGTCACGACCTTGCGCTCCTCGGCGAGCACGTGCGTGCGGTCGGAGCTGACCTGAAGCGAGGCGCTTGTCGTCGCGGCACGCGCGACGTTCACGAACTCCCGTGCGGCCCGTCGTAAGCCGAGCACCCGGTGCGCGGGCACGGATCGCGTCGACCCCTTTGGTCGCACCTGCTCGACCGGTCCGAAGCGGATCGCTTCACGCGCCGCGATGCGCGTGGCGGGGCTCACGAACACGGAGCCGAGCGACGCTGCCGACTCGAGAGCCTCGGCCAGCGCGACCGGCGCGCCAACGACGGTGAACGTGGCCTGGACGTCCTCGGCGATCGCGCCGCTCACGACAGTTCCGGTGGCGATGCCGATACGACACGCGAGCTGCACGCCGTAGCGACGCTGCAGCTCGATGTTCTCTCGCTCGATCGCCTCTTGCATCGCGACCGCGGCCACGACCGCGCGCGCCGCGTCATCGTTTCGCGCCTCTGGTATCCCGAACACCGCGATCACCGCATCCCCGATGTACTTGTCGACGACTCCGCCGCGCCGATGGATCTCACGCGCGAGCGCTGCGAAGTACGAGCCGAGTACGGCCCGCAGCTCTTCGGGATCGAGTCGTTCGCCCAGCGGCGTCGAGCCTGAGATGTCGGCCTTCAGCACGGTCACGACCGTGCGACCGCCGGCCGCCTTAGCGCGCGCGGGGATGGTCCGGATGCCGGCGGCGGCCTCCCTCACGGCTGTCACTGTAGAACGCGAACAGCGCACGCCAGTGCGCGCGCGACCGACCGTTACATGAGCTCGAACGTCATCGGGACGATGTGAATCCAGGTCAGACCGGGCCTCAACAGGATCGGCGCCCCGGCGGAGTCCTTGAAGACGTACATGTCGTCGCCTTGCCTGCTCCAGGTCCCGTCGAAGCGTTTGCCGTCGCGCAGCACGACGACCGGTCCGGATCCCGTCGCGCGATAGTCGACCGACGGCGCGCCGGCCGAGTCGGCGGTCCCCGCGATCTCCTTGATCTCGGTCTTGATGACGACGACGTTCTCCAGCCGCACTTCCTTCTTGGCGCTCTCGTCGAGCGTGGCTTGTCCGCCCTGCATGCGCTTGTACGAGGTGCTCGCCGCGTCGTACTCGTATTCCACCCGCTGCGCTCCCTCGTACGGAACGACGAGCGACCGCGCCTCCGTGCCGATGCCCGCGGCGCCGAAGGCGAGCGCTGGAACGTTCACCTTCTCGGCACCTGCCGTGCCGGCGGCATCGCGGACCTTCTTGCCGCTCGTGTATGCGTTGTACGGCGCCGGGCGCTGCGTGATCCGCTCGAACGCGTCGGCGTGTTCGAACTCGTCGATGTCGATGAACGCGCCACTCTTCGCCGCGTCCCGCACGAGCCTGGTGACCTCCTGCGACGCGCCGACGTGCGCGACGACCGCCTTGAGCATCGGCAGGTAGTTGAGGTCGGACTGTCGGGCGCTGCGCACCGGACCGACGCGGTCGGGGTCCTGCGACTGGAAGATCAGCGCGTATCGCGTGATACCGCCCTCGACGACGATCTCCATGACGACGTCGGCCTGGGCGATGCCGGACTGCGGGCGCGCCGCGGAATCGTTCGCGATCTTGACGACGAGCGGGCGCCTCCGCACCGCGTCGGCGTTCGGCGCGGTCGTACCGCGGAGCGGCCAGATCGCGGGCTTTGCCGCGGCGGTCGGTGTGGTATTGGTCTGAGGCGGATTTGTGCTCGTCTCAGATCCGCCGCATCCGTTGGCCACCGCGAGGGTGAGAAACGCGAGTACTCCTAGCAGCGAACGCACGCTGACGGGTGGTTGCAACCAATATGCCGCCCCCGCTACAGCTTGACTGGCCAACATTGTGGCTATGCCGAACTACATATACCGCAAGGACAATCCGGTGAGCGGGCTCGTGCTCGAGCGATCATCCGTGACGCAAGGCCATCCGTTCAACATGGGCCGCCTCGTAGTGACCCTTGTACTCGGCTCGGGCCTCTTCATCATCGTCCGGACCTACTTGAACCCGTCTGTTCCGGCCTGGTTGATCCCGACCCGCCCCGTCGATCCCGACCATGTCGGCACGATGGTGATGATCGTGAGCATTTTCGAGTGGCTCACACTGATCGCGGTCGCGGTCCTTCCCCTGAGCGCGATCGCCGTGTTCGTGGATCGCACGTGGCTTAGGAACAGACTCGCCGGCGAGCGGCCCGACGCAGCTCGCCGCACATACGACGCGATCGCGCTCGTCGGTCTCCTTGTCTCGGTGCCGCTGTGGTCATTCGCGTGGGACAGCATCGTGCTGCCCTTCCGGGATTCGGTGCCCGGTGCGATCGCCTTGGGACTTCTTATTGGAGCCTTCGCTGTATACGCGCTGAAGGCTGACAGAAAGACCGACTGAGCCTACGGGGCGACGGGGACCGGCTTCGGCGCCTCGACCTCGGTCCGCTCGATCAGGAGCTTCCCCTCCACCGGGTGCACGCGGACGGTGTCGCCCGCGTGGAACTTGCCCTGGAGGAGCATCTCCGCGAGGGGATCGGCGATCTCGTTCTGGATCTGCCGCGCGAGCGGGCGCGCGCCGAAGTTCGAGTCGTACCCGATCGTCGCGATGTGGTCCTTCGCCTCGTCGGTCACGAGGAGCGTGATCTCCTGCGAGGCCAGCTGCTTGCGCACTCCCTGCAGCTCGAGCTCCACGATCTGGCGGATCTCGGGCTTCGTGAGCGGGGTGAACACGACAGTCGCGTCGATGCGGTTGAGGAACTCCGGACGGAAGAAGCGCTTCATCTCTTCCTGCACGCGCTCCTTCATGCGCTCGTACGCGGCGTTGAGGTCGGCATCGTCGCCCTCGCCCTTGGTCCGGAAGCCGAGGGCGCTCTCGCTCTTGAGCATCTTCTGCGCGAGGTTGCTGGTCATGATGATGATCGTGTTGCGGAAGTCGACGGTGCGGCCCTTCGCGTCCGCCAGACGGCCCTCGTCGAAGATCTGCAGGAGGATGTTGAACACCTCGGGATGCGCCTTCTCGATCTCGTCGAGCAGGATCACGCAGTACGACTTGCGGCGCACGGTCTCCGTGAGCTGTCCGCCCTCCTCGTACCCGACGTAGCCGGGCGGCGAGCCGACCAGACGCGACACGTTGTGCCGCTCCATGTAGTCGGACATATCGATCTTCACGACGTTCTCTTCGCTGCCGAACATGAACTCGGCGAGCTGCTTCGCAAGGTGCGTCTTACCGGTGCCGGTCGGTCCGACGAAGAAGAAGACGCCGATGGGTCGGCGCGGGTCCTTCAGCCCGGCGCGGGCACGGCGGACGGCGCGTGCGACCATCGTCACGGCGGGCGCCTGACCGATGACCTTCGAGTGCAGCACTTCCTCCATGCGGAGCAGCTTCGCCGTCTCCTCCTCCGCGAGTCGCCGCACCGGGATGCCGGTCCACATCGACACGACCTCGGCGATATCCTCGTCGGTCACCTCGGGCCGCTTCTGTGACTGCGCGAGCAGCCAATCGGCCTTCGCCTGCTGAAGCTTGTCCTGCTGCGCGCGCTCCTTTTGGCGCAGCGTCGAGGCCAGCTCGTACTGCTGGGCCTCCATCGCCTGCTCCTTGTCGGTGACGACCTTGTCGAGCTCCTTCTGGGCCTCCTTCACGTCGGTCGGCAGCGTCGAATAGCGCAGCCGGACGCGGCTGGCGGCCTCGTCCATGAGGTCGATGGCCTTGTCCGGCAGGAAACGGTCGGTGATGTACCGCGCCGAGAGCTCCGCGGAGGCCTTTACCGCCTCGTCGGTGATGGCGACCTTGTGGTGGTCCTCGTAGCGAGAGCGGATCCCCATGAGGATCGCCACCGTCTCCTCGATCGTCGGCTCCTCGACCATGACGGGCTGGAAGCGACGCTCCAGGGCCGCGTCGCGCTCGATGTACTTACGGAACTCGTCCAGTGTCGTGGCGCCTATGCACTGCAGCTCTCCGCGCGCGAGCGACGGCTTGAGGATGTTCGCGGCGTCGACCGCGCCCTCGGCTGCGCCCGCGCCAACGAGCGTGTGCAGCTCGTCGATGAACAGGATCACGTCGTGGGCGTGACGGAGCTCCTCGATGATCTTCTTGAGGCGCTCCTCGAACTCACCACGGTACTTGGTCCCGGCCACCAGCGAGCCGATGTCAAGGGTCAGGACGCGCTTTCCCTGCAGCGTCTCGGGCACGTCGCCCTTGACGATGCGGTGCGCGAGGCCCTCCGCGATCGCCGTCTTGCCGACGCCAGGCTCGCCGATCAAGGCCGGATTGTTCTTGGTGCGGCGGCTCAGGATCTGGATGACGCGCTCGATCTCCTTCTCGCGGCCGATCACGGGGTCGAGCTGCTGCGCCTTGGCCATCGCCGTCAGGTTCACGCCCAGCTGGTCGAGCGTCGGCGTCTTCGAGCTGGCGGCCTTACCGCCGGCGGACGCGGTCTCGGCCGTCGCGGGGTGCTGCTGGCCGAGCGTCGCGATGACCTGATGACGGACCTTCTCCAGCGACACGCCCAGCGACTCGAGGACGCCGGAGGCGATGCCTTCGCCTTCGCGGACGAGGCCGAGCAGTAGATGCTCGGTGCCGACGTGGCTGTGACCGAGCTTCCGGGCCTCGTCGATCGCGAGCTCGATGACCTTCTTCGTGCGCGGCGACAGCGTGATCTCGCTGGGCGAGGTCGTGGAGTCGCCGCGACCGATGATGAACTCGACCGCGGTGCGGACCTTGGAAAGCTCGACGCCGAGCGAATCGAGGACGCGCGCCGCGACGCCTTCGCCTTCGCGGACCAGGCCGAGTAGCAGGTGCTCGGTACCGATGTAGTTGTGGTTGAAGCGAATCGCTTCGTCCTGAGCGAGCGCCAGCACTCTTTTCGCGCGATCGTTGAAGCGGTCAAAGGGACCCATCTAAAGCTCTTCCAGACGGTATATCGGTGCGGGCGTCATTGGGTTCCGATTATACGTTCGGGAACCGCCATGGCCGCCGTGCGGACGACGTTTCATGTGCGCTCAGAGAGGCGAGCAGACAGCGACAGGCGCCGCCGTTCTGTGTCGATGGCCACGATGCGTACAGGGAGCACGTCCCCAGGGCGCATCACGGCATTCGGGTCGGCGACCGGTCCAGCAGCCAACTCGCTCACGTGGATCAGTCCCTCTACACCCTCCGCGATCCGAGCGAACGCGCCGTACGGCATCACGCGCGTCACGGTCGCGTCGACGGTCTGACCGGTCTCGAGCTGGTGGACGTACCGCTCCCACGGATCCGCGCCCAAGCGCTTGATAGACAGCGAGATGCGCTGGCGATCCCGATCGACGCCGACGACCCTGACCTTCACGTTGTCGCCCAGCCGATACAGCGAAGTCGGTTCGACGCCCTTCTCCCAGGTGATCTCCGAGCGGTGAACGAGTCCATCGGCGACACCGACGTCGACGAACAGCCCGTACGACGTCACTCCGACGACGGTGCCCTCGAGGACGTCGCCCTCCGTCAGCTGAGCGGCGCCGCGAGCCTTCCGGTCGCGGCGGAGCTGCTGCGTCGCGGCCTTCTCGGAGAGGATGAGGCGATCGCGCTTTGGGTCGGCCTCGAGGACGCGGACCTGCAGGCGCTTTCCCACGAGCGCCTTCACCGCGTGCGGGATGCCGGGCTCGTGCGTGTCGAGCGCTCCGACCGACACAAGCTGCGAGAGCGGCACAAAACCACGGAGGCCGACGTCGACCACGACGCCGCCGCGGTTCGCCTCGAGCACCGGAGCGTCGATGACCTCGCCGCTCTGCTGCATTTCCTCCAGGCGCGCCCATTGTTTGCGGTTGCGCGCGCGGCGAAGAGAGAGGACCACGCGGCCGTCAGGACCTTCTGGTTGCGTCACGACGGCGATCACATGGTCACCGACACTGAGTTGATCCGAGCCGGCTTCGCGGAGCGGGATCACGCCCGCGGGCCGCTCGCCGAGATCGACGGTCGCCTCATGTCCCGCGACGGCCGCGACCGTCCCTTCGACGGTTTCGCCGATCCGTAATGGTCGCAGCGAGCCCTCCGCGGTCTCGGTGGCGAGAAGCTCCTCCATCGTCTCGGGATCGATGGACATGCTTGGTCAGGGGGCAAGGGACGTGCCATACAATCCGGCAAACCGGAGCGAGGAGGCCCACCCGTCAACTCGACGGCGCGCTGGCCGACGCGGCTCGAACATCTAGCCTGGCTGCTCAGGGCGGAAGCGGTCGCTGTCGTGGTGGCGACGGCTGATCCACCCTCCACCGTCTTCTCGCATCGCATCGACGTGGCGGATTGGTACGCGATCCTCGGGCAAGACGCTTTCGCGCGGGCCGCGGCTGGCGCCTTCGCTGTCTCGGTGCCATCCGGACGGTGGGGCGACGAGTCCGCATTCGCGCTGGTCGCGCCGATCGAGACCTGGAACGGGCCCGCGATCCTTTGCGCCCTGCGGCGCGAGATGCCATTCGACGCGCTCGACGTCGTCGCCGCGACATCCGCGGCACAGCTTCTCGCGATGATGGCATCCGATGGTCGCGACCTCGCCGGAGCGCAGCGGCGCGCTGCCGAGCTGGACGAGCGTCTCAACGTGCTCGGAGGGATCGGCGAAGGTCTGGTCGACGCGCGTGACGCTAGCGCCGTCCTCGCCCGTGCTGCCGCAGAGGTCGCCCGCCGGATGGGCGCGGGCGCGACCTCGATCATGCTCGTCGAGGGCGACGAGCTGCGGCTGCGGGCGGCGGTCGGGCTTCCAACTGAAATCCATCTGGGTATCGGGCAGCGCCTGGGCGAGGGCATCGCGGGATGGGTCGCAGCAAGTGGGGAGAAGATCGTCCTGCGGGGGCGGGTGACGGACGAGCGTTTCCACGGGGTCGATCCCGATGCGCTCGAATCCATCTCGGTACCCCTGCGCGTCGGCGACGACGTGCTGGGCGTACTCAGCGTGAAGCGACCGCAGCAGGCCGAGGGCTTCTCCGCACGCCAGACGCTCCTGGACGGCATCGCCGCGGACCTGTCGCGCGCACTGCACGCGATGAACGTGATCTCGACGCTCCAGCGGGACCGCGAGCACGCGGAAGGCTTCGCGGATCTGGCGCTCGCTGTCGCGGCGGGTGATGCGCACGCGGCGGCGCGCGCGGCAGCGGAGACGCTCGGGCATCACGCCGTCGCCGTGCGGAACGCGTCGGGCAAGGTGCTCGCCGTCTACGCGCCGGACGACGACGCCGAGTGCCGCGCGGCGGCGCTGGAGGCGAGCGAGTCGGGCGGAAGCACCGACGTGGCCGGCGCGACCGGGGTCGGCTTCGCTCGACATGATCCCCTCTACGAGCCGGATGAGACCTCACTCGCCCAGCGCGCCGCCGACACGCTGGCTCTTCTCGGACGGGCCGAGATCAAGCGCGAGCGTGGAGCGATCCTGAGGGTGCTCGCCATCGAGGACCACCCGGTCATGCAGCTCGGCGTCCGCGCGCTCCTCGAGCGCGAGGGCCTCATCGTCGTCGGGCTTACGTCCACGGTGAACGAGGCGATCGGCCTGCTCGCCGACGCCCAGCCGGACGTCGTCCTTTGCGACCTCCATCTACCGGACGCCGACGGTGCCGAGGCGATCGTCCGTCTGCGCGCGGAGGCGCCCGCGCTGCCGATCGTCGCGTTCAGCATCGACCGGAACCCTGAGCTCATCCGCGCGGTCCTTCGCGCGGGGGGTAATGGCTACGTCTCGAAGGACGCGCCGGCCAGCCGGGTGATCGCGGCGCTCCACGCAGCCGTCGAAGGCCTCGTCGCTCTCGGCCGCGAGGCTGCGACATCGATCTCGAAGGAGGAGGCGATGGAGTCCCCGCCGCCACCACCACCACCCGCTCGCGCTGAGCCACCGGAGCCCGAAAGCGCGACCAGGTCCGGCGTATCCCTGGTGCCAAATGGGGTGACCCCGAGCGGAACCCCCGAAAGCGCGACGACGTATGAGGCGCTCACGCCGCGCGAGCTCGAGCTGCTGCGCTACATGGCCGAGGGGTACACGAACAAGGAGATCGCCCGCGCGATGGTCCTCGCCGAGGACACGGTGAAGAAGGGCGTCCAGATGCTGATCGCGAAGCTCGGCGCTGCCGATCGGACACATGCGGTCGTACTAGCTCTAAGGAACCATCTGATCGACTAGCGTTTCTTCGTCCGAATGGGTATTCGGACATGATGGCTAGCGTTCCTATACACCCCCGAAGCCGTTAAACACCGCAAACCCGAATGGGTATTCGAAATGTGCCTGAACGGGGATTAACCGTAGGCACGTGGTCACGTCACAGTCTGGCGGCTGGCGCGCTACGGGGGCCGGCCTCGTGTGGGGCCGCATGGTGGAAGCGCGACGGCGGCGGAGGGGGACTGGCGTGGACCTAGCTCAGCTTTGGGCAAGTAGTCGCACGGGCGACGGCGGTTCGCGCGGGGCGCTCATCGAGCGCTACTCCGACTTGGCCATCGGCATCGCCCGCTGTATGCGCCTCCCACAGGCCTCTCTTGCGGACCGCGACGACGTCGCCTCGGCAGCGATGATCGGGCTCATCGGCGCGGTCGATCGGTTCGATCCGCATCGCGGTGTCCCGTTCGAGGCCTATGCCGCGCTTCGCATCCGCGGCGCCGTTGTGGACGAGATTCGTCGAGTCGACGAGCGCGGCCGCGCGGACCGGCGGACGGAGGGCACCCAGCTCGCCATGTCCCTCGACGTGTTGATGGAGAAGGGCACGCATCACGGTCCGGTCGTCGATGACGGCTTCAGCGAGCGATTCGAGCAGGAGGACCTGAAGACACGAGTTCAAGACGCGCTGGGGAGGCTACCGGCTCGCCAGCGTGAGGTCATCGCGCGGTACTACGGCGATGAGCTCACGCTGCGCGAGGCGGGGGCAAAGATGGGCGTCAGCGAAGCGCGCGCCTGCCAGCTGCACGGCCGCGCGATCCAGAACCTGCGGCGGGAGCTCTCCGTCCACGTTACCGCCGTACCGTCGCGCATGCCGCACGCGCAGCCCGTCGCCGCCTAACTCGCGTTGGTCGAGCGACCCGGCCCTCGTCGCTGACTTCACGTGCGTCCGCCGTTCCATGCCTAGCTTGCGACAAGCGCAGCGGCGCGCTGTGTCGGAAGGAAGACCTCCGCCCGCAGACGTAGCCGACCGACATCGGTCATCCACACGGCGAGACCGAGCGGGGCGAGCAGCTCGCGGACACGCTTGCGGTCCGAGCCCGCGAACAGCGGCGCCAGATCGTCGAACACCGGGTGCGCGATCGTGTGGAACTCGAGACGGTCGCCGCGCAGCAGCGGAGCGTACGCCGTGAAGACGCCGAGACGGTCGTACTTCCACCAGACGTACTCGGCGCGATCCGCGTGGTGCGCGATCAGGAGGCGGCGCCCACCCTCGCAGGCTTCGAGACGACCGTCGCCTAGCAGCGAACCGAGGATGACCTGGACCTGCACCGGATCCGGCACGACGCGTCGGAGCACACGCTCCGGATGCTCCCCCATGCCATGAACGTCGACGCGCGCTTGCCGAGCTCAGGCGCTTGGTCGTGGGGTCGCGTCGATCAGGAGCTCGCGCGCAGCGCCTCGGCGATCAGCCGCATGCTGTTGCCGGTGATCCAGTCTCTGACCGTCATTGCCTGATGGACGTGCCGCGTTAGCGCCTCCTCCGCGGCGTGACCCTCGACCGCTCGGCCCATCCACCACACGAGGACGATGGCTGCCTGCAGCACCACGAGCGCGGGTATTGCCGCAAGCTCCGCGGCGTCTAGGGCAAGCGTCCGGAGGTAGCCACGCAGCACCGGGCGCCACAGCCGCTCCCGGCTTCCCTTGGTCAGGACATTCCTCAGAGCGCCGGCGAGCTCCATCGCACGCACGTTGCGACCGGCGTATTCGAAGTCCAGCACGCCACGCACGTGACCGTCCCGGATCAGAACGTTGCCGAGCGCGAAATCCCCGTGGATCAGCTGCGTGGGGAGCGAGGCGTAGATCGCGGCGGCATTCTCCGCGGCCGCTTCGACGAGGCGCCGCGCGGCCGCTCCGGCGACCGGCTCGACGTCGGCGAGATCGGATACAGCGCGATGCACGTCGCGCAGGTCGCCGGAGAACGTCGGCGCCGCG
>WNGB01006028.1_pt1 | contig 17964 bp, 17 predicted proteins | sample 5400681 | NCBI WGS metagenome assembly WNGB01 (sample SAMN13153367, study PRJNA577476) | soil metagenome | isolation source: 115 cm soil or saprolite under grassland replicate 2 | place: USA:California | collected 2016-06-15 | reverse complement strand
CGAGCTCCTGGGATCGGCTCGGAGGCGCGCGGCTGGCAGCGGCGATCTTGGGCGGCACCCCCTCGAAACGAACAGCTGATGACTGTGCCTGTTTGTAAGGACCCGCCAAGCACGGTAGCACTGCGCATACGGCCAGAGACTTACGAAACAGCTGCTCTACCGCTGAGCTATGTCGGCGCCGATCAAGAGTAGCCGCAGTCACCGCTTGAAATGGGCCATCGCAGGACTCGCGGTTATAGCCCTCGCGGGATGTGGCGCCTGGCAAACGCCCGTGTCGATCCCGGCGACGCTGCGGACACCGACGCTTGTCGGGGTCGTCGAGAAGGCCGACCCGCTGACGGAGTCGCACCCTCCACTCATCCACCTCGCTGGCGGCCGCGTCTACGATCCGACCGGTTCACGAGCGATCGTCGAGCGCGGAAGTCTCGATCCGGGGAGCCTCCTCATCGCCGGCACTCAGCCCGACCCTTGGTACGGCTACCTCGTTGAGCGCGGTCCGGGCTGCTACCGCCTCGTCACCCGCGGCCGGGACGATGGTGCGACGGTCGCCACGGAGGTGGGTCTTCGCCTACAGAAGGCGCCCGGCTTCTCCGCCCCCAACGACACGGACGGCATCTACGACACGCCGTCCTACCACTTTTGCCTGAACGACAAGGGCGAGGTCACCTCGTACAGCTACTAATCGGCGCACCGAGCGGAGGTAGGCTGGACATGGGCATGCGGCGACTTGCTGCGACGTTCATAGCGCTCGGGCTGGCCATGAGCCTCCTCGTGCCGCAGCAACTCGCGCTGGCGGCCTCCCCCCAGCCGAGTGGGTCTGACCCGAAGGCGAAGGGATCGGGTGGGACTGGACCGGAGGCGGTCACCGCATGAGGCCGATACGGCGGTCGGGCCGACGCAGCCCGCTTCGCGTGTGGGCCCTGGTGGTCGCCCTGCTCCTCGCGGCATGCGGTCGCACGGTCTACACACCTGAGGTCGCGGGCATCGTCGCCGCCAGCGAACAGCTGGACGGATCAGGACAGTCGTTCCGGATCACGCTGCGCGACGGACGGTCGCAGGTCGTCGACAAGGGCAAGGTAAAGGGCGTCGTCGGGAGTGGTCTGGTGCCCAACGTCGGCGACCTCTTCCTCGCCGGATCGACGCCCGAGCCCTGGGTCGCCGGCCTCTTCGGAACCGATCCCTGTTTCTCCATCGGCGGTGGCGGGACGGAGGAGGGCAACTTCATCACGACCGACGTCGGACTGCGCCTGCCCAAGGCGGCCGACTTCTACCGGCGGGGCTACATCGAGACCCAGCACCGGTTCGACGGCGCCGGGTTCTGTGTGAATGGTTCCGGCGAGGTGACGGCGATTCGCTGATGAGCGGGCAATGAGGGTTCCGATGGGATGGAGGGCGACATGCGGACGCTAGCCAAGGCGTGGGTTCTGGTGCTGACGACGGCCGTCATGGCGTCGGTGCTCGCGGCACCCGCGCTGGCGGAGGATCCCAGCGGGGTTGCCAAGCCCAGCGGTGGCACGACCGGCAAGGGCCCCGGCGTTGCGCCCGCGTCGTTGCCCGTCGGAATCGACATCGGCGAGCCCAGTGACGGTCCGCTTACTCGCATCGTCGTCATCGGGATCGTCGCCGTGGTGGGAGGGATCGGCGCTGCGATCGCAGTGTTCACGGACCGCTCGTGGGCCCTCGCGGTCATGCTCTTTTCGACGGCGTTCCTTGTCGGATACCTCAGAGCTACTTCTATGCCCAGACCCTGGGCATCTGGTACCCGACTCGTAAGCCCGAAACCGAGACACTTCCCTGCCCGCTCGGTTTGAGAGGATTTCGCGTAGTCAGGGTCGGTTTGGACGCTAGCGGGCCGTAGCGTCGATCCTGAGCGGCTGTTTCGATTCGAGGGGTGCGTGCAAACACTTTCGAGATCGTGCTCAAGATACCTGGCACAACGCTCGAACAGCAGATAACTGTAAGGACACGAAGTCGAGACCCTCACGGAGCCGAGAACGGTCGTTCGATTCCGGGCACCGCCGTCGTGCGGACCGACTCAGCCGTCTCCAGGGTGCGTCGAGATACCGCGGCGAGCGCATCGGTGAGACCACGATCGGCGTTGAGCGAGTCGATCCGCTGGAACCTCAACCCGCAGCGTTCCGCTTGCTCGCGGGCGCCGATATCGACGTCGAAGAGGATCTCGAGATGGTCGGCCAGGAACTGGACCGGTCGGTGACGAGCTGCGTCTCCGGGTTAGTGGTCCGTGTCCTCGCTGCGTCATGATCACGTTGGCGCAGGGCGATCTGCCAAAGGATCCAGGGATCTTGCGCACAGCAGCGCAGAACAATCACGCGAATGTCGGGGTCTATGCCGAGGTAGTCAAGCGAGGCACCATCCGCCGCGGCGACCATGTCACGGTGACCTGACCTTTCCAACGCCTGAGACTAACCTCCTCTTTCACGGAGAGGGGCCATCGGCAACCCGTGGCACACGCCCAAAATCAATAGGTGGTCCCCCCGACTCGAACAGCTGATAACTGTGCGGTTTGTATGGGTCCGTCACTCGGGGTAGCACAGCGCAGAGCGCGTGAGACATGGCCTTCCCAAAGCACTCTGGTGCACCGTGCGACGCGGCCCAGTCAGGCAACCCGCCATGCACGGTAACGCGAGGCCGTGGTGCTAGCCCTGGAGGATCAAGCCCGTCTAGCGGATGGAAGTGGCCCGTCCCGACAGCGGAATGGGCCACGCTCATAGGATCGATCACCGAACTTTGGCAACTGCCGGGAGGCTTATCTCTCGGCTCTGGATCCGCCGACGGTTTTGTGAGACGATTCCGGGGTAGTCAGGGTCGGTTTGGACGCCAGCGGGCCGCAGCGTCGATCCCAGACGGGCATCCCCTCGAATCGAATAGCTGATAAGTGTGCCCGTTTGTATCGGCCTTCCACTCGGGGTAGGACTGCGCATAGGGCGGGAGACTTACGAAACAGCTGCTCTACCGCTGAGCTATGTCGGCGCCGATCAAGAATAGCCGATGCTCACAGACATCAGCTATTCCGCAGTCCGAGAACGTGATCGCAGCGCTGTTCAAGAGACGGGCACAACGCTCGAATAGCTGATGACCGTAAGGACGACCGCCCGCGACGACAACTGTCGCGTTCATCCTTCGAACGGGCGTTCGAGCGCTGGGGCCGGAACGATACTCACGGTCCCTCCGCGACCGGTCGTCGCATGGTCAGCGTCATGCCGCACGCGAGCCTCGAAGTCTGCGGCGATGGACACATGCCTTGGCTTGACGAGCCGGAGCGTAGTGGAGCGCTGATCCGCGAGTTCCTTGGTCATAGACCTTGACAACACGGCGATTCGTGTCGTCGACTGCAAATCAGCTTCGCACGCGCAATTCGTCCACGGGCGACGATGCAGGATCAACTCACGCTCAATTACGTCTTGCGCGCGATTCGGGACCGACTTGACTCGCGACGAGTCACCCATTCGTGAGAGGAATTCAGGTGTCCAGGGTCGGTTTCGACGCAAACGGCCCGCAGCGACGATCTCGGCGGGCATCCCCTTCAGTCGAACAGCTGATAAGTGTACCCGTTTGTATGTGCCTGCCGCTCGGGGTAGCACTGCGCAGAGGGCGAGAGACTTACGAAACAGCTGCTCTACCGCTGAGCTATGTCGGCGCCGCACGATTATAGGTGCTGCTCTTAGACAGCAGCTATTCGCTCCCACGCCCGATTGATCGGAAGCGAGCTCAGACAGTTAGCACAACGCTCGAATAGCTGATAACTATCGAGACAAGGATCGGTGATCACTCAGATGCGCAGTGCGATTCGAACGGCCGTTCGCGCGCGGATCCAGCTGGACGCCGACCGGGAACGTCAGCCGCCAGGTAGGGTGGTGAGCACGAGCACGGAGGTCAGGCTCGACTTCCCCTTGAGTGCGAGGGTACGCTGCTCTAGGCCGGTGCCATCGAGCTGGCCGGCCTCTGCCGCTTGTGTGGTGACAAGGATCTCGCCGGCACCGGCGGCGGAAGCAAGCCGCGCCGCGATGTTCACCGGGTCGCCCATGGCCGTCAGCTCGACGTGCGGGCCCGAGCCGATCGAGCCAACGAACGCGATGCCGGTGTGGACGCCGGCGCCGATCGGAACCCATGGCGAGGCTCCGTCGTTTCCGGTCACCCTCATCAGCGCGCGGGCAGCTTCGATGGCACGCGCAGCGTGCAATTCGCCTGTCAGGGCCGGCACAAAGATCCCGATGACTTCGTCGCCAACGAACTTGTCGACGATCGCGTCATGGTCGACGAGGACGACCGCCGCGGTGTCGAAGAAGCGCTCCATCAGACCTCGGAACGCGGCAGGGCGCATACCCTCGGCAAGCGGTGTCGAGCCACGGACGTCGGCAAACAGGAGACTGCACTCGATCTCGGCGCCGCCGTGATGTTGCGTGAGTTGCTTGAAACACGAGCCGCAATACTTGGGATTCTTCGGCCAGGGACCCTTCCCGATAAGCCGCATGAAGGGGCTCGCTGGGCCGTGGAACGGCGCGGCGCACAATTTGCAGCGCGGCTGCGTCGGAAGGTGCTTGAACAGCCTCCGGCCGAGCCGGAACTGTGGATGCGTTCCCGCTAGTACGTCCCTCCACCGCGGGTCGTAGGCAGGTTGCGGCGGGTCTGTGGCGATGTCATCCCCGTGGACCACACTGCCACTGTACGACTGGGCATCAACCGGATGACCGACCGCCATCCCGAGCGCTTGCCCACGGGGGATCACCGGGCGTCGGTCGCGGCGAGGTCGGTCACTCCCCTCGGTAGCGGAAGCCCTCCGCGACTGCGGCTAGGGAACCGCCGACTCCACGCCGGCCTTGATCGCGGCCAGCTCGGCCTCCGCCTCGCGCTGGGCCTCGCGAGCCCAGGCTTGTTCTCGCCGGACGAGCTCTCCCGACGTGGTCGCCCAGCCCTCGTAGCGCAGTTCCGTCCCACCCTCGTTGGGATGGCCGTGAATCCGCCCCCGTATGTCGTGGGGCCACCAGTCACGCTCTTCCAGGCGTATCGGTGGTCCCGATCGAGCTCAACGACCTCGCAGATCGCCTCGATCCGCTCGCCGCCTGCGCTCATCACCTCGCGGAAGCGCGAGCCCGGCCCGACGGGTCCTGGGGTGATGAGCTCAGCCACCTCGAGGGCCTTCATCCAGCGCGGCGCATTGACCGGATCACTGATAAAGGCGATCACGGCCGACGGCCGGGCGGCGATTCGGGTCGTTGCGGACATGGTGATCAAAGGAACGGCTCCCCTGCAGATAGCCAGTCGGTGTGTCTGATAACGCACGATCCAGGCGCATCATCCGGGGCCTCCTGAAGCATCGGCGTCAGCGGATCGGGCGTTCGCTTCGGTCTGCTCACCACGCCGCGCCTCCCATTCGTCCACGACGTTTAGGCCGACCAAGCAAAGAACCCAGGGCGTGGCCCTCGTGCGCTCGCCGCGGGCGCGGTAGATCAGCTCGGTCCAGACGCCGATCTCGCAACCCGGTGTCCCGAGGACGATTGCGAGGGCCAGCGCCACGATCGTCTCGGCAAGCATGACCGCGTCGAACCACCAGACAAGGTCGGCGAGGGGGTAGCCCCAGACGCGTCCAGAAGCGAGCTGACCGGCTGCGGCCGCCACCGCGATCGCCAGCGCAAGGCCCAGCGACGCCAGGATCCGCGTGCGAACCGCGGCTCGATCGCCGCCCAGCGCCCGCACCAGCTCCGCGACGAGATGAACGAACAGGGCGATTGTGACCGCCGTGATGAGCCAGACACCGAACTCGTCGAGGACGGACAGCCCACGGAAGGCCACGACTCCACCCTGGTCCGCGATCGACACGAGCGAAAAGACGGGGGCGGCCAGGAGAAGGATGCGCGCGAGCCGGCCGATCGGGCCCGTCCGCCGGGTGCCGAAGGTGCTCATATCAACCTCCTCACGCGTCACGTCCGAAGGCCCAGGAGGCGCTCGCGACCAGCGCGACCCCAATGACGCCGACGAGGGCGACTTCCTGGACGAGCGTCATCGAGTAGCCGAGCACGGTCACGCCGAGACCCGCGCCGGCGACCTGCGAACCGAGCAGCACCTGCCGGACGGCGTCGACGCCGTATGTCACCGGGTTGATCTTTGACAGGACCTCCATCCACAAAGGAATCCGGTCGACCGGAAAGAACACACCGGCCAGAAAGATCATCGGGAAGACGAGCATCCACATCGCCGTCTGAAAGCCTTCCCGGGAGGGTGCGAACGAGGCGATCAGGACGCCCAGACCGGCAAGGGCGATCGACAGGGTCACGACCACCGGCACGAGTGTGAGGACCGTGAGCGCGTCGAGCGGGACCCCGACGACCGGCGCGAGCAGCAGCAGCATGAGCACCTGCAGCAATGCCACCGCAGTTGCGCCGACGACCTTGCCGAGCACGATGCCGGTGCGGCTTACGGGCGCGACCAGGATCTCGCGGAGGAAGCCCGTCTCCCGGTCGGCGACGACCGACACGCCGCCGAACAACGACGTGGTCAGCACGGCCTGCGCGATGATGCCCGGGTACATGAACTGGACGATGTCAACACCCCCAGCCATGCGGCCGATCACGTCCGAGAAGCCCCCGCCGAAGATGGCCAGGAACAGGAGCGGGAAGGTCAGGCTGGCCACCATCCGGAAACGATCGCTCACGTAGTTCAGCAGGTCCCGATATGCGACGACCCAGGCGCCGCGGTACAACTCAGTCATGTCTGTCTCCCTTCGACCCCGATTGGGAGCCGTTGCCCGCGTCGTCGCGGATCTGTCGACCGGTCAGCGTCAGAAACACGTCATCGAGCGTCGGGTGTCGAAGGCCGATCGCCTCGAGCGGCTGGGTGAAGGTGCGCACGAACTCGGGCAGGAACGTCCCGCCCTCCGCCACCTGGAAGCTGACCGCGCCGTCGGTCACGATCGGTGACAGGCGGTAGCGCTCGCGTATCTCCGACGCCGCCGCGGTGGCGTCTCCGGTAGCGATGGTGATGAGGTCGCCGCCGATCGCGCTCTTCAGCGCAACCGGCGTATCGAGCGCCACGATCGAGCCCTGGTCGATGACCGCGATCCGGTCACACTGCTCGGCCTCGTCCATGTAGTGGGTCGTCATGAATACCGTCAGGCCCTCCCGCTCGCGAAGCGCGGCGAGGTACTCCCAGATGCGTCGGCGGGTCTGGGGGTCGAGGCCAAGCGTCGGCTCGTCGAGGAACAGGACCCGCGGGCGGTGCAGCAGCCCGCGCGCGATCTCGAGGCGCCGCTTCATCCCACCCGAGAAGACTCGGACTCGATCGCCGCGACGCTCGGCGAGCTCGACGAGGTTGAGCAGTTCGTCGATTCGTCGCTCACGCACATCGGCGGGCACACCGTAGGCGTAGGCGTGGAACCGCAGGTTTTGTTCGGCGGTGAGGGCGTCATCGAGGGTCGTCTGCTGGAACACGAGCCCGATCGAGCGACGCACGTCGCCGCGCTGGTCGACCACGTCGAAGCCACCGACGGTCGCCTGGCCGCCCGTCGGTCGAAGGATCGTGCAGAGCATGTGAATGGTGGTCGTCTTGCCGGCCCCATTCGGCCCCAGGAAGCCGAAGACCTCGCCCTCGCCGACTCGGAACGTCACGTCGTGGACGGCCTCGACCGGCCCGAAGCGCCTGCTGAGAGCCCGGACGTCGATGATCGCCGGACGCGCGGGTTCGGACGTGGCATGCTTGTCTGATGTTAGCTCGACGGTGTAGTCGCTTGTATGTATACTCATGAGTGTACTCTAGCCCATGCTGTCAAGAGGTGCGGTGCAGGTGACGGAAACTGGCAACTCCGTTCGAGAGCCGTCGCAGCGGATGCGACGGCCTGAGCGACGCGAGCAGATCCTGCGGGCTGCCGCAAGGGCGTTCGGCCGGGCGGGGTTCGCTGCTACGAGCCTGGACGACGTGGCACAGGAGGCCGGCGTCACCCGAGCCATCCTCTACCGGCATTTCGAATCGAAGGCCGATCTCTACCGCGCCGTTCTCGACCAGGCTGAGCGGCGCCTCGCCGACGCCACCGGCGCCCCGACGTTTACCAACGACAGCATCGACGGGTTGCTAGACGCCGCGTCCGAGAACCCGGACGGCTTCCGCTTGCTGTTCCAGCATGCCGCCCGCGAGCCGGAGTTCCGGGCCGAGTTGGATGTCCTTCGAGCCACGTCCGTCGGCGTGGCTTTGGAACAGCTCTCCGGCCGCGTCCCGGACCAGGCCTGGGCTCGCTGGGCGGCCCACCTAATGGCGTTCACCACGATCGAGGCGGTCATTGCATGGCTTGACGCGGGAGAGCCGGATCGAGATCGTGCCGCGCGTCGGATCCGGCATGTTGTGGCAGCGATCGTCCGCTCGGCGCGGCAGTAACGCCGTGGCGGCATGATCGTGCGATGACGACGACGATCGCCGGCGGCCGGGTCGTGCTCCGACCGGTTAGCCCCGATGACCTCCTGCCGCTCGCCAAGATCCTCGCCACGCCCGAAGTCGCCCGCTGGTGGCCCGACTACGACCTGGCCCGAGTCGAGCGGGAGTTCCTGGCTCCCGACGAGAACAAGCACGTCTACGCCATCGAAACATCCGGAGCGCTCGTCGGAGCGATCCTGTCGACCGAGGAGGTTGACCCAGAGTTCCGCCATGCCGCGATCGACCTGTTCCTCGACCCGGCCGTGCACGGCCGGGGCCTCGGACCCGACGCGATCCGGACAATGGCCGTCCATCTCATCGACGTTGACGGCCATCATCGGCTGACGATTGACCCCGCCGCCGATAACGCCGCCGCCATCCGAGCGTACGAGAAGGTCGGATTTCGGCCGGTCGGGCGGCTGCGCCGCTACCAGCGGATGCTCGACGGCTCGTGGATCGACGGCATGCTCATGGAGATGCTGGCCGAGGAACTCGTGCGTTGAATGGCTGGTGCTGGAGTTCCATGGCTGGGATCTCGCCGCGATCACGCGTCGAGGCAAGGCACTCGCGCCGCCGGAGAGCTGCATGACCAAGGGAACGGGCGTCGGATGAGCGGAACGCGCAAATCGGCCGACCGGGCCGGCGAGGGTGGTCTCGGCGGCGAAACTGCGGTGCGCTTCTCGATCAGCGTCGCCGTCGACCTCGAGCGTGCGTTCCGGGTCTTCACCGAGCAGATGAGCTCCTGGTGGCCACCCGAGCATCACATCAACGACGCGCCCATGGCGGCAGCGATCCTCGAGCCCCGTGTGGGAGGCCGTTGGTATGAGCTCGGGACCGACGGCAGCGAGTGCGAGTGGGGCATGGTGCTCGCGTGGGACCCGCCCCGCCACCTGGCGGTCACCTGGCACCTCGACGGCGACTTTCGGTACGACCCCGCGGTGGAGCGTTCGAGTCGCGTCGACGTCCGCTTCCGCGCCCAGGGTGACGGGACGACCCAGGTCGAGCTTGAGCATTCGGGCCTCGATCACCACGGCCCCTCATGGCGGCGCCTGCGCGACGCGATCTCCGCGCCGCGGGGCTGGCAGATGCACCTTCGCCGCTTCGCACTCGCGGCGCAGGACTGAGGCCTCGTCCGGCGCAAAGATTGTCTTGTTAGTTGACTCTAACGTAAGGATCTGCTAACGTGATCCTCGACGGCGGCCGGCTGAGACGGGTCGTGGAAGACAGGAGGATGAGATGGGCGCACCTGTGGCCTTCTTCGAGGTCATCTCCAAGAACCCGGAGCGAATCCGCAAGTTCTACACCGAGCTGTTCGGTTGGACGACAGCCGACAGCGGACAGCCGGGCTACTGGTTGGCCGACACCGTCGGGGGCAGCGAGGCGATCGGCGGCGGGATCGGCGGACCCCAGCCCGGGGAAACATCGGGCCGGACGACGATTTACATGCGGGTCGATGACCTTCAGGCCTATCTCGACAAGGCCGAGCGTCTGGGCGGCAAGACCCTGGTGTCACCGACGCCGCTCCCCGGCGACTTCGGATCGTTCGCGATGTTCGCCGATCCCGACGGCCAGGCTGTCGGGCTCTGGGCATAACCCGCAGGAGCGACGCCACGGACGACATCCTGCGGGCGATCGCAGAGCCCAAGCGCCGGGCGATCCTTCAGCTCGTGGCCACCGACGAGATGGCGGCGGGCGAGATCGCCGCCAACTTCGCGGTCACCCGCCCGGCCATCTCGCAGCACCTGACGATCCTCAAGGATGCCGGGCTGCTGTGGGAGCGCCGCGAGGGCGCCCGCCGGCTCTATCGCGCGCGGCCAGAGGAGCTCGCCGAGCTGCGCGCGTTCCTCGAGGCGATGTGGCCGGCCACGCTCGAGCGCTTCAAGGCGGCCGCCGAAGCCGGCGAGGGCGACTCGTCGCAACGGGGAGCCAAGCGCAGGACCGGGGAGCCAGGGACAAAGGGATCGGTGCATGACGAGTAAGGGATGGGAAACACGGTGATCCTCGAGCAGGCCCAAGACACTGCGCGATCGTCACGCGCATCGACGATGGCGCTGACCTCGGTCGCGTTCTTCATGGTCGCTCTGGACCTCCTGGTCGTGATCACCGCGCTACCGGCCATGCAGCGGGACCTCGGGGCGAGCCTGTCCACCCTGGAGTGGACAATCAACGCCTACACCCTGCCCTACGCCGCGGGCATCATCACCGCCGCAGCCCTCGGCGATCGGCTCGGGCGACGGCGCGTCTTCGTGGCCGGACTGCTGCTGTTCACGGCGGCGTCGGCGGGTTGCGCGCTTTCCCCGACCGGCGAGATCCTCATCGCCGCGCGCGCGATTCAGGGCATCGGCGCGGCGCTCGTCATGCCCCTCAGCCTGACCATCCTGAGCGCTGCCTTTCCGCCGGAGCGACGCGGCGCGATCATCGGCATCTGGGGCGGCATCGCCGGCCTGGCCGTGGCCAGCGGTCCTCTCGTCGGCGGCGCCGTAACCGAGGGGCTCGACTGGCATTGGATCTTCTGGCTGAACGTGCCGATTGGCGTCGTGGCCGCGTTCTTCGCGCGCACGCGGCTCGCAGAGAGCTACGGCCCGCCGACGCGGCTCGATCTGCCCGGCGTGGGCCTCGTGTCGGTCGGCGCTATCGGCGTTGTGTGGGGCTCGTGCGGGCAACCGACGTCGGCTGGGGCACCGCCGAGGTGATTGGCGCCTTGGGTCTTGGAGTCTTGCTCCTCATCGGGTTCCTGATCTGGGAGGCCCGCGCCTCCGAGCCGATGCTGCCGCTCAAGCTCTTCGGGAACCCGGGCTTCTCGGCTGCGAGTGCGACAGCGTTCCTGATGATCGCGGCCCTTTCTGCCGCTGCCTTCCTCGTCACTCAGTACTTCCAGTTTGGTCAGGGCCATTCGCCATTTGAGGCCGGGCTGCTCCTTCTGCCATGGACAGGCACGCCGATGATCCTCGCGCCCCTGGCCGGCGCCTTGTCGGACCGCGTTGGGCGGCGGCCCGTCATGACGACCGGAATGCTTCTCCAGGGAACGGGTCTAGCGTGGCTCGCCGCGCTCGCGACAACCGGCGCTCCCTACGCGGGGCTCGTACCCGCGCTGGTCGTGGCCGGGGTCGGTGTCTCAATGGCTCTACCGACGACTGCGACCGCGATGGTCAGCGCGGTCGCCGTCGCCGACATGGGCAAGGCCGCCGGCGTGAACAGCACCCTTCCAACGGTTCGGTTCGGTCTTTGGGATCGCCCTGGCGAGTGCGGTCTTCGCGGCGAACGGTCATCTGGGGACCGCGACGGGCTTCGTTGCGGGATTCCAACCCGCGCTCGCGCTCGCGGCCGGGTTCTCGCTGATCGGCGCCGTAACCGCGTTGGGCGTCGCTCCGCGAGGCCATCCCGCACTCGGCCCCGTTGGTTCGCTGTTGACGAAGCGGCACGGAGACGTGGGCTGATCTCTGGGATATATGCGCCTGACTTGCCCATGGCGCACGCGCCGTCACCACGGATGAAAATGGGGGCGGACGCGCCGGCACCACAGGTCGCGATGAGTTGGTGCGCTGAGCCCGATCCTGACTTCGACCTGGGCGCTCGCAGGTATCACCGTCTGTTGCCCTCACCCCTGAGGAGCACGCGAGGCACTCTCTGACCAGATGAGCGTCCTCCCGGCCGTCCGGTCTGGAGGCGTCGCCATGGAGGTCGTCCATCCCCGCTGCGCCGGGCTCGATGTCCACAAGCGCACGGTCGTCGCCTGTCGGCTGACCCCGGGTCCGGCTGCGGAGCCCGCCCGCGAGGTCCGAACGTTCGGAACGACCACCCGCGAGCTGCTCGCGCTCGCTGACTGGCTGGCCGAAGCCAGCGTCACCGTTGTCGCGATGGAGAGCACCGGGTCGTTCTGGAAGCCGATCTACAACATCCTCGAGACCGGCTTCGAGCTGCTCGTCGTCAACGCCGCGCACCTGAAGGCCGTGCCGGGGCGCAAGACCGACGTCCGTGACGCGGAGTGGATCGCCGATCTCCTCCGCCACGGCCTCCTGCGGGCGAGCTTCGTCCCGACCCGGCCCGAACGCGAGCTGCGCGAGCTGACCCGCTACCGAACCTCGCTCATCCGGGACCGAGCGTCGGAGGTCAACCGGATCCAGAAGGTGCTCGAGGGCGCCAACATCAAGCTCGCCTCGGTCGCCTCCAACGTCGCTGGCGTGTCCGGCCTGGCGATCCTCCGGGCGCTCGTCGAGGGCCAGACCGATCCGGCCGCCCTCGCCGGGCTCGCCCGGGGACGGATGCGCAGCAAGCGACCCGCCCTCGAAGAGGCTCTGGCGGGGAGCATCGGCCCTCACCAGCGGTTCATCCTCGCGACGATGCTCCGTCGGCTCGATGAGCTCGATCGGCACATCGCGGATGTGAGCACCGAGATCGAGGTCCGCCTGCGCCCTTTCGATGAGGCGATCGGGCGGCTCGTGACGATCCCGGGCGTCGGCCGCCGGACCGCCGAGACGCTCCTCGCCGAGGTCGGCGCTGACATGACCCGCTTCCCCTCGGCCCGCCACCTCGCGTCGTGGGCCGGGATGTGTCCGGGCAACCACGAGTCGGCCGGCAAACGCAGCTCCGGCCGGACCCGGAAGGGCAGTCCCTGGCTCCGGCGGATCCTCGTCGACGCGGCCCACGGCGCTGGTCGGACGACGACCTATCTCGGTGCCCAGTACCATCGGATCGCCGCGCGACGGGGTGGCAAGCGGGCGGCCGTCGCCGTCGGCCACAGCCAGCTCGTCATCGCTTACCACGTCTTGCGGCGTGGCGAGCCGTTCCACGACCTCGGTGCCAACTACTTCGACGAGCGCGACCGCGAGCACGTCCGCCGACGGCTCACCCACCGGCTCGAGGCCCTCGGCTACCAGGTCACCGTGGCGCCCGCCGCTTGAAGCTATTTACGAGGCACTCACGCGGGAGGCGAGGGCTTTGGACTTTCGGTCACGCTCCGCCGTCGGCGAGTGGCTAAACGTTGGGGCCGCTCACTCTGGATCGGCCAGCCGACAAGGGGGTCGAGCACGATCACGCCGAGCACGATCACCACGAAGCTGGTGCGCGCCTTTCCGTCCTGGCTCGGCGTGACCCGTTTCGCACGGCACGTGGTCGAGCAGCGTCGACTCGAGCCTGCGCGTTCCGCGGTCTGATTGCTGGAGCTCTTGCGCCTGACTACCTGCGCCGAGTCGCTGTCACTGTGGGATTGGAAGACTTCGCCTAACACCGGATTAGACGTCTGTGCGAGGCCATGTCCTCCGGCCCAACGCGGTTTCTTGTGAGGTGAGAGGCTGGACTGGCCAGCCACCACGAGGAGCACCCCGTGCCGCCGACGAACAATGCAGCACCGTTGGCAGGAGATCCAAACCTTCGAGGCGGAAGTTAACGGCGGGCGAGCCGGTCTTTTCCGTCGATTGCACGAGGCTGACACCGCAACGGCCGTGCGTGTGTCCGGCGATGACATGGTCACGACGGACAGACCGTTCGTGGAGGCCAAGCGCAGGCGCTCCCGACGACCTCGCGGCCCGTTCGGCCGTGGGCGAGACCCACGACGGCCACACACCGCGGCCTGCCCATTGAATCGCTGCGCAATACTGCTGTCACGATGACCCTTCCCGTACGACCGGAAACCGAGACGACTGCTGCCGCCGAGCGGCGTCTGGTGACCGTGCTGTTCGCCGACGTGGTCGATTCGACCTCCCTCGCTGAGCGCATGGACCCCGAGGACTGGAGTGGCGCCATCCGCTCCGTGCTCAACCTGATGTCGGCGCCGGTCAAGCGCTACGGCGGCACGGTCGCCTCCCTGATGGGCGATGGGCTGCTCGCGGTGTTCGGTGCTCCGGCCGCCCACGAGGACGATGCGATTCGAGCAATCCAGGCCGGCCTGGAGATGATCGACGCGGTCGCGGAAGCGGGGCCGCGTCTGCGGCGAGAATTCGGCACGGAGCTCGGTGACGGGCCCAAGGTCCGCGTGGGCATCAATACCGGCCTCGCGATCGTCGAGGGCATGGGTGACGCCGCTCGCGCCGTCGATGCGCTGGGCGACACCGTGAACGTGGCCGCGCGCATGCAGAGCGCCGCCCGGCCCGGGACGGTCATCGTCACCGGCGAGACGTGGCGCCACGCCGGCCCGGCCTTCCGTGCGACGTCGCTCGGTGGCGTGGTCGTCAAGGGAAAGGCCGTGCCCGTCGACAGCTGGGAGATCATCGGTCGCGCCGATTCCCCGGGCACGGGCCGCGGACTGGCAGGGCTGACGAGCCCGATGGTCGGCCGTGACACTGAGCTGGCCCAGCTCCTCTCGCTGGTGGCGACCATCCGCGCGGGCCGAGGACGGGCCGCCGTCCTGCTGGGCGAGCCGGGCGTCGGCAAGAGTCGCCTGCTGGCTGAGGCGCGAGCCGCGGTGATCCACGGCGGGGGTGACGGCACCAACACCGGCGACCTCGCGTGGATTGAGGCGCGCTGCGTGTCGTACGGGGAGAACGTCCCGTTCGGCCTCGTCGGCAACCTGATCACCGCCTGTCTCTCCCTGCCGGCGTCGGGCAGCCCGGAAGAACGACGCATCGCCCTGGACGAGCGCGCCCACGAGACTTTCGGCGAGGGCTGGCAGGAGGCCCTCGAGAGCCTCACCCACCTGCTCTCGCTGCCGCTGCCGCCCGAGGTCGCCGAACGCTTCGGGCCGATGAGCCCGCAGGCGCTCCGCGCAGGCTATCTGCGCGCGGTCGAGCAGATGATCCGCGCCGTCGGCTCGCGTGGACCTGCCGTGATCGTGCTCGAGGACGCCCACTGGGCGGACGCGTCGTCGGTCGAGCTCGTCAGCCAGCTCCTGCCGATCGCCCACGAGCTGGCCCTCCTCTTCATGCTGACCTCACGCCCGGAACGTGGCGCCGTGGGCTGGCAGCTGGTCGAGTCGGCGCGCGAGACATTCGGCGACGCCCTCGCGGAGATCCGCCTGATTCCGCTGGAGGACTCCGACAGCCGCCTGCTGATCGGCAATCTGCTCGAAATCGAGTCGCTGCCGGAGCATTTGCGTGCCTCGATCCTGGAACGTGCCGAGGGCAATCCCTTCTTCACCGAGGAGCTCATCCGCATGCTCATCGAACGTGGTTGGGTGGTGCGCAGCGGCGACAAATGGGTCGGGTCCGGCACCGTGGCGGAAGCGGAAGTGCCGGACACGCTCCGCGGTCTCCTACTCGCCCGCATCGACCGGCTCCCGGAGGAGTCGCGCCGCACGCTGCGGATGGCCTCGGTCATCGGCCGCGACGTCCCGGTCCGGCTGCTCGAAGAGGTCACCGGCGATCCCGCGGCGACCGCCCGTGCGCTCGGCCTTGCCGAAGCGTCGGGCCTGGTGCGGTTCGTCGCCGCCAGCTCGGAATCGATGTACCGCTTCCGCCACGTGCTCATCCAGGAAGCCGCGTACGACTCGCTCCTGAAGGCCGACCGCAGGCGGCTGCACCGGCGCGTTGGCGAGGCGCTGGAGGCGGAGGGCGGCGGCGAGCGGCGCGAGGAACTGGCGCCGCTGCTTGGACTCCATTTCGAGCGGGCGGGTGATGTCGATCGCGGAGTGCACTACCTGCAACTGGCGGGCCGGCACGCCCTGCGGACGCGGGCGGTCAAGGAGGCCCGCGAACTGCTGGATCGTGCGGCGGCCCTTCTTGACGACGTCCCCGAGACACCGGAGAGCGAGCGCCTGCGGATCGAGATCGCGATCGACCGGGCCGCCGCCAACGCGACCATGCCCAAGGAGGAGGATCTCGCGATCATCGCCGATGCCCGCGCGCGGGCGGAGCGCCTCGGGGACGATCGGCTTCTGGGCCTGGTCTATGCGCGCGAGGCGGGATCCCGCGCAATGCTGGAACTGCTGCGCGGCGCCGGCCACCAGCAGGTGGTGATCGAGAAGGCACTCGAGATCGGGCACCGCCTGAACGATCCCGAGATCCTGGCCCTACCGAGCGCTCTCGACGGCATCCGGCTGATGCGCGAGGGGCGTCGCCGAGAGGCGATTCCGGTCCTGGGGGAGGCCGTCGACGCGCTCGAGAAATACGTGGTCAACGAGGCGTCGTTCTACGCCGGGCAGCTGGGCATCGCACATGCAGACCTGGGCGAGTTCGAAACCGCCGCGCCGATCATGGCCCGTGCCCGCGAGCTGGCGGAACGCAGCGCCGATCCGAAGGCCCTCGCCGACATCGACATCTTCGATGGGATCTTCCTCGGCCTGCAGGGCCGACACGAGGAGGCGGCGATTCTTGCCAAACGCGGCGCCGCGACCGCGAAGGCCGCCGGCGAGCTGCTGTGCCAGACGATGGGCTGCTGGGTCGCCGGAGAGAACGAGCTCGCGGCGGAGCGGATGGGCCCGGCCATCAAGTGGTTGCAGGAGGCCAACGATCTCGCGATCACCGGCCAAGCGCGTGACGTCGTGCGCATGACGGGCATCACGCTGAAGGCTGCGCGGGCCCTCGGGGGCGAGGGATTGCCGGCCCTGGTCGGCCTGGACCTGCTCGTCGACGAGACGCGCGAGGCTGGCGATCCGCTCGACGAGGCGACCGTATTGCTGCGCCGCGCACAGGCCAACGCGATGCTGCCGTCGGGCGACCGCGCGTCCGCCAAACGCGACGTCGAGGCCGCCATCGCGATCCTCACGAAGCTCGAAACGCGGCCTTATCTCGAAGCGGCCGAGCAGCTGCGCGCGATCCTCAGCTAGTCCCAAAGGGTCTTGTCAAGACTTGGCCCTTAATGTGGGTCGATATCCTGACCGTTGCGCCAGACGTACCAGACAGTAAGAGCACCTGGGCCCACCGAGACGTATGAATCAGGCACGCGATTCGCCCCGCTGCTCTGACAGCCTCGGGTGCCCTGACACTGCAGTCAGGGCACTGACCAAGAAAGCCGATGGCTGGGTCAACCGAAGGCGAGCGCCTCTCCGTGTTCGAACGGTTTTACCTGGAGATGGGTGGGCACAGTTATCAGCTCTACCGAGCGTGCGAGCGCCCGAATCATCGGCTGTAAGCCCGTTTTTCGAGGCCTCTGGCGCCCGCAGTCGCGATGACGCCTTGCCTGTCGAGGGCCTAGTGGATCTGTTGTTCAGGTTGATCGCGGGGTAGCAAACGGTGGACCTGACGACCGACCTGTGAGACGATTTCGGTACCTAGAGTCGGCTCGGGGCGGAAACGGGCCTTAGCGGCGATCCTAGGCGGGCATCCCTTGAACGGAACAGCTGATAAGTGTGCCCGTTTGTATCGACCCGCCACGCTTGTAGCACTGCGCAGACGGCCAGAGACTTACGAAACAGCTGCTCTACCGCTGAGCTATGTCGGCGCGAGCGCGAGTATAGATGCTGCTCTCAGACATCAGCGATTCGCGCTCGGTGGAACAAGGCGCCGGTCGTGTTCTCGGCGTTAGCACTGCGCTTGAATAGGTGATGACTTGTCGACGTACTCGCGTCAGCGGCTGAGTCGGACCCGCCCGTGCTCCGAACGGCCGTTCTAACTGATGACTCGTCGGGGGCGTGCCACCATCGAGTCATCAGTTAGAACGGCCGTTCGGAGCACG
>WNGB01006027.1_pt1 | contig 17965 bp, 12 predicted proteins | sample 5400681 | NCBI WGS metagenome assembly WNGB01 (sample SAMN13153367, study PRJNA577476) | soil metagenome | isolation source: 115 cm soil or saprolite under grassland replicate 2 | place: USA:California | collected 2016-06-15 | reverse complement strand
TGCCCGCCGTGTTCGTGCTCGGCCTCTTCACGGTCGTGCGCCTCGTGGACGTCACCCTGGAGCACCAACGGTTCCTCACCGGGATCGCGCACATCCGTCGCTATTACCGCACCCTGGCTCCCGAGGCCGCCGAGTACTTTGCCCCCGAGCGCGGCCGCTGGCCGGAGGCGCCCTCGTCGCCGGCCCTCCAGCTCGGCGCGACCATCGGGCTTCTCACCACCACCGCGACCATGGTGGCCTTCATCAACAACATCCTCGCCGGGGTGGGCGTCACCTTGCTCGTGCGCTGGCTCCTGGGCCCGCATCGCACCCTGCTCGCCGTCTTCATCGGCGTGGTCGCGGCCGCCATCCTGGTTGGGGTCTTCTATGCCTATCAGAGATGGCGATTCAGCCTGGCGCAGCGCACCGCGCCCCCTCCGGACCCGGCGTAGCGAGGGTCGTCGAGCCCGACCTTGCCGGGGCCGACCCGTGAGGCCAGTGTCATCGGTGTCCTTTCGCGGCCGCCGCCCGCGCGAGCAGCAGCTCCCGCTCCCGACCGTTGCGGGTGAGAGCGGCGGCGCGCTCGAATTCCGTCCGCGCCTCCGCCAGGCGGCCGAGCTTGGCCAGGAGGTCGCCGCGCACGGCGGGCAGCAGGTGGTAGGCGCGGAGCGACGGTTCGGAGACGAGCGCGTCCACGAGCTCCAGGCCGGCGGCGGGGCCGAAGGCCATGCCGACCGCGACCGCGCGGTTGAGGTCCACGATGGGGGAGGGCGTGAGCTGCGCGAGGGCATCGTAGAGCGCGGCGATGCGCAACCAGTCCGTCTCCGCCGCCGTCTGCGCCCGGGCGTGACAGGCGGCGATCGCCGCCTGCAGCGCGTAGGGTCCGAGCGTCCCGCCCAGCGCCTCTGCGCGCGCGAGGGCGGTGAGCCCGCGGTGGACCAGGAGGTGGTCCCAGCGCGTGCGGTCCTGGTCGAGGAGCAGGACGGGCTCTCCGGACGGTCCGATGCGCGCCCCCGCGCGCGAGGCCTGGATCTCCATCAGCGCCACCAGGCCGTGGACCTCCGGCTCCTCGGGAGCGAGCTCGGCCAGGATGCGTCCCAGCCGCAGCGCGTCCTCGCAGAGGCCGGGGCGCATCCAGTCGTCGCCTGCGGTCGCGGCATAGCCCTCGTTGAAGATGAGGTAGATCACCCCCAGCACCGAGGCCAGGCGGGCGGCGAGCTCTTCCCCGCGCGGCACCTCGAAAGGGACGCGCGCCTCGGCCAGGCTGCGCTTGGCCCGGACGATGCGCTGGGCGATGGTCGCGTCCGGGACGAGGAAGGCCCGCGCGATCTCCTCGGTGGTGAGGCCTCCGAGCAGCCGCAGGGTGAGAGCCACGCGCGCTTCCATCGATAGGACGGGATGGCAGGCCGTGAAGATGAGGCGCAGGAGGTCGTCTCCGATGTCGTCGTCGATCGCCGCCTCGAAATCGGCGGCGGCCGTGGCCTGCCGGGCCTCGAGCTCGCGGCCGATCTCCGCGTGCTTGCGCTCGACGAGCTTGCCCCGCCGCAGCCGGTCGAGGGCGCGGTTCTTCGCGGTGGCCATGAGCCAGGCGCCCGGGTTGTCCGGGACGCCTGACTCCGGCCACTTCTCGAGCGCGACCACGAGGGCGTCCTGCGCCAGCTCTTCGGCGAGGCCGACGTCGCGCACGATGCGGGCCAGGCCGGCGATGAGGCGGGCCGACTCGATCCTCCAGACCGCGTCGATCGCCCGATGGGTATCGGTGGCCGTCACGGTCTTCGATCACACCATACGGAGAGTCGCTACGCCACTGCTGGCCGCCGCGCCACCTTCTTCGTGACGAGCAGGACGAGTGACCCGACGCCCCACCAAAGCAGGACGGGAACCACGATGCCGATGGTCAGGTGGGCCAGGGCATGGGTCCACTGGTTGGCGCTGCGCGCGAACGGCGGCCCGCTGTATTCGGCAGCGGCGTAGATGTTCGGCAGGCCGGCGATGGCGAGCAGGATCCCGAAGACCGCGATGGCCTGCACGAGCACGACCTGGAAGATCATCAGGGGCAGCAAGTGCTTGTAGCTGCCGAAGCCGCGCGTGTGGACGGCGACGCCGTAGTAGAACACGGCGGCCCAACCCACGACGGTCATCGACAGCCACATCACCGTGCGGTCCGGCAGGCCGGCCAGGGACAGCCCCAGCCGTCCCAGGCCCACGACCGCGAGCAGGATCAGCCAGGCCTTCTGGAATCCGAGGTACTCCGGGACGCGCTTACCGAACATGGGTCCTCCTTACCACTCGGCCATCTGGCGGATCTCGATCTCGCCGACATACGAGGGCCCCACTACTTCTTCTCGTTCAGCTTCGAGGTCTGCTTGCGCAGCCGCTCTTCCTGCTCGCGGAGCTCGGGGGTGAGGTTCGCCCCGAAGTCCTCGGCCTCGAAGATCTGGCGGATCTCGACCTCGGTCTCCTCGAAGGGCGCCCGCTTGAGCCACTCGATCGCTTCCGCCTTCGACTTGCACTGCCAGAGCCAGAAGCCGGCCACCAGCTCCTTGGCCTCGGTGAAGGGGCCGTCGATCACCGTCTTCTTGCCGCCCGAGAACTTCACGCGCGCGCCCTTGGAGGTGGGCTGCAGGCCCTCTCCTGCGAGCATCACGCCCGCCTTGACCAGCTCTTCGTTGAACTTGCCCATCGCGGTGAGGATCTTGGTGTCCGGAAGGACGCCCGCTTCCGAGTTCTTGTCCGCCTTGACCAGCACCATGAATCGCATCGTGTCTCTCCTTTTTTTTCCGCCTTCACTAGTACGACGAACGGGGGCCGGACAGTTCGACACGTTCGTCGATTATTGCCGGCTGCCAGTAAGTGACTGCGGATGAAAGGCTTAGACTCCGGGGCGGCGTCGCAGGGGGATCAATTCCATGAGCCGAGGCTCGCGCAGATAGATGCCGAGCCAGACCACGAGCCCGAGCGCGATGTTGATGATGAACGGGTCGCCGACGCGCCAGCAGGTGACGATCGTGCCCCCGACGTACCCGGCGAGGAGGATGGCTCCCAGAACCGACGTCGCGGGGATCAGGTAGATCACGACGCAGGTGAGCTCGAGGATCCCGAGGGGCAGGAGCATGGAAGCGGGCAGTCCCAGGTGAGTCATGGCCTGATCCATATCCGGCCCTCCCTTGAACTTGATGAAGGCGCTGAACAGGAACAGCAGCGATGCCAGTACGGAGAGGACCCACCCCACCCACACGATCTTCTTGCTCGCGGCCACGATGCCTCCTCGATCCCCGGAAGTTGCGAGTATACCCAGGACGGCCCGACCCTTGGGTAAGCTGGGACGATGTCTCAGAAGCGAGCGGCCGCCGCGCAACGGTCCCTATTCGAATCGAGCCCGGGCGTGCTCGCCGACGACGAGAGGGGACGGATCGCCTACACCCCCGGTTTGGTGTCCGCTGCGGTCGCGCACGAGTGGTTCGAGGCGCTGCGGGATGGTGTCGAGTGGAAGGCGGAGCGCCGCCGCATGTACGACCGCGACGTCGACGTCCCCCGCCTCACCGCGCACTTCCGCCTCGACAGCGACCCCGGCCAGGGCGAACGCGTGCCCGCGCCCATCCGCGAGGCGGTCCGTGAAGTCCTCGCGCGCACGGGCGTGCCCTTCACCACCGTCGGCCTCAACCGGTACCGCGACGGGCGCGACAGCGTCGCCCCCCACAACGATCATCTCGACGAGATCGTCGAGGGGTTTCCGATCGCGCTCCTGTCCCTGGGCGCCACGCGGCGGATGACGATCCGGGCGAAGGGCCCGCCACGGCGCACGCTGCACGTCGACCTCGAGAGCGGCAGCCTCCTGACGATGAGCTACGAGACGCAGCTCCATTACACCCACGGCGTTCCGAAGGTCGCGCACCCGGTCGGGGAGCGCATCAGCCTGGCCTTTCGCGTGAAGCCCGCGCGCGCGTCGTCGGAGGACGCCACGCGCCGCGACTTCTATCGATAGACTCCCGTCGTGGACACGCTGAGCATCCGGGCGGCCCGGCGGCTGGCCCTGGCCCGGGCGGGCCTCCTGACTCCCGAGCGCACCGGCTTGCCGCGCCGCGCGCGGGGACGTGGCCCGTCCGCCTTCGCCGCCGCCCACGGCGTCATCCGCCGCTTCGGCTACCTCCAGCTCGACACCGTCTCCGTGGCCGGCGCGCGCAGCCACACGATCGTCCTCCTCTCGCGCCTCGAAGGACTCGACGCGACCGTCGGCGAGGAGCTGCTGCGGCCGGGCACGCCGATCTTCGAGTACTGGGGACACGAGGCGAGCTGGATACCCCTGTCCCTGTATCCGGCCCTCGAGTTCCGGCGCCGCGAGTTCCGCAGCCATCCTTGGTGGGGCGATCTCATCCGCGAGCACCCGAAGGTCGCGCGCGATCTCCGCCGTCGCATTCGCGACGAGGGGCCCTTGCGCTCCGCGGACATGGAGGGGCGGGGCAGCAAGGGATGGTGGGACCTCGGGGTGATGAAGCGCGTCGCCTCCTCCCTGTGGTCGAGCGGCGAGCTGGCCATCCGCGAGCGCCGCAACTTCCAGCGGACCTACGACCTCGCGGAGCGGGTGATCCCGGACGAGCTGCGCCGGCGGCCGCTGTCCACCGCGGACGGCCTGGAGGCGCTGCTGCTCGGCGCGCTCGACGGTCACGGCTGGGCCACCACGGGAACGCTGGCCGCCACCTGGCGGCTGAAGAACCGCAAGGCGGAGCTGGTGGCCACGCTGCGGCGGCTCCAGGAGAAGGGCGCGGTCCTCGCCTGCGCGCTGGAGGGCCGCGAGGGATCGCCCACCATGGGTTGGATCCGGCCCGAGCACCGCGAGCAGGCGGCGCGAGCCGAACACGCACGGCCGCGCGCGGATGCCGGCGTGCTGCTCTCGCCTTTCGATCCCCTGCTGTGGGACCGCGCGCGGGTGGCCCGCCTCTTCGGCTTCGACGCGCTGCTGGAGATCTTCAAGCCCGCGCCGCAGCGCGTCTACGGCTACTACTGCCTGCCCGTGCTGGCCGGCGAGCACCTGGTCGCGCGAGTGGACCTCAAGGCCGATCGCAAGCGGGAAGCGCTCCGGGTCGTGTCGGCCCACTACGAGAACGCCGGCGCGGCCGTCGCCAGGCGTGACCGGCAAGCGGCGCGCGTCGCCGTGGCTCGCTACGCGAGCGCGCTGGGACTGCGGCCGGCGTGGTGAGAGCGTGATATAAAGGCCGTCCCCCTTGGCACCCTCCCCGCGGCCTCTGCCCACATCCCAGGATCGCCGGCCGCGCGGAGACACGGCCCTCCTCGCGTCGCTGAACCCGGCCCAGCGCGACGCCGTCTCGACCACCGAGGGGCCGCTGCTCGTCCTGGCCGGCGCGGGCACGGGCAAGACGCGCGTGATCACCACGCGCATCGCCTACCTCATCTCGCGCGGGGTCGACCCCGCGAGCATCCTCGCCGTGACCTTCACGAACAAGGCCGCGGGCGAGATGCGCGAGCGCGTGAGCCATTTGGCCGGGAAGCCGTCGAAGGACGTCAGCGTCGGGACCTTCCACGCGTTCTGCGTGAAGGTCCTGCGGGAGCACGGGCAGGCGCTGGGTCTGCCTCGGAAGTTCACCATCTGCGACGCCTCCGACCAGCTCAGCGCGGTCAAGTCCGCCATGCGCGAGCTGCGCGTCCACGAGACGACCATGCACCCGTCCGCGCTCATGGCGCGCATGTCGCTGGCCAAGAACCGGATGGAGACGCCCGAGGGCTTCCTGGCCGCGGGGAGCGGCGGCCGCGATCAGCTCGTGGGCTCGGTCTGGCAGCGCTATCGGGAGTTTCTCGCCCGCACGCGGTCGCTCGACTTCGATGACCTCCTGCTCGAGACCGTCCGCCTGCTGCGCGAGCACGAGGACGTGCGCGCGCACTACCGGAAGCGCTATCGCTACATCCTGGTCGACGAATACCAGGACACGAACCATCCGCAATACGAGGTCGTGAAGCAGATCGGCGGCGCGCACCGCAACGTGTGCGTGGTGGGCGACGACGACCAGTCCATCTACGGCTGGCGCGGCGCCGACATCCAGAAGATCCTGGGCTTCCACCGCGACTTCGAGGGCGCCAAGATCGTCCGCCTCCAGACCAACTACCGCTCGACGCGGCCGATCCTGGACGCGGCCAATGCGGTCATCCGCAAGAACGCCGCCCGTCATGAGAAGGCGCTGGAGTCCGCGCGTGGCCACGGCGCGCCCGTTCGCTTCACGCGCCTCCCGGACGAGACGGCGGAGGCGCAGTTCGTGGTGCGCGAGATGCGCAACCTCCTCCGGATCGAGGAGGCGAGGCCGCAGGACTTCGCGATCCTGTGCCGGACCCAGGTCCAGTTCCGGCCGTTCGAAGGCGAGCTGCGCGCGAACGGGCTGCCCTACGTGGTGGTCGGAGGCATGTCCTTCTTCGATCGCAAGGAGGTACGCGACATCGTCGCCTACCTGAAGCTGGCGGTGAACCCGCGCGACGAGACGTCCCTGCTGCGCATCATCAACACGCCTTCGCGCGGAGTGGGGAAGGCCAGCCTCGACCGCGTCCTGGCCTTCGCCACCGACCACGGCATTTCGGCCGGCGAGGCTTTCGAGCGCGCGGGCGAGATCGAGGGGCTCTCTCCGCAGGCGGTCGAGGGCCACCGGAAGCTGCGCGAGGCCCTCGACGGCGCCGAGCTCGCGGACGCCGGCCCGCACCTCGTCTTCCGTCTGCAGCGCTTCCTGGAAACCATCGCCTATCGGGACGAGGTGAACCGCCTGTACCCGGAGCCGATGGCGCGCGAGGCGCGCTGGGCGGGCGTGCTCGAGGTCCTGAACTTCGCGGAGAACCACGTGCGCCGCACGCCCGAGCCGTCGCTGCACGCGTTCCTGGAGGAGCTCGCGCTCACGAGCGGCGATGCCCCCGGGGAGCCGGCCGAGGTCCGCAAGGACGCGGTCACGCTCATGACCCTTCACGCCGCCAAGGGGCTCGAGTTCCCCCACGTCTTCCTGGTCGGCATGGAGGAAGGACTGCTGCCGCATGCCCGCGCCGTCGCCGAGGGAGGCGTCGAGGAGGAGCGGCGGCTCGCCTACGTCGGCATCACGCGCGCGATGACGACCCTCACCATGAGCTTCGCCTTCGAGCGCGCGAAGCACGGACGGTTGGCGCGGTCAGTCCCCTCGCGGTTCCTGTTCGAGGCGCAGGGTACGGAGCCGCCCGCAGGCTGGGTGGGCGCGGAGGCGATGGCGGTCAAGGACGAGGAGGACGAGCCCTCCGGCAAGAGCGGGAAGAAGAAGAAGCGGCCCCGCGCGCGCTGAATCAGGCGTCTTGGTGACGCTGGGCGCTACGGGAACTGGCCCAGCGCGACGAGAAGGTCCAGGCGAGCCTGGCGGAGCCGGTCTTCGGCCAACGAGGCCACGATCTCGGCGTTCCGGGCCGTCTGCTGGGCCTGTACGACCTCGATGTTCGTCGTCGCGCCCGCCTTGTAGGCGATCTCGGTGATGCGGAGCGCCTCGATCGCGTTCTCCGCCGCCTGCCCGCTCGCGGCCACGATCTGCTCGTGGCGCGCGACGGACTCCTGGGCCAAACGGACTTCGGACCGGGCTTCGAGCTTCACCGCTTCGAGGCGAAGCTTGGCCGTCTCCCGATCGGCGATGCGGACGCGCTTGGTGGCGCCGATGGTCCCGTCGTAGATCGGGATCTGGAGCTGGAAGAACGCCTGCCAGGTCTTGGCGGGCGCGAAGAAGCCGGGGGGAGTGACGTACTGCGGCGTGAAGGAGGCCGTGCCCACCGGCAGCCAGGACTTCCAGTTGTCGCGCACGACGCGGTCGGCGGCCTGCACCTGCGCCGTGAAGAGCCGGACGTCCGGGCGGCGGATCAGCCAGGTGTCGTCGCTGGACGGAGGGGTCGCGAGCTCGATGTCCGGATCACCGCTGGCATCGACCGGAGCGTCCGCGAAGATCGCGATGCCGAGGGCTTCCTGCGTCTGCCGCACGGCCAGCTCGGCCGCCTGGATCAGCCCCTCCGAGGTCGCGAGCTCCTGGGACGAGCGCACGTGATTGAGGCGGCTGCCCTGTCCGGCCTCGAGACGCGTGCGCGAGTAGTCGGCCAGGGCCTGGGCCGTGTCCCGGTTGCGCACCGCGATGTCCCGCTGATGCTCGGCGGCGATCACGGCGAGATACGCCTGGGCGGCGGTGAGGGCCACCTGACGCCGGACCTCCTCGGCGGAGATCTTCGCGATCCCCACCTGATCGCCGGCCTGGGTCTTGGCGGCCCACCGCTGTGCGTCCAGGAACGCGTAGGACGCCGTTCCCGCGAAGGACGATTGTGTGCGGGGCTGGGTGATGTTGCCACCAAATCCCCGGGCGGCGTCCAGGATCGTCGTGCTCACGTCGCCGTAGAGCGAGGGGTGAAACACCGACTTCGCCTGGTCGAGGAGGGCCTCCGCGCGCAGGATCGCTTGCGCCGCCTGGGCCACCGTGGCGTTGCGCTCGGTCGCCCGCCTCACTGCGTCCGGGAACGTCACGCGCTCCAGCGCGGGCTCGATCTGGGCCGCGGCGGGGACGGCGCGGGCGAGGGCCACGACCACGACGAGTGCCGGCCAGGGCCGCTCAAACATGGGCCGTTCCCTCGGCCGCCGCCACTGGCGCATCGTCCTCGCTCTTCCGGCGCACCTTGCCCGGGGCCAGGGTGCGGATCACGGCGTAGAGCACGGGGATGAAGAGGACGGAAAGGAACGTCGAGGCGAGCATGCCGCCCGCCACGGACGTGCCGACGGAGTTGCGCGCGCCCGCCCCCGCGCCCGTGGCCAGGGCCAGGGGGAGGACGCCCAGGATGAACGCGAAGGACGTCATCAGGATGGGACGCAGCCGGATGCGGCCCGCCTCCACCGCCGCGTCGACGATCGAGAGGCCGCGCTCGCGCAGCTGCTCCGCGAACTCGACGATCAGGATCGAGTTCTTGGCCGCGAGGCCGATGAGCAGGACGAGGCCGACCTGGCAAAAGACGTCGTTGGCGAGGCCGCGGAGCCACTGGGCGCCGAGCCCGCCGATGACGGCCAGGGGCACGCCCAGCAGGATGATGAAGGGCAGCACCCAGCTCTCGTACTGCGCGGCCAGGACGAGGTATACGAGGACCAGGCTCAGGGCGAAGATGTAGATGGCCTGGGAGCCGGCCTTGATCTCCTCGAGCGACTGGCCCGCCCAGGCGAAGTCGAATCCGGGCGGGAGGCTCTCGCGCGAGAGCTGCTCCATGGCCTGGAGGGCCTGGCCCGAGCTCACCCCGGGAGCGGCCGCGCCGTTGATCTCCGCCGAGCGGAACAGGTTGAAGTGGCTGATGACCTGGGGGGCCGTGGTCTCGCTCACGTGCACCACGCTGTCCAGGGACACCATGGCCCCGTTCGAGGCCCGGGCGTAGAGCTGGCGCAGGGACCTCGGATCCGCGCGGTACGGCTCGTCGGCCTGCACGTAGACACGGTAGGCGCGGTTGTTGAAATCGAAGTCGTTCACGTAGGCCGAGCCCAGGAACACCTGGAGGGCGTCCGTGACCTCGTGCAGGGGCAGGCTGAGGCTGCGGGCCCGGTCGCGATCGATGTCGACCACGAGCTGGGGGTCGTTGGCCCGGAAGCTCGAGAAGAGTCCGACCACGCGGCCGCTCTGGTTCGCGCGGCCCGTGAGTCCGGCGATGGCGTCGGTGAGGCCCGAGATGTCTCCTCCTGTCTGGTCGAGGAGCTCGTACTGGAAGCCGCCGAAGACGGAGAGGCCCTGGATGCCGGGGGGGGCGAACGGGATCACGAGAGCCCCCGGGATGCCCATCATGGGGCCGCGGACCCGGCCCAGCACGGCCGTCAGCGAGTGGCTCTTTCCCTTCCGCTCGTCGTAGCCCTTGAGCCTCGTGAAGATCAGGCCGTTGTTGGGGGCGGCGCCGCTGAAGCTGAACCCCGCCACCGAGAACGCGGCCGCGATGTCGGGATCCTTGAAGAGGATGCCCTCCACCTGCTTGCAGACGTCCGTCGTGTATCCGAGGGACGCGCCCGCCGGGGCCTGCACGATGGTGATGAAGTACCCCTCGTCCTCGTCCGGCACGAACGCCGAGGGCACGACCTTGACGAGCCCCCACGTCCCGAGCAGGGCCAGCGCGAAGAGAGAGAGCATGAGGGGCCGCAGCCCGAGGGCACGCTTGAGCACCCGCACGTATCCGTTCGTGCCGCTCTCGATCACTCGGTTCACGCGCGTGAAGAACCGGCCGTGGGCGTGGCTCTGCTTGGCCAGGAGCAGCGCGGAGAGGGCCGGGGTGAAGGTCACGGCATTGAAGACGGAGAGGACCACGGCGAAGGCGATGGTGAGGGAGAACTGCTGGTAGAGCCGGCCGGTGGTGCCGGGGAAGAAGGCCACCGGCACGAACACGGCCACCAGGACGAGGCCGATGACCACGACCGCTTCCAGTACCTCGCGCATGGCGTCGACGGCCGCCCGGTAGGAGCTCTTCTTCTCCTCGCGCATGTGGCGCTCGATGTTCTCGATCACCACGATCGCGTCGTCGACCACGATCCCCGTGGCCAGCACGATCCCGAAGAGGGTGAGGGTGTTGATCGAGAAGCCGAAGAGCTTGATGAAGGCGAAGGTGCCCACCAGCGACACCGGGATGGTGATGGCGGGGATGAGGGTGGTGCGCCAGTTCTGGAGGAACAGGAAGATCACCAGGATGACCAGGACGATGGCCTCCACGAGGGTGACCAGCACCTCCTTGATCGACTCGCGCACGACCCCCACGTTGTCGAAGGCCAGCCGCCACTCCAGGCCGGGCGGGAAGTTCTTCTCCAGCCGCGCCATCTCCTTCATCACGCCCTGGAAGACCTCCAGCGCGTTCGCGGAGGGCAGGAGCTGGACGCCCATGCCGGAGGCTTCCAGTCCGGCGAAGCGGAGGTTCGCGGAGTAGGTCTCGGCTCCGAGCTCCACGCGGCCGACGTCCCGGACGCGCACCAGGGTGCCGTCGGAGCCCGTCTTCAGCACGACGTTCTCGAACTGCGCCGGCTCGGTCAGGCGGCCCAGCACGCGCACGCTCAGGGTGTAGTTCTGGCTCGCATTGGACGGGGCATCGCCGAGGGCGCCCGCCGCCACCTGCAGGTTCTGCTCGCGCAGCGCGCTCACCACGTCGCCCGCGGTGAGGCCGCGGGCGGCCAGCCGGGCGGGGTCGAGCCAGAGGCGCATGGCGTACTTGCGCTCGCCGAAGATGATCACGGTGCCGACGCCGGGGACGCGCTTGATGGCGTCGCGCACGTACAGGTCCAGGTAGTTGCTGATGAACTGCGCGGTGTAACGGTTGCCCTTGGAGAAGAACCCGAGTCCGCCCAGGAAGCCGGCCGTGTTCTTGGTGACGGTGACGCCGGTGGTGCGGACGTCGGCGGGCAGGCGGCCCAGTTGCTGGTTGACGCGGTTCTGGACGTCGACGGCGGCGAGGTCGGGGTCGCGGCCGACCTCGAAGTAGACGTTGATCGTGCTCACGCCGCTGTTGGTGCTCGAGGACTGCATGTAGGTCATGCCCTCGACGCCGTTGATCACCTGCTCGAGGGGCGTGGTGACCGCGCTCTCCACGGCCTGGGCGTTGGCGCCCGTATAGAAGGAGGTGACGCTGACGGACGGGGGCGCCAGCGCGGGGTAGCGCGCGATGGGCAGCAGCGGGATGCACATCGCGCCGGCCAGGATGATGACGAGCGAGCACACGGTGGCGAGGATCGGGCGTCGGATGAAGACGTCGGAGAACAAGGCTACCGGCCCTTTCCGCCCGGGGCCGCGGGCGCGCTGGGGGCCGGCGCGGCGGCGGCGCCGATCGCCACCGGCGCACCGTCGCGGATCTTCTGTACGCCGGAGACGATCAGCCTCTCGCCCGCCCTCAGTCCCGACTTCACGACGTAGTCGTTTCCGACCATGGGGCCCGGTTCGACGGCGCGCTGGCGCGCCACCGTCGATCCGCCGTCGCCCGTCTCGGCCACGTAGGCGAAGAACTGCCCGTTGACGCGGCTAAGTGCCACCAGGGGAACGGTCAGGGCCGGCGCCTCCGTCCACACGACCTGCGCGCGGACGAACTGCTCGGTGCGCAGGAAACCCGCCTTCTCGATGGCGGCCTTGGCCAGGACGGACTGCGTCGCGCCGTCGACGGAGGGCGCCACGAACGACACTTTCTCCGTCGACACGACGCGCCCGCGGTCGTCGACCAGATGCACGGGCAGGCCGACCCGGAGGTTCTGGGCTTCCTGTACGGGCACGTTGATGTAGACCTCGAGGCCGGCGGCCTGGTCGATGGTGGTGAGGACGGACGAGCGGGTCACGCTGTCGCCGACCCGCACGGGGATGTCACCCACCACTCCCGCCGTCGGCGCCGTCACCTGGTGGTAGGCGAGGGTCACGCGCTGTTCGCGAATCTGCGCTTCCGTCGCCTTGAGCTGGGCCTCGCTCGTGGAGAGCCGCGTCTGGGCCTCCTCCATCTCCGCCTGGCTGGCCGCGCCCGCCTCGAGCAGGGTCTTCATGCGGGTGGCTTGCTGCCGCGCGTACTGCACGTCGGCTTGACGAGCCGCCCGCTGCGACTCCAGGTTCGCGACCGCCGCCTGCTGCAGGCGGGGATCGATCTCCATGAGGGGCGTTCCCGCCCCCACCCGATCACCGGAGCGGGCCAGGATCCGGGTGATGAAGCCCTCCACCTGCGGCTGCACGGTCGTGGATCGCCGCGACTTCACCGTCCCCACGAACTCGGTCGTCTGCTCCACCGGACGCGCCGCGAGGGTCACCACCTCCACCGGCATGGCCGGAGCCCCGCCGGGGGGGCCGCCTGGCCCTCCGCCCTTGCCGCAGGCGGCGAGGGTCGAGACCGTGCACACGGCGACGAGGAGAAGTCGGGCGCGTCCTTGAGCCGGCGCAGGGTTCAGGGTCGGGCGATGGTTCATCTTAATGAAGTCCCGATGACGTGGGCCGGTAGCGGCCGAGGCGCTCAACGATACGCGTTCCGGGCGGCGTTGTGCCGTCCGGAGACAACGTTTTACGCGCTCGACCGTCCCCGCGGACTTGTGGCCGAGATTTGACCCGTCCGCGCTCTCGACCGGCTCAGGGGTTGAAGCGCAGCGTGATGCCGAAGGTCCGGGGCTGGTTGGTCAGGTAGCCGATGCGGGCTTTGGTTCCGCGCTCGCGGTCCAGGCTCAGCAGGGCCCGCTCGTCGGTGAGGTTGTTGGCGTAAAGGGCCACGTCCCACTTCTCCTGGCGGACGCCCACGCGGGCGTTGACGAGGTCGTAGGCCGGCAGCTCGGGGTCGTAGGTGAAGACGCTCGCGTTGTACGGGAAGCCCGGCGTCGTGCTCCCGAACGGCGGCAGGCTCAAGGTCCCGAGGTCCTCGTCGCCGACCTGCGTGAACCTCGAGCCGAAGTCCTAGGACTCGACCAGGGCGCCGAGGCGGACGAGCTGCAGCACCGGCTCGCCGGAAACGCGCGAGGCCACGAGGTCCACCTCCAGCTCCGCCACCCAGTCGTTGAGGCCGGCCGCGTCCACCAGCACCTGCTGCACGCGCCACGACCTCTGGTCCGCGTCGACCGCGACATGGGTGTGGCGGAGGTTGCGGGCCTCGGGGTCGAGGCGGAGGCCGTCGTGCTCGGCGCGATGGGCTTCGCGCGCCGCGCGCAGCCGCGCGGCCGTCCACGGCTCGCCACCTCCGTCCGCAGATGAGTCGAGGAGGGAAAGCGCGGCGTCGTCCTGCCCGGTCGACCAGGCGCGCAGGAAGGCGAACACGCGCGTGCGGATGGCGGCGGTGAAGGCCTTGGTGTCGCGCGTCACGTCCGCCGGCTCTTCCGGACGTGGCGGCCTCATGTCCGTACTGGCCGTCCCCACCGGCCGGAACGAGGGATCCCGCATCCGCTCCCACTCCTCGAGCAGGCTCGAGTCTACCTGGCGCAGCATGTCGCGGAGGTACAGCTCCATCTCGCGGATGGCGTCCGTCTTCACGGTGTCGGGGACGGTCTGGCTCAAGACCTTGTACGCGCTGTTGAGATGCCGTAGCAGCAGGCCCTCGGCGCGTTCGAGGTCGTACTCCTGCACGTAGTCGGAGAAAGACCGGAAGCCCTCGAACATCTCGCGCGCGATCGATTTGGGCCGGATGGCCTCTTCCCCCACCCACGGGTGGCGGTCGGCGAAGGCGTTGAAGGTCATGTAGATGAAGTCGCGCAGGGGCTTGGGGTACTCCATCTTCTCGAGCTCGGCCATGCGGTGGTCGTAGTCGAGCCCCTCCGCCTTCATCTCCGCGACCTTCTTGTCCTTCAGCTTGTCGAGCTGGCGGCGCAAGATGAGCTCCGGGTTCTCCAGGATGCTCTCGACCAGGGTGAGCAGGTCGAGGGCGTGCGTCGTCTCCGACTCCACCGCGAGAAGCGGGACCGTCTCGAACAGGTAGAGCGAGAGCGCGTGGTCCATCGAGAAGTCTTCCTGCAGGTCCACGTTGACGCGGACGCGCGAGCCCTCCTCCGTCCGCGGCGTGATCTCGACGATGCCGCGCTCGACCAGGGCCCGGAAGAGCTGCCAGCCCCGGCGGAAGTGCGCCTTCTTGGCCCGATCCGTCTCGTGGCTGTCGCGGATGAGCGCCTGCATGGCCCGGCAGCCGTCGCTCCGGCGCGAGAGCACGTTCAGGAGCATCCCGTGCGAGACGTCGAAGCGCGAGGTCAGCCGCTCGGGCGGCGCGGCCATGAGCCGCTTGAAGGTCTGCAGGTCCCAGTTCGCGAAGTTGTGCTCGGGCGGCTTGCGCCTCACGACCTTCTTGCCGTCCTTGGCCTTCTCGTCGAGCTTCAGGTTCTCGATGAAGTGCTCGGGGGCCTGCGCCACCACGAAGCCGAGGTCGTCGAAGCCCTTGCGCCCGGCCCGGCCCGCGATCTGATGGAAGTCGCGCGCGGAGAGGACGGCCGTCTTCTGTCCGTCGAACTTGTACAGCCGCGTGAAGAGGACGGTCCGGATGGGAACGTTGATGCCGACGCCCAGGGTGTCCGTGCCGCAGATCACCTTGAGCAGCCCGCGCTGGGCGAGCTGCTCGACCAGCACGCGGTACTTCGGCAGCATGCCCGCGTGGTGCACGCCGATGCCCTGCTTGAGCCACTTGCGCACGTCCGGGCCATGCGGGCTGGTGAAGCGGAAGTCCTTGATGGCCTCCGCCACCGCGTTCTTCTCCTCGCGCGTGCAGAGGCTCAGGCTCGTGAAGTCCTGCGCGCTGTCCGCGGCGTCCTTCTGCGTGAAGTGGACCACGTAGACCGGGGCCTTGCTCTCGCAGACGAGCTTCTCGAGCGTCTGCGCCAGCGGGATCTGGGAATACGCGTACTCGAGTGGCACCGGCCGCTCCACGGACTTCACGACGGCCGTGGGCCGCCCGCTGAGCCGGGTGAGCGCCTCCTCGAAGAACGTCACGTCGCCCAGGGTCGCGGACATGAGGAGGAAGCGGACCTGGGGCAGGGCGAGCAGCGGCACCTGCCAGGCCACCCCCCGGTCGCGGTCCGCGTACCAGTGGAACTCGTCCATGATCACGTCGTCCACGTCCGCGCGGTCGCCGTCGCGCAGGGAGATGTTGGCCAGGACCTCCGCCGTGCAGCAGAGGACGGGCGCGTCGCGATTGACGGTGGCGTCGCCGGTGGAGAGGCCGACGTTCTCCGGACCCAGCTCCCGGCAGAGGGCCATCCACTTCTCGTTGACGAGCGCCTTGATGGGGGACGTGTAGACGGAGCGCCGCCCGTGGGCGAGGGATGCGAAGTGCAGGGCGGAGGCGACCAGCGTCTTGCCCGACCCCGTCGGCGTGTTGAGGATGACGTTCTTGCCTTCGAACAGCTCGAGGATCGCCTCTTCCTGGGCCGGGTAGAGGTCGAGCCCCTTGCTCGCGACGTAGTCGAGGAAGCGCCCGAGCAGCTCGTCGCTGTCGGTGGCTTCGACGGGCGGCAGGAGCGCGTAGAGGGGACCGGTCATGGACGCCGCATTGTGGGCCAGTTCGACGGTGGCGACATCGCTGGGCCCACTGCGGCCCAAGGCCGTTGGCCATCCTGCTTACGGGGCCGTCCGCCGCCGAGCCGTCAGTAGTCGATGCCCAGGATGTAGGTCCTCGTGGCCGCCGGATTGGCCCTCACGGCGTAGGGCCGCATCATCTCGTTGTCCTCGTGGTCGAGGATGTGGCAGTGCCAGACGTATCCGTGCCCGCCGTCGGGCTCGAAGGCGTAGAACGCGGCCGCCGTCGGAGTGGTCGCGGGCAGGGACATGGGCGCCCAGCGGACGGCGATGCGTGTCACCTGGCCGGGCAGCATCGCCACCGTGTCCTTCCACCCGGCCTCGTTCGCTGCGGGCGGCTTCGAGGGACCCTTCAGGAAGGGACCCACCGCGGGGTTGCCGCCCACGGCACCGTCGGTGTTGAGGACGTTGTAGTCATTGGGCGGACCGACCCCATCGATGATCGAGCCCCCGTAGGCCGCGGCGTAGGCCGCAAAGTAGTTCTTCACGTCGAAGCGCTGTCTGTTCATGAGCTGGAATTGCACCAGGTGCAAGTGGATGGGATGGGCGTCGGCCGTCGTATTGATGATCTCCCAGACCTCGGTCTCCCCTTCCTTCGGAAGCTCCGAGTAGCCGGTGGTGCTCGCCCCAACGGAGATGGGGGTGAAGTCTGAACGGAAACTTCCGTTCTTGTCCTTGCCCGACCAGAGCGTGTTGTTGAGCAGCACCTCCTCCGGCCCGCCCTCGTAGTCGGTCCCGTCGACCATGGTCGGCTCGGCGCTGACCTCGAGAAGGGTCAGTTGGCGCTTCGTCTGGGCGACGACTCCCGCCGCCAGCGTGCCCGCGACCGGCTCGACCAGCCGGACCATCGGGCGACGCAAGGCTCCGCCAGTCGCCGGGTCGTAGCTCGCATCGACTCCCCCGCCGGCAATGACCCTGAACTGCATGATCCGGCCGAGCGTCGCGCCATGGACCGTGTCGCCCGTCGGATAGGGCGTCTTGGCTACGTTGCGCAGGACGAGCATGGTCCCCGGCGCCCGTCCGGCGAAGTCGATGATCACGTCGGCCCGCTCGCCGGGCATCATCAAGAGCTTCTGCAGCCTATTGCGCGGAGCCTGGGGATCGATCTTCACCGGAAAGTCGAGGTAACCCCCATCGGTTCCGATTTGCCAGAGGATCGGTCCTTCGGCCTTGGTGACGGTGTTGACGAGGAACATTTCGTAGGTCCGGGCGTTGGAGCCGTTCACGAACAGGAATCGATAACGCTTCGGCTCCACGTCGAGATAGGGCCACACGTGGCCGTTCACGGCGACGGTGTCCCCCGTGAATTCCGGGACCCAGTAAGGATGGTCCGGGTTGGGGGTGTAAGGCGTCCCGGCGGGGAAGAAGAGCTGCCCCTGCTGGTCGAACATCCGGTCCTGGATGACGAGCGGCACGATGGGTCCGGGGAGGTTCGAGGGAATCGACGGATCGGAAGGATCGGTGATGATGTAAGCGCCGGCCAGCCCCGCGTAGACGCCCAGGCGCGTGGCCCCCAGGGTGTGGTCGTGGAACCAGATCGGCGCCGGTTCCTGGCCGTTCGGGTAGCGGTAGACCGCGGCGTTGGAGCCGGGACCGCCGGTCCCGGGGAAGCTGTAGTAGCCGTGCCCCTGATGCGCTCCGTCGCTCGTGAACCAGGCGTCCGGACCGCCGTCGAGCTGGGGCGGCACATCGCCGCCATGCAGGTGGACGACCGCAGGGATGGGGCCGTCGTAATGCTCGGCGCACTCGCCCGCCGGCGGCATTCCCTCGTTCGTCATCGCCTCCTCCGAACAGGCGTTCTGCTCATTGTTGAGCGGGTCGGCCCAGTGGAGCGTCTGATCAGTGGAGTTCTTGTAGGCCAGGACGTGCGAGGTCGAGACGTAGCCGAGGTTGTTGACGAAGGTCGTCCGGGTCGGAACTCCGCGCCGGACGACGATCACCGGCCCGATGTAGGTGTTCCGGGTCGTCGACGGGCACTGCGTCCCCACGACGTA
>WNGB01034190.1_pt1 | contig 17967 bp, 16 predicted proteins | sample 5400681 | NCBI WGS metagenome assembly WNGB01 (sample SAMN13153367, study PRJNA577476) | soil metagenome | isolation source: 115 cm soil or saprolite under grassland replicate 2 | place: USA:California | collected 2016-06-15 | reverse complement strand
GCACCGCCTGCAGGGTGGCGCGCAATTCGCCCAGCCCGTCGACCAGACCGAGCTCCAGCCCGCGTTTGCCGGTCCAGAATTCGCCGCTGAACAGGGTTGCCTCGTCGCCTGACAGCTTGCCAGCGCGGCGCCCGCGCACCCAGTCCTTGAAGCCGTCGTGGATCTCGGCCTGCAGGCGGTGCAGGCGCTCGACGTCCTCCGGATTCTCCGGCCGGAAGGGATCGAGCATCGATTTGCGCTCACCCGACGTATGCAGGCGCCGCTCGACGCCGAAGCGGGCGATCAGGTCCTGGAAGCCGAAGCTCGAGCTGATGACGCCGATCGAGCCTACGATCGAGCTCGGGTCGACGATGATCTCGTCGGCGGCGCAGGCCAGCCAATAGCCGCCCGAGGCCGCGACATCCTCGACGAAGGCGATCACCTTCACGTCCTTCTCCGCCGCCAGCAGGCGGATGCGCTGGCCGATCAGCGCCGACTGCACCGGCGAGCCGCCGGGCGAATTGATGGAAAGCGCGACGGCCTTGGCGCCGCGCGTGTCGAAGGCGCGCTTCAAGAGCGGCGCCACGCTCTCGATCGAAAGACCACGACTGCCCAAAAGTCCGCCCGAGGCGATGATCCCCGACAGGCGGACGACCGGAACGACGGGCCCGCGACGGAAGCGGTCCTTTAACCAAGCGAGCATGAGCGGCAATGTCCTCGCGGCGACCTCAGAAGGCAAGCGGGCCGGCGTGGCGCAGGATGGCTTCGGCCTCATCGGTGTATCGCCCATCCGGACGATGCAGGGTGAGGGCCGGTGCCTCGCGCCGCGTCGGCCGGTCGGCGCGGCGGGCGCGCACCAGGACGCGTGCCGCGGGTGGCAGGCGCTTCACCGTGACGTCGCCCCAGCCCAGGCGGCCGAGATGGCTGAAAATCTCCTCCAGCCGGTCGCTGCGATGGATGATGAGCAGGGTGCCTGCAGGTTCCGCGGCCGCCGTGGCCACCGCCAGCCAGCGTGCCAGATCGGCGCTCGATTCGACGGTCGCCAGCGCCTTGGAAGGATCGGGCGAGGGATCGGCGACCGCGGCGGCGAGATAGGGCGGGTTGGTCACGACATGGTCGAAGCGGCCGAGGTCCGCGGGCAGCGGCTCGGCCAGGTCGTGAACGACCGTTCGCACCCGATCGGCCATGCCGTTGAGGTTGGCGTTTCGTTCGGCCAGCTCGGCCAGGGTGCTCTGCAATTCGATGCCGACGACGCTGCAGCCCGGCAGCCGGGTCGCCAGGCAAAGGCCGACCGCGCCGACGCCGGCGCCGAGGTCGAGGATGCGCTCGCCCGGCGCGGCATCGATGGCCGCCGCCAGCAATACGGCGTCGACGGCGACGCGGTAGCCGCGGCCGGGTTGCAGCAACCGCACCCGGCCCCCCAGCAGGGCGTCTTCGGTCGGGGTCCGTTCCATGATAGGGATCATGTCACGACATCGTGTCGCAACAACCGGACTTCGTCGGCGACTATTCACTCGCCAACCATCTGGTGGGCGCGGGCGGCAAGCGCATGCGGCCGCTGCTGACCGTCGCGGCTGCGCGGCTGTGCGGCTACACCGCCAGCGACGACCGCCACATCAAGCTTGCGACCTGCGTGGAGTTCATCCATTCGGCCACGCTGCTGCACGACGACGTGGTCGATGTCAGCGCGCTGCGCCGCGGCAAGCCCTCGGCCAATGCGGTGTGGGGCGACAAGGCCTCGGTGCTGGTCGGCGACTTCCTGTTCACGCGCTCGTTCGAATTGATGGTCGATGTCGGCTCGCTCCCCATCCTGGCCGTCCTGTCGCGCGCTTCCTCGACCATCGCCGAAGGCGAGGTGCTGCAGCTCGTGAGCCAGCGCGATACCAGCACGCCCGAGGCGACCTATCTCGAGGTCATCAAGGCCAAGACCGCCAAGCTGTTCGCCGCGGCGGCCGAGGTCGGCGCCATGGTCGCCGGCCGCGACGGCCCCGAGCGGGTGGCGCTCGAGAGCTTCGGCATGAATCTCGGCATCGCCTTCCAGCTGGTCGACGACGCGCTCGACTATGCCGGCCGCGAGGCCGAGCTCGGCAAGTCGGTGGGCGACGATTTCCGCGAGGGCAAGATCACCCTGCCGGTGATTCTGGCCTTCCTGCGCGGCCGCACCGTCGAGCGCGAGTTCTGGAAGCGCACCATCGAGAAGCTCGACCAGCGCGAGGGCGACCTCGAGCAGGCCAAGCTGCTGCTCGACCGCCACGGCGCCATCGCCGACACGTTGGAGCGCGCGCGGCACTACGGCGCCATGGCGCGCGATGCGCTGGGCCTGTTCCCCGACAAGCCGCTCAAGACCGCCCTGCTCGAGGCCGTCGACTTCGCCATCGCCCGCGCGCACTGACACGGCGAAAACCTGCTAAAAGCGCAGGATGGCCGCCAAGCACATCCTCGCCATCGACCAGGGCACCACCAGCACCCGCGCCATCGTGTTCGACGCCACCGGCCGGCCGGTGGCCAGCGCGCAGAAAGAGCTGCCGCAGATCTTTCCGAAATCCGGCTGGGTCGAGCACGACGCCGAGGAGATCTGGGCGGCCACGGTCGAGGTCTGCCGCGGCGCATTGGCCAGGGCCAAGCTCGATGCCAAGGCGCTGGCCGGCATCGGCATCACCAACCAGCGCGAGACCACGGTGGTGTGGGACCGCAGCACCGGCAAGCCGATCCATAACGCCATCGTCTGGCAGGACCGCCGCACCGCCGACCGCTGCGAGGCGCTGAAGCGCGCCGGTCATGAAGGCGAGGTCACGGCCAAGACCGGCCTGATCCTCGATCCGTATTTCTCGGGCACCAAGATCGCCTGGATCCTCGACCACGTTGCCGGCAGCCGCGCCGCGGCGGAGAAGGGGACGCTGGCGGCCGGCACCATCGAATGCTTCCTGCTGTGGCGCCTGAGCGGCGGCAAGGTGCATGCGAGCGACGCCACAAACGCCAGCCGCAGCCTGCTGCTCGACATCCACAAAGGCACCTGGGACGAAGGCCTGCTGAAGCTGCTCGGCGTGCCGGCGCCGCTGTTGCCCAAGGTCGTCGATTGCTCGGGCGAGCTCGGCGTCGCCACGGCGGACATCCTGGGCGCGCCGGTGCCGGTGCTGGGCATGGCGGGCGACCAGCAGGCCGCCACCGTGGGCCAGGCCTGCATCAAGCCCGGCATGGTCAAGGCGACCTACGGCACGGGCTGTTTCGCGCTCCTGAACACCGGCAGCCTGGCCGTGCGCTCGCACAATCGGCTGCTCACCACCATCGCCTATCAACTGGGCGGCCGGCGGACCTATGCGCTGGAGGGCAGCATCTTCATCGCCGGTGCCGCCGTGCAATGGCTGCGCGACGGCCTGCACCTGATCGCCAAGTCGGTCGACGTCGAGCAGGTCGCGGCCCACGCCAAGCCCGACCACGGCGTCTACATGGTGCCGGCCTTCGTCGGCCTGGGCGCGCCCTACTGGGATGCCGGCGCGCGCGGCGCGCTGCTCGGCCTGACGCGCGACACCGGCCTGGCCGAGATCGCCGCGGCCACGCTCGATTCGGTCTGCTTCCAGACGCGCGACCTCGTTGACGCCATGCGCGGCGACGGCGCGCAGATCGACGAGCTCAGGGTCGACGGCGGCATGGCGCGCAGATCGACGAACTCAGGGTCGACGGCGGCATGGTTGTCAACGATGCCCTGATGCAGCGACTGGCCGATACCGTGGCAGTGCCGGTCGAGCGACCGGTGGTGACCGAGACCACGGCGCTGGGGGCGGCCTTCCTGGCCGGCCTCCAGGCGGGCCTGTGGCCCTCGCTGGAGGCGCTGTCGCAGACCTGGGCCCTCGATCGCGCCTTCCGGCCGGCCGAAGACGCCGCCTCACGCGATCGCCGTTATGCGGGCTGGAAAGACGCCGTTCGCCGGGTACGCAGTTCCTAGCAACTGTGTTGGGGGCAAAATGTCGATCCAGAGGCCACCTCATGCTGAGGAGCTCGCTTAGCGAGCGTCTCGAAGCATGGGCTGCAGGCGAGGTGCCTGTTGCCACCCTTCGAGACGCGGCCCGTTGGGCCGCTCCTCAGGGTGAGGTATTGCCCTAAGCGAGGTTGGACTAATATGGTCGGATGGCTCAAAGAGCGTCGTCGATTTTCGCCCTGATATCGCCAAGGGCGAGGCGCTGTCGTATTTGCGGGAGCCCGCTGTTTTCCTGCATCGACTGTTCGTCCAGTCAGAAGGCCAAAGCCTCGCCTGGGAAACGCCGAGCGGCTTGATCGACTTCCATGTTGACGAGCTTTGGCAGCGCGCCCATTCCAAGTTCGCAGCCGAATAGCGAACGCTTGCCCGACAAGACCTCGGCCATTAGGTTGCGCGCGCCATGCGGACCCGCGCCAACCCCATCTACTGCGGCGTCGATACGATCGATCTCGCGCAAGCCACCAAGCTGATCCAGTCCATCGCCGGCGGGCCCAAGCCCGCCGTCGGCGGCATCAAGCTGGGGCTGGAATTCTTTCTGGCGCACGGGGCGCCGGGCGTGCGCTACGCCTTTCCGACACCGGTGCGCGCCACCGGGGTCGGCTTCTTCCTTGATCTCAAGCTGCATGACATCCCTAACACCGTGGCCGGTGGTATCCGCGCCGTGGTCGAGCTCGCACCCACCTTCATCACCATCCATGCCAGCGGCGGCCGCGAGATGATGAAGGCCGCGGTCGACGAAGTCGCCACGCAAGCCGCCAAGCACAACGTGCCGCGGCCCAAGCTCTTGGGTGTTACCGTGCTGACGTCGCTCGATCGCTCCGATCTTGAGGCGACCGGCGTCAATGCCGATCCGTCGGACCAGGTCCTGCGATTGGCGGCGTTGGCGCACGCCAGCGGCCTCGATGGCGTGATCTGCTCGCCGCTCGAGATCGCGGCATTGCGCAAGCAATGCGGCCCGGACTTCGTGCTCATGGTGCCGGGCATCCGGCCCGTCGGCAGCGCCGCCAACGACCAGAAGCGGGCGATGACGCCGCGCCAGGCGGTCGATCTCGGCGCCACCAACCTGGTGGTCGGCCGGCCGATCTATCAGGCCGCCGATCCGCGCGCCGCCGCCGAAGCGATCGCCCGCGAAGCCGGCGTCAACGACCTATGATCGTCGAGACCAAGATCTGCGGCCTGTCGACGCCGGAAACGGTCGATGCCGCGGTCGCGGCCGGCGCGCGTTTCGTGGGTTTCGTCACCTATCCGCGCTCGCCGCGCCATGTCGCCTCCAACGACGTGCTGAAGGCGCTGGGCGCGCGCGTTCCGAAAGGCGTCATTCGCACTGGTCTGTTTGTCGATCCTGACGATTCGCTGCTCGATGAGCGGCTGGCCACCGGCGCCATCGACCTGCTGCAGCTCCATGGCGCGGAAACACCCGAGCGCGTTGTCGCGATCAAGGCGCGCTGGGGCAAGCCGGTGATGAAGGTGATCAAGGTCGCCCAGACGTCCGATGTCGAGCGCGGCATCGCCACCTACGCGTCGGTCGCCGACCGGCTGATGTTCGACACCGCCGAGGGGACCTTGCCCGGCGGCAATGCGACGGCCTTCGACTGGACATTCCTGTCCGGCCGCACCGTGCCGCTGCCGTGGTTGCTCGCCGGTGGCCTCACGCCCGACAACGTCGCCGAGGCGGTGCGCGTCACCGGCGCACGTACCGTCGACGTTTCCTCTGGCGTCGAATCGAGCCGGGGTGTGAAATCGGTCGAGTTGATCCGCGCCTTCCTCGATCGCGTGAAGGCGCTCTGAAGGGGGACCCCATGAAGACCGAACAGCGGCTGAAGGAACTCGGCATCGAGCTCACCAAGCCGACCTCGCCGATGGCCAACTACGTGAACGCCGTGCGCACCGGCAACCTGCTCTATCTCGCCGGCAAGGGACCCGGTCTGCCCGGCCATCCGCTGCCGGTCGGCAAGGTCGGTCGCGACTTCACGAAGGAGCAGGGCTACGAGTACGCCCGCCAGACCGGCTTGAGCCTGATCGCCGTCATGAAGGCCGAACTGGGCGACCTCGATCGCGTCAAGCGCATCGTCAAGCTCTTGGGCATGGTCAACGCCACGCCGGAGTTCGGCGAGCAGCCGGAAGTGATCAACGGCTGTTCCGATCTCTTCGTCTCGGTGTTCGGCGATCGCGGCCGGCATGCGCGCTCGGCGGTCGGTATGGGCTCGCTGCCACGCGGCATTCCGGTTGAGATCGAGGTGATCGTCGAGATCGCGGATGCGCCGGCGCGCCGCGTTGCCGCGAAGTCAGCCCCCAAGCGGAAAGTCGCGGCCAAGGCCAAGGCCAAGAAGAAATCGGCCAAGACCAAGAGGCGGTAATGCGGCTTCCAGGCGGATGGAACCGCTTGCGGTTCCATCCGCCTGGAAACGCATTGTTTCGGACGCCTCGTTCACAGGCACATTCCGTCCGGCTGATTCCAGCCGGACGGAATGTGCTTCTAGGCCTTTTGACCGACCCCTGTCGGGACTGCTAAGTCCGCGCGTCCCGACAGGAACAGCGATGCCAACCTCACCCAACAGTTTCCGCACCGGCCCCGACGAGCGTGGCCATTTCGGCATTTTCGGCGGCCGCTACGTCGCCGAAACGCTGATGCCGCTGATCCTCGACCTCGAGAAGGCCTACACCGAGGCCAAGGCCGATCCGCAGTTCCAGGGCGAGCTCAATTATCTCTTGGCGCAGTACGCCGGCCGGCCGAGCCCGCTCTACTACGCGGAACGTCTCACCAAGCATCTCGGCGGCGCAAAAATCTACTTCAAGCGCGACGAGCTGAACCACACCGGTAGTCACAAGATCAACAACGTGTTGGGCCAGGTGCTTCTGGCCAAGCGCATGGGCAAGACGCGCGTCATCGCCGAGACCGGCGCGGGCCAGCACGGCGTCGCCACGGCGACGGCCTGCGCGCTGTTCGACATTCCCTGCGTCGTGTTTATGGGGTCGGTCGACGTCGACCGTCAGGCGCCTAACGTCGTGCGCATGAAGATGCTGGGCGCGGAGGTGCGGCCGGTGATGTCAGGCTCCTCGACCTTGAAGGACGCCATGAACGAGGCGCTGCGCGACTGGGTGGCGACCTGCGAGACGACGTTCTACTGCATCGGCACGGTGGCGGGTCCGCACCCCTATCCGGCGATGGTGCGCGACTTTCAGTGCGTGATCGGCAACGAGGTGCGCAAGCAGATCATGGAGATGGAGGGCCGGCTGCCCGACACGCTGGTCGCCTGCATCGGCGGCGGCTCCAACGCCATGGGCCTGTTCCATCCCTTCCTCGACGACAAGAAGGAGCAGGGCCGCGTCGAATACGTCTCGGCGACCGACAACGAGGCGCTGGCGGCGTTCCAGCTCCTGTGCAAGCTCGAGGGCATCATCCCCGCGCTCGAGCCCGCGCATGCGCTGGCCCATGTCACCAAGCTCGCGCCGACGCTGCCCAAGGACAATCTGCTGGTGATGAATCTCTGCGGCCGTGGCGACAAGGACGTGTTCGCCGTCGCCGAGCGCCTCGGCATGAAGATTTGAGGGCATGAAGGTCTGAGATGAGCCGCATCACCAAGCGTTTCGACAAGCTCAAGGCCGACAAGCGCGCCGGCCTCGTGATCTACATCTCGGCTGGCGATCCCACTGCTGAGGTCGGCTACGAGATCCTGAAGGGCCTGCCGGCGGCCGGCGCCGACCTGATCGAGCTCGGCATGCCGTTCACCGATCCCATGGCCGACGGCCCATCAGTTCAGGTCGCGGGCCAGCGCGCGCTCAAGGCCGGCATGACGGTCGACGGCACCTTCGACATGGTGCGCCGCTTCCGCAAGGAGACCGGCGACAACGACACGCCGATCCTGCTGATGGGCTACTACAACCTCGTCTATCAGCGGGGCGCCGAACGCTTCTGTAAGGAAGCGGCGGCCGCGGGCGTCGATGGCTTCATCCTCGTGGACCTGCCGCCCGAGGAAGCCGACGAGCTGAAGCCGCACGCCGAGGCGCACGGCCTCGACACGGTGCTGCTGACTGCGCCCACGACCGACGACAAGCGCCTGCCGGCGGTGCTGAAGTATTCGGCGGGCTTCGTCTACTTCGTCTCGGTGCTCGGCGTCACCGGCACCAAGTCGGCAACCGAGGAAACGGTCGCCGCGCACGTCGCGCGCATCAAGCGCCACACCAAGCTGCCGGTGGGCGTTGGCTTCGGCATCAAGACGCCCGAGCAGGCCGCGGCCGTGGCTCGTCACGCCGATGCCGCCGTCGTCGGTTCTGCCATCGTCGATCGCGTGAAGGCGGGGCTCGATTCAAACGGCAAGCCCAAGCCTGGCCTCGCCGCAGGCGTGTTCGCCGACGTCAAAGCCCTTGCAGGCGGCGTGCGTAGCGTAAGCAAGCCGTAACTTCTCCGCTGTGACCATTCGAGGAAGAAACCCGACCGTCATTGTCGGGTCACGATCTCGCGCCCATATGCGCGTCGGTTAAATGCGGAGGAAAAAATATGCAGGCGATCGACGTCGCAAGAAAGAACAGACTTCACGCCAACTTCATCGCTGCATTGAATCTTCTCGATACTGAAAATCGCGAACCCGATCGTTGGGAAGAAGAATGTCTGTCTTATGCGCTGGGCGCGATGGCCTGCGGCATGTACCTTGTCGCCGAGGTCGAGCTCGCCGCCTTCTCGCGGCCGATCGACGAGCGCTCACCCGACGTGCTGGCAGCGCTGGCGGCAAAACCCGCGCGCTTCACCAAGGACATGCTGCGGCACGGCCTGGACTACGTGCAGCAGCGCTATGGCCAGCTGCACGTCGTCGGTGATCTGCCGGCAGTGCTGGCGGCGGGCCAGCAGGACCTGCAGTCGCTGACGACTTAGCCCCTTCCTTCCCAGCGCAGCTGGGTGTCGGCGTCTTACGCCGACGGCGGGGTCATAAGCATCAGTGTCGACGCTCATGACCCCTCCGTCCGCTTCGCGGACACCTCCCCATCGCGGAGTCCGCGATGGGGAGGAATGTGACCTAAACCTTGGCTTCCTCTTCCTCGTCGTCGAACAACAGGTCGGCGACAAAGGGGTTGGTCTTGCGTTCCCAGCCGAAGGTCGAGGTCTGGCCGTGGCCCGGCACGAAGGTGATGTCGTCGCCGAGCGGCCATAGCCGCTTGCGGATCGAGGTCAGGAGCTGCTCGTGGTTGCCGCGCGGGAAATCCGTGCGGCCGATCGAACCCCGGAACAGCACGTCGCCGACGAAGGCCACCTTCGCGGGCTTGTGCACGAAGACGACGTGGCCCGGCGTGTGGCCGGGGCAATGCACGACGTCGAAGGTGAGGTTGCCCAGACTCACCGTCTCGCCGTTGGTGAGCCAGCGGTCGGGCACGAACGGCTTGTAGGCCGGGAAGTTGTACTTGCGGCCGGAGTCGGGCAGGCCCTCGATCAGGAACAGGTCGTCCTGGTGCGGCCCCTCGATCTTCACGCCGTAGTGGTCGGCCATGGTGCCGGCGGCCGAGGCATGGTCGACGTGGCCGTGCGTTAAAAGCACCTTGGTGACCTTGATGCCCTGCTGGGCGATCGCCTCCTTCAGCATATCGAAGTCGCCGCCCGGGTCGACCGCGGTGCCTTCCATGGTTTCGTCGCACCAGACGATGGAGCAGTTCTGCTGGAACGGGGTGACGGGGGCGATCATGACTTTGAGCATCGCACCCATCTAATGCCTCCCGCGGGCGTGTGGAAGGGCGTATGCTGCTCCGGGGAGTCTTCCTGCGTCGGCGGCAATGAAATTTCGCTTACTGCCTTGCATCCTCGCCCTGATCGGCCTTTCACACCCCGCGCATGCCCAGATCGCCGCGGTGACCTCGCCGTCCGGCCCCGTCCAGGCCGGCCCTTATGTGGTGATCGACGCCAACACTGGCGAGACCCTGCTGGACCGCAACGCCGGCGCCTTCTGGCACCCCGCCTCGCTCACCAAGATGATGACGATCTACGTCGTCTTCGAGGAATTGAAGGCGGGCCGGCTCACCCTCGCCACGCCCATGGCCCTGTCGGAAGTGGCGCGCGCCAAGCCGCCCTCCAAGCTTGGCCTGGGTCCCGGCCAGGGCATCACCGTCGAACAGGGCCTGCAGGCGCTGGTGGCACGCTCGGCCAACGACGTGGCCGCCGGCTTCTCCGAGCTGATCTCGGGATCGGAGGCCGCCTTCGGCGTGCGCATGACGGAGACAGCGGCGCGAATCGGCATGAACGCCACGCAGTTCCGCAACGCCAGCGGCCTGCCCGACTCAGGCCAGCTCACCACCGCGCGCGACATGGCGCTGCTGGCGATGGCGCTGGTGAAGCAGTTTCCCGAATACTACGGCTACTTCCATACCCAGGAATTCTACCTCGGCAAGACCAAGGTCGGGCCGGGCATAAAATTCCTCGACCTCTATGCGCCCTACGCCGACGGGTTGAAGACCGGCTTCGTCTGCGCCTCGGGCTTCAACATCGTGGGCAGCGCGGTGCGCGATGGGCGGCGGCTGATCGCCGTGGCTTTCGGCTTCCGCCGCGCCGACCTGCGCGATGAGTTCATCATCCGCCTGCTCGACGAGGCCTACGCGCTCAAGACCGGCGGCAACCGGCCCAAGATCTGGCAGCTGCGCAACGGCCAGGGCGGTCCGGCCACGGTGCTCGACCAGAGCGAGTGCGGCACCATCCGCTACGACATGCCGGGCGATGCGGCATGGCTTGGCACCTATCCCGACTGGCGCTCGGCCCGCCATGCCTACGACGTCGGTCAATCCGACATCGCGCGGCTTGGCTTCACGCGGCTCGGCAAGGAATGGATCCTGCCGGTCACGTCCAACAAGGTGACCAAGCAGGCCGCCATCATCGCCGACCTCGAGCCCGCCACGGCGCAGGCGCTTTGTGCCGACTACCAGGCGCGAAAATTGTTCTGCCAAGTGAAGAAACCCCAGGAAATCACCCCGCCGTTCGGCCTGTTCTGGCGCTGACGGCAAGGGCGGCGGCCGCCTTGGCCGGCGCGTCGGTTCGTGCGATACCGCCGCCATGAACTGGCTGACGAACTTCGTCCGACCCAAGCTCAAGGCGCTGATCTCGCGCAAGGAGACGCCGGAGACTCTCTGGCTGAAGTGCCCCAAGTGCGAGCAGATGCTGTTCATGCGCGACTGGGAGGCCAACCAGGAGGTCTGCACCCATTGCGGCCATCACATGCGCATCCGGCCGATGAAGCGGCTGCCGCAGCTGTTCGACGAGGGCAAGTACGAGCTGCACCCGCTGCCGCGCGTGCTGGTCGATCCGCTGAAGTTCCGCGACACCAAGCGCTACGACGCCAAGCTCAAGGAGGCCCAGGCCAAGTCCGAGGGCCGCACTGACGCGCTGGTCGTGGCGAGCGGTGCCATGGGCGGGCGCACCACCGTGATGGCGCTGCTCGACTTCGACTTCATGGGCGGTTCGATGGGCACGGCGGTGGGCGAAAAACTAATGATGGCGGCCGATCTCGCCATCGCCCGCAAGGCGCCGCTGATCGTCTTCTCAGCGTCCGGCGGGGCGCGCATGCAGGAGGGCATCCTGTCGCTGATGCAGCTCACGCGCACGACCATCGCCGTGCGCAAGGTCAAGGAAGCGGGCCTGCCCTACATCGTCGTGCTGACCGATCCCACGACCGGCGGCGTGTCGGCCTCGTTCGCCATGCTGGGCGACGTGCACATCGCCGAGCCCGACGCCCTGATCGGCTTCGCCGGCCCGCGCGTCATCCAGGACACCATCCGCCAGGAGCTGCCGGAGGGCTTCCAGCGCGCCGAGTACCTCTTGGAGCACGGCATGGTCGACGCCGTCGTGCATCGCCACAAGCTCAGGGAAACCCTGATCCGGCTCGTCTCGCTGCTGATGGATCCGGTGACCGCCGAAGGCCGCAGCCTGGCCGTCGCGGGCCGTTAAGACTTCGTCCAAGGCGACGTCCATGACTGACGCGATCCTGGACCGCCTCATGCGGTTGCATCCCAAGCTCATCGACCTCGAGCTTGGGCGCATCGAACGGTTGCTGGCGGACGTCGGCTCGCCGCATCTGAAGCTGCCGCCGGTGGTGCATGTTGCCGGCACCAACGGCAAGGGTTCGCTGGTCGCCTATTTGCGTGCGATGGCCGAGGCGTCGGGTTATCGCGTCCATGTCTACACGTCGCCCCACCTGGTGCGGTTCAACGAGCGCATCCGTGTCGCGGGCGAGCTGATCGGCGATGACCTCCTCGAGGATGTGCTGATCGAAGCCGAGCAGGCCAATCAGGAACAACCCATCACCTTCTTCGAGATCACCACGGTCGCGGCGTTCCTCGCTTTTGCCCGCGTGCCCGCAGACCTCGCCGTGATCGAGGTCGGGATGGGCGGACGCATGGACACCACCAATGTGGTCAACCCCGCCCTCTCGGCCATCACGCCGATCGGCTACGACCATACGAGCTTTCTCGGCGACACGCTGGAGAAGATCGCGGCCGAGAAGGCCGGCATCCTGAAACGCACGGTGCCGGCCGTGATTGGCCGCCAGCGCGACGTGAGCGGCGAGGTGATCGCGGCCCGGGCAGGCGAGCTCGCCGTGCCGTTGTTCCGCATGGGCCGCGAATGGCAGGTGACGCCGACAGCCAACGGCTTTCGCTACGACAGCGATCTGCTCGGCCTCGATTTGCCGGCGCCGGCGCTGGTCGGCGCGCACCAGATCGACAATGCGGCGACCGCCGTCGCCTGCATCGAGCGCCTGCGCGCGGCCCAGTTCCGCATCGACGATGCGGCCGTGCGGAAGGGCCTGGCGTCGGTCGACTGGCCGGCCCGCCTGCAGAAGCTCAGCCGCGGCCCGCTGGTCGATGCCCTGCCGCCGGCCAGCGAGCTGTGGCTCGACGGCGGCCACAACGAGGATTGCGGCATCGTGCTGGCACGCCAGGCCGCCGAGTGGGCCAAGGAGCCGGCCGCCCTGCCGCTCTACCTGATCTTCGGCATGCTCACGACCAAGGACGCCTCGGGCTTCCTGCGGCCGCTGGGACGCTATGCCCGCACCGCGCGCGCCGTGCCGATCGAAGGCCATGCGGCCTACACGCCGCACCAGCCCGCGCCGATGCGCATCCTGATTTGCGGTTCGCTCTACCTCGCGGGCACCGTGCTGGCCCGCAACGGCTGATCTTCCGGACCGCGCGCGTCTCGCGCGCTCATGACTCATGTTCCTCTCCCCCTTGGGGGAGAGGTTAGGTGAGGGGGTGAAACGACGATTGTCTGTGAGGTCACCCCCTCACCCAGCCTCTCCCCCAAGGGGGAGAGGAGCATGAGAGGTGAACATGAGCGCGCGAGACGCGCGCGGTCCGGAAGACTAGCTGACGACGGTGTTGATCCAGCTCACCAGCTTCTGCTTGGGCTCGGCGCCGATCTTGGTGGCGGCGACCTGGCCGTTCTTGAACAAGAGCAGGGTGGGGATCGAGCGGACGTTGTAACGCGACGGCGTCGTCGGGTTCTCGTCGATGTTGACCTTCACCACCTTGAGCTTGCCATCCATCTCCTTGGCGATGTCCTCCAGCGAGGGGCCGATCATGCGGCAGGGGCCGCACCACTCGGCCCAGAAGTCGACCAGGACGGGCGTGTCGGACTTCAGGACTTCCTGCTCGAAAGAGGTATCGGTCGCTTTGACGGTCATATGGGTTCTCCCAAAAACACTACAGGCCGGTCGATGGACCGGCGCCGCCCTTGGGACAAGAAGCTAGGAACGCTCATCGGGCGAGTCAAGATGCAGTCGCGTAGGGCATTGATTCATCGAGAGTTTTTGCGTCGATTTCCATCAGCAAAGGCACAGCCGTCCACAGGAGAAACGCCCGGACGGTACGGCCCGGATAGATCTCGGACAGCAACGCCCGAGGCCGCGTCCGAGGTGGCGCTGGCCTACCGGCGCCAGCTCGAACGCGGCCTCGGGCGGCGGCCGGTTGGTCTTGTAGTCGACGATCAGCACCTCGCGCGCCGACACGGCCAGGCGATCGACCTGGCCGCTGACCGTGAAGGTGCCACGCCGGGTGCGCACCGTGCCGGTCAACGGCACCTCGGCGCGCGAGCTTTCAGCAAACAAGGCGGTGTGCGCCGGCGCCTCGGTGACGGCGAGCGCTTCGTCGCTCCAGCCCGCGATCTCCTCTTCGCCGAGCCCATGCGCCGGCTGGCCGAGGAAGCGCCGCGCCGCCTCCGGGCGCTCAGCCGACGGCGTCGCCGGCAGATGCCGCAGCAGCTCGTGCAGGAGCTGGCCGCGCTTCCAGCGTCGCGGATCGCCTGCCGTCAACGGGCTGAAGGCGCGCGGACCGGCCAATGTCTCGTCGGGCAATGGCTGCGAGGGCGCGAGCGGCGCCGGCGGATCGGGCTCGGCCGGCGCCGCCTCGCGCGCCCACGCCGGCAAGTCCGAGGCGGCTTCCAGGCCGAGCTCGGCCTGCTCGGGCGCCTCGATGGTGCCAGCATTGACCAGCTCGTAGCCTTCGCCTGCCCAGCCGTCGTTGGGGAGCAATTCGCGGAAATCGAACTCGCGCGGCACGGCACGACCACGCGGCTGCGGACTTTCGGGAAAGATCTCGGCTTGGCTGCTGGCGCTGAGGCCGGCCTCGATGCGCTCGTACCAGCAGCCGCGGTCGGGTTTGCGCCGGCCGAACCAGCCGCCGACATAAAGGCGATCCTCGGCCCGCGTCATGGCGACGTAGAGCAGGCGGTTCTGTTCCTCGAGCGCCCGCTCGCGCGCCCTGCCGCGCCAGGCGCGCGCCGCCTCGTTGGCATCGTCGGCGCGCGGCACCCACAGCCGCGCCTCGCCGTCCTCGGCACTCAGGATCCGCCCTTCGTCGCGCGGTACGCGCGTGGTGTCGGGCAGGTAGACGATCGGCGCCTGCAATCCCTTGGAGGCATGCACCGTCAGGATGCGCACTTCGCGTCGGCGGTTCTGGTCGAGGTCGCGCTTGATCTCGGCGCCGCCCGCCTCGAACCAGCGCAGGAAGCCCTGCAGCGATCCGCCTTCGGCGTGCTGGTATTGCAGGGCGCGCGCCAGCAATTCGTCGATCGGGTCGGCCGCCTCTTGGCCGAGCCGCTCGAGCAGCCGGACGCGGCCGCCTTCCGGCCCCAGCGCCGTGGCGAAGAAATCGAACGGCGTGATGTAGTCGGCGCGCCGCAGCCAGCCGGCCAGCCGGGCATGTGCCGCGGCGAACGGCTTGACGCGGGCGCGCCCGCGCAGGCTCCGCCACAGATGGCCGGTGCGCTTCCAGGCCAGCGTGAACAGTTCGTCCTCGCCCAGCCCGATCAGCGGTGACTTCAGGAGACAGGCGAGGTTGAGATCGTCCTGCGGCAGCAACACGAAGCGCGCCATCGCCAGCAGGTCCTGGACGGCCAGCTCCTCGCCGAGGTTCAGCCGGTCGACGCCCGCGACCTCGATGCCGGCCTGCTTCAGCTCCTTGACCAGCGCATTGACGAACTCGTTGCGCCGGCGGACCAGCACCATGAAATGGCCGGCGTGCAGCAGCTCGCCCATGCCGCCGGCGCGGCGCTCCTTGCCGATCAGGCTGCCGGCATGGGCGGCGATCAGCCGGGCCAGCCGCTGGTGCGGCTCCGCCGTGGCCCCCAGCGTGCCTTCCAGCTCCGTCGTGTCGGTCTCGTCCTCGTCGACGCTGACCAGCGGCCACAATTCGACGCGGCCGGGCGCGTTCTTGCGGCTGGGCAGATGGATCACGTCGTTGGGTTCGGCAAGGCCGCGCACGGTGTCGGGCTCGCTGAACACCCAGTCGACGGCATCGAGCACAGCCGGCGTCGAGCGGAAGGAGACATTGAGGTCGACCGGCACGAAGCGCTTGTCGGCGAGCCGGCTGCGCTCGGCGAACCATTCGCGCATCTCCTTGAGCTTGCGCGGATCGGCGCGCTGGAAGCCGAAGATCGACTGCTTGATGTCGCCGACGGCGAACATCGTGCGCGTGCGCTCGACCGCGCCCTGGCCGACGAAGAACTCCTCGGTCAGGCGGCGGATCACCTCCCACTGGTCGGGATTGGTGTCCTGCGCTTCGTCGACCAGCACGTGGTCGATGCCGCCGTCGAGCTTGTAGAGCACCCAGGCGGCGCTGTCGGCGCTCTCCAGCAGCCGGCGGGTAGCGACAATCAGGTCGTCGTAGTCGAGCGCCGCGCGGCGCTGCTTGGCGCGGGTGTAGCGTCCGGCGATGTCGAGGCCGAGCCGCAGCAATGCCAGCGTGCGCTCGACCAGGGCCGCCCCGTTGATGCGGTCGAGCACGGCGGCCAGCCGTTCGGCCTCGCGGCGCAGCACCTCCTCGATGTCGGGCATGGCCTCGATCGCGGCCTTGCTCGCGAGCCGCTTCAGGATCGCGCCCTTGTCCGTGAAGAACACCTCGCCGTAGGACGCGAGCCGCCGCGGCCGGCCCTCCGCATCCGCCAGCCATTCGGCGATCAGCGCGGCGCGCGAGACGTCGGTCTTGCTGCCCCTGGCCAGGGCGCGTGCAGCCGCCTGCAGGGCCGTCGCGTCGAATGCCTGATCGAGGCAGGCATCGCTCGCGAGCTGGCCGGCCGTGTCGTCGGGTGCGCAGCCCAGTTCGCCGGCCAGCCGCTCGCGCAGCCGCCGCAGCCCGGCCTCATCGCCGATGCGCGCCAGCAGCCAGGCCCGCTCGCTGAGGAGCTGGGTCATCAGCTCGGCGTACTCGGTGATCGAGATCCGGCCGGCGACGGAAGCAAGCGCGTCGGCCAACTCGGCCGGCGCGTCGGACCGCGCCAGCGCCTCCATCTGCTCGTCCTGGGCCTGGCGCAGCAGCGTCCGCGCGTCGCCTTCGTCCAGCACCTCGAAGCCTGGCGCCACGCCCGCCTCCAGCGGAAAACGCTTGAGCAGCGCCTGGCAGAAGGCGTGGATGGTCAGGATGTTGATGCCGCCCGGCGCGTCGAGCACGCGCGCGAAAAGGCGGCGGGCGACCACGCGCTCGGCCGCCTCCGGCGCGCGATCGATCAGCTTCTCGATCTCCTCGTCGAGGTTGGCGTCCGTCGCCATGGCCCAGCGGCCGAGCTGGGCGGCCAGCCGGTTGCGCATCTCGGCCGCGGCGGCCTTGGTGAAGGTGAGGCAGAGAATGCGCGCGGGCTTGACGCGATCGAGCAGCAGGCGCGTCACGCGATCGGTCAGCACCTTGGTCTTGCCGGTGCCGGCGTTGGCTTCCACCCAGGCCGAATGGCCGGGCGCCGTGGCGCGCCGCTGCGACTCAGTGGCGAGCGCCAGAGGATCGAGCGCGGGATCGAGGACGCTCATTCGTCGTCCCCGCTGGCCGTCGACCATTCGGCGACGCGCTCGAGATGCTCGTAGTCGTTGAAGGCGGGGATGTAGGCCGACCAGGGCAGGGCGGGGTAGGGCGTGCCCGGCTTGGCGAAGTGCGCCGCCATCTTCTCGACCAGAGCCAGCATGGCCGGCACCAGCTCATCGCTCGCCTTGATCTCGCTCACCTTGCCGCCGTCGCCCAAGCCATTGGCCTGCCAGTAGGAGAGATGCACTTCCTCTGCCTTGCCAGCGATCTTGTCGAAGCCTCCCCGCTCGGCCATCGCCGCCTCGAGCAGCAGCTGCGGCGCGAACAGCGCCTCGAGCTCCTGGTTGGTCGGCACGCGACCGGTCTTGTAGTCGATCACGTCCCAGACGCCGATCTCGACCTCGTCGATGCGATCGGCGCGCGCCTCGATGGTGAGCGGCCGGCTGCTCGGCCCGACGGTCAGGCTGCCGGTGGTCTCGCTGGCGAGCAGGCGCGTGCCGGCTCGCCGCCGTGCGTTTTCGGTGGCGATGAACCAGCGCGTCAGGCGCTGGAAACGCGGCCACCAGAAGGCGCGCTCGGCGGGCGCCGTCATCAATGTGCCGAGATGCTTCTCGCCCAGCGCCTCGAATTCGGCCAATGCGCCGGGCGGCAGCAGGCCCGACGGATGGGTGGCCAGGAATTCGTCCAGCGCGTCGTGCAGAGCGCTGCCACGGTCGGCGGCCCCGAGCTCGGCTTCGAGCGGATCGAGCGCTTCCAGG